>Ga0070761_10002687_pt1 | contig 10834 bp, 5 predicted proteins | sample HubBroMetageREF1_FD_66724 | JGI IMG/M metagenome (GOLD analysis project Ga0070761, IMG submission 66724) | Reference soil microbial communities from the Hubbard Brook experimental Forest, New Hampshire, USA - Hubbard Brook CCASE Soil... | ecosystem: Environmental > Terrestrial > Soil > Temperate...
AGCAGTACGAAATATGAATAACCGGATTATTCCTTATTGTAACGATTTAATAGATGCCACTGGCAGGGTGCTTCGCGTCGAAACTGACGCTTGACCGCGCTCTCCAGGAACTTCCGGTTTTTGGAATTTTCGAGCGTCAAACCGCTCAGAGCGTTTGGCGAGCGCAGCCGTTCCTGCGGGAGATTTCAAGAGATAGGAATCGTGTCACCCTGTCCAACCCACACCCTTGTCGCGACGAACGGATGGCGCTACAGAAACGAGGCCCTCGGAAACAGTTCGTGGACGATTCATGGACCAAATTTCGGGCGTGCTTTCACACGGCAGAGGCCGCTCGGAGAATGACGCTTGATCGGCGATGTCCCCGTCGAATAGGGAGTGCCCTACCCGCGTTTCCTCGACAACAAACAACAGGACTGGGGTTAGGGTAGGGACTACTTTGAAATGAAAGTAGCCCCCTACCGGGGTTCGTACCGAGTTGACAGCTTTCTTTGTCGCCGAGCTCAGGCAAGGTCGTAGCGATCAAGGTTCATGACCTTGTTCCACGCAGCCGCGAAGTCCTTCACAAACGCCTCCTTCGAGTCGTTACAGGCATAGACTTCTGCGATTGCCCGGAGCTGGGAGTTCGAACCAAAGACAAGGTCGACCCGCGTGCCGGTCCACTTGATTTGGCCTGTCGCCCGATCGCGCCCCTCAAACACAACTCCGGATGTAGAGGAGGGTTCCCACTTCGTATTCATGTCGAGCAGATTGACGAAGAAATCATTCGTCAACGTCTCGGGCCGGTTGGTGAAGACGCCGTGTTTGGCCTGCCCGAAGTTCGCATTCAGAGCGCGCAGGCCACCCATGAGTACGGTCATCTCGGGGGCGGTCAGCGTCAGCAACTGCGCCCGATCCACGAGCAACTCCTCCGCCGACACTTTGTGGCCGTTCCGGAGATAGTTGCGGAACCCGTCAGCGATCGGCTCCATTACGGCGAATGAGTGCACGTCGGTCTGCTTCTGCGAAGCATCCGTGCGCCCCGGCGAAAAGGGAATCTTCACTTTGTGCCCGGCCCTTTTCGCAGCTTCCTCGACGGCTGCGCAGCCGCCCAGAACGATCAGGTCCGCGAGCGAAACCTTCTTCGCTTTGTTCCCGTTGGACTTGTTTCCGTTAGAGCTTGAGCTGTTGAACTCCTTTTGGATTGCCTCCAGCTTCTTGAGAACCTTCGCCAGCGCGGCCGGCTGGTTCACTTCCCAATCTTTTTGTGGCGCGAGGCGAATGCGCGCCCCGTTCGCCCCACCGCGCTTGTCGGAGCCGCGGAACGACGACGCCGATGCCCAGGCGGTCGTGATCAGTTGGGAGATCGACAGTCCGGATGCGAGGATCTTCGCCTTCAGTGCAGCAATGTCCTTTTCCCCGATCAATTTATGATCGACCGCAGGAACAGGGTCTTGCCACACCAGGGTCTCCTTCGGAACGAGCGGGCCAAGGTACCGCGCGATCGGCCCCATGTCGCGGTGCGTCAGCTTGAACCACGCCCGCGCAAACGCGTCTGCCAACTGGTCCGGATGCTCGTAGAAGCGCCGCGAAATCTTTTCGTAAGCAGGGTCGAACCGCAAGGAGAGGTCCGTGGTCAGCATGGACGGCGCGTGGCGCTTTGAGGGATTGTGCGCATCCGGCACAGTACCCTTGCCTGTCCCATTTTTCGGTGTCCACTGATGCGCACCAGCCGGACTCTTCGTTAGTTCCCATTCATAGCTGAACAGGTTCGTGAAGAAGTTGTTGCTCCACTTCGTAGGCGTCGTCGTCCAAATGACTTCCAGGCCGCTGCCGATGGTGTCAGCACCATGACCTTGGCCAAGTTTATTCTTCCATCCGAGGCCTTGATCCTCAATGTCGGCAGCTTCCGGGTCGGCGCCTACATATTGAGCGGGAATGCCAGCGCCGTGGGTTTTACCGAAGGAATGTCCGCCGGCAATGAGCGCAACTGTTTCCTCGTCATTCATCGCCATGCGGGCGAAAGTCTCTCGGATATCCCGTGCCGCGGCAATCGGATCCGGCTTTCCATTCGGCCCTTCCGGATTCACATAAATCAGCCCCATTTGCACGGCCGCGAGCGGTTTCTGAAGATCACGGTCGCCGGTGTAGCGCTCGTCCGCCAGCCACGTGCCCTCCGGACCCCAAGAAATGTCCTCTTCGGGCTCCCAAACGTCCTCGCGCCCGCCGCCGAAACCGAATGTCTTGAAACCCATCGACTCGAGGGCGACGTTGCCGGCGAGAATCATGAGGTCGGCCCAGGAGATTTTTCGCCCATACTTCTGCTTGATCGGCCAGAGCAGCCGGCGCGCCTTGTCGAGGTTCACGTTGTCCGGCCAACTATTGAGCGGCGCGAAACGCTGCTGACCGGCGCCGGCACCGCCGCGGCCGTCGCCGATGCGGTACGTGCCGGCGCTGTGCCACGCCATGCGAATGAACAGCGGCCCATAGTGGCCAAAGTCGGCCGGCCACCAGTCCTGTGAGTCGGTCATCAAGGCATGCAGATCCTTGACCACGGCATTTAGGTCGAGCGTCCTGAACTCTTTCGGGTAATTGAACTCCTTACCCATCGGATCGGACAGCGGGGAATGCTGGTGCAGGATGTTCACGTTTACCTGATTCGGCCACCAGTCGGCATTCGTGTAGGATTTGCGAGCGCCGTGCGCTACCGGGCACTTCGATTCGGCTGCAATGTTTTTAGCTTCGGGGACAACACTCCCCGACGAATTCGCGAGCGTATTTTCCATAATGTTTTCTTCCTTCGAATATGATTAGCTACTGCCTGAAAAAGTTACTTTTTGGCGCTGCAGCGGCGGCAGAGGCCAAAGACCTCGACCAACGGCTGCCTCAGATCAAAGCCGTCCGGCAGATGCCGGGACAGCCGTTTGAAATCGATGAACTCTCCTTCGATGTCCTGCACCGATTTGCAGCGGGAGCAGACCAGGTGGTGATGAGGTTTGAGATTGCCGTCGACGCGCAACGTGGTCGCATGAGGAGTGACCTCTCGCAGCAACCCACACTCGATGAAAAGCCGCAGATTGTTGTAGACCGTGGCCAAAGAAATAGATGGAATGCGGCGCCGGACCGCGCCGCAAATGTCTTCCGGGGAATAGTGTCCGTGGGAAGCGATGACGGCCTCATAGACCACCTGACGCTGGTGCGTGACCGCCAAACCGTGCTTCGCGGCCAGTTCACGGAACTGTTCATGGGTGAGACGCATGATTATCGGATGAGAATGATTATAAAACGACCCAGAGCCGTGTCAACCGAAAAATCATTCTTGTGACCTCGAAGAGGGCGGGCGGCCGCAACACCAGATTGTGGCTCAGTTGCCACGAGCAGCGTCGGGACCCGCTTCTGGGATGGATTGCCGGAAAACAGGAAGTGATCGGATGCCAGCGTGCACCGTTACAAGCTCGGACACTGGCAGAAACTCTCGCAGGCAGTACCCGAAAAGCCGGTCCGACCAGTCCGGATCAACTGATGTAGACTCTCTCAGTGAAACGGGCATAAGAGTTCAGGCTGCGAACCTCCCGCAGTTTCCACAGATTTGGCCCGAACAACAGTTTCGCTGGATTCAGGTTGTCGCTCGCGGAATTAGATGGTTCATGAGGCCTGAGCAAGATGATATGAAGAGTCGTTCTGGCAGGCGATTAGCGCTCCTTGTGGCTGTGTTCGGGTTGCTCGTTACCGGCGCGGCAGGCCAGAAAGGACCGACATTAGTTGCTGGTCAGCCATCTCCAGATGAGCCTGCAGCTTCGTCACAGGGAGCGGCAAAGTTCACCGATACGACTTCCGCCCTGGGTTTAAAGTTTGAATACATTGCATCGCACACGTCCAGAAAATACTTGATCGAGACAATGGGCTCTGGAGTTGCCCTGTTCGACTACGACAACGATGGACGTCTGGATATCTTCGTAGTGAATGGTGCGCCACTCAGCGATCCCACGCCTAAAGGGACGATTCCGCAAAAAACGGGACCCAAGTATTGGAATCGGCTCTACCACCAAAAGCAAGACGGTACATTTGAGGATGTAACAGAAAAAGCCGGGCTGCAGGGCATGGGCTACGGCATGGGTGTTGCGGTAGGGGATTACGATAACGATGGTTATGAAGATTTATATGTCACCGCATACGGTGGGAACAGGCTCTACCACAATAATGGGGACGGCACATTCACAGATGTGACGGAGAAAGCAGGCGTTGGCGGGAGCGGGTGGTCCACCAGCGCGGCGTGGGTCGATCTGGATGGAGACGGATTGCTTGATTTAGTCGTGCTCCGATACCTGCAATGGGATTTTGACGATATCTGGTGCGGCGAGCACAGAGAAGGCTACCGAGAGTACTGCCATCCGGATTATTTCCGTGCGATTGCGCCTTTGGTGTATCACAACGATGGGAATGGACACTTCACGGAAATCGCGCACAAAGTGGGCCTGGCGCTGCCCGGCAAGGGATTGGGCATTGCTTTCGCGGACTATGACCACGACGGCCACCTCGATCTCTTTGTCTCCAACGACTCCATGCCCGAATTTCTTTACCACAACAAGGGAGATGGCACATTCGAAGAGGTTGGGCTCAGCTCCGGCGTCGCTTTGGATGGCGAGGGTCATTCCTACGCGGGCATGGGTGTGGACTTTGCGGATTACGACAACGATGGTCTGCCCGACTTGATCGTCACCGACCTGGCCAGTCAGATGTACGCGCTTTATCGCAACGATGGCGATGGCACTTTCACCTACAATACCTATCCTTCCGGAATCGGACGCATGACCATGAAGCACTCCGGTTGGGGTGTGCGCTTCTTTGACTATGACAACGACGGGTGGAAGGATCTTTTCATCACCCAGGGACACGATTTGGATACGATCCAACTGACTTTTCCGGACCTTGGTTACAAGGAGCCGATGTTGCTGGCAAGAAATACCGGCAAGGGTTTCGTGGATGTTTCGGCGCAAGCTGGAGACATTTTTCAAAAATCGATGGTGGGACGCGGACTGGCCATCGGCGATATCGATAATGACGGACGGTTGGACGCTGTGGTGACCAGCAATGATGGAGGCCTATACGTCCTGCATAATTCGACTCAAACCCAGAACCATTGGTTAACCTTGGAACTCGTCGGGCACCAGAGCAACCGGGATGCGATCGGCGCAGAAGTAAAGGTGGTCACCGCGAAAGGCTCGCAATGGGCCACAGTGACGACGGCGGGCAGTTATCTTTCTTCGAGTGACAAGCGCGTGCACTTCGGTCTGGGATCGGAGATGGTGGCCGGAACCATCGAAATTCATTGGCCGAGTGGGATTCGTCAGACGCTCAAAGACGTCCGTGGAGATCAAATCCTCCAGGTAGAGGAACCATTGGCAGGAGCGACGGGAAAAAGCCCTTCCCCGCAGAGCCACGCCCCTCGAGAATGATTCTCTTTCCGTCGGCTCAGGGTTTCTTGGGAGTCGCCGCGACTGAAGTACCCGATCCTTCTGTCAGTGTGTGGATCGCGTCTATGGATAAATTATCGAAATGCTCCGTAAGCCCGCTGGGCCAGCGCACTTGTGCGTCATCAAGCATGAGGGCGGAGCCCAGACCGAAGTGCACGCGTAAATCGTTTTGGGAAATGTAGCTCGAACCACTGCGCACTTCATCCACCAGGATTCTCTTCCCCACCTTGACGGTGACCTTGGCGCCGATTCCGTCACGATTGGAGCGGGTTCCCACAGTTTTGAAAGCGATCCAGTGATTTCCGGAACGCACCGTATTGATCAAAAGACTTGGTTTTGCATAAACATTGTTGATGACCACGGAAAGTTGCCCATCGTTCCAGAGATCGCCCACCGCCAGGCCGCGCGCCGAGGTAGCGATGTTAATCCCAGGTCCTGCCACGGCTGAGATGTCGGTGAAGGTGGCGTTTCCGTTGTTGTGATAAAGAAGGCGCGGTTCCATATAACTACTAGCCAGGTGAAACTTGTCGACCTCCGGATAGACATGCCCATTGGCGAGGATGAGATCGGGCCAGCCATCATTGTCGAAATCGAAAAACATGGTGCCCCAACCCAGGTATTGCGTATGCAGGCCGAGTCCCGCGGTGAAGGTAACGTCCGAGAAATTTCCGTCCCCATCATTGCGGTAGAGGACCGGGGTGTCATCGGAGAAGTTAGTCTTAAAAATATCCAGCCGGCCATCGCCGTTGTAATCGGCGATGGTCGTGCCCATTCCCGCCTGCTCGCGGCCATCTTCGTTGAATGCAACCCCCGCCATTACCGCAACGTCGGTGAAGGTACCATCGCGATTGTTGTGATAGAGAATGCTGGGGGCGCTGTCGCAGGCGATGTAGATATCCGGCCAGCCATCACCGTCAAAATCGAAGGTGGAAACGCTCATCCCGTAATGTCCATTGGTCTGGTCAATGTGGGCCTTGGTGGTGACATCTGCGAAGGTGCCATCACCACGATTCTCATACAGAATATTTTTCGCTTTGGGCAGACCGCGTGGTCCACACATCACCGGCACACCCTTCCACACGCAAGAGCTGCCCTCGCCAGGGACCGGGGTAGTGGATACATCGAAGTCGACATAATTAGCGACAATCAGGTCTAGCCGGCCGTCGCGGTTGTAATCGATGAACGCACATCCGCTTCCCCAAGCCTTTCCTGATCCGGCCACACCCGCCTTCTCGGCCACTTCAGTGAAAACGCCATGGTCATTGTGATAGAGACGATTCTTCCCGTAATACGTAACGTACAAATCCTCCCAACCATCATTGTCGTAATCGCCGACGCAAACTCCTTGGCCCCATCCCGTGGCAACGAGACCGACTTTGGCGGTGACGTCCGTGAAAGTGCCGTCATGATTGTTGTGATAGAGATGGTTGGTGGGAGCTTGGTCGGCAGGGAATCCTTCCAGTGTGGTTCCGTTCACGATGAAAATATCGGGCCAGCCGTCATTGTCATAATCAAAGATGGCCACGCCCGTCCCGGTGGTCTCGATGATGTATTTCTTGGTATCCGTCCCGCCAAATACATTTATGGCTGTCAGACCAGCTTTTTCCCCGATGTCGATGAAATTTGCAATGCCTGAATTGTCGGCAGCTTTCTGAGCTGGAGTCTGAGAACGCGAAGGGCCGCTGAAGAGCAGGATCAACACGGCAGGCCAAAGCAATATTTTCTGGAAGAGCATTCTCGGGGTCCGTAGTGAAGGAGGTCTTGACAAGATTGTAACTCCCAGGCGCTATTTTCCCGGACCCTCGGGCGGAACTTGCCACTGCGGAACGAAGAAATCACCCATAAGATCACCTGCAGGGACGACAGGTGCTTCCGCGGAAGCGTCTGCGTACCTCGCCGCATTCTTCGCGTCGCCAGCCCGCCGATAGGCTTGACTTAGGAGTCGCTTGGCCTGCGTGTTGCCAGGATCAAGGCGAAGAGCTTCCTGAAGTTCAGCAATTGCCTCGTGCACTTGGCCCAGGGAGAATTCCATCTTGCCCAAATTCAAGTGGGCTTCGGCGCTATTCGGATTCAATTGAATGGCATCCCGAAAAGCGGCCAACGCTTCAGACCGCTTACCCTCGCGATCAAGGGCCAGCCCCCGAAAATAGCTGATCAAGAACTTGGGCCCCAACTTCTTCTCCGCATCGCCAAGCTCAGCCGCTGCCTCCTCGGCGCGGTCGGTTCTAAGCAAGACCTGCGCCAATCCGATGTATCCCGTCGGAAGCGGATCGCCCGCCGTCACAAGATCGCGAAACACACTTTCCGCCTCGGCATAGCGGTCAGCGGCCAGGTATGCCGCACCCAACCGTAAATGCAAAGCATAAGACTTCGGGTTGGCACCAAGTCCACTTTGAGCCGCGGTGATTGCCTCCGAATAGCGGCCCAGTTCCATCAACTCGCGGGTCAAGTTAAGCCAATGCTCTTCCTCGCCGGGAGCGAGGGTAGCAGCCTGGCGAAAAGCATTGATTGACCGCTCTCCCAGAGCCAGGTGGGCGCTGGCGATGCCGATCAAAGACCAACCCTCGGCAGTTTCAGTCGACTTTGAGGTTTCAGGGGGCAGAGAGTCGCGATAGACGTGTGCCTGTACGAGCGCCTTTTCATCGTTTCCGGCCAGCAAGTAGATGAGAGCCAGATCAAATTGAGCCCACGTTGCTTGAGCTGGCGAGTGCCCCCCGCTTAATTTCTGAATGAGACCGATCGCGGAGTCGTTCTCGTGGATGGACAGCAACAAGGAAGCCACTTGGACTGATTGGGTTTCGCCCAAAGGCACTTTCTTGAGTTGCTCAAGGGATCTGCGGGCATTTCCCGGGCGCCCGAGCGCAATGTATCCGGTCGTGACTTGGATGAGGAACGCGGCGTCAGCCGGCAACGGCTGACGGGACAGTTCCAATTCATGGAAGGCTGGTTCGTACTGCTCCGCGTCCAGTTCCACCCGACCGAGATAGTAGTGCGCAAAAGAGTCGTCGGGGGAAAGTCTTACCGCATGCTCCAAGGCCTCGCGGGCCGACACCAGCTGGTGTTCGGTCCATCTGAGAAATCCCAGGTTGCGATAGGCATCTTCCAGAACTGGATCGAGGCGAATCGATTCTTGATATTCGGCGGCAGCCTCAGCATTCTTGCCCATCCGGACGAGCAAGATCCCGCGAAAATTACGAACCCGTGCGTCATCCGGGTGTTCGCGTTCCGCAGCGCTGAGCTCTTGAAGAGCATCCTCAAGCCGATTCTCTTTCAGGGCCGTCAGACCCCTCTGAAATGCATCTTCCTGCTGGGATACTTGATTGGCGGCTCGGTCGAGAGAACCTGCGCACACATAGTCCACATGGGAACAGAGAGAGAAAAGGAGGATCAGGAAGTATCGCATGCTATGGGTCTTGAGCCGATTTTGTTACTTGCCCCAAACGCTCCGTTTGTTTTTCGAGCTTATCGTGCGATTCACGATTCAAGGTGGTGGAGAGAGCAAATTCACGCATCGCCTTATCTTTCTCGCCCAAGGCTTGGTAAACCCTCGCCAGCTTGTAGTGAACCGAACCATCGTGATCGTTGGATAGGGCAATCTTGAAGTGGTCTTCGGCCTTCAGGTAGTCGCCGAGCTCCGAGTATGCAGTGCCCAAATCACGGTGTATATCGGGATTTTCGGAATCAGCCGCCAGCGCACTCACGAGAAACGGCAAGGCCTTGCTGGGTTGATGTTCAATCAGATAGGTGTCCCCCAGGTCATGCAACGCACCCGGGTGCCGTGGATTCAGCGCGAGTTCGGCCTCGAGTTCAACACGTGCTTCAGGAACTTTGAGGTCCTTCCATAACACGTGGCCCAAACTGTAATGTAGGTTCGGGACGGATGGCTTCAATGCAATGGCAGCGCGGTACTCTTCAATGGCTTTTCCATCATCTCCTTTCGTCGCCCCTAGGTCGCCCATCAGCTGATGCAAGCGATACGAATTCGGTTCTGCGTGGTAAAGCTGGAGATAAGCGACTGTAGCCAGTTTTTCATAGCAACGCGCGCGCCAGTAGGCCGCCTCAGCCGAAGCGCTTTCTGCCGCCGGTGATCCCTCCAGGGTCTTGAGGGCAGCCTCAGACTGCCCCGCTTCCAGCAATGCACCCGACACTGAAAAACGAAGTTCAGCTGAGGACTGCGAAGTCAAAACCTTCCTTGCGCAGGGCGCGATCTTGGAAAACTCCTCGTGCTGGAGCGCGCGGTCGACATCTGCTTCAGTGCAGTCGATGGCAGCAACATCCTCCTTCTTGGCGGTGGAAGCTGCAAGGTTAGACTCCACCTCGGCTTGAGAGACGTTCCCGTTTTGTTCGGCGAGAAATGCCAGCGCCAAGTGCGCAGCCGGGGAATTCCGGTTTTGCAGATCTTCCGTGAGCTCCTGGATTTTTTCACGGGCGGAATCGGGGAGTTGTTCGAGGGCGGAATCGCCGAATCCAGCTTCGCGGAGGCCCAGGATCTTCTCCGATTGCTCCAAGTCGATGACCACCGCTTTCTCCCAATCCTCGAGAGCGGCATCCACATCGTCCTGGATCAACCTGGCTTCGCCGCGACGCACCAGGGCACGCAGATTGTCGGGATCGCGGCGCAACTCCTCATTAAATTCCTGAATTGCCTTATTCACTTTTCCCGCACGAAGAAGAACTTGACCCAGCTCGGCATGCAATCCGGCAGGGTTCGGCGAAGCCGCGAGTGCCTTCTGAAAATGAACCACGGCGGAAGGCCATTCATTGCTCGAGGCATAAGTCTCCGCGGATAGCTGTTCGCTGCGAGCAGAGCCTGGAGCAACTTTCTCGAGGTGCGCCACCTCTTGTTTCCCCAGCCGTTCGTAAGCGCTTCCCAGAAGATAGAGAAGATCGACGTCCTTGGGTTGCAGCTCCAGCGCGCGGTGGAGAGTGACAACTTCGGCTTGTAGTTGGCCGGAGATCTCTTGCGCAGTGGCCAGCCAGAGCCGGGTATCCGGCCGACCAGGTTCCGCTTGAAGCGCTGCCTTAAGATAGGGGATGGCCTTCGCACCTTCGCCCAACTTGCAATAGTCCACTCCCAGGAAGAAATTAGCCCCGACCAGCGCCGGTTTGATTCTTAGCGCGCGGCGAAATTCTGTCATCGCCTCCGGAGAACGATCTTCCAGCTGATAGACCAATCCGAGGTTCATATGGACTTCCGCGAAATCAGGGGCTAGAGCGAGCACGGCCTGGAATTCACGCTCTGCCGTGCCGTAATCCTTATCGTGCTGAGCCTGTTGGGCGGTGGCAAAATGGGACTGGATCTCGGATTTTCTTGTGCTTGGTGGCACGGTCTGTCCTGTCAACTTCGAGGCCGGGGTTATCAGCAGCACGAGCAGAGCGAACAA
>Ga0070761_10002688_pt1 | contig 10832 bp, 4 predicted proteins | sample HubBroMetageREF1_FD_66724 | JGI IMG/M metagenome (GOLD analysis project Ga0070761, IMG submission 66724) | Reference soil microbial communities from the Hubbard Brook experimental Forest, New Hampshire, USA - Hubbard Brook CCASE Soil... | ecosystem: Environmental > Terrestrial > Soil > Temperate...
GTGGAAATCGTGAAGGGTTTGGAGATCGGCGACAAAGTGATCCTTTCCGATATGTCGGCTTGGGACAACTACGATCGCGTGCAATTGAAGTAGCGATTGCTGCAATGCAGGGAACTTTTTCAGGCGCCAGGCTCGTACCTATTCTTGATACTGAGATTCGAAGGAGCGCAGGATGACAACGACCGAACAAGGGCTGATTCGCCTCGATGGCGTCACCAAAGTTTTCTACACCGATGAAGTGGAGACGCACGCGCTGAGCGGCGTCCATCTCGAGATCAAGAATGGAGAATTTCTCTCCATCGCCGGACCTTCCGGCTGCGGAAAATCCACGCTGCTTTCAATCCTGGGCTTGCTGGATTCGCCCACCGAAGGCAACTACTGGATTAACACGCAGGCGGTGGCGAATCTTTCGCTTTCAGACCGCACGCGCATTCGCAACCGCGAGATCGGCTTCATCTTCCAGGCGTTCAACCTGATCGGCGATCTTACGGTGTACGAGAATGTCGAGCTGCCGCTTACCTATCGCAGCATGGCCGCGGCAGAGCGCAAGAAGCGCGTGCAGGAAGTGCTGGAGCGCGTGGGCATGGCGCACCGCATGAAGCATTACCCGTCGCAACTCTCCGGAGGTCAGCAACAGCGCGTGGCCGTCGCGCGGGCTCTGGTGGGCTCTCCTTCGATCCTGCTGGCGGACGAACCGACCGGTAACTTGGACTCCAAAAACAGCGAAGCGGTGGTGGACCTGCTTCGCCAATTGCACCGCGAAGGCGCCACCATCTGCATGGTGACGCACGACCCGCGCTATGCCAGCATCGCGGACCGCACCATTCACCTGTTCGACGGCCGTATCGTCGAAGAAACTCTGGGCACGCGTACCGCAAGCGTCTAGACGGCTTCTGAAAACTTAACCGTTACAGCGTCTGAAAAGAACTTTTCGGCGCCGCGGGATGTGTGTGTCTGGAGGCAGTCAGGAAATGGAAAGCCTGATTCAAGACCTGAAATACGCGGCGCGCGTGCTGCTGAAGAGCCCGGGCTTCGTGGCGATTGCGGTGCTGACGCTGGCGATGGGAATCGGCGCGAACACGGCGCTGTTTTCGGTCGTCAACGGCGTGCTGCTGCGGCCGTTGCCTTATACGCGGCCCAGCGAATTGGTGGTGCTCTCCGATAAGTCCGCGAATTTCGAAAGCTTCTCTATTTCTTATCCTAATTTTCTGGATTGGCAGCGCAGCAATTCCAGTTTTGCGTCTTTGGCAGCCTATCGCAGCGATGATTTCAGCATCACCGGAAGCGGAGAAGCAGAACGCGTGCGTGCGGGCATGGTTTCCGCCGGCTTCTTCGAAATGCTGGGTGTGAGTCCGGCTCGCGGCCGCCTGTTCACTGCGGAGGAGGATCACCTCGGCGCCGCGCCTGTCGCTCTGATCAGCGCGGGTCTGTGGCACCGCAAATTCGGCTCCGCGCCGGACATCATTGGAAAGAGAATCACGATGAATGGAGCGGGCTACACAGTGATCGGCGTGGTGCCCACCAGCTTTCAGCTGGAATCCACGAATTTTGGCATCAAGGATGTTTTTGTTCCCATCGGCGAATTCAAGGATCCGCTGTTCCAACAGCGCGATGTGCATGAAGGCACGCGCGCGCTCGGCCGCTTGAAACCGGGCGTAACGCTCGCGGCGGCGCAGGCGGACATGGACCAAATCGCGAATAATCTCGCGTTGGCATATCCCGATGCGGACAAAGGCGCAGGCATCGGTCTGGTGCCGCTGAAGAAGGACATTGTTGGCGACGTGCAGCCGTTTTTGTGGGTGCTGCTCGGCGCGGTGGGATTTGTGTTGCTCATCGCGTGCGTGAACGTTGCGAACCTGCAACTGGCGCGTGCGACGACGCGTGCGCGGGAATTTGCGATTCGTTCGGCGCTCGGTGCGAGCCAGTCGCGCGTCATACGACAATTGCTCACGGAAAGCGTTCTGCTCGGATTGGCCGGCGGCGCGCTGGGCTTGGGGATGGCTTCTTGGGGAACCCAGGCGGCTCTGAAAGTGCTGCCGGAAACTCTGCCGCGAGCGCAGGATGTCGGCGTGGACGGACGCGTCCTCGTTTTTACGTTGGTAGCTTCGGTTGCGGCGGGTGTGCTTTTTGGCCTGGCTCCCGCGCTGAAGATATCACGCCCAAACTTGCAGGAAATATTGAAAGAAAGTGGCCGCGGAGCCAGTGCTGCGCGGCATCGTGCGCAGGGCGTATTCGTGGTGGTCGAAATGGCCATGGCGCTGGTGCTACTGATCGGCGCCGGGCTGATGATTCGCAGCTTGCTCGATCTTTGGAATGTGAATCCAGGTTTCAATCCGCGGGGAGTCTTGACGTTTGCCGTATCGCTTTCACCTTCTCTCGGCGCGAACCCAACGGCCAGCCGTAACGCCATTCGAGAAATGGATGAAAGACTGAAGAGCATTCCGGGCGTGGAGAGTGTTTCGTCCACGGGCGGCGCCTTGCCTATGACCGGCGACAACGAATTTCCTTTTTGGCTTGGTAGCGAGCCCAAGCCCGCGAATCAGACTGAGATGAAGCTGTCTCTCTTTTATCTGGCGGGACCCGATTACCTGAGCGCGATGGGAATTCCGCTGCACCGCGGCCGCTTCTTCACACCGAACGACAACGAGCATTCGCAGCCGGTGATCGTGATTGATGAGAGTTTCGCGCGCGAATATTTTCCGAATGAGGATCCCATCGGCAAGCGCATCAACATCGACATCATCAATACGCAACCGGAGATCGTCGGAGTTGTGGGCCACGTGAAGCATTGGGGCCTGGATATGGATGGCGACGCGAAACATCCAATCGTTGCGCAAGCCTACATGCCCTTGATGCAGCTTCCTGACGTGCTCTGGAACGGGCCGCCGCAGGCGACGGTGGTGGTGCGGACCAAAGGTTCCCCCGCTGCACTGGTGCCTGCGATTCGCGAGGCCATCGAGAAAATGAACGGCGAAAACGTGATGTACGAAACGAAGCCGCTCGAGGAGATCGTGGCGGATTCGCTGGCGACGCGACGATTCTCAATGATTTTACTGGGAGTTTTTGCCGTGCTCGCATTGCTGCTCTCCAGCATCGGAATTTACGGCGTGATTTCGTATGTGGTGGGCCAGCGTACGCACGAGATCGGCATCCGCATGGCGCTGGGAGCGCAGCGCAGCCACGTGGTGCGCCTGATGCTGGGAGAAGGAATGAAAATGGCGCTGGTGGGCGTTGCCATCGGCATGGCCGCGGCGCTGGGCCTGACGCAGCTCATGGCGAGCATGCTTTTCGGCGTCAGCGCCACGGATCCGATTACCTTTTGCGGCGTAGCCTTGGTGTTAACCGGCGTCGCGCTCACCGCCTGTTATATTCCGGCGCGGCGCGCGATGCGCGTGGATCCGATCGTGGCGCTGCGCTACGAGTAAGAAGTGACGAGTGATGAGTGACGTGGAGCGGCGAGTCTGTTGCTTATCCCTCGTCACCCCTCACTTCCTTAGGAGCAGTGAATGGACAATCTGCTGCAAGACATCCGCTTCGGGCTGCGAACGCTTGGAAAAAATCCGGGGTTCACGCTGGTTGCGATCCTGACTCTGGCGCTGGGCATCGGCGCGAACGCGGCGATCTTTTCGCTCACGGATCAAGTTCTGTTGCGCTTGCTTCCCGTCGAGCGTCCGCGCGAACTCATGGTCCTCACCTCACCGGGAGTAGCCCACGGGCGCGTTTGGAGCGACATCGAGGGCGGACCGTCATTTTCCTATCCGATGTACAAGGATCTGCGCGATCGCAACGAAGTATTTGCAGGCCTGCTGGCGCGCTTTCACGTGCAGGTAAACGTGGCCGGGGAAGGGCAGTCGCAACTCGCGGAAGGCGAACTCGTCACTGGAAATTATTTCGACGTTCTGGGCGTGCGGCCGTTTCTCGGACGAGTTCTCACCGCCCAAGATGAGACGGCGTCCGGCGCGAATCCGGTGACGGTATTGACCTACGGATATTGGACGCGGCATTTCGGCAGCGACCCGAACATTTTGAATAAGCAGCTCGCCGTGAATGGAAATTCCCTCACGGTTGTAGGTGTCGCGCGTCCCGGTTTTACGGGCATTCAGGTGGGTCAAATTCCCGACCTGTTCATCCCCATAACCATGAAAGCGCAGATGACTCCGAATTGGGACGGGCTCGCGGATCGCAACGACCATTGGGTGACGATGCTCGGCCGGCTGAAGCCGGGCATGTCCGCAAACAAGGCGCAAGCAGGGCTCGCTCCTTTGTATCGCGCGCTGATGGAAGGCGACGCGACCACTCTGAAGCTTTCGCCGCGAGACCGGCAGGAATTCGTGAATCGCAAATTGATTCTCGACACGGGATCACATGGCCGGCCGGTGTTGCAACACGACACCAAACAGCCGCTGCTCGTGCTGATGGCCATGGTGGGACTGGTGCTGTTGATTGCGTGTGCCAATCTGGCTGGCCTGTTGATCGCGCGTGGTGAAGGACGACAGCGCGAGATCGCATTGCGCCTGGCGCTAGGCGCAGGCCGCGTGCGGTTGGTACGCCAACTGATGACAGAGAGCTTGATACTTGCGCTGGCGGGCGGTGCGGCAGGTCTGGCGCTGGCTTCGTGGACGCTCAGTGTAATCGTGAATTCGATTCCGGAGAACGAGGGTGCTTCGGGCCTCACCTCGCAGCTGGATTATCGCGTGCTGATCTTTGCCTGCGTGGTTTCGCTGGTCACGGGCGTGTTGTTTGGGCTGGCTCCCGCCATTCGCGCCACGCACACCGATTTGCAGAGCGTCTTGAAAGATCAGGGAGTGAACGTTTCGGGTGGTAGAACCAATGTACGAGTGCGCAACTTCCTGCTGATATCGCAAATCGCATTGACCGCAGTACTTCTCGCCGCGGCCGGCCTGTTCGCTCACAGTTTGTTGAATCTGAAGACGCAGGACCTGGGCGTTCGTCCGGACCACGTGCTGGAATTTTCGATTTCGCCCGAACTGAATCGTTACACGCCGCCGCAGACAATTGCGCTCACCGACCGCATCCGAAAAAGCATCGAGGTGTTGCCGGGCGTGCGCGCGGTCACCACGTCCGAGATACCGCTGCTCGCCGATAGCAATTCGTCCGCCAACATCACCGTCCAGGGCTACAATGCGCAGGAAGACGAAGACATGGACGTGGCCCAAAACTGGGTGGGCCCGAACTTCCTGGCCACCATGGGAATTCCGCTGCTGAATGGCCGGGAATTCTCCGAAGCCGATTCCAGCACGTCGCCTAAAGTTGCAATCATCAACGATGCGATGGCGCGGCGCTTCTTCGCAGGACGTAATCCCGTAGGACTGCACTTCGGATTCGGCGGCGGCAAGGACGTCAAGCTCGACATCGAAATCGTGGGCGAAGTGAAGGACAGCAAGAACGTGGACGTGAAGACGCCGACTCGCCCATTCATATTCTTGCCGTATTCGCAGAGCGAGCATTTCGGAAACGCGACATTTTACGCGCGCACCAATCAGAATCCCGTCGCGCTGACCGCCGCGGTGCGCAACCTGATTGCAGGGTTCGACGCCAACTTGCCAGTGTACGGTGTAAAAACTCTGCGGGCGCAGGTGGACGAAATCATGTTTACCGACCGCCTGGTTACGGTTTTTTCGCTTTGCCTCGGCTTGCTTGCCTCGCTGCTCGCAGCTGTGGGTTTGTACGGTGTGATGGCGTACGTGGTGGCGCGGCGCACGCGCGAAATCGGGATTCGCATGGCGCTGGGAGCCACGCAAAAAAATGTGGCGTGGATGATCCTGCGCGAAATCATCGGGATATTGGCAGCGGGTCTATGCGTCGGGCTCACCGCCGCATACGGAATTGGCAGAGTGGTCGAATCGCTGCTGTTTGGGGTGAAGGCCGGTGATCCGATTGTGTTCGTCACCGCCGCGGGATTGCTAATCGCCGTAGCGTTGTTGGCCGGCTGGCTGCCGTCGCGCAAAGCTGCAAGCGTGGATCCGATGGTCGCGCTGCGTTACGAATGAGCGCGCGGACCGGAACTTACGCAGCTCTGCTGGCGTATCAATTGTAGAGCCGCACACCTGGAAAGGTTGCCGGATTGCTTTTGACTGAGGTGCGACGACGGATGCGCCATCGTCGAGCATCGCGCGTCAGGAACCACTAATCACTACTTACGAATTACGGAGCTCTAAATGGAAACACTACTGCAAGACATTCGCTACGGCGCGCGCATGCTGATAAAAAATCCCGGCTTCCTGATTGTCGCCGTGATCACCCTGGCACTCGGTATCGGCGCGAACACCGCCATCTTCAGCATGGTGGACGCTTTTCTGCTGCGCCCCCTGCCAGTGAAAGATCCCGCGCAAATCACCGTTCTGGCATTCCAGCAGAAACAGGGAAATTTCCAGACGCAATTCTCGCTCGCGGACTATCGCGACATCCGCGATCAATCCACCGGCGTGTTTTCCGATGTTTTCGCGTACCAGTTCGGCTTGGATGGCCTGAGCGTGGACGGCAAAGCCGACCGCGTCATGACCAACTACGTCACCGGCAATTATTTTTCCGCGCTGGGCCTCAAACCGGCGCTGGGCCGTTTGATTCTGCCTTCGGAAGGCGATGTGCCGGGCGCAGATCCCGTCATGGTTCTCGGCTATGCCTACTGGCAAACTCGCTTCGGCGGCGATCCGGGAATTATTGGGCGAAAAGTTTCCGTGGACGGCCAGCCGGTCACCATCGTGGGCGTGGCCCCCAAAGATTTTGTCGGCGTCTATCCGATTTTGAGCGTGCAAGGGTATTTGCCGATGGGCATGGCAACCATTGCAGGCAATCCCAGCGACTTCATGACCAACCGCCAAATTCGCAATGTGCCGATCCTGGCTCGGTTGCGGTCCGGCGCGAGCACGCAGCAGGCGCAAGCTGCGTTGGCCGTCATATCTCAGAGGCTGGCTCAGGAATATCCGGAGGGGCACAAGAACTTCAGTGTGCAAGCATTTCGGGAACTGGAAGCGCGGCCCAATCCCGATCCCAATCACACCGTGTTCGTTGTGGGCGGCCTTTTTCTGGGCCTGGCTGTGATGGTGCTTTTGCTCGCGTGCGTCAACGTGGCCAATATTTTGCTCGTCAGGTCCACGGTGCGCGAACGCGAAATGGCGATTCGCGCCGCTCTGGGTGCGGCGAGAATTCGTATGATCCGGCAGTTACTCACCGAAAGCGTTTTGCTGGCGCTGTTGGGCGGCGTGGCAGGTGTTCTACTTGGATATTGGGGCAGCTCCGCGCTCGGCTCCGTCAATGTTCAGACGGATCTTCCCGTTCATTTTGATTTCGGTTTTGACTGGCGCGTATTTGGCTTCGCCACTGCGGCGGCATTGCTCACCGGCATCCTCGTGGGCATCGTGCCGGCGGTGCGCGCCTCGCGTGGGAATCTGAGCGCGATTCTGCATGAAGGCGGCCGCGGCGTGGTGGGCGGGAAGAATCGTCTGCGCAGCACGCTGGTGGTGGTACAGGTGGCGGGTTCTTTGATGCTGCTCATCATCGCCGGATTATTCACGCGCAGCCTGGCGCAGGCGCAGCGCACCGACCTCGGCTTCAAACCCGATCACGTCCTGAACCTGATCATGGACCCGAACGAAATAGGTTACAACCAGTCGCAAACGCGCGACTTCTACAAAAATCTCTTGCAGCGTGTTCGAGCGCTTCCCGGAGTTGTCTCTGCGTCCACCGCCAGTGCCACTCCCATGGGCTACTACAACAATTTCGATTCACTCAACATCGAGGGATACCAGCCCCCTCCCGGTCAGCCCGCTCCGGCTTCCCTGTACAACACTGTTTCCACGGATTATTTTGCGACGATGGGAGTTTCTCTGCTGCGCGGCCGAAACTTCACGGAAGCGGACGACGAGAAGGGCCAGTACGTCGCGATTGTGAGTGAAGCGATGGCCAAGCAGTTCTGGCCCGACAAAGATCCCATCGGAGGCCAATTTCAGATGACCTCGGACCTCAAGCACATGCTGGTAGTCGTTGGCGTAGCCAAGGACATTCGTTTCAACGGCCTCACCGGCCCATTCAGCCCGATGTTCTACGCACCGTACCTGCAACACCAAGCCGGGAATTCGCTGCAAGCCCTGCAACTGCGCACGGCAGGAGCGCCGGAAGTGATGATTCCGGAAGTCGAGCACGCCATCGAATCGCTCGCACCGCAGCTTCCGGTCTTCGATGTGCAGACGATGTCCCAGGCGCTCAATACGCTGAATGGGCTGCTGTTCTACAAAATTGGTGCGGTGCTGGCGGCGCTGCTCGGAATGTTGGGATTGGTGCTGGCTATCGTCGGAGTTTACGGCGTGGTTTCCTACGCCGCCACGCAGAAGACGCACGAGATCGGCGTGCGCATGGCGCTGGGCGCTCAGCCCGCCGACATTCTGAAAATGATTTTCCGCGAAGGATTGCTGATCGTCGGAGTGGGGCTGCTGGTGGGCATTGGTGGCGCGCTGGCTGCCGGGCAGGTGGTTGGCAGTTTTCTGACGGTGAGCGCTCGCGATCCGGTGACATACGCGATTGTGACCGCGATACTGCTGATCGTGGCGCTCAGCGCATGCTTCATTCCAGCCCGGCGCGCGATGCGTGTGGATCCGATGGTGGCGCTGAGGTACGAGTGAGCAGTGACGAACGAGTAGCGACCAGTGTCGAGTGACAAGCCAAAGGCCGGTCGTTGCTCGTCAGTTATCACTTGTCACTCATCACTTCTTTAGGGGGCGCGATGGGAACATTACTCCAGGATCTACGCTACGGAATCCGCATGCTGGCGAAGAGCCCCGGATTCACCGCGCTAACCGTCATCACCTTGGCGCTGGGGATCGGCGCGAACACTGCTATTTTTTCCCTGATCAACTCCGTCGTGCTGCGGCCGCTGCCTTTTCATCAGCCCCGACGCCTGGTGGCGCTTTGGCAAACCGAAAGCGCGCCGGGAAATTTTCCGCTGACTGGACCCGATTATCTGGACTGGCAAGCGCAGAGCCGCACCCTCGAAGCCAGCAGCCTGTATTCCTGGGAACGGTCGGCTAACGCCAGCGGCACGGGTGAGCCCGAAGCCGCTTCCACAATCCGCACGCAGGCCAATTTTTTCACGGTGCTTGGCGTGCAGCCACAAATCGGGCGCGCTTTCGATTCCGGCGAAGACCAGGCCGGGAAAAATCATGTGGCAATCTTGAGCAATGCCTTCTGGCATAGGAAATTCGGCGGCCGCTCCGATGTCCTGGGCAAGACGATCGAGCTGAATGATGAACCCTACTCGATCATCGGCGTGCTGCCTGCCTGGTTCAATTTTCAGCACGCCACCGAAATTTGGACGCCCATGGACATGACACGCAAGGCACTGGGGCCGCGCGGCACGCATGCCTATCGCGCCATCGCCAGACTCCAAGCGAACGTCAGCGTGGGTCAGGCTCAGGCGGAACTCAACAGCATCATCAAACAGGTGGCAAAACAAAACGGGGATACCGATAAGTACAACAGTGCGATCGTCGTCCCTCTGACGGAGGAGCTAACAGGAAGCTCCCGGCAAAGTCTTTTCATTTTGCTCGGCGCTGTGGCGCTGGTGCTGCTGGTGGCTTGTGCCAACGTGGCGAACTTAATGCTCGCGCGCGCCAGCAATCGCCAGCGCGAAATCGCCGTGCGCGCCGCAATGGGGGCTGGACGGTGGCGCTTGGCGCGACAACTGCTCACCGAAAGCATTTTGCTTTCTCTGCTGGGCGCCGCACTGGGGCTCTTGGGCGCGTTCTGGGCCGTATCTTTTCTCCAGTCGGAGGAGACCCTGCCAATTCCCCGCGCTAATCCCATTCAGATTGACGTGACTGTTCTGCTTTTCACTATCGGCGTCAGTATTTTGGTGGGGACGCTGTTCGGCTTGGTGCCGGCGATGCAATCTTTCCGGCTGAATCTCAGTGAGGAACTCAAATCCAGCGCGCAAGCGGTGGTTAGTCCTTCCGGAACGCGCCGCTTTTTGCGCGATGCGCTGGTCGTCGGCGAAATTGCTGCGTCGCTCGCGTTGCTCATCGGCGCGGGCCTGCTGCTGCGCAGTTTCGCGCGTTTGCGCAATTCCGGGATTGGCGTGCAAACGGAAAACGTAATCACCATGGGCGTGAATCTGCCCAAGGCGAAATACCAGACGCTCGCGGCGCGCCGCCAGTTCTTCGACCAGCTGGTCGAGCGCATCGAGCGCGAACCGGGCGTGCAGGCGGCCGCGGTCTCCTCGGAAATTCCTCTGGAAGGCGGCACCAACGGGTACGTCACCGTGGAGGGCCAGGACAATCCTGCGCTCGCGACTCAACTTGTCGAATTTAACAACGTGACGCCGCATTATTTTCGCGCGTACGGTGTTTCCGTGTTGCAGGGCCGCGTTTTCACGCCGCAAGAAGTCGAACGCACTGCTGTGGGGAATCTGAAACTGACTGAATTTTACAAGAACCCTTCGCCGCAGAAAACGCCGCCAACGGATCTGGGGTTTGTCGCGGTCATCAGCCGCAAGATGGCGCAATTGTATTGGCCGAAGCAGGACGCGGTGGGCAGAGTGTTTCATGCCAGCGGTGTGCCCGTAACAGTCGTCGGAATTGCGGGCGACGTAAAGGAATGGGACATTCGCGAGGATGTAGTTCCCCAGGCATATTTCCCGCTCCCGGCCGCTCTGGAGAGCGACGGATTTAGCGGGCGGCTGACGGTGCAGACTAGCGTCGCTCCGCGCGGCGCACTCGCTGCGATTCGCGGCGACCTTCATGCGCTCGATGACGGCTTGGCCGTATTCCACCCGCGCACTATGGATGAAGTGGTCGCCGACGCCATGCAGGACACCAGCG
>Ga0070761_10002689_pt1 | contig 10831 bp, 5 predicted proteins | sample HubBroMetageREF1_FD_66724 | JGI IMG/M metagenome (GOLD analysis project Ga0070761, IMG submission 66724) | Reference soil microbial communities from the Hubbard Brook experimental Forest, New Hampshire, USA - Hubbard Brook CCASE Soil... | ecosystem: Environmental > Terrestrial > Soil > Temperate...
GGGCATACCAATTGTCCGTTACCGGAAACAATCGAAACGGTTTGCGCCAGACAAAAGGCCGGGAGAAGGAACAACGCGGTTAGAAAACTACCGGCGAAAAGCTTGATTTTCTGCATACACGTCCTCCTGACGTTGGGGAAAGCAAGAAATGGTGGACGCGGAAGATCAGTGTAGCACCATCCGGACCAAAAAAAAAGGGGGAGCCGAAAGCTCCCCCTTTTTCACAGCGGATGCCGTGAAGGTTAGTGAACGAGTTGCTCACCCGTTTGGCTGGTGCAACTTCCACCGTTTGCCGAACAAGTGAACGGTTGCGGAGCGCGCGGAGCATCCGGAATGACCAGCGCCAGATAGGCCGCCGCCCAATTCTGAATCCCGTAGTCGCTCACGAAAGAGTAACCGTGAGCATACTGGAAGTTGCAAACCGCGATCGCATACCCGGTCGTGCCGTAGGTCGGGGTGCTGGCGTAGCCGGTATCGATGCCCGACACTTCAAACGCCCAAGTCTGACCGGGCTGGATCAACCCGCTGGTGAGCGTCGAATCCTCGGTTGAACTGTAAACGCCGCTAGTGCCGAGGGTCGCGGCGATACCACCGTTGCCGTAGAAGGTAACGGAGCAGGCTCCAGGTTGGTGAGACGCCCCCAACGGCAGATTGTCGTAAGAGGTGTTGGAGATCGCGATGCCAGTGTCAAATCCAGTGAAGTCGGTAATGTACGGGAACAACAGGATCGTCTGGCACAGCGAAACTGTGAACAGCGTGGTCGGTGTTGTCGCAACGTTTACCGTGGAAGAGAACTCCGGAATCGGACCAGTGCTCGAATATGACGCATACTGCGGATTGAACCCGCTCAATGCGGCAGTATTCAAGTTAGGCGTAGGTGAACCGGGGACGCCCGGGGCGCCCGTGAAAGAGGCGTAAACGTTGAACGCTATTGAATCGATGGCCGACGGGTTCGTGTTGGTGATTTCCCATACGACCGTCACAGTGGTTTCGCTGCCGTCGGTAACGGCCGTTACCGTGTTTGCGTAGGGATCAACCGGCGGGCTAGCCGTACCGGTGACCAAAGTAGCATCGGAGTATCCGGCTGTATTTAGCCCCGTTGAGGCCGATGATAGCGCCCAGTTGTCCACGTAGACAGTAACTCCCGAGGGAATGTTGCTAATCGTAGTCTGCAGCCTTGTCCCGGTGTCCGCGGATCCCGCGGCCAGACCGCCCAGCGAAATCTCAAAGCCGCTCTCAGAGTAGTAGACGGTCGCTGGCTGGTTCTGCACACCGTTGGTCTTGATCTTAAACGCTGTCGCGAAGTCCTCCGTAAACGTCACCGTTCCTACCGTCGTCGTTGGATAGGTCAGGCATTGCAGGAAAGGTGGGTTTGCAGCGGACGTGCCAACCGTCAAACCGTTGGAAACGAAACCCACGTAATTTTGGGGGTTGTTGATCTGCACGGATGTGCTGCTGCTGGACGAAACGAATGCGAACACGGGGCTCAACCCGGCCCCTCCGGCCGCGACCGACGTGGCGTCGATACGAACGTTCGTGATGCGGAACGTACGCGAGCCCGTGGCGGCAGGATCAATCGGCACGCCCAGGAACGTAATAGAGTACGTGCCAGGCCCGCCCTGGATTCCTTCAAATACGTTGAACCTGCCTGGTTGGTTAAATGTCTGGCCACCGTCGCCGATAACCTGGCAGTTAACCGTTGGGTTGGTGGGCGAGAGGCAGGGGTCCTGATTGGCCGGGCTGGGATCGTCAATGAGCAACACCGCTTCAGTGGCCGTTCCGGAAAGAATCCGGCTGGTCACCGGCGCACTCAAGGACACCGTGATGTTTGCCTGCGGTATGACGGTGCCAGTTGGCGTCGGGGTCGAGCCGGGAGCGCCGTTGCAGGTCAGCAGGATATCACCGGTTAGCTCGGTGAACCCTTCGTGACGGAGCGTGGGCGTCACCGAAGCCGATGCATTACAAATCAAACCTGATTGCGCGTGCGCCGGAACCGCCGATCCTATTACTAGGACGAGCGCGGCGAACACTAGAATCCATCTGCGAAAATCTGCCATTTCCTTCTCCTTGTGAATTTCGAAATTGAATCGGTCGAAGTTCTCTCTCAACCTGAGCCTCTCTCCAACTGCCTTCTACCACCTAGGGAACTTCTCCGTGCGGGCGGAGATTTCATCAAGATTTTGCCGGCAACCCTACTGCCTGGCACCGGGTACTGCCGAACTACGCCCTGCGATGGGGCTGCATGTTTCTGTTTTTTGTCCTTGGCCGACTCGCAGGATTGCCCAAAAATTGCATATGTCGCGGACTAGTAAAGATATACATATCGTATCGCTGCGCGCATGTCAAGAGAAATTCTTTGCATTCAACGGAGAACCAGCCATTTTCAGGTTCCTAAAACACACATCGAACGGTACGCTCGAATTAAATCACGACGCCTGCCCGCCAGTCAACAGTTTCACACCGAATCGTCTCATTTTAACGATTTTTAATGAAAGACGCCACCGCCAGACGCCACACGTCTTTGAATGTATCACATTATCAACCACTTGCAACCTGTCCCACCCTTAAATCCGTAACAAAAAACCCACCGCTTCCCGCCCCGTAAGCTTCGATAGTGCGTAGAGGTACCATTGCAGTTGCCGCTCGTAGCGCGCTGTGTTGCCCGCATCGCTCTTGAAATCGACCACTACCCAACGGTCCTGCTCCATAAACGCCAGGTCGATCACGCCTTCGAGCAGCCGGCCGTCTTCCAGGCGCAAGTGGATCGGCAGTTCACGGTGGCAGCGCCGGGCTGCACGTGCGCGCTCGAGCAGCGCGTGCCCCCAGGCAGTTTCCACCGCCGCGGCCGCCGCCTCGGTTTCTTCGCGCGGCGCATCCAGCAGACGCGCGTGCACGCGCGCCAAGGCGGCGATTTGCTCGGCAGTGCCCCTCAGATCCAGATCGCGCAGGATGGCATGCACGAGTATGCCGAAACGCCGGCCGCTAGGGCGTTCGGCAGCTGTCGAAACCTCGTCAAGATAAAGATATCGGCGTTCAGGCGGCTCTTCAATACCTTCCGTGGGAGATATGATGCGGAAGGCCGGCAAGTGGCCGGTTTCAAGCGTCCGCTGGCGCTCCTGTCGCCAGAGCCGATAGCGCGCGATCTCCTCGACCGCGCGTCCGGCAGGCTCAGCCGCCAAAATATCCTCCTGCCTCAGGCCGAATCCGGGCGCCACGTCCAGCCGCAGCCCAATGGGGTCCCACCAGACCACCCGATGCTCGCCGGCTTGCGGCCTATGCAGGCCGGGCCGCACGGAATCCTCGGGTTGCCCGAAGTGCTCGCTAGGGCGTTCCAGCACGGTGCGGTCCCCCGCGAACGGCGGGCAGCCCGTGGCGGCGGCCTTCGCGCGGCGCTGGTCGCGCGCGGGATGGATGGCTTTGTTGAGCGGACCCAGCCAGCCATCGCGTTCTTCATCACCCACCGCCGGAATTACCAGCAAATCGCGCGCGCGCGTGGACGCCACATAAGCGACGCGTACGCCTTCGGCGAGTTCGCGGGTGTGCTCGTGTTGTTCATGCTCCAGCAATTCCCAAGGCGCGGCGCCCAGCAGGCGCGTGGCGCACAGATTGCCTTCGACGAAGCGTTCGGCTTCGCGCGCCGCCAGGTTGGCAGTCATATCGGCCAAAATCACCACTGGGAATTCCAGGCCCTTGGCCCCGTGGACCGTCATCAGGCGCACGCCGTCGGATGCCTCTTCAAGCACCGGCGCTTCGGTCGATTCGGCCTTCTCCGCCTGCGCCGCCAGTTCTTCCACGAATCCGCGGAAGGACAGCCCGCCGGTCAACTCGAATGTGCGCGCCAGATCGCAGATGCGGTAAACGTTCGCCAGCGCCTGGGAACCGGCGCGCCTTAGCGTGAATCCGGCATGCGCGCGCGTGGCTTCGAGCAGCGTGTTGATGGTTTCCGCAACCGGGCGCTGGTTGCGATGGCGATGCAGGTCGGCCAGGATCGACAAGGCGTCGGCGATGCGCGTGAAGGCGGCGGGCAAATCGTCCGGCATGCGGCGGAACGGGTGCAGGCGGCGGTCACCTTCCAGGCGAAAACGCAGCAGCAAATCGTCGGGGATGGCGAACAGCGACCCGCGCAGCGTGCCGAATACCGAAAGCTCGTCGTCCGGCCACTCGATGGCCGCCAGCGCCACGCGCACGGTTTCGACCTCTTCCCGATGGTAAAAAGATTTCGATCCGACCAGGAGATGCGGAATCCCACGCGATTCGAGTGCGCGCGTGTACTCGCGCGAAAGATCCGTACCGTAATTCGTCAGACGGCGGAAGAGCACGCAAATATGCTTGGCCTGCAAGCGCACCCGCGCGCCGTCCCGCGGATCGCGCACCTGCCAGCCGCTTTCGTTCCGCAACCATTCGATATAAGCGGCGATGGCATCCGGCAGGCAGGCGTTGATCTTCTCCTTGCTGATGCGCATCGTGCCGTATGGCGAAGGCGCCGGGAGCACCACGATAGCGGGCTGCCGATCATAGGCCGGCGCATGTTCCTCGAGCGGCGCATAGCGCGCCTGGCCGCCAATGCGATCGCCGGTCATCTCCGGCGCGAAGGCCGCGTTCACCAGTTGCTGAATCGGCCGCACCGCGCGGAAACTCTTGGTTAGGTGGATGCGCGCCACCCCGCGGGATGCCAACGCTTCGCAGACGCGCTCATATAGAACGACATCGGCGCGCCGGAATTTATAGATGGATTGCTTGGGATCCCCCACTACGAAAAGCTTGCCGGGGACAGGCGTCACTTTCAGCCAGTCGCTTTCGGCGGGGTCGTCCGCGGAAAGCAGGATCAGGATTTCGGCTTGCAGCGGATCGGTATCCTGAAACTCGTCCACGAAGACCCGGCTGAAACGGTCTTGCAAATACTGGCGGACCTCCGCGCTGTCCCGCACCAGGTTGCGAACCAGCAGCAGCAAGTCCAGGAAATCGAGCTTTCCCGCGCGCTTCTTGCGCTCGCCGTAGGCCGAGACGAAGTCCTGCATTTCGTCTCGCAGCGCCGCCGCGAAATCGGCTCCGGCATCCCGCCGGAAAGCATCGAGATCGCGCAGCAGCGCTTCGCGCGCATCCAGCACTTCCTGCCGGGAGACGCCCGGCGCGAAATTGCCCGATCCTTTCTTAAAATCGCGTTTCAGATCGCGCTCCAGCTTCAACAACCGCGCTTCGAGCGTGTCGTAATCGGCCGGCCCGCTGTGCAGATCCCGCAGTGGGCGCATCGATTTCACCAGGTTGTCGCCGGCCCGCGTGCATTGCCGCACCATCGCTGCGAGCGCGCAGCATTGCGCCATCAGCGCGTCGATCCGGCCGTTGCGATCGAACGGCTCCTTCCGCCAGGGCGCCGTATGGTCGCGCCAGTCCACCAACTGCTTGCCCGCATATTTAAGCGACTCGACCGGCGCGCCGTCGGATTGCCAGTTGTCCCGCCAAGCCAGTCGCGCCAGCGCGCGGCGCAGCGCATCCGACCCTGCATCCAGCTTCCGCTGGAACCACAGGTCGAAGGCCCGGGAGCGCAGGCGGTCGGCTTCCGGTTCGGTAAGCTCTTCGAATCCCGGATCGATGCGCGCTTCCACCGGACGCTCGCGCAGGATCTGCGCGCAGAAGCCGTGAATGGTGCCGATGGCCGCTTCTTCCAGGCGCTCCAGCGCGTCTTCCAGGTGCGCGCGCTCCGCCGTTTCGGAGCACCCGGCGCGCGCTTTGTCGAGTTCCTCGCGCAACCGGATCTTGAGCTCGCCGGCCGCCTTGTGCGTGAACGTAACGGCGACGATTTTCTGTACCGGCGTGCCGTTGGCCAGCACGCGTACGATGCGCCGAATCAACTCCGACGTCTTGCCCGTGCCGGCCGACGCTTCCACGATCAGGCTCTCGTCCAGCGAATTGCGGATGCGCTCGCGGGCGGCTTGGTCGTCCGTCAGGATACCGGGAATCATGGAATGTTCCTAAGGTCCTGTAAAGCATCCAGCGGTTCGCGGCGCTTTCTCCCTGTGCGCCGCTCTTCGTTGGGGCCGCAGACTGGCAAATAGTCGCACATCGCGCAGGCGCCCGATTGCGGCGCGGCGGGCAGAAATCCGCGATCGATTTCGCCGTCGATCAGCGACATCGCATGCGTGAAAAAGGCCCGATGCCGCGGTGTGATGTCGAACGGGACTTCCTGATAGCCGCCGTGTTGCGTGCAGTATGAAAGCCGGCTCACCTCGGTGGACGCGCCCAACAAGCTCTCGGCCGCCATCGCATAGCCCAGCGGTTGCAGCAAGGCGCCGCCTCCCACGTACTTGGGCAATTCCTGCGGCGGCTTGCCGGTCTTGTGGTCCGTGATGCGCAGTGTGCCGCGCACCGCATGCTTCTCGATCAGGTCGATGGCGCCGCGCAGGCGTACGCCGCCATCCAGCACGGCTTCCACGCCGGTGCTTTGGGGGTCGCGTAATTCATTTTCTTGCAGGGGCGCCTGAATACCAAAGCTGAATTCGAAATGCGCCGGCATCCAGCCGCCTTGATCCGCGGCGGCGTGCCGGATCCAACCCTGCAAGTCGATGCGCAGATCTTCAATTTCGCTACGCCACACGCGCGGAATAGCGGGCGCCAGCTTCTCCTCATTTTCGGCTGCCACGCGATCCAGCACGCCGTCGGCGATTTGCAGCACGCGCGCGGCATTCTCGGGACACATCGGCAGCAATTGCGCCGTTTGCAATTCGCGGAACAGCCGAAATTGCGCTTCGTGGAACAACGCCCCGCGCGTGAGCGGATCCATCTGCTCCAGCGCCACTTTCTCCTCACGTGGCCGCATCTTATGGATGGCATGCAGCAGGAACCGGTACGGGCACGCGGCGAAGTGCTGTAATGCCGATGGCGAATAGCTGCGCGCCGCGAGCCGTTGCGTGGCCAGCACAGCGCGCGTGGCGGCATCCGGCTCGACGATGCCATCCGCGGGGAACCACCCTGTGCGGTTGCGACGCGCGTAGCGGCGCAGCGACTCGGCCAAGTACGTATTGGCCTCGATCAGGTAATGGCCCACACCCTTGGCATCCTCGGGCTGCAATTCAAAGGTGCGGCCCAGCGCCGCCAGATCGAACTCCGCATCGTCGATGGCTTCCATCGCGTTCGCCGGCGCGGGCCAATCCAGGCGCGAGGGCGCACCCCGGCGCGCTTTCTCTTCGAATGCGCGCAGTTCGGGCAGCCGCCCATGCGCCGCACGCACGATTTCGAGCGCATAGAACGAGGGCACGCGCGGCCGCGATTCCACTGCGTCCACCCGCGGGTATGAGAACACCAGCCGCGTGCGGGCCGCGGCACAAGCGATGTGCAGACGGCGGCGTTCGTCGGCTACGCGGTCGTCCTGCACGCGCAGCCCACCCACCAGCTTGGCACGGTACACGTCCAACAGAACGGGATCTTCATGCGCGCGGCAGGGAAACAAGCCTTCGCAGAGTCCCGGCAGAAATACAACGTCGAATACGCGTCCGCGCACTTCGTCGATACCGCTCACGAATACGCTGCCATAGCGGCGCAGGGGCGGCTCGCGCCGCAGGAAGCGCAGGCGGTCGCTCAGCACACCGGAGACTTCATCCAACCCAACCGGCCCGACTTCAGCCATGGCCTGCAATTCGCCAAGCACGGACAGGACCGATTCCGGCCGGCGCAGCGCGGTCTGCGCCAGCGCGCCGAGATGCTCCATCCAATCGCCCCAATCGGCCTGCCGCGGCAGTGCAGCTAGCCGGTCGATCAGCGGTAGCGCGAAGCGTTCCAGATTCTTGAGCCGTGCGATTTCGCGTTCGAGGTGCTGGCGGCGGCCTTCCTCCTTTTGGCCCAGATCCGCGAGCCGCACGCGGAACTCCGCTTCCAGGCCGCGCAGGCGGCGGGCCCAGCGCTCCCGTCCGCCAATAACCGCCGCATCCACCAGCAGCTTCTCCCAAGCCGCGGGCGATTGCAGCGTACCGCCGATCACCGCGGCATCTTCGTCTTCCGGCGGTTCGGCCTCCGGATCGTCTTGCGGCGCGACCGGTTCGGCGCGCTCGTACAGTCGCGCGAGCATTTCGTCGTCGGGCGTCTCGCCTAGCAGCGGGTTCTGGAGAACCCGCGCAGGCCTGGAGGCCCGCCCCACCGGCGGCGCCTGACCCAGCGAAAGATACTCGGCGAAGCGCGTGGCAGAGCAACCCTCGCCCGCGCATGCCAGCAACGCTAGGAACGCCCGCCCCGCCGGATCCGGCCGTGCCACGCCGCGGCTGAAATATGCCGGGATGCCCGCCCGCCGCAGCGCTTCTTCCACCAATGGCTGGTAGCGTTCGGGCGACCGCAGCAGGATGGCCATCCGGTCGAAGCCCACGCCGGAGGCCGCCGATTTGAGGATGCGGCGGGCAATCTCGACACACTCGAGCGACTCGCCCGCAGCCGAAAAGTAGTCCAGGCTGTCGTCGGGTTCGCCATCGGCCGGGACTGCTTCCAGGAAGAGAGATTGGCGAATGCTGTCGAGAGTTGTAGCCCCAGCGGGGCTGAAGCCCCGCGCGGGCTGAAGCCCGCCCTCCAGGCGTGCCTCGAAGACTGCCGGCGCGCGCGCGAGCACCGCCTCCGCGAATTCCCGCCGCAGCGACGACTCCAGATCCACATCCAGCAGCACCACCGGCAAACCCAGCAACCGGTGCTTTCCTTCGCGCGCCGCCGCGATCGCATACCGCAGCAGCAGCGCGAAGTCGGCCGCCGACCGTTCCGCCAGTTCCTCTTCGTAGAGCGCCGCCATCCGCGCCAGATCGTGGCCCGGCTGGCCCGTTTCCGCAACTTGCGATGGCCGCACGCCCGCCAGTCGCAATTCGGCAATCGTGGCAGCCACCGCGCGCGCCAATCCAGGGGTCTCCGCCACCGGCTGAAAGTACGGAATGGACTCCGCCTTCAGCTTATGGATTACGCGCGCCACCAGGGCCTCGGCGCTCAAACCGCCCAATGGCGAAAGTCCGGCGCGGGCCAGGGGCCCTTCGGCCAGATCCACGGCCAGCCCGGTAAGCGTCATGCGATGCAGCCCGATGAAGCCGGCCCCGCAGGATGACCGTGCGAAATCGTCCGCGGCGCCGCGCGTTTGCGCCAAAATCACAATTTCCGGATGGCCCTTAAGCGATGCCAAAAACTCCGCTGCCGAATCGAGCAACACAGCATAAGAGGTGGACTGGACCAAGTTGCGCACTTAGGAGCAGTGTAACAAGGCCCATCCACCCGCCACCCATCACCTGCACGTAACCTTTCCCGCCCCCGCGAGTAATATTAGCGATGGAAACTCTTCTGCAAGACATCCGTTACGCCTTGCGCATCCTTCGCCGCAGCCCCGGTTTCGCCATCGTCGCGGTGCTCGCACTGGCACTGGGGATCGGCGCCACCACCGCCATCTTCAGCGTGGTTGACGCCGTAATCCTGAAGCCGCTGCCCTACGAAGACCCCGGCCGGCTGGTGCAACTCTGGATGCGCTTCACCGGCATTGGGATCCCCAACGACCAGAACTGGGTGTCCGCGCCGGAGTTTATGGACCTTCAGAAGAACATCTCGTTCTCCCAAATCGCCGCGATTGACGATGAAAGCTACAACATCAATATGGGTGGCATGCCGGAGCCATCGAAGCCGCCGCGGTGTCGGTGAGCTTCTTCCGGCTGCTCGGCGTGCAGGCCGAGCTCGGGCGCGTGTTTCTGCCTGAGGAAGGCCACGCCGGACACGAGCGCGTCGTGCTGCTCAGCGACGGGTTGTGGCGGCGGCGTTTTGGTGCGGATCCCACGGTGCTTGGACGCAAGCTCGTCATGAACGGCCAGAGCAGCGAGATTGTGGGCGTCCTACCGCCCGGTTTCCAAATGCCCCGCGACGCCGAAGTATGGATGCCGTTGGTGTTTGCCGCGGCGGACCTCACTCCCGACAATCGCGGCAGCCACGGCCTGCGTGCCATCGCCCGCATCAAGCCGGGCCTCAGTTTGGAACAGGCACGCACGGACATGGCCGCCGTCTCGCGACGCATCGTGGAGCAAAACCCGAGCTATCCGTACAAGGATTACAACTTCGCCGTAATCGCGATCCCGCTCCTCGAACAGCAGATCGGCGATATCAAAATTGCCCTTTGGGTGATGCTCGGGGCCGTCACCCTGGTGCTGCTGATCGCTTGCGGCAATGTGGCCAACCTGCTGCTGGCGCGCGCTTCGGCCCGCCAGCGCGAGATCGCCGTGCGGCAAGCTCTGGGTGTCGGGCGCTGGCGGCTCACGCGCCAGTTGTTGACGGAAAGCCTGCTGCTCGCGCTCGCCGGCGGCACCGCCGGCCTGCTGCTGGCCACTGGCGCCCTCCGCCTGCTGATCGCCGCCAGCGCCACCAGCTTTCCCCGCGTGGCGGAAACCCGCATGGATCTTCGCGTCCTCGTTTTCACGCTGCTGGTGTCGCTCGGGACCGGCATTCTGTTCGGCCTGGCGCCTGCGTTTCAGTCCATCCGGCGCACCACCTACGACACACTCAAAGAAGGCGGCCGTGGAGGCGTAGGCGCCGGTTCCCAAAGGCTGCGCGCCGCGCTGGTAGTGGGAGAATTAACGCTCTCGCTCGCGCTGCTGGCCGGATCCGGCCTGCTCATCCGCAGCTTCCTCCGGTTGCAGGAGGTGGAGGCCGGCTTCCGCCCGGATGGCGTGCTCACCATGCGCGTGTCGCTGCCCGAGCAAAAGTATGCGAAACCGGAGGTCGCGGTAGGGATGCCGATTGCCCGACACCCCCCGCACAGATCCGTGCGTGCGCTGCTAACGCACACGGCTCCTATCTCGGATGCTTGGCGTAAAACCGCACCAGAGGGTAAGGGTGT
>Ga0070761_10002692_pt1 | contig 10823 bp, 11 predicted proteins | sample HubBroMetageREF1_FD_66724 | JGI IMG/M metagenome (GOLD analysis project Ga0070761, IMG submission 66724) | Reference soil microbial communities from the Hubbard Brook experimental Forest, New Hampshire, USA - Hubbard Brook CCASE Soil... | ecosystem: Environmental > Terrestrial > Soil >...
GACAGGGATTGAACCTGTGACCCCTACCATGTCAAGGTAGTGCTCTCCCGCTGAGCTACGTGCCCACGCGCTCGGGACGAGCGATGTAAACCAAATCGCCGGTCCTGGCAAGAAGCGCCGCGAACTCTGCGCGCCGCAGCCTCACGCCGCGAGAAAGCGGTCGATCTCGGTCACGAGCTGACGCAGATGGAAAGGCTTCGCGAGCACGGCCGCCTCGCGCTTCGTGGCGCCGCGCTGGCGCAGCGCCACCGCGGCGAAGCCGGTGATGAACATCACGCGCAGGTCGGGCCAGAGATCGTTGGCGCGCCGGGCCAGCTCGATGCCGTCGAGGCCGGGCATGACGACGTCGGCCAGCAAGAGGTCGACGGGTCGCTCGCGCACCCAGGCGAAGGCCGCGTCGCCGTCCGGGACCGCATGCACATCATGACCGGCACGGCGCAACGCGCGGGCCAGAAAAATCCGCATGTTGTCGTCGTCCTCGGCAAGGAGAATACGCGCCATAAACGCTCCGGGCCCCTACCCAGGGCGCACTCTACTCGTCCTGCGCGCGGCGCGCGACAAGATCACGCGCGTTCACCAAGAAGATTTCGGCATGTACTGCTTAGCAGGTGACAGAGAAGCCGCGGCCCCCTAATCTCGGACCGATGGAAGGGATATTCGAGCGAAGAGCGGCCGTCGAACCGCCGATCGACGTGCTGGCGCCGGCGGAGCAGCTGCTGCCGCTCGTCTTCGCTTCGCCCCACAGCGGCAGCGATTACCCGAGCGAGTTCCTGGCGGCGTCGCGGCTCGACCCGTTAACCCTAAGACGCTCGGAAGACAGCTATGTCGACGAGATCTTCGGCGCGGTTCCGACACTCGGCGCGCCGCTCCTGCGCGCGCGGTTTCCCCGGGCCTATCTCGATCCCAACCGCGAACCCTTCGAGCTCGATCCCGCGATGTTCGAGGACGAGCTCCCGGCCTTCGTCAACACGCGCTCGCCGCGCGTGCGCGTCGGGCTCGGGACCATCGCACGGGTGGTAGCCACGGGCGAGGACATCTATGCGCGGAAGCTTCAGGTCAGCGAAGCGATGATGCGGATCGATCGGCTCTATCGCCCCTATCATCGCGCGCTGCGCCAGCTCGTGACGGCAACGCGCGAGCGCTTCGGCAACTATCTGCTGATCGACTGCCACTCGATGCCCTCCGCCGTCATGCCCGGCGAGCGCGGTGCGCGCCGGCATCGCACCGATATCGTGCTCGGCGATTGCCACGGCACCGCGTGCCATCCGCTCGTCATGGAGACGGCGCATCGCCTCTTGAGCGGCAAGGGCTACGCCATCGCGCGCAACAGCCCTTACGCTGGCGGCTTCACCACCGCCCATTACGGCAAGCCGGCTGCCAACGGCCATTGCCTGCAGATCGAGATCGGGCGGGCGCTCTACATGGATGAGCGCAGCTTCGAGCGGAAGCCCTTCCTCGCCCAGCTGATCGAGGATATGCGCGATCTCGCTGCGGCGCTGGCGGATATCGACCTGGCGCTGCTCGCCGCGGCATGACCGCGCCGCCGGGCGCGGCCGGCATCGTCATTCGCGACGCCGCCGACGCGGATTTCGCGGCCATTACCGACATTTATGCCCATCACGTCCGTTTCAGCCTCGGCTCTTTCGAGGAAATACCCCCCACTCTCGAGGAGATGGCCCGGCGGCGCGGCGACGTGCTCGCCCGCAACCTTCCCTATCTGGTCGCCGTCAACCCCTCCGGGGCGGTCCGCGGCTATGCCTATGCGGCCCCCTATCGCGCCCGCACCGCCTATCGCTTCAGCGTCGAGGACTCCGTCTATGTGGCGCCCGACGCCGGACGCCAGGGGATCGGCCGCAGGCTCGTCGCCGAGCTGATCGAGCGCTGCGCCAAGACGGGCTGCCGCCAGATGGTGGCGGTGATCGGCGACAGCGGCAACATCGCCTCGATCTCCCTCCATGAGCAGCTGGGCTTCCGCCATGTCGGAATTCTCACCGCGATCGGCTTCAAGCAGGGCCGTTGGGTAGATTCTGTGCTGATGCAGCGTGCGCTCGGCGAGGGTGCTGACCGCCCCTGAAGCGGTTGGCCTCGGCGGCCCGGCGCGGCGCCGTTTGCAGCGCAAAAAAAAATGGGCCGTGATGTTGCACACGGCCCAAGTTTAGGGAGGAAACGCCTAGAAGACGTACGGCAGGCCGTCGGGCGACGACCAATGCCGCACTGCACAATATGACCCTCGAGCGACAATAAATCAACCTCGCGTCGACCGCTCGTCGTGGAGACGGCGGTCGGGATTGTCGCTTTTGGGTCGATTTTGTGCGGATGCAGCGTGGTTTAACGCCGGTGCCGTCATCCCCTGAGGCGCTTTGCCGCAGCTGCACAGTGGGAGGCGCCGTTTGCAGCGCAAAAAAATGGGCCGTGATGTTGCACACGGCCCAAGTTTAGGGAGGAAACGCCTAGAAGACGTACGGCAGGTCGTCGGGCGACGACCGATGCCGCACTGCACAATATGACCCTCATGCGACGACAAATCAACCCAAAAATTGGCTGGGCAGGAAAATCCGGGGGCTTGGTATTTCTGCAACGCACAATGGCGCATGCGGACGCCGGGCTCCGACCGGCGTTTACCCCTTGATGCTTGATCCTCCGCTTCCCGCGCCGGGCGACCGCTGGGCCTTATTTCTCGATATCGACGGTACGCTGCTGGCGATCGCTCCCCGGCCCCACGACGTGCACATCGACCCGGCGCTGCCGCTGCTCCTGGGCCGGCTCGGCAGCGCCTGTGGCGGCGCGCTGGCGCTGGTCAGCGGGCGGCGCCTCGCCGATATCGACGTCCTTTTCTCGCCGCTGCGGCTTCCGGCTGCCGGCGTCCATGGCTGGCAGCGGCGCCGCGCCGACGGCGCGCTGGTGGTCGCGGGCGAGCCGATCGAGGGGTTGCGGCGGTTGCGGCGGGGACTCGCCGCCTGGGCATCGACACATCCCGGCCTGCTTTTCGAGGACAAGGGCGGCAGCTTCGCCTTGCACTACCGCCTCGCACCGGAGCATGGCCCGGGGCTCCGGCGCCTCGCCCGGCGCCTGGTCGCCCATCAGACACAGCTGCGCATGATCGATGGGCGCAAAGTGATCGAGGTTCTGCCGCTGGGCATCGACAAAGGCGCGGCGATCGCCGCGTTCCTTGCCGAGCCGCCATTCGCCGGCAGGCTTCCGGTCTATGCGGGCGATGACGCCACGGACGAGGACGGTTTTCGCGTCGTCAACCGGCTGGGCGGCATCACCATTCGCGTCGCAGACCCGGAGCTGGGCGATGCGGCAAGCGCGGCGCGCTACGCGGTCCCTTCGGTCGCGGCCCTTCGGCGATGGCTCGCCTCGGTCGCGGAGCGGCTTCGCCCCGCCGACCTCGAGAACGCGGCGCCGGCGGAACGGCAGCGCTCGCTGCCGCGTTGAGTAGAAGCCCTTCCCCTGCCGATCGGTGCCGATGACCCGTCTGTCGCCCGCCTCAGCCCGGCCTATCGCGCATGCGACAAAGACGGGCGAGGTGCGGTTCGGCGTCGCCGCCGAGGCGGGACGCCGCCTCGTCGTCGTCTCGAACCGCGTGGCCATGGAAGCGCCCGGCAGCAAGGGTGCGGCCGGGGGCCTTGCCGTCGCCGTTCAGGCCGCCTTGCGCAGCAGCGGCGGCATCTGGTTCGGCTGGAGCGGCGAGGTGACGGCGACGCCCGCGACGGCGCCCGTGCTGGTGGAAGGCGACGGCTTCGTCTACGCCACGCTCGATCTCGCGCGCCAGGACTACGAGCAATACTACAACGGCTTCGCCAATCGCGTTCTCTGGCCGCTCTTTCATTATCGTCCCGGTTTCGTCGACTACCAGCGCGCCGATTTCGCGGGCTACATGCGCGTCAACCGCCAGTTCGCCGCGCAGCTCGCGCCTTTGCTGCGCGACGACGACTTCATCTGGGTGCATGACTATCACCTGATCCCGCTCGGCGACGAGCTGCGCCGCCTGGGTGTGAAGCAGCCGATCGGCTTCTTCCTGCACACGCCGTTCCCGGCCGCCGAGGTGTTCCGGATCCTCCCGACCCACGCCAAGATCATCCGCGCGCTCTGTGCTTACGATCTCGTCGGCTTCCAGACCGAGGACGACCTCAGCGCCTTTCGCGACTATCTCCTGCGCTGGAGCGGCGCAGAGCTCGGCCGCCAGGGCGAGATCAGCGCCTTCGGACGCCGGTTGCGCGCGGCGGCCTTCCCCATCGGTATCGATGTTCAGGCGATCGCGACGCAAGCGGCGCAGTCCGTGGGCGCGCGTCACATGCGGCGCCTTCATGACAGCCTGCGCGATCGCAGCCTCATGATCGGCGTCGACCGCCTCGATTATTCGAAAGGGCTCGAAGCGCGCTTCAAGGCATTCCAGCGTCTCCTCGAGATGTTCCCGGAAACGCGCGGCCGCGTCACCTTGATGCAGATCGCGCCGCCGACGCGCAGCGAAGTGCCCGAGTATCTCGAGATCCGCCGCAACCTCGAAACCGCCGCCGGTCACATCAATGGCCGCTTCGCCGAGTTCGACTGGATGCCGCTGCGCTATCTCAACAAGAGCTTCAACCAGCGCGCGCTGTGCGGCTTCCTGCGCGCGGCGCGCATCGGTCTCGTGACGCCGATCCGCGACGGCATGAACCTCGTTGCCAAGGAATACGTGGCGGCGCAGGATGGCGGCGATCCAGGCGTGCTGGTGCTGTCCTGCTTCGCCGGCGCCGCGCGCGAGCTGCGCGATGCGCTCCTCGTCAACCCCTTCGACATTGACGGGATGGCGGAAGCGCTGCATGAGGCCCTGGCCATGCCGCTCGGCGAGCGAATCGAACGCTGGCAATCGATGATGGGAACACTGAAGCGCAACGACATCACGGCCTGGCGGGAGAATTTCGTCGAGGCGCTCGCCCGGACCGAAGCCGTACATTAGTCGAGCGAGACGATCATGCGCCGCCTCATCGGCGACATCGGCGCGACCAACGCGCGCTTCGCCTGGGCCGACGCCGACGGCCGGACCGACCGCATCCGCGTTCTCGCCTGCGATGACTATCCGACGATCGAGGACGCGCTCGCCGCCTATCTCGCCGATGACGACCGGCCGGAGGTGCCGCGCGAGGTAGCGCTCGCCGTCGCCTCGCCCATCACCGGCAACGCCGTCGCCTTCACCAACCATCCCTGGTCCTTCACGATCAGCGGCCTGAAGCGGCGTTTCGCTCTCGAGCGCCTGCTGGTCGTCAACGACTTCACCGCCAATGCGCTGGCCATGCCGCGCCTGTCGCCGAGCGAGCGCATCGCCATCGGCGGCGGCGCACCGGTCGCCGAAGCCGCCATCGGCGTCCTCGGGCCCGGCAGCGGGCTCGGCGTGAGCGGGCTTGTCTGGACGCCGGGCGGCTGGGTCCCGCTCTCGGGCGAAGGCGGCCACGCCACCATGGCGGCCTGCGACGCGCGCGAGACCGCGGTGCTCGAGCGCATGCGCAAGCGGTTCGATCACGTCTCCGCCGAGCGCGTGCTCTCGGGCCCCGGTCTCGTCAATCTCTACAACATCCTCGCGGAGCTCGAGGGCGTGCCCGCCGCGCCCTTCACGCCGGCGCAGATCGCCGATCGCCATCTCGGCGAGGCGGAGCCGATCGCGCGGGCGGCGCTCGCCATGTTCTGCGCCATGCTCGGCAGCTTTGCCGGCAACCTCGCCCTCACTCTGGGCGCGCGCGGCGGCATCTACATCGCGGGCGGTATCGTTCCGCGGCTGGTGCCGAGCCTCCTCGACAGCGCCTTCCGCATGCGCTTCGAAGCCAAGGGCCGCTTCCAGCCCTACCTCGCCACCATCCCGACCTATGTCGTGGCGCACCCGATCCCGGCCTTCTTGGGCCTCGTGGCGCTGCTCGACGAGAAGCCCGCGAGGTCGGGCGTCTAGTCGACGTCGACGAGCGGGTGGAGCTGGTCTTCTTTCGTCTGAAGATTGGGAAGGCAGAGCAGGATGATCAGCGCGAAAAGACCACAGCTGGCTCCGAGCAGGAGCCAGATGAGCCAATCGCGCCCGCGATTCATGGCGAGAATGCTGCACCACATGCCGAATGTGGTGCAGTAGACGGCTGCCCACCCGACCGATAGGAACGTGGCCATCACAAGACACTCCGGACTGACCCCTTTTCTTGCATCGAGCCCGTAAAGGCGCGGTTAAACGACATAGTCGCCCTTCCGGAGGCCTCTAGGCGGACAAGGCGCCCATGGCGGTCGCCATCGCCGCTGCCGCACCGTCCGTCGGTGCGGGGAGCTTGATTTACGCGTATATGCTCCTATATGGGTGCACTACGCCTATTCGGCTTTCCGGAGGGCTCGACGATGGCACCCGAATCCTGGTCGACACCCGATGTCTGCAATTGCCTGGCACTGCGTCAGGCGGCGCGCCATGTCACGCAATTCTATGACCAGTTCCTGGCGGGGGCCGGGCTGCGCACGACGCAATTCTCGATCCTGGCGAAGCTCCGACGGCTGGGGCCGCTCTCGATCAACGCGCTCGCCAAGGAGCTCGTGATGGATCGCACGACACTCGGACGCAACATGCTGCCGCTGGAGCGCGAGGGGCTCATTGCCATTGTTCGCGCGCGGGGCGATCGCCGCAGCAAGGAGCTGCAGCTGACCGATGCCGGATTGGCGCGGCTGCGCCAGGCGCTCAAAGGCTGGACAACAGCCCAGGCACGGTTCGAGACCGTCTTCGGCGACAAGAGGACGGCCGAGCTGCGTTCTCTCTTGCACGCGGTCTCGGCGAGCGACCTGGGCGGCGCCGCTGATGACGCAGCCGATTGACCCCCTGCTTCGCGCGGAGTGAAGCTCATGGACAGCATTGCGCTCGAACGCGCGACGGTTGCCCCTCCCGCCACCAGGCCCGATCTGCGCCGTCGCTGGCGGCGGCTCGGCCTCGCGGCCGCGCTCTTCGCGGCCGCGACCGGACTCGCCTGGTACGCGCAGGATTGGTGGCGGGTGGGCCGCTTCATCGAAAGCACCGATGACGCCTATGTCGGTGGCAACGTCACCCCGCTCGCGCCGCATATCGATGCCTTCATCGAGCAGGTGCTGGTGACGGACAATGAGCGCGTGGCCGCCGGGCAGCTGCTGATCCGGCTCGATCAGCGGGACTACCGTGCCGCCCTCGACCACGCGGAAGCGTCGCTTGCGGCGCGGCTCGCGGCGGCGGAGAGCCTGCGCGCGCAATCGGCGCTGCAGCAATCGACGATCCGCCAGCAGGAAGCCGATCTCGTCGCGAAGAACGCCGGCGCCGCCTTCGCGGCCGAGGACGCGAGCCGCTATCGCTTCCTGGCGCAGGCGACCGTCGGCTCGCGCCAGAACGAGCAGCGCAGCGCCGCGGCCGACCAGGAGGCGAGAGCCGCCGTGGTCGCGGGCCGCGCCGGGCTCGAGGCCGCGCAGCAGCAGATCAAGGTGCTCGACGCCCAGATCGCCGAGGCGGACGCGGCGGTGGCGCAAGCGAACTCCGAGCTGCGCACCGCGGAGCTCAATCTGGGCTACAGCGAGATTCGCGCGCCGACCGACGGCTATGTCGGCAACCGCGCCGCTCAGATCGGCGCTTATGCCACGCGCGGCACCTATTTGATTTCCGTCACGCCCGCCGACGGGCTCTGGGTCGACGCCAATTTCAAGGAGGATCAGCTCGCCCGGATGTTACCGGGCCAATCCGCCAGCGTGACGGCCGATGCGCTGCCCGGTCACGTCTTTCGCGGCCATGTGGCGAGCTTCGCGCCCGGCACCGGCGCCGTCTTCAGCGTGATTCCGCCGGAGAACGCCACCGGCAACTTCACCAAGATCGTGCAGCGCGTGGCCGTGCGCATCGCGCTCGATGGTGGCGACCCGATGCTCGCGACGCTCAGGCCCGGCCTCTCGACCATCGTGCGCGTCGAGACCCGCGGCGAGAAAGGCGCGCCATGACCGCCGAACCGAAGCATCCCTCGCTCCTGCCCTTCGTCGTCATGTGCGTGGGCATGTTCATCGCGCTCCTCGACATTCAGATCGTGGCCTCGTCGCTGCAGAATATCGGCGGCGGTTTGTCGGCGGCGCAGGACGAGATCAGCTGGGTCCAGACCTCTTATCTCATCGCCGAGATCATCGTGATCCCGCTCTCGGGCTGGCTGACGCGCGTGTTCTCGACGCGTTGGCTCTTCACCATTTCCGCCGCCGGCTTCACGGCCGCGAGCATGCTCTGCGGCATCGCCTGGAGCATCGAGAGCATGATCCTCTTCCGCGCGCTCCAGGGGCTGCTCGGCGCCTCGATGATCCCGACCGTCTTCACCTCGTCCTTCCACTTCTTCCAGGGACCGCGCCGCGTCTATTCGGCCGCCGTCATCGGCGCGATTGCCTCGGTCGCGCCCACGCTTGGCCCCGTGATCGGCGGCTGGATCACCGACACGCTCGATTGGCGCTGGCTCTTCTACATCAACCTCGTGCCGGGCCTCGCCATCACGGCGCTGGTGCCCATGCTGGTGCGCATCGACAAACCCGATCTCGCGCTGCTGCGCGGCGCGGATTATGTCGGCATCGCCCTGATGGCGATCGCCCTCGGCACGCTCGAATACGTGCTCGAGGAAGGGACGCGCTGGAACTGGTTCAGCGACGCGACGATCCGCGATTGCGCCTGGATTTCCGCCATCGCCGGCACGCTCTTCGTCGTCCGCAGCCTCACACGCCCAGAGCCCGTCGTCGACCTCAGGGCGCTCCGCGACCGCAACTTCGCCATCGGTTGCTTCCTCTCTTTCGTGACCGGGATCGGCATCTTCACGACCATCTATCTGACGCCGCTGTTTCTCGGTTATGTGCGCGGCTTCAGCGCCTGGCAGACGGGAATGGCGATCTTCTCCACCGGAGCCGCGTCGCTGATCGGCACGCCGATCTACATCCTGCTGGCGCGCAAGATCGATGTGCGCTGGCTTCTCATGGGCGGCCTCGCCTCCTTTGCGCTCGCCATGTGGAGCTACAGCTTCATCACTCATGATTGGGGCACGGACGAGCTCCTGCTGCCCCAGATCCTGCGCGGCCTGCCGCAGGTCTTCGTGGTGGCACCTGTCGTCAATCTTGCCCTCGGCGCGCTCCCGCCCGAGCGGCTCAAATTCGCGAGCGGCCTCTTCAACATGATGCGCAACCTCGGCGGCGCCGTCGGCATCGCCGTCAGCGCCGCGATCATCAACGACCGGACCAACTTCCATTTCCTCCACATCGCCGCGCGTCTCACCCCCGCGAACGGCGCGATGGAAAGGCTGGTGCAGAGCGTGGCCCAGCGTTATGGCGCGCTCCCCGGCAGCCCCCAGGGCGGGCATCAGGCGGCCATCGAGCAGCTTTGGCATCTCGCCTACCGCGAAGCCTCGACCCTCGCTTTCGCCGATGCCTTCCGGGCGATCATGCTCGCCTTCATCGTCGCCACCTTGCTCGTGCCGCTGCTGCGCAACATCGCCGCGCCGGCGGCGCCTTCTGCCAACGCGCATTAAACCGAAGACAAATCCTCGGAAAGGAGAAGCCATGACACGCTCAGTGGTCTTTGCAGAACCGGTCCGCACGGCGATCGGAACCTTTGGCGGCAGCCTCAAGGACGTCGCGGCGCCCGATCTCGGCGCCGCCGCCATCAAGGCCGCGCTCGCCCGCGCGCGCCTCCGGCCGGAGGACATCGCCACGGTGGCGCTCGGCAACGTCATCCAGGCGGGCGTCAAGATGAATCCCGCCCGCCAGGCGGCGATCCATGCCGGGCTGCCGGTGTCCGTTCCGGCCATGACCGTGAACCGCGTCTGCGGGTCGGGAGCGCAGGCGATCGTTTCTGCGGCGCAGGAGATTCTGTTGGGGAGCGTCGACGTCGCCATCGCCGGCGGCATGGAGAACATGGATCTCGCGCCCTACCTGATTGCGCGCGGCCGCTGGGGCTACCGCATGGGCGACGGGCAGCTCTATGACAGCATGCTGCGCGACGGCTTGAACGACGCGTTCTCGGACGAGCATTCCGGTTGGCACACCGAGGATCTCGCCGAGAAATTCCAGATCGGCCGCGAGGCGCAGGACCAATGGGCGTTGCGCTCGCAGCAGCGCTTTTCCGCGGCGCAAGCCGCCGGGAAATTCACGGCCGAGATCGCGGCCGTCGACGTGCCGGGCCGCAAAGGCCCGATCATCGTGGACAAGGACGAGCACAACCGGCCCAACACCACGCTCGAGGCGCTCGCCGCGCTGAAGCCGGCCTTTCGCAAGGACGGGACGATCACCGCCGGCAACGCGCCGGGCGTCAACAGCGGCGCGTCAGCTATGGTCCTGGCGGATCGTCAATGGGCCGAGGCACGCGGTCTCGCTCCGGTGGCGCGGCTCGTCTCCTACGGCATCGCCGCGGTCGAGCCCGGCATGTTCGGCCTCGGTCCGATCCCCGCCGTGCGCCACGCCCTCGAACGGGCGCGCTGGAAAATCGCCGACATCGAGCGCATCGAGATCAACGAGGCCTTCGCCGCCATCGTCATCGCCGTGACGCGCGAGCTCGGCCTCTCGCCCGACATCGTCAATGTCGAGGGCGGCGCCATTGCCCATGGCCATCCGATCGGCGCCACCGGCGCCGTTCTGACGACCCGCCTCATTCACTCGATGCGCCGCGACGGCTTGCGCCGCGGCGTCGTCACCTTGTGCATCGGCGGCGGCCAGGGGATCGCTCTCGCGCTCGAGACGATCGCCTGACCGCGCTCCCGCGCGAGGGGCGCGACAGAACCGAAGCCGCTCACTCTAGGAAGGCGAGCCACCGGGGCGGCTTGGCAAAATGGATCGTCGCTTCGACCGACATGCCG
>Ga0070761_10002694_pt1 | contig 10811 bp, 15 predicted proteins | sample HubBroMetageREF1_FD_66724 | JGI IMG/M metagenome (GOLD analysis project Ga0070761, IMG submission 66724) | Reference soil microbial communities from the Hubbard Brook experimental Forest, New Hampshire, USA - Hubbard Brook CCASE Soil... | ecosystem: Environmental > Terrestrial > Soil >...
GAGAGGAACTCAGAAAACCCTATAGATCAGGAGATCAACAATGCGATTGCATAGACGGATAACGATGCTGGCTGCCTGGATTGTGTCAATGTTGGCGCTCGGTCTTATGGCAAACGCGGCGGCGCCCACTCCCACGGGCTCAACCGATCCGCGCGACAAGATGAATATATGGGAGGGTCGTTGGAAGGAAGTGGTGGAACGCAAGGAAACCCCTTACGGCCACGCCGCTATCATCCCGACCCACATTACATGCTCATGGTCGGCCGACCGGGGCTACATGGTCTGCGAGTACTTAAGCGAAAAAACGGATGCGGATGAAGGCAAAGTGTCTGACCATCTCACAATCTTTACCTATGACGATCAAAGTAAGGCTTACAAGCATCTCGGAATCAGCAAAGACTACAAAACGCTCGAAGAACCGAACGTCATCATTGAGGGGAATCGCTGGCACTACACTTATCAGGTTCCCGATGGCAAAGGGGGAAACTTTGACCTGCGGGACTCCTACGAGTTTGTAACCCCGGAGAAACGGATCACACGCATTGAGATCTCTTCGGACGGCGGACAGCACTGGACGCTCCTGTCGGAGGCTGTGGGAGTAAAAGTCCACTAGGTTGTCCGAACCAATTTCCCTGTGAAACCAGCGAGCCGCGCTTGGAGTGAATGAATAGAAAGAAGAGGAAACGAACATGAAGCTTACGGGATGGATGAAAGCGACTTTTGCGGGCCTCTTGTCACTTACCGCCTTACCCAGCGGTACGGCAGCTCAAGACAAGCCTAAGGAACCCACGAAGGAAGTGCACACAATAGATTCTTCCACGCCGCGCGAGCGGCAGATCGAACTGGCCTTGAGTGCAGCACCAACCGAAGTATCGAGTAAGGCTACAGTTTATATTTTGGGGCCCAAAGGCTACGAGAAAGCTCGCGAAGGCACCAACGGCGTTAGTTGTTTCATTTGGCGGTCATTCAAAGAAACAATGCAAGTTTCGGCAGCGCCAGCGTGCTTCGACGCCGTAGGTAGCCGAACTCTTATGGTTACTGCCATGCACAGAGAAGAACTGCGGGCACAGGGCAAGTCAGACGCAGAAATCGAGGATGACATCGCGAAGGGGTATAAGGAAGGCCGCTACAAAGCGCCCGGGCCGGGTTTCCTTTACATGATGTCGAGCGAAAACTATTTCTACGATTCCGATACCAAGCAGTGGGGGGTCGTGCCTCCACACTTGATGTTCTATGCGCCCAACAAAACCGCGAAAGACGCGGGATACGAATCGAGATCGCCCACAATGGTGCCTCATATGACGGGAGACGGGCCGGAAACATTGATGATCGTATTGGCGAAAAAGCCGCCCGAGGATAGCTCCTCTGGGGATTCCCATAAGCACTAAGGAAGGGCTGGTGGAGATGTGGCGAGCCGAATAAACACGTTTCTGAAGGACGCCTCGGATTATTCCGCCGGTTTCGGGTAGCGCTGAATTCCGTAGAGATTAAGGGTTGTGGCAGTGCGCGGGCACAATCCGTGGCGCAGCTACGCTGCAGAAATCTACGACAATCCCTTTTCGTTGCGCCTGCTTGCGATCGCGTATCACAAGGTGGGATATAGCGCGGGCGCCGAGCGGACCGCCGAGATCCTGGCCAACTTCAACGACCTGACGTTAGAACATGCGTTGGCCGTGCCTGCCTTCCGAGAGTGCTACGACATTCCCACCTGCAGCGGAAATGCTAAGGCCGCTCCACGCACCGGTAACAATTAACTTCGGATCTCGGGCGCGAATATTTGGCGTGAGGTCCTAAGCCATGCGCTGGAACTCAAAGCGTAATGCCAATTTGGCTCGGGCGATGCCAATAAACGACGATGGGTCAGCTTCGCTCAAAGGTTTCGGGCCCAGCCACACAAGGATTTCACGCTCACCGAACCTGGCGAGAAACAATTCCCGGCTGTTCAGGCCCCTGGCAACCCACTTCTTTGCCAATGCATGTGTCAGGAGCGCGGCTCCCAATGAGCCGCTGTAGATTGGTATCTGCCTCACGAGGCATATTCAGACCATTGACGACTCGGCAGATTGCCCGTCAATGATGGCCTTTCTGTTCTTTGAGCCGGTTTAGACCCGGATCGCGAAAGTCGATTCGTTCAAAGCGCCGCCGATAGGCGCTTGGGCTCAACGCTACCCTCGCGCGGAAATGATGACGAAGCGTGGGTGCAGATCCAAAGCCACAATCATCTGCGATTTCTTCCATGGAACGGTCCGTGGTTTCGAGCAAGTCTTTCGCTCGTCGCACGCGCAAATTCGTCACCCAGTCCAGCGGGCTGGTGCCAAGTGCGTCTGCAAACCGCCGGCTCAGTGTTCTCTTGCTTGTATGCGCTTGTCGTGCGAGTTGATCGATGGTGATTGAATGACCCAATCTGGCCTGGACCCAATCGAGTAAATGGGCGAGCCATGCGTTTGACTGGTCACCTACAGGCTTATCGATGAATTGCGCTTGCCCACCCTCGCGATGCGGCGAAACGACCATTCTTCGAGCCACAGCATTTGCTGCAAGAGTTCCAAAATCCTTGCGGATAATATGCAGGCCAAGATCGATTCCTGCTGCGCTCCCGGCCGAAGTGAGAATGTCGCCCTCGTCGACGTATAGCACGTCGGGTTCGAGACGAATTCGAGGATACATGCGCCGCACTTTGTCGATATAGCGCCAGTGTGTTGTCGCCCTTCTCCCGTCAAGAAGCCCGGTTGCGGCCAGAACAAATAGGCCCGAACAGATGGATACCAATCTCGCTCCTCGTTCGTGCGCTACGGCAAGAGCACGAATGAGGCGGCCCGGAGGCACTTCGTCTGGGTTGCGCCATCCTGTTACGACAACGGTCTCAGCGTCCAAAATACCATTGAGGCCTCGGCGCGGCAAAATGCTCACGCCCCCGGTCGCATTCAAGGGACCCTTTTCCAAGCCGCAGACCTCGAAGGTGTACCACGGATCAAGTTCTGGACGAGGCAGTCCAAACAATTCCACAACGATACCGAATTCAAAAGTGGCAAGGCCCTCATACACGAGGGCTGCAACGCGATGCGAGGTCGGGGAGAAACGCGCTTTCGTTATTTTGTGCCGTGGCACGATATTTACGATAAATGGCATTCAGGCCACTGGCAAGAGATTCGGCTTTCATCGATCCTGAAACGGAAATATGAGCCCAAGGAGAACCTCCTAATGCCCATCACTGAGGCTGCCACTCAGGCTCATGTGCCGCGCGTCAAGCCGCCGTGGCGTGTCGCGGATTCGAAGGCCTGCAATGCTGTGAGAGACGGAAGTCGTATTTGACCCCTGTGACTAATGTTCACAGGTTATATGACTAATCTTGTTTTGTGGATTGGCCGAAATACAAACTGTGTCTCTTAACTGGAGAAGCCGGTGACAACACCGAGACCCGCAATTTGGGCATTTTTTTACGGCACGATCATGAATCCCATAGCGATGAAGGACTTCGGGGTGACGGTGACTGACGCATACCCGGCGAAGTTACCAGGATTCGACCTCGTTATCCGTCCTCGACCCAATCTCGTTCGATCTGATCGAGCGGTCGTTTTCGGGTCACTGATGGCCCTGACGCATGACGATCTTACGACCATATACTCTGGGTTGGAAAAGAACTTCGGAATTAAATACGTCCCCGAAGCAGTCCTTGCGACGACGCGAGACGGTTTCGTCTTGCCGGCGCTCTGTTACATCGTGCCACAGCTGCCTGATTCCGCACCGGATCCCGCATTTGTCAAGCAGCTGGCTCAATGCGTGCGGTCGATGGGGCATCCGGAGTGGTATGCCGCCCACGTGGAATCGTTTAGCGCACCCCTCAGGACGGATAGGTAACCACGATGGCTGTGTTGAACGGGCCACTCGAATATCGTGACGGAGAAGTACTCTGTGAGGGTCACGTTGCCTTGAATACGTCAAGCCGCGCGAAGCGACCATGTGTATTGATCGCTCATGCTTGGGATGGCCCGAACGAGCAGGCCCGCGCCAAAGCATCGGACTTGGCCCGCATGGGGTATCTCGGATTCGCGCTCGACGTGTACGGTAAAGGCGTTCGGGGCGGTGCATCCGACGATAATACGGAGCTCATGGCTCCCTACGCCGGCGACCGGACTCTGCTCAAACGCCGCTTACTAGCGGCGCTCGCAGCAGCAAAGCTACATCCCTTCGCAGATCCCAGCCGCATCGCCGTCATTGGATATTGCTTCGGGGGCCTATGCGCGCTCGATTTGGCACGCACCGCTCCGCCGGAGCTGCGGGCCGCGGTAAGTGTTCACGGCATGTTGCGCGCACCGGAGTTTAGTCAAACGGAGGCTGTGACAGCGAAAGTTCTCGTCATCCCCGGATGGAGGGACCCGCTCGCACCACACCAAGATGTATTGACCCTAGCGCGTGAACTGTCCGAGCCCGGCTGCGACTGCCAAATGATCCTCTATGGTCAGGCAGCACATGCCTTCACGAATCTCGACGCGAACAACCGTCGCGATGGGATCTCCTACGATGAGACAGCGGATCGTCGCTCTTGGGCGGCAACGTGTAGTTTCCTTCAGGAATCTCTTGGACCGCTGTGAACATCCTCGATGGAGACGAGATGGGAGACGACAGGCGAGCTTGTACAACTGGTCAAAGCAGGTTCAGCGAGGACGAACATGACTCTTGCACCGTTTCGGATCGAGCACTATTTCGCGCGGCATGAGTTCACGGCACAGTTCTTGCTGAGTAGCTCTGATGCGGAATCGCGCAGTTTGAGTGAACTGCTGGAGTTCGAGCCAGATGCTCGGGAACAGATGGAAGCGTTGTGGCTTGGCTATACAGAAGTGCCAGGGGCGCCCACGCTGCGGAAGGCGATTGCGGGGATTTATGACCGCATCGCAGCCGATCATGTACAGGTTTTTTCGAGTGCCGAGGAATGCATTTATGTAGCCTATCGGGCCCTGGTGAGTCCACAAGATCACGTAATCGTCGAAGCGCCTCACTACGAAAGCGCAGCAGAATTGGCTCGCGCTACCGGCGCGACGGTCAGTCTCTGGAATCGTCATTTCGAAGACGGCTGGGCCCATGACCTCGCTACCCTTAGACAACTGGTTCGCCCTAACACCAGGCTAATTTACATTGCCACACCGTCTAATCCACTGGGGCTGTTGACACCGCGCGGTGTGTTAGACAACGTCCTGGACACCGCACGCGAGAAAAAGGTGGTCGTTCTCTGTGACGAGGTATACCGCGAACTGGAGCATGATCCGGCCAAGCGGCTTCCAGCGGTCTGCGATTTATATGAGCATGGGGTTTCAATCGGATCGATGAGCAAGTCCTACGGGCTGGCGGGATTGCGCCTCGGCTGGCTGACTTGCCGGAACGAGGCGCTGCTTGAGGCGTGCAGGAATTATAAGATGTACACAACCATCTGTTCGAGCGCGCCTTCCGAATTTTTGTCTGCACTGGCGCTGCGCAACCGCCAGATTCTCCTGTCACGAAATCTAGAAATTATCCGTCGCAACCTGCCGATTCTGAAGGCCTTCTTCGAGCGGCACAGTAATCTGTTCGACGTCGTGATGGCGGATGCGAGTCCCATCTGCTTTCCAAGGCTTAACATAAAAGGTGATGTTCAAGAGTTTTGCGATCGCCTAGTTGCAGAAACCAGCGTCATGTTGCTCCCTGGAACTGTCTATGACCAACCACGGCATGTGCGAATCGGCTTTGGCCGTGCGAATATGCCTACCGCTTTGTCCAAGCTCGAACACTTCCTCTCGGCCAACGCGCATTCCTGAGAACGGAATGTCAGGCCATGCACGATGAGCGTACACTTCATCGATGAGAAGGAGATACGCAAACGCCTAAGGCTTGCCGATCTTATCGAGCCTGTCCGTGCAGCATTTGTTGCTCATTCCCTCGGCTTGTCAACCAATACGATCTCGCACCTCGAGCTAAATGGCGGAGAGGTACACATAAAGAGCAGCTATGCCCAGGGGAGTCTGTTCTATGCGGTCAAAGTAGTCAGCGGTTTCCCTGGAAATGTGATGCGCAATCTTCCGGCATGGGATGGGATAGTTGCAGTATTCAGCGCGGATACCGGCGCCATGGCTGCGATCATTGAAGGTCATGGCCTGTTGACCGATTGGCGCACTGCGGCCCCGTCCACGGCAAAACCGCCCCCCGCCACACCAGCCGCGAGTTCGTCGCCTTCCTGCAGGAGGTCGTCGTTCTGTGCCCGCCACGGCAACAGATTCACATCATCCTCGACAATTTCTCCGGCCACAAAACGCAGGCGGTGCGCGACTTTCTGCAGCAACATCCTCGCGTCCATTTTCATTTCATGCCCACCTACTCTTCCTGGCTCGACCAAGTCGAGATCTGGTTCGCAAAGATCGAACGAGAGGTCATCGCCCGCGGCATCTTTACTTCGGTCTCCGATTTGGCGCGCAAGCTTCGCCGCTACATCAACGCCTACTCCGCCAACACCCGACCGATCCAATGGAAATACTCCGATCCCACCCGCCGCGTCCGTGGTAACGAACTCTCTGCGATAGCCCACTAGGACCGGGATCTCGCCGTATCCCACCGGATCGACGAGTTCCAAATAGGCGTATCGGCCTTGACCGCTTTGAGATCATCCAAATCGATGGGACCAAGAAAACTCGTATCGGCAATAACGTCGAGCCTTTCGCCCAGATGAATCCTGACCTTATGACGATTCGACACTTCTGTAGCTTCCCGCGCCACACAATGAAGCAGCGAGGGATTTATTTCTCTCAGGGTCTTGGTTGCCGAGTACGGCATCGATGCGTACCCAAAGACCACGGCAGGTCCGGCAAGTCTGCTCCCCTGCCAAACATACTCCGTAATCTTCTGTGCGCGGGTTGGCAAGTCAAGCCCGGGCCATGAGGATACTTCACGAACGATCGCATCGAGCGAACTCTGAAAGGTGGAACTGCGCGCGGCGCTCTGGCGAAGCAGCCTTTCGTAGGTGAATATTTTGATTGACTTCCCAGCAACTCGCCGGAACGAGTCAGCGGCGTTCAGACTTTCTACGTATCCAGCCAGACGTAGTACCAACTCGTCTAAACGCCTCGTCGCTCCTTGACTTGTTCGAGCCAGAGACTCGGCTGATCTCTGGTCATGAGAGATGATGTTCCAGCAAGACCAAGCTCGGCTCGGCGTGGTAACACTATATGCTCCCTTCAAATCTCGCATGACTAAGGTCGAAGGACGTGGAGCAGCGTACCCCGTGAATAGTGGTGAGCATTCGATCAACCGAACCAGTTCGGCAGCGATCAGCACCGCGGAAAGAACATCGAACGGATAGCAGGCGTGGGTTTCTTGGCCTACCACATAAGCCGACAAAAGGGTTTTTCCGATCGTCCCCAAAGCGACCACTTGCCCTTTAGTGCCTTCTCCTTCGTCGCCGAGGGCGTCGAGGTTAATTGCCAGCGATAGGTCGATCCCTCGTTCTTCTGCAATACCGGGCAAGAGCGGAGATGCGAACAGCAATTCCGACGGAAGAGGCTTCCTCGTCGGGGACAGCAAGAAAAAGGAAATTGCCGAGTCGGTCTTCCTGTTCCGAAAAGGCTTCCAGGGTCGCCAGACCTGCCGCCAGCCAGTCCCGATTTCATATCCAGCAGGCCACGTCCTGACAGAAATCGTCCCGATTTCAGATCCTCAAGTGCCATGGGATCCTCACCCGTCGTTTCCAGCCGGCGAATAACTCTGCCAGCGAGTTCACCTGGTTCCGTCGCCCATGGCTCTAGTTCTTCGTAATCCTCCACGCCGACGGTGTCAAAATGACCGGTTAAGAAAACGGTGCGCTGGCCTTGTCCGCGAACGAAGCCCAGGACCGCTCCGCGAAGGAGGGGATCATGGGCTACAGGCTCAATCCATACATCACTCCGATTGTTCCGAAAGTACGGAAATTCCCCCAATAAGGCCCTTCAGGAACTCTGCGAAGGAGGCCTCCTGTGAGGTCCCGTTGATGCTTCTGCGCCTCGTTAGCTTGAGAGTCAGAGTTCGTGCTCTTGAGGTAGTTTCGATCACGCTCTCATTGCACTCCCAGCCGCTTGACCACTTCCGTTGCCGTGACAATCTCCGCAAATTCCTCCGACAGATTCGCGAGAGTCATGGCGTGAACTTCTTCCGCTGCGTGATAATCACCGTCCGGCCCTGTACGGTCAAAGGCCCATGTCGCATTCCTAACCAGTTTCGCGTCGAAACCAAGGTTGCCCGCCATACGTGTCGTAGTCTCGACACAATGGTTCGTAGTGGCGCCGACAATAACTAGCGTCTGAATCTTCCGGCGACGCAAAATCTCCTCTAGATTGGTTCCGATGAAGGCGCTGTTCACAGATTTGACGATCACCAGCTCCCCTGGCTTTTCTCGTGCTGCGTCCTGAACCGGATAGCCTGGGCCATCTGGAAGGAAGGCGGATGTGGGCCTGGTACCAGCATGACGAATGTGAATTACCAAGGCGCCTTTGAACCGAAATTCCTCAAGAAGCTTGCTGATCTGTTCCACGGCATCGGGATTATTGCGGTGCATCCCTGCCGCTTCCAGGTTGTCGAAAGCTTTTTGGACGTCAACGACGATTAAGGCAGTGCGATTTATGGATAGCGAGGTCACTTACACCTCTCGATTCGATTCCGATATTCTTAGTTTTACCTCGGACTGAAATTTAGACAACCGAGCCAGGTGATTGATAGCATTTGATACGTGAAGGATTTCGATCAGAGCATGCGACTTCCCAAGATGGCCGAATTAGAGGTGCTTATCGCAATCGCTGATGCAGGGAGTTTTGGAGGCGCTGCTGCCGAACTCGACTGCACCCAGTCTCGCATTAGCCATGCGATCGCTGCGCTCGAAGGTGTCCTTGGAGTTCAGCTGCTGCAACGCTCTCGATCGGGAACAGTTCCGACCCCGGCCGGTCGGAGCGTGATTGTTGAGGCTCGTAAGATTCTAGGGCTCGCGCAGCGAATGACGGCAGCAAAGTCGACAGCACTCTCCGGAGTGGTCCGGCTCGCCACCTATGAAAGTGTAGCGACTCATCTCATATTACCGATTATCGATGCTCTCGCTGTTCGCCATCCCGGGCTTCAGATTGAGCTGGATGACGGATGCCTCGAACGCGAGGACGTTGAAAGGCGCGTGCGCGACGGTTCTGCTGATCTCGGAGTTGGTCATTTGCCGGTGGGTGCCGGGCTTTCTATTCGCCCCTTTGCAGAGGACAACTACGTGGTCATCGTCGCGGATCGTCACATTCCTTCGAAGCGGTATTTTTGGCAGGATGTTGAACGACTGGAATTCGTCGAACTTCGGTGCTCGGGCAGTAGGTCCACGGTCGCGAAGTGTCGTGCGGCCGGCATGACGGCAAAACCGTTGAAGTCCTTCTCGTCTGTGTCAACAATTTTGGCGCACGTGACAAGGGGTCGCAGCTTCTCCATCCTTCCTCGGTTATCGGTGGAACCGTTACCAGCCGGCTTGAGAGTTGTCGATTTACCCGTGAGCGCCAGCAGATCGCTCGCCATCGTCTTGCCGAAAGGACCGATTGCAGCGAAAGAGCGGGCAGTGCTAGAGGGATTTAGGCAACTAAAACGGCTACAAGAACCAGTTGCAAGCTGGGCACGGCTCAATGCGATGCGGTAGGTGATCCAAAGCAGAATGAAAGTGTAAGGATTCTCAATTTGGTGGAGGATGCACTTATCCTGTAACGAGTATCTGTATGCTGACTAGTTACTAAGCGGACGCGAAAGCGACCAAGGCGCGGGTGAGTCAGTAAAGCAGTAGACCCTGCACCTACCCGAGCGCGATACATAATGAATTGATCTGAAAATACGGAATGTAGTAATGCACAATCGATGTCTAAATCCAAAAAAAACCTCCTAACCGAAAAAGGTTCCACATTGTCCGATTCCGTTGCAGGATCATTGTACAAACGTGACAAACGACTGTGTACAATAAATAGAGTGACAGAAGAAAGCGATGATCATTCGCGTCTGGCGAGGCCGAACCGGTGCTGCTGATGCGGATAGGTACGAGCGCTTCCTGAAGGAGACGGCCTATCCCGACTACGGCGAGGTGTCGGGTAATCGCGGCTGGATACTCCTTCGCCGTAATGTGTCGGAAACCGTCGAATTTATGTTCGTGTCATTTTGGGATTCGATGGACGCGCTTGCGGAGTACACAGGGAGCGACCCTGAGCGGCCGAAATACTACCCTGAGGATCGAGCCGCGCTCTTGGAGTTGCCAGAAGGCGTGGAGCACTATCAGGTGGTGGACCTTCAGGCACGTTGGTAAGGCCTGTTGTTCGCCAAAACTCCAGCCCACCGTGAAATCAATAACATAGCTGCTGCCAACTCAACACCGATTTGTTATAGATCCTGATCATGTTTCGCTTTGCCTGGCTCTTATTTGGAATGCTAGTACGCCTCTTTCGCGGACGGCAAAGTCTCCTCCTCGAGAATCTTGCTTTGCGTCAACAACTCGTCGCGCTGAAGCGTCGACATCCTCGTCCGAGCCTCAGCCTCTTCGATAAGCTCTTCTGGGTGGTTGCGCGGCGGGTCTGGTCGGCTTGGAAACATTCTCTCATCCTGGTCACGCCGGAAACCGTCGTCCGTTGGCACCGGGCTGGTTTTCGAATCTACTGGCGGCTGCTCTCCAGAGTCCGGAGGCCGGTCGGAAGAAGACCGACACCGAAGGAAGTTCGGGAATTGATCTTTCGTATGGTCGTCGAGAAACTGAGCTAGGTCGTTTGAATTAATCACTCGGAACGTGCCGATTTCGACGAGCGTAGTGAACTCGGATT
>Ga0070761_10002695_pt1 | contig 10810 bp, 6 predicted proteins | sample HubBroMetageREF1_FD_66724 | JGI IMG/M metagenome (GOLD analysis project Ga0070761, IMG submission 66724) | Reference soil microbial communities from the Hubbard Brook experimental Forest, New Hampshire, USA - Hubbard Brook CCASE Soil... | ecosystem: Environmental > Terrestrial > Soil > Temperate...
ATAACTGCGCCGCGTCGGCGCTTCATCTTCTGATGTGATTATGCGCTCGCGGCACGGTTGGCGCACAGCAAAACCCGAAATGCGCGGCAATCGCACGCAGGCGTTCGGGACCGCTCCCCGGTTACGGTGATGGAGCGTTAATAATAATGCAGCGGTCCCGCAAACGACATTCGTACGACGCCAGAACCATCAATCCGCCGGCACAGCGGCCTTCCCTGCCGTTTCGTCCCAAATACGCACGCCATGGGTCTCTTTCAGCAGCAGGCTTCCCACGATAAACGTCACGCCAGCCACGATCATCGGGTAATAGAGGCCGGCATAGATATTGCCGGTGGCCGCAACCGACCACAGGCCGATCAATGGCAGCAGTCCGCCAAACACGCCGTTGCCTATGTGATAGGGCAAAGAAAGCGAAGTGTAGCGAATCTTCGCCGGGAACGCCTCAATCAGGTACGCGGCGATAGGGCCATAAACCAGGGTTACAAAGAGAACCTGCACGAACACCCAGAGCACCAACATCCAGAAATTGGGATCAGGAGCTTCCTTGACCGGGACCAGCGCGCCCGTTGCATCCGTCGTCATCGCGGTGAGTGTAGTAGCGCCGGTTACTTTGTTCTTGCCCGACTTTACCGTGACCACATTATTTCCCGCGGCGCGCTCCATGGCTTTGTAGATCGGAATGTAGAAGACGACCGCAAGCAGGCAGCCCGCCATCATGAGCTTCTTTCGGCCGATCCGGTCCGACAGCGCGCCCACCACGGTAAAGAACGGCATCCCGATGAGAAGAGCGACGGCGACCACGATGTTGGCGGTCTTCACGTTCACCTTCAGTACAGTCTGCATATAGAACAGAGCGTAGAACTGTCCGGTATACCAGACCACACCCTGCCCCGCCGTCGCTCCGAAAAGCGAAATGAGGACGAGTTTCAGATTCGCCCACTTGGTGAATGCGTCCTTGAGCGGTTGGGTGGAGGTCATGCCTGTGGCCTTGAGTTGCGCGAAGATCGGCGACTCTTTCATCTTCAGGCGGATGTAGAGCGATATGATCACCAGGATGATGGAGACGAGGAAAGGAATACGCCAGCCATAAGCTGCAAAATCTTCTTTCGACATCGAGTTCTGCGTAACCAGAATCACGATGAGCGAGACGAAAAGACCGAGCGTGGCCGTGATCTGGATGAAGCTGGTATAGAAGCCGCGTTTGTTGTCGGGGACGTGCTCGCCCACGTAAACGGCAGCGCCGCCATATTCTCCGCCCAGCGCCAATCCCTGTAAGACGCGGATCAATAGCAGCACGGTCGGCGCGAACCAGCCTGCCGTCGCATAGGATGGCAACAGGCCGATGACAAAGGTCGAAAGGCCCATGATGGAGAGCGTCACGATGAAGGCATACTTCCGACCGACCAGGTCGCCGATGCGGCCGAAGAACAAAGCGCCGAACGGACGCACCAGGAATCCGACCGCGAAGGTCGCGAGATAAGCGAGGTAGGCGAACGTGTCGTTGCCCGGGGGATAAAACTTCAAGGCCAGAATGGCAGTCAGACTGCCGAAAATATAGAAGTCGTACCACTCGATCATGGTGCCGACAGAAGAGGCCATGATCACGCGCCAGATGCTGTACTCGGCTTTACCCGTTCCCGCCACTTGGACGGCATTCGCCATACCTTCCTCCGTTGTCTGCTATATTTTTCTGCTGCACCACCCCATTACTTTCGCGCGATATCATACAGCGGTCCCACTTCAGGCAGAAGCCCAAATTTGTCCCGCAACCGCAATCCGGCTCATGGCTGCGTCTTTTGCAGGTTGGCCGTCACATTTACCGCTGAATCCGCTCCGACCGTAAGCTCCCGCTTCCACTCGGCAAAGCCCTCCATGGAAACGACAACGACATGCGTCCCGGGAGTCAGGCCGATTTCGGAGGGCGTGTTGCCCACATATCTCCAGTCGACGGTGATATCCGCGCCGGGGGGTGTCGAACTGAAATTGCACCGTACCTTCTGCGAAGCGCCCTGCTGCAAAACGCTGCCCGGCGCCGCGGCCGGTGCCGCGACTGGCGCAGGAGTCGGTGAAATCTGCACCGGCGCCGCTGCTTGCGGGGCGGACGCAGGCACGGGCGGATTCGGTGGCGCGGCCGTAACGCGTGACTGGGGAGCTGCAGCAGGACTGGACTGGGCCCCTGAGGCAACCGCAACCAACTGATAGAACTGTTTCCTCGCCTTGCCCTTTGAATCCCAGGACAAGATCGTTATCCCCTGTTTTTGCTTGTATGCGTCGAACGTTTGCCCCACGGGCAAGGGAACGCACTTGGACCATCGGGAAGCGGTGGTGCATGTAATTCGGTAGGACTTCCCATCAGCATCCTGAACTATCATGACGCTCTGCGACGTCGGGTTCGTGCTCTCGTTGCAGTAGGCCGAGAAATTCTGCAGATCACAATCTTTCGGAACCTGGGTTCCCCCGCTGAGCGCGTGGGTCTCAGCACTTAAAACCTTGATCCGGAGTGGGTAGGTCCCGGACGCCGCATGCACGAACACGGCGTTGAGCAACATGTTGAGCAACAACACCAGCAACAGCCTAAGAGAGTTCCGACACACGCCCATAGTGCCTTTCCAGTCTTTGAAGCCGGGGACAGAATCGCTCCTCGCGCCACGTCGGCGCCCGAACAATTCCGTCCCCCGCGTCATTGGCAGCCGCCATTGTAGTCCCCGGCATTTGCCAAGTGAAGCCGAACGTCCTAATGCCGCCGTCGCGTGATTGTTGTTTGCTGTCGGTCCAAACTTGCTGGTGAGAGGCGGGCAAAGGGCCCGCCCCCCATCGTGTGAATCGTCACTACGGCGCTAGAACGTAAACACCGGCCCGAACTCGGTCCGATTATCCTGCCATTCGTTGCTCGCTTTTCCGGCAATGTCATATAGGGCATCGTGATCTAGGAGGCGAGTCGCATAATTCGACTGCTCAATAGCAAATGTGCACCACGGGTTAAGTTTGTAGTACACGGTAGCGGCGAACATCTTGCCCATCGAAAGCGGCAGAGACCCACTGAAATTGGGGTTGTTCAGGTCCCTATCCACCACTTGGTCTTTGCCGACATGCAGGTAGAGCTGCCAGCCGGCGTTGTGGCCCTTCGGATCAGCGTTAAACCAGCGGGAGAGCGGCAAGCCGAGATTGAGGAATCCGCCAAACCCGCGCATCGGCCGTTGCGGAACCACGACGGCGTTCGCGACACTGGGACAAACTCCACCGACCAGCGCGACATTGCAAGCCAAAGCGGGTGCACCGGCAGCATTTACCACGCCGTCGAGGGGGGTATACCCTGTGGTTACGCCGCTCAGCCCTCCTGCGTCGTCAACAAAGGAACTGACTTGACCGCCGAGGAAAAAACGCAGATCGCCGCCGCGATAGCCGCTCGCCACCAAAGTGAACCAGCGAGTGGGCAATTGAAGGGCGATTTGGTTGCCATACTGCTTGCTGGTAGTTTGGAAGCCATTCGGGAAAGCGGCCTCCAGGGAGCAGGCCAGCGGGTTCTCGCCTCCGTCGCACTGGTAGGCACCGTTGGGAACGATCGATGTGCGCCGGGAATGGAACCCGCTCCAGAAGATCTGAGCTGGAGCCACGCCTGGCGCTTTGTCGAGCTGGAACTGTAAAGCCAGTCTGGCTTCGTACTCGGGACGATCGGCGTCGGCGCCCTGGCGCTCGCCCTGCCCAAGTTGATTTTCGAAGCCTGCCAAGCAGGTAGCATTGGCGCTAGCGGGGAAGTTGCTGCAAAGCTTATCGATTTCTCCGCTGCTCGGCATCATGATGGCAACCGTGGGAAGCAACTTGACCGAACCGCTGAGCCTCTGGACAGCGCCGACCATGAACTGTGGCGAACGCGTGTAGATATCGCCATAGAACGCGCCCAGGAACGTGGTTTCGAGGATGTTAGGCAGGGCGGTCGATCCGAACAGCGACCAATCCTGTCCGCCTTCGAAGAAGACGTCAGTGTTTTCGCTGGCGGCGTAATCCATCCGCACATACGCCAGGCGCAATTGCATACTCGGGTTTCGAATCGAGGTGATATCGCGGTTATCCACGGTGCTGAACATGCCTTCGTAGTCGGCTTCGATGCGGCCCGTGAGAGTCAGCTTCGGGGAAGAGTCCGGCCACTCGATGTTGGCACCAATACGAGTGGAACGCGCTTTGATGTGAAATTCCGGATCGTTCGTGGGGCCGGTGCTCAGAATGTTCGTTGAGTTCAGAAACAACCCAATAAACGGGAAGTCATCGCCGTCGGGTGAGCTGGAATCATGCGCCGCGGTGGCCTTGATGAAGCCGTAGGGCGTCATCTTGACCGGGCCCATCTTGAACGCCGCAGCCAGACCGTCTTTCCTGGGCGGGTCGGCAGCAATCACCCGTAAGGGAGCAATCGCCGGAACCACCGACGGTGGTGGCGGGGGCTGCGTTCCCTGGACCGCGGGCGTCGGATGACCAGCTTGTGCGGGCTCGGGTTCGGCGCTGGCGAGGGATGTGGACACGGCTTCCGTAACGGCCGCCGGGGCTGCGGCGACCGCGGATGGTTGCGCGGCGGCGGACAAATCCGCCGCGTTCAGTATTCCCTTGCGACTGAGCGCTTCGACCAGGATTTGAAATTGGGCGGCGGGAGCGGCATTGCGAATGGCATTCGCCTCGGTAGGCGCCAGAACGCCCTTCATTACCAGCACTCCGAGCAATGCCGTGATATTCGAATCACCGGTCGAGGTCAAACTCGGGCTTGGGCTTGGACTGGGGCTTGGGCTTGGACTTGGGCTTGGGCTGGCTGCAGCCGGGCTAGCCTCTGCGTTGTTTGTGTTCGCTGCATTTCCATTTTCCTTCGCGTCGTTGTTACCCGCCATGACGGGCAAGGCGGTTATGGCCACCACTAACAGGCTAAACAGCCAGTTTTTTAGCTTCAACATAGACGGTGTCCTCCTCGTTCCGGCGCGGCTCAGGCCTGGGCTCAGAACATGGGGCCACACGCTAGTTCGTTTCCATATTGTTTGTCAAGGGGCTAACAACAGCGGCTACGACAGTGGTTACGACGCGGTATCCTGTGATATGTGTCACTGACCATCTGTTCCCAGGCGAAGTAAAATTCACGGCGCCCCAATTTGGCAGTTCGTGGAGGGCACAAATGAGCCTGATCAATCCCATCGTGCAAAAGTGGATCGCTGAAGGGAAAGAAGATCCCGACGCTTTTTGGGGCCGCGCAGCCGACCAGCTACCGTGGTTTCGCAAATGGAATCAGGTATTGGAATGGATACCACCGACATTCAAATGGTTTGTCGGCGCGCAGACCAACCTGGTTTACAACGCTCTCGACCATCACGTTAAGCGCGGTTGGGGCGGGCATGCGGCGCTGATCTATCTCAATGAACGCGGCGAGCGGCGCGTGTTCACTTATGCCCAACTGCTTTGCGAAGTGGAGCGGGTGGCGGCGGCGCTGCGCGGCCTTGGCATCCACAAGGGCGATCGCCTAACGATTTACATGCCGACCTGTCCTGAAGCCATCATCCTGATGCTGGCCACGGTTCGCATTGGCGCCATTCACTCAGTGGTTTTTGCCGGCTTTGGCGCGAAAGCGCTGGGCGACCGCATCCGGGCCAGCGGATCGCGCCTGGTTTTCACAACCGATGTGACCTACCGCAAGGGCAAGAACACCGACCTCAAGTTGATCGTGGATGACGCGCTGCAACGAGGAAGTGACGTGGAGCGCGTGATCGTGCTGAAACGAACAGGAACGGAAATCCCCTGGACCCCGGGACGGGACGTGTCCTGGGAAGAGTTCCTCAGCCGCGCCGACGGCCACTCCGGAGGATATATTGAGATGGAAGCCAATGAACCGGCATTCATCCTCGCCACCTCCGGCACGACTGCGACGCCGAAGCTCGCGGTCCACACGCACGGTGGATATCAGGTTCACATCCATAGCATGGGGAAGTGGCTGTTTGCGCTCAGGCCGACCGATGTGTGGTGGTCAACATCCGATATCGGATGGATCGTGGGCCACAGTTATATTGTCTACGCGCCGCTGATCGCCGGCGCCACCACGGTTGCCTTTGAGGGCGCGCTCGATTACCCGGCTCCGGAAACGAATTGGAGGGCGGCGATCGAGGAGTTCCGGGTCACCGGCATCTTTACTTCGCCTACCGCGGTGCGCATGCTGATGCGATACGGAGATGCGCCCCTGCTCAAGGTCAATCACGATTACCTGGAGCGGGTGTTTTCGGCCGGCGAAGTCCTCAACGCTCCGGCTTGGGAATGGCTGCAGAAGAAGATTTTCAGGGACAGGATTCCGGTCATCGACCACATGTGGCAGACGGAAACCAGCGGTCCGGTGTTCGGCAATCCGTATGGGTTGGGACTGCTTCCGATCAAACCGGGTTCGGCGACGATTCCCATGCCTGGAATTGACGCTGCGGTGGTCCAGGTGGACGGCACGTCTTGCGGCGCGAATGAGAAAGGCATCATGGTCATCAAGCGTCCCTTCCCCGGTTTGACGCCGGCGCTGTGGGGAGAAAAAGAACGCTATGGCCGCGATTACTGGCAGATCATTCGCGATGTCTATTACACCGGAGACTCGGCGCATATCGACGATGACGGCTATGTCTGGTTCGCCGGCCGCGCCGACGAGATCATTAAGATTGCCGGACACCGCATCGGCACCATCGAAGTGGAGACCGCGCTTCTTACCCATCCGGCAGTGGCAGAATCGGGAGTGGTGGGCCGCGCCGACGAACTCCGCGGCGAAGTGATCTCAGCCTTTGTGGTGCTCAAGCAGGGATTCACCGCATCGGAGGAACTGAAGAAGGCTCTGCTGGAACAGGTGCGCCATGAACTGGGGCCGATCGCCGTGATCGGTGATTTGAACTTCGTCGAGATGCTGCCCAAGACGCGCAGCGGCAAGATCATGCGCCGAGTGCTGAAGGCCGTGACACAGGATCGGAATGCCGGTGACATCACCACCATAGAAGATGAGGGTTCAGTGGAAGAGGCAAGGCACGCTTGGCAGCAGATGAGAGAGCAACTCGATGCTAAGACGCCGGCAGCGAGTCCGCCGGTCGCCCCTGTCGTGAAGTGAGTGGCGAAATGAGTTGGGCTGACTAAGGGCGGGTGTTCATGCGCACGCGAGGCGTCCAGTTGCTGCCTGCGTATAACATTCCGACGCTCTGGCGATTGCGCCCGGGTGACACCAATCACTTTTGCCCATCACAAACTGCCACTCGCGGGTTGTGGATTTCTTTTCATCGCAGATTCATCTCCGCGTCATCTGCCCGTAACCTTCAGCCCCTACTCTCGCCTCGAGTTTTCGTGCTTCCGTTTTGGGTCAACAGCTTCTACAATTCGGGGCTTCCACACTACGGGAGTGGAATCGTGTCCTCATCTAGCCCTGACGAAAGCCGGACAGCGCTTCCCCGATGGCACAACCTTGTTGGCGCTGCTGGACGAAATGGGCTGTCCACTCCCAGAATAAACGGCGAGCGAACTGCCTATTACTGTCCGGAACGTGGTGGACGGTTGGTTCCGCAGGAGGCAAACACAATGAAAACCAAGCGGCTTGCGCTTCAGCCAATTCTAGAGATGACAGAAAAGCGGGCCAAACGGCGCCAGCTTTCCGGGCATTCCGTAGTGGGTCGGTTTGGGTTTGCTTTGAAAGGGCACGGCTTCAGCCGTGCCGCAACGACCCACCACCGGGCACTCTTCCACTCAGCTGCGGCGGGAGAGGTGTTGTGAAAGCGGCGGATTATCGGGCAATTTCGGCGGTTCCGGTTCGGCATCCCGGACTGGTGGCGGCAATCCTGTTTCACATTGCCGCCATCCGTCGAGCGAGCGTACAACGGGTCGCCGGGCTGGGAATGTAAGAGGGAGATTTCGAATTACGAGCAGTTGTGTGCAAATAAATCAGGAGGAAAACCAATGTCGTCCCCTAGTTTTCTGACGAAAGTCAGACAGCATTTCACCGTTGGCACCAGCTTGTTGGCTCTGCTGGTCAACATGGGAGCGCCGGCTCCAGCCGCCGCTCAACCACGCGCCGAGGTAACTCCCACAGCGTCGCCCATCAAGCACGTGATCGTGATCATCGGTGAAAACCGCAGCTTCGATCACGTTTTCGCAACCTACAAGCCCAAGAACGGAGAGACCGTGTCCAATCTGCTCTCCAAGGGGATTATTAATGAGGATGGAACGCCCGGCCCGAACTACTCGCTATCCGCTCAGTACAGCGCAGTCGATAGCACCACCGTCGGTTCAGGCACCTATTCCATCAGTCCTCCGGAAAAGACTGTCTATACCAACATCCCTCCCGTGGTCGCCGGCGGTCCGACGACCCCCTACTTTTCCACCGTACCTGAGGCCAAGGAATTTGAACCCGGGCAACTGTGGCCGAGCTATTACGTCGACCTGACGATTGGCGGTACAGGCCTGCCGGCGTACGTTGTCCCCGACACGCGCATTCCGAATGTGTTGGACCTGCCCGAGGGCGCCTTTCAACTCACTTCTCCGACGCTCACCTATAACGATTATGCCAACAGCCCGGTGCATCGTTTCTTCCAGATGTGGCAACAGACGGATTGCAGTGTGGCACACGCGACGGCCGATAACCCGAGCGGCTGTCTGAACGACCTGTTCCCCTGGGTGGAAGTCACTATCGGCTGCGGCAGCGACGGTTGCTCGACCGGCAGCACGAAGCCGCCAACCAACTTGCTTGGCACCGGTGAAGGCTCTACCGCCATGGAGTTCTTCAACGTGCTCAAAGGCGACGCCCCTTATATGAAGAGCCTGGCCGACAACTACACACTCAGCGATAATTTTCATCAATCGGTGATGGGTGGAACCGGGGCGAATCATATCGAATTCGGCTTCGCCGATGCCATCTGGTACAGCGATGGGAATGGCAACGCGCTGACGCCACCGAAGCACGAGATTGAAAACCCGAACCCACGACCCGGAACCAACAACTGGTACGACGCGGATGGATACGGAGAATCCAACGGGTCGGGCGGCGGAAGCTACGTCAATTGCGCCGATCTGGGCCAGCCCGGCGTCCCTGCCATCGTGAACTATCTCGAGTCGCTGCCACGTCCGGTCGACGCGAATTGCGACGCCGGACACTACTACCTATTGAACAACTACAACCCCGGCTACAACGGTGACGGAACCTCAGCGCTGAAGACCATGGGTCCGTTTACCATTCCCGGATCTTCAGTTCGCCACATCGGCGATGCCCTGCTGGACGCAAACGTTTCCTGGAAGTATTACGGGGACGGTTGGAACGTGTATGTGGGGGATCCGACCGACAGCAACCCGCTGGACACTTACTGCAACATCTGCAACCCCTTCAACTACGCGACTGACATCATGACCAATGCCACGCTGCGCACCGAGCACATCCAGGACAGTCAGAACCTTTACGAAGACATCAAGGCGGGAGAGCTGCCGTCGGTGTCCATAGTGAAACCGGGCTGGCCTTCGGATGGTCATCCAGCATCTTCGAAGCTCGAAGTGTTTGAAGGGTTTGTGAAAAACATCGTCAAAGCAGTGCAAGCGAACCCGGAAATTTGGGCTAGCACGGCGATCTTTATCACGGAGGACGAAGGCGGCGGCTACTATGACTCCGGCTACATCCAGCCTGTCGACTTCTTCGGCGATGGAACGCGGATTCCGTTGCTGATCGTGTCTCCGTTCACCGTGGGCGGCCACGTCACCCACGCTTACGGCGACCATGTCTCCATCACGAAATTCATCGAGCGGAATTTCAAGCTGAAGCCACTGACTGCTCGGAGCCGCGACAACCTTCCAAACCCGAAAACGGCCAAGGACAATCCGTATGTGCCGATTAATAGCCCGGCGATTGACGACCTGTTCAGCGCGTTCAATTTCTAGCCGGTCCAGAATAACCCGCAGCTCACAGCACCGGCCAGGGGAACACTCCCTGGCCGGTTTGTTTGCTGCGCTTACCTGGGGCAAGGCGCAGCCATTGCGCCGCAACATTTTTCATCAGATATTCACACGCCGGCGGATGCATGGCCCGGGCTCGATGCGACAATCAAAAGTGCATACTGCCATCCTGAGAAACTCATTGAGGAGACCGTTGCTTGGGATTGAATAGGCGCGACTTATTGCGAATGGGACTGTCTGCCAGTGCTGGCCTGTTGGCACCGCGAAACCTGCTTGCGCAAGCTATGCAGTCCGGCATGATCATGCCAGCTGCTAACCCTCAATCTTCTCCGGGCCGAGCGACTCATCCCGCGCTGCCGCCGGTCGCGCTCGCTAGCTACGTGACTCCTTTGTCGATTCCGCCGGTCATTCGCCCGAAGGCTGGATCCGCACCAGTTCAGATTCAGATGCGTCCCTTCAGTCATCGAGCGCACCGTGATCTTCCTCCCACGGCAATGTGGGGATACAACGGCATGTGGCCCGGACCAACCATCGAAGTACGCAAGAGTCAGCCCATCTCCGTGAAGTGGATGAACCAACTTCCCACCAAACATTTCCTTCCGCTCGACTACACCATCCACGGTGAGGGAGAGGACGTACCGGAAGTTCGGACGGTCACGCACGTCCACGGCGCTCGAGTCATGCCCGATAGCGACGGCTATCCCGACGCCTGGGTAGCGTCCGATGGCCGCAGCGGGTCGGCGCGCGCTGCTAGTCCCTGCCATTACCCCAACGATCAGCCGGCCACGACGCTCTGGTATCACGACCATGCCATCGGTATCACTCGACTTAATATCTACGCGGGACTCGCCGGTTTCTATCTGATCCGCGATGCGGAAGAAGACAGCTTGAACCTTCC
>Ga0070761_10002696_pt1 | contig 10810 bp, 6 predicted proteins | sample HubBroMetageREF1_FD_66724 | JGI IMG/M metagenome (GOLD analysis project Ga0070761, IMG submission 66724) | Reference soil microbial communities from the Hubbard Brook experimental Forest, New Hampshire, USA - Hubbard Brook CCASE Soil... | ecosystem: Environmental > Terrestrial > Soil > Temperate...
ACCTGCGTGGCAAATTTGGCGAAGCCAGCCTGGAGCGCCTGCTTTCGGATTTTCTTCCAGTTCACATGTTTGAAATGCAGGCGCAACTGCCGGAAGGCGGAGGGCGTGCCGACGCCATCATTCAGTTCCCCGATCGGCGTTTGCCGATTGACGCGAAGTTCCCGCGCGAAGCGGTACTGGCGCTGTTCGAAAGCAACGTCGAAGCCGAGATCGAAGAGGCCCGCGTTGCGCTGGTGCGCGTGATGAAGGCGGAAGCGAAACGCATCAAGGCCTACATCCAGCCGGAAAACGGGACCACCGACATCGCCCTAATGTATTTGCCCAGCGAGACGCTCTACATGGAAGTGATCAGAAATCGCGAGCTCGCTGACTGGCTTAATCTGCAACACGTCTTTCCGGTTTCGCCTAACTCTTTGCTGATGACGCTGCAAACGATCGCTTTGGTGCACAAGTGGTATGAAGTCGCGAGTCGATTCGAGAAGAGCCGTCTGGAATTATCGAAAGCGCAAAAGTCCTTCGACTATTTCCAGAGCCAGTTTGAAAATGTCGGCAAGAATTTGAACAAAGCGCAGGAGGCATTCGAGACCGCGCAAAAACATCTGAAGACCTATCGCGGCCGCGTCACCGTGCTCAGCGGCCAGGAGCAGCTGGACTTGGACGCAGCCACGTCCAGCCCGACTATCCAAAAGACGGATGAACCCATGTTGCCGCTGACCGACAAAGCCAGCGCCTAGCAGCGAGACTCATCAAACTTTCTGAGCGGGTCGGGCGGTCTGAAACCGTCGCGTTCCCTGCGCGACCCGCCGCCGGCAGCCGACCACGACAAAGAGAAGCAGCTAGAAAAGCGGCTTCAGGACTGGGAAGACATGACTCACGTTAGTCGTATTGGTGACGTGGCAAGTGAAGCAATTTGAACCCCCGTTTGCAAAGGTATTATCGACCCCCTGCTGGTAGGTCTCCATCGCGATGTTGGAGAGTGAGCTGGTGCCAACCTGGTTCCCGCCGGCGGGGAACTGGGTGGTGGGAGGCTCCCCAAGCTCTGTCCAAGTTGCGCCGGTCATAACGTAGTTGCTCCGCACGTCGCCACTTGCGATCAGCGGACTAGCATTGCTCGGGCTAAGACTGTTGTTGATCGATATGAGCTCGGTGTTCGAGGCGGCGGTAGAAGCGTCGAATGGATTTGGAGTAAGGTCAAAACCTCCTCCGAAAGCCTTCCAGCGTATGGTATCGCTGGGCGAGATCGTGGGGTTGCCCGTGATATTAGGCGGCGAATTGAACGACATGTGGGGATTGTTGAAAGAGGTAGCACTGGGCGAGCAAAACACCCATGGCATGGTTACGCCCCCGATTACGGGCAGCTTCGCCAGGTTTTGCTGCACCGTCACGGTCGCGTTGCTCTTGTTGATGTAGGAGTACGTAGCCGCGGGTGCGTTGGCGACGTGCTCAAAGGTTGACCAGATCATCTCCGGATGCCCTTTCGCGCTTCCCACAACGTGCATCCCGACTAGCGCCAGCTTCACCGTCTGCTGCCCTCCAGTGGCGACCATCGTTGTGGTGCCTGAGGGCGGAGGGGGAGCGGGGTTGTACACCGGTATGGTGGCTTCCATAGTGATGTAGCTGTTTACGTTTGGAAGTCCGGCGGCCGCAATCCATGCCGACTTCACTTCGATCGCCAGGGCGTTGGGATCCGGAAACGTTTTGCCATTCAACGCAGCATAGTTCGTGATGTTACTCAAATCGGTCCCTGTAGTCGGAAATTGGGTCGCGCTAATTTTGCTATCAAACACGCCAGTCTTAAAGTAGGCATAGACATCATTTACGATGGTTGCGTAATAGACCAGGGATCCTCCCGCTGCCAGCTGCGCCTCCAGCACTCCGCTGCCGATAGGGTTGCTGCCTGCGGCTTCGCCTTGCTCGACGTCGATGACCGCGAGAGACGGATCGATAAAGATCGGGAACCCGTCGATTTTGAATTCTTGCGCGATGATCATCGTAGGTATTTGTGTCCTTGCCTGGGCTCGATCCTCCGGCTTAATCCCAAGGGAGAGTGAGGGCTGAATCACGTTACCGTTAGCGTCGAGTAGAATGGCTCTTCCTTTTTCTACCCGTACATGCGCGATTTCGACCGTCTGGCCCGCGACATTGCGGACAAGCGGCTTCGCGCCCGCATCGGCGGGTTTGAATTCGAACGGTTTCCCGGATCTGTCAAAAAGTAGCTGCAGACCTTCTGGGCCCGCCTGCGCGGCCCGCAACGCGAAGGGCCTGATGAAGCCCGCCGAGTGCGGGAGGAAAGTCCGGCTGCCGTCGGATGCGGGCGGAGTAACATCGTAGAAAGCTGGCGAATCCAGAATAAGTCCGCTACCGCCGTAAAGAGATGTAGTAGGCGAAGTCAGCCACAGAAAATCCTGCATCGCCCACTGATAGAAGCTGCAGTTGGGCGTATTCGGAAAATTCACGCTGTTTGCCGGGGCAAAGGCGGTGTTTACCGGGGCCGGTATCGGAGTCGATGACGATTGGAACCAGGTCGCGAATAGTGTGGACGTGACAACACAAGTGGGATTGGGGTCAGTCGGCAGCAAAGTGAGCGGGTTCAGCGGAGGCGTGGAGGGCGGACAGGCGGTCAAGGCCATAATCATCGCTCCGGCCGACGCCACGAGCACTACTCTCGAGATTCTGGACGTTGTCATTGTTTTACCCTCCAAGCCGTATCTGCTGGCTTGAAAAGGTAGTGATGAACAGGATGAAAACGTTACATCACAAATGTGGAGAATCGTATTTTCGCGGCGTATCGCGCATTTAGGAAGGCATGATGGTGTGGACGGACGCCACCAAGATCAGAGTTAGTTCAGGCCGGAGATCACATACAGCACCGACAATGTTTGGTAATAGCTGTAGGCGAACTCGGACGCGTTCAGGTTGGTGATCACCGGCGCGATGGAAACCACTCCGCCAAGATCCGCCGGGACCAACTCGCGAACCGCTTTCATCTTTCCCGTGGAAATATCCAACCGCTGAATAGTTAGCGGCAGTTCTCCCGGGCGGAAGACGTACAGAGCTTTGCTATCGGCGGACCATTGCGCGAGCACATAGCCGGTCTCTACATCGGGGATGTGATGCACTGGCCCTCCGTCGAGCGGAAAGATATCGAGTTTGTAGCCAACCTCGCCCGCCAGGAATTTGCCGTCGGGCGAAGGCAGAGTGGCGTAGATGCCCTCAGGGGTGACGGGTTCAGGTTTGCCTCCGGCCAGGTCGACGACATACGTGCGACCTCCGTGTCCAGGCTCGTTTCCGTTGAAGACGATCCGCTTGCCATCCGGCAGAAAATGAGATCCGTTCTGCAATCGCTCCAAGCGCGGCAACGAGATATATTTGGCCTGGCCCTGGCCGACTGGCAGCAGAGTAAGCTGCGTCGGTCCAGTTCGTGAGAACGAGATCGCCCATTTACCGTCGGGGGATAGCGTGTCCGCCGTGCCGTCGGCCAAACGAGTGGGCGGCGAGCCATCGATCTTGCGAATAGCGACAGCATCCTTTGGGCCCGCCGGTTCTGATCCTTCTTCGAATAATATTGACTGGCCATCCGGCGAAATATCTTTTGCGATGCTCCAGTCGTACCAGGAAAGATCGCGCACTTTCTTGTCTTCGCCGCTCCACTCCATGGCTAGCCGCTCGCTGTCGATGGTCGCTAGAATGCGTCCGTCGGGAGCCATGTCTTGCATGGTGAAGCCCACGGGCACGGTCAGAACTTTGCGCAGGCGCTCCGACAGACTTACCGCCCACAGAGAGCGATTGCTGGATCCGTTTTCCAGCGCGCTGAACCAGACCTCGTTGCCTTTGGGCGACCACGCCAGACCATATTCCCATCCCCAACCAGAAGATAGCGTTGTCTTATTTCCCGCCAGATCGATAACGCAGACGGAGCCGCCGTCATCCCATCGCTTGGGGTGATCGAGAAAGGCGATGCGATCTCCGCGCGGAGAAAAGCGGAGGTTGCTAATGGTTCCACTGGTCTGGTAAAGAACTTTGTCAATTGGAAATTCCAGTCTGTCGAGTCCATCCACATGGTGAACGACGGCGAGTTCTCCGCCCGGACTCCAGTCTGCCCAAGCCACATTCTGCAGAATTTCCCGCGGCGTTCCGCCAAGCATGGGAGACTCAGCCAGGACTCCGCCTTCGAAATCGAGGCGCGAGCCCGGCCTGCCGTGCAAGGTAAGCGCCAGTTCATTGCTGCGCGAGATGCCCAAAAGATACGCGGAATTTAAGTCCAGCGGCCGAGCCAGCAGCGAGTCGGGGATGGTGGAAAAGATCTGTAGCGGACGCCCGTTCCACGAAGCTCCATAGACGACGGTTCGCCCGTCGGGCGTGAAGCGAGCCGAGTAAACGGTGCCCCGCTCAAAGGTCACGCGGCGGTAGTCCGGGTTCTCAACGGTTCGGAGCTGGACTCCTGCATACACGGCAAGAGCCGCCAGCAACAACGCACCGACTATGCGGGGCAACCACACTCGCAACCGCACTGTGCCCACGCGAAACGGAATGACTTGTCTGGCGGTAGTAACGCCCGACAATGTGCTGAGCGCAAAGGCCAAATCGCGCGCCGATTGGAAACGATTCTCCGGTTCCTTTTCCAAACAATGCCGGACCACCTGTTCGAACGCGCGTGGAATGTCGCGACTTTCGCGAACCATCTCCGGAGGATCCTCTTTAAGGATTGCCGTAATGGTGTCGACTTGTGTCTCTCCGGCGAAGGCGCGTTTGCCGGTGAGCATCTCGTAAAGGATTGCGCCAAAACTGAAGATGTCGCTGCGATGATCGACAGCCTTGCCGCGCAACTGCTCGGGCGACATGTAGGCCACGGTTCCCAGGATCGAGCCGCTCCGGGTTTGCGTGGTCATGCTCGCGATCGAGACCACCTCGCCCGCTTCTGAACTGAAGGTGGAACTTAGGAGCTTGGCAATCCCGAAGTCGAGAACTTTAATCCGGCCATCTTTGGTGAGGAACAGATTTTCCGGCTTGAGATCACGGTGCACGATGCGTTTTTCGTGGGCCGCCACCAGGCTCTGCGCAATCTGTTGGGCGAAGTCAAGCGCTTGCCGACGCGGGATGGGACCATTGAGCAGGCGCTCACGCAAAGTCTGTCCTTCGAGCAACTCGGAGACGATGTACGGAGCGCCATCCTGCATACCGATGTCATAAATGGCGACGATGTTGGGATGACTGAGAGCGGCAGCGGCGCGGGCTTCCTGCTCAAAACGGCGCAGGCGATCCTGATCATGGGCTAGAGAGGGTTTGAGTATCTTGACGGCGACGTCCCGTCCCAGCCGTTCATCGCTGGCGCGGTAAACTTCGCCCATCCCTCCCGAGCCTATCTTTTCGAGCACTCGGTAGTGGCCCAGGACCTTACCAATCATGCAAAATCCGAAGCGGCGATGGTGGGGATGTTAGGCCGCGGCTTGCGTGATGTCAACTGCTGTTTTGCATAGATATTAGTGCACAGATATCGCTCAAAAGTTCTGCTTCGGCGCAAAATGCCGGATGCCGAGAGAGGCGAGGTCCGCCGCAGCGGTTAGTAACTCGAAAGCCAAAAAGTTCGTCGGGATGTCAGCGGGCAAACTGATCTTTTGTCTTGGTAGCGGATGGTATAGCAATCGTGGCAGCAGACACCTACTGTCATCCCACCGGAGAGCAATCTATGCCGGAGGCGGACGCGGGTACCGGCTCTTTCCTTGAGGGGCAGAGTTTTCGTCAGCCTCTAAAAAGTTTGGGGGAGGCGATCTTGCCTCCCCCAAACGTCATTCGGTTACAGCTAGGACTCTAACGAGTTTCACTCTTTCGCCGTTAGGAACGGGTCGACCGTTACTTTCGGTCCCTTCACGCTCGAGCAGGCTTTATTAGTCGGACCCTCCGCGCAGCCCCAGTAGTTTTGTGTTGCATCCACTGAGCCTGTGCCGGTGTTGTCCACACCGACCTTGCCGGTGTTGTCCAGATTGTTGAGGTGCGCGACCGTCCTATCGGAGTTGTTGACCACGATCGCATAGGCTTCTTTAGTAATGGTGTTTCCGTAAATCAGAACACCCGTCAGGTTGGCTGCCGCTGCCTTTCCTGAAGCTGCGGCGCCGAACACATTGATTCCGGTCGTCCCGGGGGTTTCAGCGTCCCCGGTATCGGCACCATTTCCTGAAATTGTGTTGCCGGTGATAATGGTGTCTTCAAGGTTTACGCCAGGGGTTCCACCGTTCGAGTGGCCGTGAAAGACCACGCCGGGAAGACCGTTGTTGGTAATCGTATTGTTAATGATCTGGGTGCCCTCAACAATCGCGTACGGCACGAAACCGGCTAGGAGAATTCCCGCGCCAGCTCCTGCGACCGCGGTCCCATTTCCGGTTGAGGTGTTTCCGTAGAAAGTGTTGTAGTAGATGCCATAGGGCTTGGTTACGGTGCTGGGGTAGGCCGGATGCGACGGCTGGGTCATTCCGCAGTCGTAAAGATTGTCCTTGAAGGTGTTTCCTGAAATCACGTTGTACTCGCTTTTTGCCGTGTCATCGCTGACCAGGATTCCACCAGCGTTTCCTTCACTGACATTATTCGCGACCGTCGAATATGCGGTACCGCTGATGTGAATTCCTTCTCCGCAGTCGGCACCCTCCGAAGTCTCCCATGCAGGCAGGCCCGGGCAAGTTGAGCTCTTAACATCTAACGACAGGTCATTATTGGTCACCAGGTTGTTGTAAATGTTAAGGTCGGTGACGTTGGTCGCTGCGATGCCCTCAAAGTTGGCATTCTTAGCCGTGAATCCCTGAATCGTCACTGTGGACAGCTTGGGATTATCGAGGCCGTCGACGTAGAAGGCGTTGTTCTGACCGGTAGCATCCACGATTGTGGTCTTCGATCCCGCTCCGATCAAATAAAGCGACTTGGGAATGACCACGTCTTCCGCGTAAGTGCCCGCGGCCACGTTGATGGTGGAGCCGGCTGTGGCGGCTGCTATCGCATCGGTGATCGTCTTGTAGCATCCCTTGGTGCCCCCTGGATTCACGCAAAGCGTTTTTGCAGCAGCGAATTGGCTCGTACCAAAAGCCAACAGTAGAAAAGAGGCGAACAGCAACTTCCACGAACCCACTGTACTCGTCATCTTGTAAAGCTCCCCTTAGAGTGTATGGCGCAACATTGCGGGTTGGGGATGCCGTCCCCGTCCCCTCGGGATTGCCTTATGAAGGCTCGCGGAAAAAGAGCGATCGTAAGGGTCCAAATTTCGAGGCGAAATTAAAGAGGAAGTGCCGGTGAGGCTAACCCATGACCGCTGAAGCGCAGTGCTAACTCTACCGCGACTGCACGTTCGCGAGCAATACATCGAATGCTGTACGCATATCTTTGCCGTTTTGTGAAACTCCGCTGTCACGAGTTCTTACCAATCTCACGCCAGCACAACGCGAGGATCTCAAGGACGAATTCTCGCGGCTGTGCATGCATCTTAAACCGCACCCGCGGGGCCGCTATCTGGGAATAGCGGGACGACTTCTGTTAGACTTCCAGTTTCCGAAATCATCGCGGCTCGTTTGTGATTTCTTACGTAAGTTGTGTTTCATGTACACATGGTCAGGTAATTTTGCGGCAACTTGCGGCATCCTAGCAATCATTAGGTTACAGTGACAAGAAAATGCGGCCGGAATCCTGGGTAAAATCGTTGATTCCAGATCGTTAGACTTCACTATTCATAGGTGCGAAGATAAAGTGCGGCAATCTTACCGTCGACCAGGGGACAACTCTGGAGGGAAGTTGGTAATTTCATACTAATGGCCATTGAGCGTGTAGGCATCCCCTGCAAGAGAGCGGCAATCTTCCTCTTCATGGTTGTTTCGGTTGTCATGGCGGCATCTTCCCTTTCGGCGGGACAGATCGCTCCTCAGTGGGAGATCTTTGGCGGCTATTCCTACATGCGTTTTGATTCGCCGCCGCTGGGCTATCCGAGTTGGTCGAATCTGAATGGATTCGACGGCGAGGTCTCGTATAACATCACGCACAACTTCGGGGTGACGGCGGATGGGAGCGGTAACTACGGCTCCATGATCACCGCATACAACTACATGATTGGCCCGCAGTATTCGTTGCGCAAATACAAATCGAAATACTTCGTGCATGCATTTTTCGGCAAAGCGCAGAATACGGTCAACATCGAGACTTTAATGAAGTCTGGATTTGAAAGTGTTGGACGCGCCTACGCTCTGGGAGGAGGCTACGACCGGGACCTGAATCCACGGTTCACATTTCGAATAATGGCGGATTACGTTCATACCGACACGTTTCGGACGACTCAGTCCGATGTGCGGATCTCGACCGGCTTGGTTTTCCACATCGGCCACTTTGGCCGACGGCCGAAACTGTGAAGCCCGAAATTTGTTGTATCCAGAAATCTGAAAACTTTCGAAGCTATGTTGCTTAAATCTGCGAAAAGTTCGATGCGTCGAAGAGTTCCGTTTTCCCGAAGGGGCTGGTTCATACCTGGCAGGCGAGTATGGCTGGTTCTGATTGCCATGGGGCTGGCACCACTGGGGGGGTGCGGCTCCCCATCAATTATTTCCTCCGGATCGAATTCTCATACCGCTTATGTCACTCTGCCAAACTCGAACGCGGTGGGGGCCCTCCGCATCAAGGTAAATCTCAACGGCACCAGCAGCACCGACAACACTGTGTCGTTCACCACCATTGTGGGATCGCCGTTTCCCGCCGGCAGCTCGCCGGCGTCGATTTTGGTGCATCCAAACGGTCAGTTCGTTTATGTCGCGAATCGCAACGAGAACAATATTTCGCTGTTCACCATCAACAGCTCCATAGGCTCGCTGCAGGAAGTGTTGCCGCGGACCACCACTGGACTGACGCCTCTTTCCATGATCATGGACAGTGGAGGCAATTATCTTTACGTGGCGAACGAACTTTCCAGCAACATTTCGGTATATGCCATCAATTCCTCGACCGGGGCTCTTAGTGCAGTCGCTGGATCGCCCTTTACCACGTATAACAATCCGTTCGCTCTGGCGATCACGCCTTCGGGCAAATTCCTGTACGTACTGAATCCGAATTTGACGTCGGTGATTGTTTACACGATCACGTCGGGCGTTTTAAAACTCGTACCCGGCCTGCCGGCGCAAGTCGGGAATGTACCGAGGGCGATTATCGTTGATCCTGCAGGCACTTTTGTCTACGTTGCGAATTCGTCCGACAATACGGTTTCGGTGCTGGGCATCAACTCGAGCACTGGGGTTCTAACGTTGCTCGGTACGTTCGCCACCGGGACGACGCCGACGTCGCTGGCAGTTTTGGACCCTTATCTTTATGTAGGCAACCAAGGATCGAGCAACGTCTCGGTTTTTACCGTTACTCCAGTGACGGGGGTGCTGACGCAGATTACGAGCTCGCCTTTCAGCGCCGGAGTAGCGCCCTTATTCGCGGTGCTAGACCCGGATAATCTGTTTCTGTACGTCGGCAGTCAAACCAGCAACAGCATTACGGCGCTGTCGATTGACACAAGCACCGGAGGTCTAACCTCTTCATCAGAGTCTGCGCCCACGTCGGTTTCGCCTGCAGCGATGTCGGTGGCAAAATGAATTCGGCTGGAATGTAACTTCCAGAAATTGTAGATACCTGAGACCATAAGCGAAAGCGGACGCAATTCATCGAACGACTCTCCCATGATCAACTTTGGAATTATCGGATTCGGACTGCACGCAGTGAAGCGGCTGATGCCTGGATTCGCGCTTGCGAAGAATTGCCGCGTTACCGCGCTTTCGCGCCGCGATTTGGCGAAGGCGAAAGAATCGGCGCGGCAGCATGATATCCCACTGGCGTTTGATTCATCAGAGAATCTGTGCCGCTCTCCTCAAGTAGATGCCGTGTTCATCACCACTCCGAATGCCTGCCATTTAGAGGATGTGCTGGTCGCAGCCTCGTGCGGCAAACCGATCTTGTGCGAGAAGCCGATGGCAAATAACGCCGATCAGTGCCGGCAGATGGTCGAAGCTGCGCGCAAAGCCAACGTTCTCTTAGGGGTGGCCCATGTTTTTCGCTTTGAAGAGAGTACGGCCTGGTTGCGCCAGGAGTTGTCGACAGGAAAAATTGGCCGAACAGTTTTTGCGCGCTCCGAATTTTCTTTTCCCGCATCTCACGGGCACGCGCGGACCTGGATTCATGATCCGGTAATCTCCGGCGGCGGCCCGGTCGCCGATGTCGGCGTTCACTGCATCGACACGCTGCGCTTCATTTTGCGTGACGAAGTATTACGGGTTACCGCTCGCGGGATTTCCGGCGAAGCGGGCGAAGTGGAAAACGGAGCGGCGATGGTGCTTGAGTTCTCGCGCGGCACTCTGGCTACGGTTGCGGTTTCATTCCTCGCCGAATACCGCACGCCTCTGGAACTGGTTGGGGAGACTGGTGTGCTGTGGGCTGACAATGCTTTGACCGTGGAGCATCCCATCGCGCTCGAACTGCGCCGTGGTGGAGCCCTGGTAGAGACTCACACCGTCTCGAACCGGCTGGCCTACGCGCTGCAAGTGGATGCGTTCGCTGACGCCGTCGAAGGCAAAGCAGCGTTTCCGATTCCCGGCGAAGAAGGCTGGCGCAATCAGGAAATCCTGGACGCGGCCTACCGGAGCATGAAAAGCGGAAAAACCGAAGAGGTGCGAAACCTATTTTAGATATTTGCTCGCGCTGGGATCGCCGGCGCTCCCATCCCGCGCCGAAAGGATTCCGCAACTCCTCCACAAAACGTTGCGTAGGCGAGTTCGCTTCTTGGAGATTTCACCGATTCTGGTCTGGGGCGAAT
>Ga0070761_10002697_pt1 | contig 10805 bp, 9 predicted proteins | sample HubBroMetageREF1_FD_66724 | JGI IMG/M metagenome (GOLD analysis project Ga0070761, IMG submission 66724) | Reference soil microbial communities from the Hubbard Brook experimental Forest, New Hampshire, USA - Hubbard Brook CCASE Soil... | ecosystem: Environmental > Terrestrial > Soil > Temperate...
GCCTGGCCGCGCGCTCTTCGAGGTTGACGTAATAGGCCCGGCGATAACTGGTCGAGTCACCGAGCACCCAAGCGATCAGCGTCGGCGCGGCGAGTATCGCGAGAATGAGATACCTGAGGTGGAACGAGGTTGGCGCGGGCACTGGTATGGGCACCCGCAGGGTCTCTGCCACCGCTCCGTACAGGCACACGCCTAGTCCGGTGAGCGATATGCGCCTGGTGGTGTAAGCGGCGAGTGTGTAGAGCAGGACGAGGATGACCAGGTCGGTCAGCAAGGGCCTGATGTCGAAGACGACCTGGGCCGCGCCGCTCAGCATCGCGGAGCTGAAGGCGCCGACCGGGTGCTGGCGGCGGATGACGATCGGGATTGTCAGCCCGAGCACGATAAGGATAGAGACGGCAATAGGCACGTAGCTGCGCAAAGCTACGACCTGAGCTATCCCGACCGCCCCGAGCGGGGCGGCCAGCGCGCCGTCGACCAGCCGCGGATGGCGGCGCAACCATGCGTACAGCGCGGACACGACATCAGGCTAACCGCGACCGGGCGCAACGGCGTCATCCCGCGGGCTCCCGTTCGCGTCAGCCATTCGGATGACAAGGCAGTGACGGCTCGGCTGACGCGACGGAAGACCGGCTACGCGGAGGATGTGACCATGACAAGTGCAACTAGCCAGGCCGCGCTGGCAGTCCGGGTTCGCGGCCTGAGTAAGCAGTACCAGGGCAAGACCGCGGTGGACGGCATCGACCTGGACATCGAGCGCGGCGAGGTGTTCGCGCTGCTCGGTCCCAACGGGGCAGGCAAGACCACGACGGTGGAGATACTCGAAGGTCACCGGCGCCGGGATGGCGGCGCGGTCAGCGTGCTCGGCGTCGATCCCGGTCGCGCTGACCGGCACTGGCGGGCCAGGATCGGTATCGTACTACAGTCCGACCTGGCGGCCGGCGAGCTGACCGTACGCGAGATGATCACCCAGTTCAGCGCCTACTATCAGGGGTCGCGCGATCCCGGCGAGGTGATCGCCGCCGTCGGCCTGACCGGGCAAGCGGGGACCAGGCTGCGCAGGCTCTCGGGTGGCCAGCGTCGCCGGGTGGACGTGGCGATCGGCATCGTCGGGCGGCCAGAGCTGCTGTTCCTCGACGAGCCGACCACCGGCTTCGACCCGCAGGCGCGCAGGCAGTTCTGGGAGCTCATCGCCGGGCTTTCCCGCGACGGCACGACCATCCTGCTCACGACGCATTACCTCGATGAGGCCGCGGCTCTAGCCGACCGGCTCGCTGTGCTGGCCGGCGGCCGGGTCGTCGCACTCGGGACGCCGGCCGACCTCGGCCGGTCCGATGCCAAGGCGACGGTCAGCTGGCTGGGCCCGGACGGCCCGCACTCGGTAAGCACCGACGAGCCCACGCGATGCGTTGTGCGGCTGGCGGAAAGTACCGAAGGGGAAATCGCCGGCCTTTCGGTCACCAGGCCATCGCTTGAAGACAGGTATCTCGAACTCATAGCGGAGGCTGACGGCCGGCCGCTCAGCCAGACAGGAGCCGGGCGATGATCGCCACCACCGAGCCGACTAAGTACGCCAGCAATGAACCGCCCGCTGCCCGGCTGCCCGGGCTGCCAAAGCTAGCTGCCGTTCGCGGAATCGTAGAGCTAAAGCTCTTTTTTAGGCAAAGGGAATCAGTGGTTTTTACCTTTGCGCTCCCAATTATCTTGCTCCTCCTATTCGGCCAGATCTTTCATGGCCAGATCGGCCACACCGGAGTGGATTTCCGGCAGTACTTCATCGCCGGGATCATGGCCAGTGGCCTGATGTCGGCGACGTTCGTGAACCTGGGCGTGAGCATTGCCCTCGATCGCGATGACGGCACCCTGACCAGGCTGGCCGGCACGCCGCTGCCCGCGACGGCGTACTTCGCCGGCAAGGCGATCCTGGCGTTCGTGGTCTGCGCGCTTGAGGTGGCCGTGCTGCTCGCGATCGGGGTGCTGCTGCTTGGCCTGCACCTGCCGGCCAGCGCTGAGCGCTGGTTCACGCTCGGATGGGTTCTTGTGCTTGGCGCAGCGACCTGCTCGCTGCTCGGAATCGCGGTGAGCTGCCTGATCAAGAGCTCACGCAGCGCGGTAGCCGTGATGAACCTGCCCTATCTGGTGCTCTCCTTTATCTCCGGGGTCTACTTCGTGTTCAGCGACCTGCCGCATAGCTTGCAGCAGGTCGCGGCCATCTTCCCGCTCAAATGGATCTGCCAGGGGCTGCGCTCCGCCTTCCTGCCGAACTCACTGCTCGTCACCGAGCCTGCGCACAGCTGGCAGCACGGCGAGACGGCATTGGTGCTCGGGGCCTGGCTAGTCGCTAGCTTGGTGATATGCATCAAGATGTTCAGCTGGCGCGGCCGGCAAAGCCGGTGACCTGCTCGCAAGCCGCTGTCGCGGACAGCGCTAGCCCGGGCAGCACCAGCCAAGGCGATGCGTGGGATGGCGGCGCAGGGGGGTGGGACCTGTACTTCGCCGTCGTCCTGCTCGGCACCGTCGCGGTCGCGCAGGTGGCTGGCGGTATCAGTGAGCCGGACCGGCTGATCGCATCGGCCGCGCTGCTCGTGATGGCGCTTTGGTACCTGCTGGCCGGACGGCGCGCCATGTACGGAGGCAGCCGCGGCCAGCCTCCGGCCTGGCTTGGGGTCGTCTACCTGACCGGCCTGGTCCTGCCGCTCGCGGTGGCCGAGTATTACGCGGGCCTGGACACGTTCATCCTGCTCGCGCTCTGCCCGCAGGCGTTCATGGCCGTGTCGAAATTCCGGGTGTCGGTCGGCGCCGTCGTCGCGTTCAACCTGATCGAAGTGGTCATCGCGGTCCTCAGGCACGACGGCCTTGACGGGATCGAAGCCACCGCCGGGATCGCTGTGCTCGGCATCGCGTTCTCAGTGGGTTTCGGCTCCTGGATCTCCAAGATCATCAATCAGAGCAATGAGCGGGCCCAGCTGATCTCCCAGCTCGAGCAGACCAGGGCCGAACTCGGCGCGGCGAACCGCGAGGCTGGCATGCTGGCCGAGCGTAACCGGCTGGCCAGCGAGATCCACGACACGATCGCTCAGGGCTTCACCAGTATCGTCATGCTGGTGCAGGCCGCCGAGGCTCTCATCGAGTCCGACCCGCGCCAGGCCCGCAGGCAGCTCGACCTGATCGGCCGCACGGCCAGGGAGAACCTGGCCGAGACCAGGGCACTGATAGCCGGCCTGGCGCCCGCCGCGCTCGCCTCGGCGACCCTGGCCGACGCCATGACCAGGCTGACCGACCGGGCCGGGCAGGAGCTTGGCGTCCGGGCCGAGTTCACCCTGGCCGGGGTGCCGCAGGCGCTCGGTACCGGCACCGAGGTGGTCTTGCTCAGGGTGTGCCAGGAGGCGCTGGCCAATGTGCGCAAGCACGCGAAGGCAACGGCCGTCCAGGTGAATCTCACGTTCGCCGATGGCGGAGCGAACCTGCGGGTCAGTGACGACGGAGCCGGCTTCGACCTGGCCCTGACCGCCCGCGGGTACGGCCTGAGCGGGATGCGGGCCAGGGTCGCCGATATCGGCGGCACGCTCGACGTGCGGAGCGCGCCTGGTGCGGGCACGACCGTCACCGCGGAGGTCAGGTGAAGGGGAACCACCCTATCCGGGTACTGCTGGCCGACGATCATCCGGTAGTGCGGGCCGGGCTGCGCGGGATGCTGGGGGCCGAGCCTGACATCAAGGTGGTGGCCGAGGCCGGCTCGGGTCGTGAGGCGGTGGTGCTCGCGCTGGCTCATCAGCCTGATGTGATCTTGATGGACCTGCGGATGCCGGACGGTGACGGTGTCGCGGCGATCGGGCAGCTGCAAGCCCAGGGGAGCGCTGCCAGGATCATCGTGCTGACCACGTACGACACCGATGCCCACATCCTGCCAGCCGTCGAGGCGGGCGCGACCGGCTACCTGCTCAAGGACACCCCGCGCGCCGACCTCGTCCGCGCGATACGGGCGGCGGCGCGCGGCGAGACCGTGCTGGCGCCGATGGTCGCCGGGCGGCTGGTGACCCGGGTACGCGGGCCGCAGGCAGACGCGTTGTCGGCCCGCGAGACTCAGGTGCTCGCGCTGGTGGCCCGCGGGCTCACCAACCTGCAGATCGGCCGGGAGCTTTTCGTAAGCGAGGCGACGGTCAAGACGCACCTGATGCGCGCCTGCGCGAAGCTCGGGGTGACCGGCCGGACCGCTGCCGTCACCCGGGCGATGGAACTCGGCATGCTGCCTGCTCCCGGCGGAGCTGGCCCGTCAGTCTGAGCTGCCGAACTCGATCGGCACCCTCAGTTTCTGCACAATTGCCCAGCTCGCTGACCTCGCGGCGTAGTCCCAGACCAGCACGGTCGTCCGGCCGGGAGCCAGTGCCTGTACCTGCGCCCCTGGTCCGAGCGACAGGGTCTGCGTCTGCCTCGGCAGGCTGGGCAGCGACTGCCAAGAGCTGCCGGCTCCGGCCACGATGAGCCCGCGCCCTCCGGTCAGCACGACCCCCACCGTGCCGCTATCGCCGATGGCGGCCGACAATACCGTCCGGCCGCTCAGCGGGGCTGGCGCGGATACCGACCAGCCGCTGCCGCCGATGCCAGCCACCATCAGACCGGCACCGGCACCAAGGCCAGCCTGGAGCAGCGTCACCAGGCGGCCGGCCGACGCGGCGATGGCCAGCACCGAGATCTGCTCGTGCGCGAACGCCGGCGGCAGGGCCGGCCCCGCTGCCTGCCAGTGCCCGGCCGCGTACCCGAATATCCCGGCGACCCCGCGCTGGTCGCAGTTGCCTGCTACCAGCGGGACGCCGCTGACGCCGAAGGCGACTCCGGTCAGGTTGCCCAGTCCGCAACGCCTGGCCGCGAGACCGCCGGTCAGGGTTCGCTTGCTGGCGATCGTGGTCCAGCTAGTGCCAGCCGGGTTGCTCAGCTCAACCGAACCGTCGGCCAGCAGCGCCAGCAGCCTGCCAGTAGCCGGGTCGGCGGCCAGGGCGTCAGGGACGTCGGCCAGAGCAGCATCCATGACCCCGGCCGACCAGGTCGCGCCGGCGGTACTCGTGCTGGCCAGCGGGGTGAAGGTCAGCAGCTGACTCGGCCGGAATCCGGCCACGAGTGAGCTGCCGCTCTCCGGGGCGATCAGCAGGCCGCCGTTGCTTGCCACGCCGGGCGGCGTCACCAGCCGCCAGGTGGCCGAGCCGGCCGGGCGCACCAGAACCTGCCAGAAATTGTTGTACTGGGCGGCCGAACCGCCGAGCAGGGCCACCGCCCAGCTGTCCGCTCCGGTCGTGACCGACGTTGCCAGGGAAAGCGGCTTGACCGGTACCGGTGGCCTGGCAGTGCCGGCCGGCGCGGCCGTGCCGCAGCCGGCCGCGCCAAGCCCGACGGTGCCGCAGACGACGGCGAGTGCCATGAGGCCGGCGCGTGCGGTCCGGCGCGACGCTGCCTTGATCACTTCAGCGCCAGCTTCGCGGCATTGGCGAACAGCACGGCAAAGGACGACTCGGTCGCCTCGGTTCCCGGGCCAGGATCGGCATTGAATTCTTCCCTGATCAGCCCGGTCTGGTCGATGATGAATGAGTAATCGTTGTGCAGGGTCATCGCTCCGGCGGGCAGGTCCTCGGCGATCATGCCGTAGTTCCGCCAGATGGGGCGAAGCTGGCTCACCGAGCCGGTGAGGTACAGCCAGTTGGGTACCGCTGACAGCCCTACCTCCTGGTCGAACGCTCGCATCACCGGCAGTGACCGGTACGTGGGGCTCAGCACGATCCCGACTAGCTCCACCTTGCTGGCGTCGCTTCGCAGCAAGGCGCCGGCCTCGCGGAACTCCGCGCCCATCTGAGGACAGTCGGTGGTGCAGACCGGGTCGAAGAAGCCGAGCAAGATGACTTTGCCGCGCAGGCTGGCCAGGCTGACCGTTTTGCCGAACTGGTCGGTGAGCCGGAAACTCCAGGCCCGAGTCTGCAATGGGGCGGCCGCCCCGCCGACTGCCTCGGCGAGGATCGGATCAGCATTGGGATTGGCTTGCGCCACGGCCATCGGAGCCGCGCCGAGGACGATCACCCAGACCGCACCGACCGCCAGAACGGTGCGAAGGCTCGTGGCCGCGAGCCGGCGGGACAGCGACTCCGGGTTGACGAGATTCTTCCACCGGGCCAGGCGGCCGCCGTCGCTCGTCGGCTCGGCGGGCGTGACCGGTTCGATGGCCGTTGCGGCGGCCGGGCTCGGAACGCGGGTGAGCGCCAGGTAACCGCCGGCGGCGACCAGGATCATCGGGATCATGCTGTTCGGATCGGTGCCGAGGCCACCGAGGAAGCCGAAGTCCTGTATCAGCACCCAGACGGCGAGGCAGAGCACACTGAACGCGATCAGCGCTGGCCGCAGGAGCCGGGGCCGTAGGCTCGCGAAGGCCAGCCCGATCGTGCCGAGCGCCACCACGGCGACCAGGTTGACCGCGAAACCATGCGCCTCATCGAAGGTCGTGAAAGCGCTGACGATCGTGGTGAAGAAGGCCGGCTGACGCATCTGCGCCATTGACTGCGTCGAGGCGGCCAGGCTGCCCGGCTGGCCGTGCGAGACTCCCTGCCAGAAGCCGCGCCCCGGCCAGGCTTGCAGCACGGCCATGCCGATCAGGAAAACGCCGGTTCCGGCGAGAACCAGCCGGCCAAGCGTCCGTGACCGCCAGGCGCGGTCAGGCAGCGCGATCAGGCCGCCAGCGACCATGTAAATGAGCACCGCTCCTGGTGCGCCGGAAAGCCAGCTCAGGCCGGGCGCGAAGATGCCGCCGAAGGATTCGCCGAAGACCCAGACCACGGCGCCCCAGCCCACGCTGACCAGGCCAGCGGCCCTGGACAGCCAGCCCCGTTCGGCGGCCAGCAGCCAGATCCCGATTCCCACCTGGATCCAGACCGCCGCGGCTCCCGTCTGGATGGGGTGGTAGGACCAGTTGGTCCCGGCCCAGTTCACCACGGTCTGCACCCAGTGCGGCGAACTCGCGGCTGTCGGCGCTATCACCTGTGATGGCAGGCCGACAGCCATCTTCGGCTGTGCCTGCAAGATCCCGTCGAACAGCCAGATGATGCCGAAGCCGATCCTGAGCACTTGCCGCCCGGCCGGCTCAGGTTCGCAGGAAGCGGCCTTCCCCTGGCCGGCGTTCGCGGTACCGCTACGACCAAGCTGGCGCACAGTGGTCCAGGCGACGACCAGCGTCGCGAAGATCAGCACGGCAATAAGCCCTTGATGCAGCAAAGCGGAGAGGAACGCCGACACGACTTGCGGGTCGGTCACATTGATGCCCGAGCTCATCCCTGGCATGGCGTCACCTGCTCTTGAGTATGGGCTTGTCGACCCGGCGGGTCTGTGGCGCGCTAGCGGGGATCGGGTTCCACCACTTACGCCGGGATGGCGAGGCGCCGAAGTTGCGGAGCCGCACGCTGTTGGTCACCACGAAGGCAGATGACAGCGCCATCGCCGCGCCCGCGATCAGCGGATTGCAGAGCCCGGCCGCGGCCACCGGGATCGCGGCGATGTTATAGCCGAACGCCCAGCCCAGGTTCTGCCTGATCGTGCGCATGGTCGCCCGGGCCAGCCTGATCGCTTCCGGCACGGCCAGCAGGTCGTCTCGCATCAAGATCATGTCGGCGGCGCTGATCGCGACGTCGGTGCCGGTGCCCAGGGCCAGACCGAGGTTGGCCGCGGCCAGCACAGGACCGTCGTTGACGCCGTCCCCGACCATGGCCACCGACTGGCCGCTGGCTTGCAAGCCCGCGAGCACGGCGAGCTTTTCGTCCGGCAGCGCCTCCGCGATTACCTCGGTGATGCCCGCCTGGTTCGCGATTGCCCGCGCGGTCGCGGTGGCGTCACCGCTCAGCAGCACCGTGCGCAGGCCGAGCCTGGTCAGCTCGGTGACCGCCTGGGCGGCTGACGGCTTGATCGTGTCGGCGACCGCGATGGCGCCGAAGACTTCCCCGTCCCAGCCGACGTATACCACCGTCTGGCCCGACTCTTCCCACCGCGCTCGGGTCGCGGCGATGCGGCCAGGAACGGCCAGCGCCCGGTCCTTCATCAGGCCAGGCTTGCCGACGATCACCTCATGTCCTTCCACCGTGCCGAGGGCACCGGCGCCGGCGAGCGCCTCGAATCCGACCGCTTGCGGCAGCGAACCGACCTCGGACCTGGCCAGCGAGCTGATCGCGACAGCGACCGGGTGCCCCGATGCCTGCTCCACGGCGGCGGCCAGCCTGAGCACGTCGGCGCGGCTGGCGCCGGCCGCGACCTCGATGCCGGCCACGCTCATCAGCCCGGTGGTGATCGTGCCCGTCTTGTCGAGCAGCACGGTGTCGGCCGACCTCGATGACTCGAGTGCCCGGTAGCCTTTGATGAAAATTCCGAGCTCGGCGCCTCGCCCGCACGCGACCATCAGCGCGGCGGGCGTGGCCAGGCCAAGCGCGCACGGGCAGGCGATGATCAAGACGGCCAGCGCCGCGCTGAATGCCCGCTCGGCCGGACTGCCGGCCAGCAGCCACGCCGCCAGGGTGATGGCTGACAGCGTGAGCACCGACGGCACGAATACCGCCGAAATGCGGTCAGCGACTCGCTGAACGGCTGCCTTTTCCGACTGCGCGTGATCCACCAGCGCGATCAGCTGGGCCAGCCTGGTGTCATCGCCAACCTTCTGCGCCCGCGCGATCAGCCGGCCGCTGACGGTCACTGACCCAGCCGTCACGCTGTCGCCCTCACCGACGTCGGCCGGCACGGATTCCCCGGTCATCATGCTGCGGTCGACCGCGGACTGCCCGAAGAGCACGACGCCGTCGGCGGCGACGCGCTCGCCCGGCCGCACGATGAACTTCTGGCCGGCTCGCAGGTCAGCTACTGGCAGCCGCTGCTCGGTCCCGTCGTCCCGCAGCACGCACACGTCACTGGCGCCAGCTGACGCCAGCTCCCGCATGGCCTCGCCTGCCGTGCGCCGGGCCCTGGCCTCATAGAACCGGCCGGCCAGCAGGAAAGTGGTGACCGAGGCCGCCACTTCCAGGTAGATGCCGCCGCCTGAGGCATGGAAAAGCTCGTAGTAAGGGCTCACCGCCGTCCGGGAACGATCGAGCACGAACATCGCGTAAAGCGACCACCCGCAGGCCGCGATGACCCCCAGCGAGACCAGCGTGTCCATCGAGGCCGCGCCGTGCCTGGCGTTGCGCAGCGCGGCCCGATGGAATGGCCAGGCGGCCCAGAGCACGACCGGCGCGGCTAGCGCGATCAGTACCCATCGCCATCCGGGGAACCGGTCGGCGGGGAAAAGGGAGAGCAGCACCGACAGGTCGCTCAGCGGAACGAAGAATACCGCGGCTACGATGAGCCTGCGGCGCAGGTAGCTGGCGGTATCGGCGTCGGTGCCCGGCCCGGTGGCAGCGCGGCTCCCGTGACTGCGCGCTTGCGCGTTGCTGGCTCCGGCTGCCAGCTCCGTGCGGCCGCCGCTGGCGAGCTCAGCGTCGTAGCCGGCCCGCCGGATGGCCAGGACCAGTTCGTCAACGCCCATGGTCGGCGGCATCGTCACCGTGGCTCTCTCGGTGGCGAGATTGACGGTAGCGACGACATCGTCGAGGGCGTTGAGCCGCTTCTCGACCCTGGCCGCGCAGGCCGCGCACGTCATCCCGCGAACCGAGAGCTGTACCCTGCTCGGTCGCGTCGCCGCGTCATCCGCGACTGCCGGTGACATTGGTTGTGCTGGTCCCTTCAGTGACCTCGATAGTCCTACGTACTGTAGTCGTCAGCGATCCCGATCTCGGTACCGGCATGGTGCGGATCATGGCGGATCAGCAACTGGATGATGCGGCGCTCAGGCTGGCAGTGGACGCCGCCGGGTACGAGGTCGCTGACTGAGCCCCTCATAGCATCAGCAAGAGCATGTAGGCCATGGTGACCGCCATCGCGATCTGGCAGGTGGCCGCCAACCGCGGGGACAGCGGCAAGCCGCCTGCCGCTGCGGCCGCCTGCTGCTGGCCCGCCTGCTGCTGGCCCGCCCTGAGGTCACTTACCCGCGCCAGCGCCGGCAGGTGGTCGGTTTCCCTGACCGCGTAGCCGAACAGCAGGAGCGCGAGCGCGAAGGCAAGGATAGTGAAGTGCGTGCTCTCGTTCCCGGCCGATCCGCTCATGCCCGTGATGCCGCCCGCGCCGCGCGGCGTCAGGGAGGTTTCGGCGAGCAGCATGTAAAGCATGGCGGCGCACATCAGCAGGATCGGGACGTCGTGACGGCGATGACCGGAGGCGGGACGCTGGCCGGCCGGACCGGGGTCGGCCCGGCGGCCAAGCTGGTACCTGGCGACCCGCCAGGCGAACCAGGCCGCCGCGACCGCGAACAGCACTGCCCACGCGCCGTCCGGCAGGAATTTCAGGCTGGTGGTCAGCATTCCGGCCATGGCGACGGCCATCACCGCGTGGGTGGCGTCGACCTGGTGCTCGGCCCGGCGATGCCAGACCCGCGAGATCACCAGCCGGGAGACGCAGTAGGCAGCGGTCAAGATCATGAGGGCCGCAAGCGGATCGGCCAGCCAGCCAGGCCCGGTCACGTCACTGTCCTTGCCTGAGGCCAGAAGAGCAGCGCGAGCAGGGCAAGCAGCGGACCGGAGTTCGGGTCGGTGCTGGTGCCGGTGAGGATTCCGCCGAAGGCCTCACCCACCACCCAGATAACCGTGGCGAGCACGATGGTGCCGGCGATCGCGATCCTGGCCGCAGCAGGCGGCAGGAACACGCTGCCCGCGATCACCGCGAGCAGGGCTGCCAGGACGATGGAAGCCGCCACGCCGTCA
>Ga0070761_10002698_pt1 | contig 10804 bp, 9 predicted proteins | sample HubBroMetageREF1_FD_66724 | JGI IMG/M metagenome (GOLD analysis project Ga0070761, IMG submission 66724) | Reference soil microbial communities from the Hubbard Brook experimental Forest, New Hampshire, USA - Hubbard Brook CCASE Soil... | ecosystem: Environmental > Terrestrial > Soil > Temperate...
ACCGGCACGACATAACACCCCTGGACTGGCCTGTCTCCCGGTGGTAAACCGGGAGACAGGCCACCAGCCTGGAAGGGAGGGCCCCCACCGGTGACTGCCTACCTGCTGCGCCGGCTCGGGACGTCCATCATCGTCCTGATCGGCATCTCCATCTTCATTTTCCTGCTGCTGCACGCGATCTACCCATCGCCGGCCAGGGCTGTGCTCGGCCTGCGGGCCAACAACGCACAGGTCGCCGCCTGGAACAAGCAGTACGGGTTCGCCCGGCCGGTGATCGAGCAGTACCTCAGCTACATGAACGGCCTGCTGCACGGCAACCTCGGCTACTCCTACGCCGAGAACCAGACGGTGGCGTCCCTGTTCCAGGAGCGGGTGGCCCGCAGCGCCTACCTGTCCGGCATGGGCCTGGTCATCGCCATCATCGTCGCCCTGCCGCTGGGCATCCTCCAGGCCGTGAGGCGGAACTCGCTCGGTGACAACGTCGCCACCAGCCTGGCGTTCATCCTGTATTCGATGCCGAGTTTCGCCCTCGGGCTCATCCTCATCCAGGTCTTCGCGCTGTCCTTCCCGCTGCTCAGCTTCGAGGCGAGCCAGTCCACCTCGTTGCTGACCGTGGTCGGCGACTGGCGCGCCATGCTGCTGCCGATCCTGACCCTGGCCCTGATCCAGGTGGCTTCCTTCTCCCGGTACATGCGGTCCGCGTCGATCGACGTGCTGGCCCAGGACTACATCAGGGTGGCCCGGGCCAAGGGCCTGCCCGAGCGCCTGGTGCTGACGCGGCACATGGTGCGGAATGCCTCCCTGCCGATGATCACCCTGGTCGGGCTGTCCCTCCCCAACCTGCTGGCCGGGAACCTGGTCACCGAGTACCTGTTCAACTACCAGGGCCTGGGCCTGCTGTTCTTCGACAGCCTGGGCAAGGAGGACTATCCGGTCCTGTTGGCGTACACGCTCGTCGGCGCGGTCTTCGTGGTCGTGGGCAATCTCGTCGCGGATATCGCGCTGACCATGGCGGACCCGCGGATCCGGCTGGCCTGACCGGCCGGCGACAAGGAGGCAATCGTGGCAGCTGGACAGGCGTCGCCCCCGCCGCTCGACGTGAACCGGGCCCCCGAGGGCGGCGACGTCGGCGCGATCCAGAGCGGATGGCGGCTCGCGCTGCGCGAGTTTGTGAGGAACCGGCTGGCCGTGGTCGGCGTCGGGCTCCTGGTGTTCTTCGTGGTCTTCTCCTTCTTCGGGCCGCTCTTTTACCACGGGAACATCCTGCAGGCTAACCTCATCGACGCCCATGACCCGCCGGGCGCCGGTCACCCGCTCGGCACCGATGTCAACGGCTTCGACATCCTCGGCCAGCTCATGAAGGGCGGCCAGGACGCGCTCGAGATCGGCTTCTTCGCCGCGTTCGTGGCGATCACCATCGGCTCGCTGGTGGGTTCGGTAGCCGGGCTCATCGGCGGCATCGTGGACACCGTGCTGATGCGCATCACCGACGTGTTCCTGTCCATACCGTTCCTGTTCGTGGTGCTCATCCTCGCGGTCAAATACGGCGCCTCGGTGCTCTCGCTGTCGCTGGTCATCGGCGCGTTCTCCTGGCAGTTCCCGGCCCGGCTGGTCCGCGGCGAGGTGCTGACCATCCGGGAACGGGACTTCGTCCTGGCCGCCCGGACGGCGGGAGCCAACAACTGGCGGCTGATCCGCAAGCATCTGCTCCCGAACGCGCTCGGCGTCATGGTCGTCAACGTGACGTTCCAGGTCGCCGACGCGATCCTGGCCGTCGCCTACGTAGGTTTCCTCGGCTTCGGGCTGCACTACCCCAACACCGATTGGGGCGACTTGCTCTCTGACGGTGCCGGGTACCTGACGGACGGCTACTGGTGGATGATCTGGCCGGTCTTGACCTGCATTGTGCTGACCGTGATGGCACTAAACTTCATCGGCGACGCGCTTCGCGACTCCCTGGACGTCCGGTTGAGACGCCGCTAGCCCCAGCCCGTAAAGCCTGACCTGCCATCACGAACGAGAGGTAGCGGCCATATGGCCCCCGTCCTTGACATCCAAGACCTGTCGACGCACATCAAGTTGACCAGCTCGGTCGTGCAGGCCGTCGGCAACGTCGACATGACGATCGAGGCCGGGGAGACCCTCGGCATCGTCGGGGAGTCCGGCTGCGGCAAGTCCATGACCGGACTGTCGATCATGGGACTGCTGCCCCCCGGCGGGTCGATCGTCGGCGGATCGATCAAGCTCGACGGCCGCGAGCTCGTCGGCCTGAAGCAGGAAGACCTGCGCCAGGTCCGGGGCAACGAGGTAGGAATGATCTTCCAGGATCCGCTTACCTCGCTGGACCCGACCAAGAGCATCGGCTACCAGGTGGCCGAGCCGGTCCGGCTGCACCGGGGGGCGTCGAAGGCCGAGGCCCTCAACCGGGCCGTCGAGGTGCTGTCCCTGGTCGGGTTGCCGCGGCCGAAGGAGCGGCTAGCCGACTTTCCGCACCAGTTGTCCGGCGGTCTGCGGCAGCGCGTGATGATCGCCATGGCCCTGGCCAACGAGCCCAAGCTGCTCATTGCCGACGAGCCGACCACGGCCCTCGACGTCACCATCCAGGCCCAGATCCTCGCCCTGCTCAGGGACCTGAAGGAGCGGCTGGGGATGGCCATGCTGCTGATCACGCACGACATGGGCGTGATCGCCGGGCACGCCGACCGGGTCAACGTCATGTACGCGGGCCGGGTGGTGGAGACCGCCACGGTGACCGATCTGTTCCACGAGATGCACCATCCCTACACCCAGTCGCTGCTCGCTTCCATCCCCCGGCTCAGCCAGGACGCGAAAAAGGCGCTGCACGCCATTCCCGGCCTGCCGCCCGACCTGGCCCATCTGCCGGCCGGCTGCCGGTTCGCGGCCAGGTGCTATCGGGCCACGGACAAGTGCCGGACCGACGAGCCGCCCCTGGCGGGCAGGACGATCGAGCACTTGTTCTCCTGCTGGCACCCGGTGGACGGGCCGCTCACCCTCGCTGAGATCGGCGAGACCGGGCCCGACGCCGTGAGCACGGGCCTGGCCTCCCCGGACGCCGTGAGCGTGGCCCAGGCCGCGGCCGGCGACCCGGAAGGCCTGGTCGCCGATGCCCCGCTGGCCGATGCCGCGACGGCCGGCGCGGAAGATTCCGAGGCGGCCGCGCAGGCCAAACAAACCCAGGAAGCCGAGCTCGTGGTGGTGGCGGCCGGCCTCGAGGTGACGGCCGATGGCCGGCTCGCGGTATCGGAGCGCAAGGTCGAAGCGGTCGCGGCGAACGGGGACGGTCTTGTGCCGCTGCTCGAGCTGCACAACCTGGTGAAGGAATTCCCCATCACCTCGGGCGTGATGCAGCGCAAGGTGGGGGCCGTCCACGCCGTGTCGGACGTGTCCTTCTCCGTGCCGGCCGGGACCACGTTCGGCCTGGTCGGTGAGTCGGGGTGCGGCAAGACCACGATCGGCAAGGTGATCGTGGCGCTGGAGAAGCCGAACTCCGGCACGGTCACCCTGGGCGGCGTGAACGTGTCCAAGATGCACGGCGGCGAGCTCCGGCGCAAGCGCCGTGACCTGCAGCTCATGTTCCAGGACCCGCATTCCTCCCTGGACCCGAGGATGCGGGTGGGCGCGATCGTCGGCGAACCGCTCGCGGTGCAGCACCTGGGCAGCAAGCGGGCGCAGCGGGACCGGGTCTTCGAGCTGCTCGGCGAGGTCGGGCTGCCGCGCAATGCGGTGGAGCGCTACCCGCACGAGTTTTCCGGCGGCCAGCGGCAGCGCATCGGACTGGCCCGGGCGCTGACCCTGAACCCGAGGCTGATCGTGGCCGACGAGCCGGTTAGCGCGCTCGACGTGTCGATCCGGGCGCAGGTGCTGAACCTGATGAAGCGGCTGCAGGCCACGCACGGACTGACCTACGTGGTGATCTCGCACGACCTGGCCGTGGTCAAGTACATGGCGGACCGGATCGGCGTCATGTACCTGGGCAAGCTGGTCGAGCTCGGCTCCGGGCAGGACATCTACGAGCGCGCCGCGCATCCGTACACGGCCGGCCTGATCGCCACCATCCCGGTGCCCGAGCCGACCGCGGAGCGGGCCAAGAAGGGCGCGGCCATCCGCGGTGAGCTGCCGAGCCCCGTTAACCCGCCCTCCGGGTGCAGGTTCCGGACCAGGTGCCAGTACGCGCAGGAGATCTGTGCCGCCGAAGAGCCTCAGCTCCGCTCGTTCGGCCCGGGTCACGTGGCCGCCTGCCACTTCCCGCTGCAGACCGTGGACGCCTCGGCCGTGAGCACGCCCGCCATGACCACCGCCTGAGGCGCGGTTCCGGACCCATTGGTCCGCGTCGGTGGCACATATCCGCGGCTTTCGCTTGCCCCAGGGCCCAGATGATGTCGATACTCCATTCATGGGAGGGTCGGCGGCAGACACGCCCGCAACGCCCGAGTACCTGCGCGCCTCCGACGCGGAGCGCGATAGTGCCGTCAGTGCGCTCCGGCAGGAGTTCGTCGAGGGCCGGCTCTCACACGAGACGTTCATGTTCCGCATGCAGAGCGCCCTCGGCGCGCGGCACCGCGGTCAGTTGGTCAGGCTGTTCACCGACCTGCCGCCCCGGCGGGCCAGGCTGCTGGACCGGGTGCGGGCCGCCTTCCACCGCCGTGACCCGAGCCTGGACGAGCCGGCGGCGGACTGGTACCCGGCACCGTCAGCGCCCCCGCAGCCAGCGCCGTGGGCGGGCGTTCACGGCGGGCCGGGTGAGCTGGACCGGCCGGCTCCGATGGTCTTCCCGCCGGGCAGCGGGACGAGCTTCACCATCGGCCGGACGCAGGAGTGCGATCTGCGCATCGCGGATCTGTCGGTATCGCGGCGTCACGCCCAGCTGGACCGGAGCGAGGACGGCTGGCTGCTCAGCGACCTGGGCTCGCACAACGGGACGCGCGTGAACGGCTGGCTGGTCCGCGAGCCCGTCCCGGTCCGCCCCGGCGACGTGCTGCAGTTCGGGTCGGCCATCTTCGTCATACGAGACGACACCCCCGCGCCAGCGCCTCCGGAGTAGGTCTGCGAACCAGCTAGAGTCGGAAACCGTGACAACGGTTCTGCTGGTGCGACACGGGCTCACCGCGACCACCGGTCACGTGCTGACCGGCTGGACGCCCGGTATTCCGCTGGATGACCGCGGCCGCGCCCAGGCGGCGACGCTGGCGGCCCGGCTCGCCCCGCTCCACCTGGACGCCATCGTTAGCAGCCCGCTGGAACGCTGCCTGCAGACCGCGTCGGCGATCGCCACGGGCCGGGACGGTCAGCAGGTCATGACCGATGACCGGGTAGGGGAGTGCCACTACGGAGACTGGACCGGCCGGCCGCTGAAGAAGCTGGCCGCCGAGAAGCTCTGGCGCGTGGTTCAGGCCCACCCCAGCGCGGTGACCTTCCCCGGTCCCGACGGCGAATCCATGCCGGACATGCAGCACCGTGCGGTGGCTGCCGTCCGGGACTGGAACGCCAGGCTCGGCCAGGACGCCACGTACCTCATCTGCTCCCATGGCGATGTCATCAAGGCGATCGTGGCCGATAGCCTGGGATTGCACCTCGATCAGTGTCAGCGGATCCAGGCCGATCCCTGCTCACTGACCGTGATCAGGTATACGCCGTTGCGGCCGTTCCTGGTCCGGATGAACGACAGAGGCGGTGGAGTCGATGACCTCATGCCACACCCCCGGGGGCACGGCACCGCGGCCAGTGACGCGGCGGTCGGGGGCGGTTCGGGCGGGGCCGGCCACATGAGCGTGAACGGCCAGGCGGACGTCAGCCCCTCAATCCCTTCGACCTCCGTGACTTTCTCAGGGCCTGATAGTCATCAACACTCGGCGGACACGCAAGGATAGGACAATGCCGGTCTACTTCTATGACCCGCCGGACAGGTTCGTGGCCGGCGCGGTCGGGCAGCCAGGAGAACGGATCTTCTACCTCCAAGCGACCTCCAGCGGTCGGATAACCAGCGTGATCCTGGAGAAGTTCCAGGTCAGCCTGCTGGCCGAACGCATCGACGAACTCCTCGACGAAGTGCTCAGGCGTACCGGCGGATCGCCCGAGGTGCCGGCCGCCGCCCCCGCCGCGCTGGAGGACGAGGCGCCGCTCGACCTGCCGCTGCTGGAAGACTTCCGGGTCGGCGCCATCGCGCTGGCCTGGGATGGCGACGGCGGCATGGTCGTCATCGAGGCGCAGGAGGAATCGGACGAGCCGGTGGAGCCGCTGGCCGACGACGTTCCCCTCGACGGGCCGGGCGTGCTGCGGGTACGCATCACGCCGGGTGCCGCGCGCGCGTTCGCCCAGCGGGCGGCCAAGATCGTGGCGGCGGGCCGCCCGCCGTGCCCGCTGTGCGGCCTGCCGCTGGACACCGACGGGCACGTCTGCCCGCGCCAGAACGGTCATCGCGTCAGCCATGCTTGACGGTGCCAGCCCGCAGCCCGACGACAGCGAGGGCGCAACGCTCGACCTGCTCACCCACGGCCCGCTCGAGGTCGAAGGCCGGCTGGTCGACGCGTCCAACGCCACGTTGTACTGCACGATCACGACGAGCCAGAAAAGCCAGAAGAACGAGAAGAGCCAGAAGAGCCAGAAGAGCCAGAAGAACCAGAAGAACCAGAAGAACGCCCGGCGCCAGCAGGGCACCGTCGCCTGCGTTTACAAGCCGATCGCGGGCGAGCGGCCGCTGTGGGACTTTCCCGGCGGCACGCTGGCCGGCCGCGAGGTAGCGGCCTACGCCGTGTCCCGCGCGGCCGGCTGGGATGTGGTCCCGCCGACGGTCATGCGGGACGGACCGTTCGGACCCGGTATGTGCCAGCTGTGGATCGACCACGACACCGGCGTGGACCTGATCGCCCTGTCCCGCCGCACCGATCACGCCGGCCTGCGCGACATGGCCGTGTTCGACGCGGTGGTGAACAACGCCGACCGGAAGATCGGTCATCTGCTGCCGGTCGCCGACGGGCACTTGTTCGGCTGCGACCACGGGGTCTGCTTCGCCGAGGACTACAAGCTGCGTACCGTCCTGTGGCAGTGGCGCGGCAAGACCCTGCCGCGGCGCTCGGTGGACGCGCTGCGCCGGCTGAACGCGGAGCTTACCGAGGGCGGCCTGGTCGCCGAGCTATCCGGGCTGCTGACCGCGAGCGAGATCGACGCCACCAAGATCAGGGTGGAGACCCTGCTCAAGCACCGCGTCCACCCGTACCCGCCGACGGACTGGCCCGCCGTCCCCTGGCCCCCGATCTAGGCTGGCGATCTAGGGTTTTAACGGGGCCAAGCCGGCATCGGCCGCGGCGGCCTGCCGCCAGTTGCCGACCAGGAAGCTGAACGAGTACCGCAGCGCGCTCATCGCGTACGTCCAGTTGTGCTGGCCGGGCTGGATGTGCACCGTGACCGGCACGCCGTACTTGCGCAGCAGTCCGCCCATCCACGCGGCCTGCCCGCGGATCAGGGAGTCCGGGTCGGATGCGTCCTCGTCGAGCAGCACGTGCATGCCGCGGGCGAGCCACGGATGGGCCGACGGGGTGTTCTTCGCCATGACCGACGGCACGTCGCCGAACATGTCGGACAGATCGTTCACCACGAAATACCCCGCGATGGATACCACCTGGCCGAACACCCCGGGGTTCTGCATCGCGATGTTCATCGCCCCGTAACCGCCCATGGAGAACCCCGCGATGGCCCGGTGCGCCGCGTCCCGCATGTGCCTGCCCTCGACCGCGGGGATCGCCGCGTCCACCACCCGGTCCATGACCAACTCGTTGCCGTTGTAGGAGTTCGCCCACTCGGTATCGGAATGCCGCTCGCCGTTCCCGTCGACGCTGGCGAAGACGAACGGCGGATAGCCCTCCTGCAGCATCTGGTTCAGCACCGCGGCCAGGCCGTTGGCAAACGGGTCCTTCGCCGTGCCCGGATAACCGTGCAGGAAGTACAGCACCGGGATGGTGGCCGAATCCGGGCCCGGCGGCCGCCACACCCAGACCTGGTGCGACTCGCGGTCGGAGGGGCCACGTATCTGCAGGACGGTGACCGTTCCCCGCAGGCCCGCGGGATTCACGCTGTCCGAACTCGCCAGCCTCGTGACCCCCGACGGCATCACCATCAGCAGGCAGAAGACCCCGATGACGGCCAGGCCGGCCGTTGAGGGGAGCAGGCGACGTGCGGTCCGGCCCAGCCGGCCCATCGCGTCAGATACCGCCCGGGCCCGTCGATTCTCCGGCCCCGCCGTGGCGCCTGAAGTAGCGCTCGAACTCGCGGGCGATGGCGTCGCCGCTCGCCTCGGGCAGGTCCATCGCGTCCTTGGCCTCCTCGAGCGTCCGGACGTAATCGGCCACTTCGGAATCCTGCTGCGCGAGTTCGTCCACTCCGCGCTCCCAGGCGCGCGCCTCCTCGGGCAGATCGGCCAGCGGCAGCGGCGCGTCCAGGATGTCCTCGACGCCGCGCAGCAGCGCCAGGGTGGCCTTCGGGCTCGGCGGCTGCGCCACGTAGTGCGGCACCTGCGCCCACAGCGAGACGGTGGACAGGCCCGCGCCGGTACAGGCGTGCTGGAGCACCCCGATGATCCCGGTCGGGCCCTTGTAGTCGACCCGGCCGATGCCGACCCCCGCGACCTCGCTGTCCAGCTTGGCGTTCGAGGAGCCGACCGAGACCGGCACCGGGCGGGTATGCGGCGCGTCGGCGAGCAGCGCGCCCAGCAGGATGACCAGTTCCACGCCCAGGTCTTCCAGGCCCTGCACGAGTTCCTCGCTGAACGCCTGCCAGCGCATGTTCGGCTCGATGCCGTGCACCAGGACCACGTCCCGGGTCAGCCCGGTGGGCGGTACCGACCCGTCGGCGGGATGAGCCCGCGCCAGCGAGATCCGGGTCGTCGGCCAGATGAGGCGCTTGGTGCGCCCCTCCTCGATCTCGATCACCGGCCGGTTGACCTGGAAGTCGTAGAACTCCTCCGGATCGATGGCTCCGACCGGGGTCGCTTGCCAGGCGATGCCCAGGTGGTTGACCACCCCGCTGGCCGCCTCGCCCGCGTCGTTCCAGCCCTCGAACCCGGCGATGGCGACGGGAGAGGTGAGTTCGCCGACGTCGTTGAACTCTATGACTCTCCACCTCCAGGAGCGCGTAGGCAGTTTCCATCAAGCCTACGTGGTTACTTCGACTCATTGGGTGACCTCTGGCGTGTCCCCTTGCGTGGCAACATAATCTAAGGAGTCCTGGCGATAATTGCCTAAAATGGGGGGGCAATGAGCACACTACGGGCCATCCTCGCCGAGCGCGTGGTGGTTGCCGACGGGGCGATGGGCACCATGCTCCAGGCGAGCGACGCCACCATCGACGACTTCGGCGACTACGAAGGCTGCAACGAGATACTAAACGTGACCCGGCCCGACATCGTGACCGCGGTCCACGAGGCGTACCTGGAGGCGGGCGCGGATTGCGTCACCACCAACTCGTTCGGGGCCAACCTCAGCAACCTCGGCGAGTACGACATCGCCGACCGGACCGGGGAACTCTCGCTGGCGTCCGCCCGGCTGGCGCGCGCGGCGGCCGACCGCTGGGCCACGCCGGACCGCCCCCGCTGGGTGCTCGGCTCGATGGGCCCGGGCACCAAGCTGCCCACGCTCGGCCACATCACGTTCCGCCGGCTGCGGGACGCCTATCAGGACAACGCCTCCGGACTGCTGCGGGGCGGCGCCGACGCGCTGATCATTGAGACGTGCCAGGATCTGCTCCAGGCCAAGGCCGCCATCATCGGAGCCAAGCGGGCCGTGGCCGACCTGGCCACGGACACGCTGATCATCGTGCAGGTGACGATCGAGACCACCGGCATGATGCTGCTCGGCAGCGAGATCGGCGCCGCGCTGACGGCCCTGGAACCCCTCGGCATCGACGTCATCGGGCTGAACTGCGCGACCGGTCCCGGCGAGATGAGCGAGCACCTGCGCTACCTGGCCGCGCACTCATCGATACCGATATCCTGCGAGCCGAACGCCGGCCTGCCGGAGCTGACCGCCGATGGGGCGCGCTATCCGCTGACCCCGAGCCAGCTGGCCGACGCCCATGACCGGTTTACCAGGGAGTTCGGCCTGTCGCTGGTCGGCGGCTGCTGCGGCACCACGCCGGAGCACATCGCGGCGCTGGCCGACCGGGTAGCGGGCCGCCCGGTCGCCCGGCGCAAGCCGCGTCCCGAGCCGGGCGTGGCCTCGCTGTACCAGCACGTGCCGTTCCGGCAGGACACCGCGTTCCTGGCCATCGGCGAGCGGACCAACGCGAACGGGTCGAAGGCGTTCCGCGAGGCCATGGTGGAGGGCAGGTACGAGGACTGCGTCGAGATCGCCCGGGCGCAGACCCGCGATGGCGCCCACCTGCTCGACGTGTGCGTGGACTACGTGGGCCGGGACGGCGCGGCCGACATGCGCGAGGTGGTGAGCAGGCTGGCCACGGCGGCGACCCTGCCGCTGGTGCTCGACTCCACCGAGTCCGCGGTGATCGAGGCCGGTCTCGAGCTGACCGGCGGCCGCTCGGTCATCAACTCGGTCAACTACGAGGACGGCGACGGACCCGACTCCCGGATCGCGCGGGTCATGCCCATGGTGCGCGAGCACGGCGCCGCGGTCATCGCGCTGACCATCGACGAGCAGGGCCAGGCTCGCACCGCCGACTGGAAGGTCGCCGTCGCCGAGCGGCTCATCGCCGACCTGACCGGCAACTGGGGCATGCAGGTGCAGGACATCATCGTCGACTGCCTGACCTTCCCCATCTCCACCGGCCAGGAGGAGAC
>Ga0070761_10002702_pt1 | contig 10798 bp, 6 predicted proteins | sample HubBroMetageREF1_FD_66724 | JGI IMG/M metagenome (GOLD analysis project Ga0070761, IMG submission 66724) | Reference soil microbial communities from the Hubbard Brook experimental Forest, New Hampshire, USA - Hubbard Brook CCASE Soil... | ecosystem: Environmental > Terrestrial > Soil > Temperate...
CAGAAGCAGATAGTCTTTCGCAATCGACGGCCACCTGGCGATCGAGACAGCGACAACATCGAGGGTCGCGCTTGCTGCACGGACGTTGAGGCTCTCGGTGTCGCCCCGCTCCGATGCGAAGACGAGTCCCTCGCAGTCGACCTTCCCTGAGAGAAGCGCCCAAAACATGAAGATGTCGTCGCTGTCCGGCGAGAATGCAATTGAGATGGGGTGCTGGCCCGAAGCGTGCTCATCGACCATGGTGCCCGTCAACGCTAGCGCGTCTTGAGCTATGGCTCTTGCTGATGCGCTTGCGGGCTCCAACCGCCTTCGCGCTCGTCGTCGCGAGCGTCAGCTCGGCCCTTGGTCTTGCGATCGCTCGGCGCTCGTTTGACCTGCAGCCTCCGTGCGGTCCCGGCTTCACGCGCCTTGGCCTTCGGTGTGCCATCGTCGGCACTGCCTGTCCCGGCCCCTTCGTCCGCGATGCCTCGGGATGTCATCCCCGCCGTGACACGGTGCTCGTTCCGGCGACCGCGATTGCCGCAGGGCCATCGGACTGGGAAGCCGAAGGTCGAACGGCGCAAACAGTGCACGTCGCGTCCTTTCGCATCGACGCATTCGAGGTCACGCGCGAGCTCTGGGAACCGGGATGCGACGACCCCTTTCGCGCGGCGAGCGGAATGACGCGAGAGAGCGCCGAGACATTCTGCCAGAGTCGTGGGGGTCGGCTTCCGACCGAAGACGAGTGGACCGTCGCCGCGCTTTCTGCCTCTTCTCCCCCTCGTCGATATCCTTGGGGAGACACGGGCGCGGTATGCCGACGGGCTGCGTGGGGCCTTGAGCACGGTCCGTGTGGAGCTGGGGCGACCGGACCCGACATCGTCGGAGGTCACGGCGACGGCGACACACCGCTTGGTCTGCACGATCTCTCCGGCAATGTGGCCGAGTGGGTCCAGGCCGATCCCACCCGCGCTGGGGTGGCGGTGGCAAAGGGCGGCAGTTGGCGCACCACATTGGCCAGCGATCTGCGCGTCTGGGCAAGACTCGAGCTCGCACCGGGGGCTTTTGCGAGCGACGTTGGCTTTCGATGCGCGTACCCCCCCTGAGCGAGGTTGCGCTAGGCTGGACAGTCCCCCAATGACCTGCGCGGTGCTGTCCATCGGGACCGAGCTGACACGCGGAGAGCTCGTCAACTCGAATGCCGCGTGGCTTGCTGCGGAGCTCACGTCCGTGGGCTTCGAAGTGGTCGAGCACGCCGTTGTCGATGACCACGTTGAACGCATCCTGGATGCGCTACGTCGGCTGTCTGGCCGCGTGCGGGTGGTGGTCTCGACGGGGGGTCTGGGCCCGACGTCGGACGACGTTACGGCGAAAGCCGTCGCTGCGGCGTTGGGGGTGGGGCTGATGCGCGACAACGCGTCACTCGAAGCCATCCGGCGACGCTTCGAGAAGGCGGGACGCATGATGAGCCCTTCGAACGAGAAGCAGGCCGACTTTCCCGAGGGCGCCGAAGTCCTTCCCAATCCGGTGGGCACGGCGCCGGGGTTTGGTGTGCGGATGGGGGATTGCGCGCTGTACTTCTTGCCGGGCGTTCCGCGAGAGATGGAGACCTTGTTCGAGCAGCATGTCGCTCCGCGCATCCGCCCGCTCGCGCCGGACGACACGTATCAAACACGCCTTCGCACATTCGGCTTACCCGAGAGCGTCGTGGGAGAAAAGCTGGCGGGGGTGGAGCCCGCATACCCCGGGACGACTCTGGGCTATCGAGCGCACTTTCCTGAAGTCGACGTCAAAGTTCTCGCGAGAGCCGGCTCGCGTGCGGGCGCCAAGCGCCTGTGCGAGAACGCCGCGCGCGAGGTCAAAAGTTGCCTTGGACCGAGTATCTATGGCGAAGGCGACGAGACCTTCGCGGGCGTCGTGGGTCGGGCGTTACGGACGCGGGGCTGGACACTGGCCATCGCAGAATCCTGCACCGGTGGGCTCGTGGGACACCTTCTAACGCGCGAGCCCGGAGCGAGCGACTTTCTGCTCCTCGACGCCGTCACCTACGCCAACAGCGCCAAGGCCCACGTCCTCGGCGTCGACGAGGAGACGATTCGCTGGCACGGGGCGGTAAGCCCGGAGGTTGCTGAAGCCATGGCCCGGGGCGCAAAGCGCGTGGCGGGTGCCGACATCGCGCTGTCGCTCACCGGCGTGGCCGGGCCGAGCGGTGGCAGCGAAACGAAGCCCGTGGGCACCGTCTACATCGCACTGGCGCGCGCCGACGGCGGCATCGACATTCAGCAGAAGCTCCTGTCGGGAGGGCGCGAGCGAATACAGATCCTGGCGGCGTATGAGGCGCTCCAGGCCGTTCGGGATCTATGCACGACCTGGACCCCCGGCTCACCCTGAGCGCGCCTACGAGAGTGCTACGCGCGCTGATCTCGGTCACCCCGGTGCGCGCGATGTGGATCCGAGGGGCGCGACATCGACGCGCACTATCGAAGTCGTCATCAGCTTCTGGATCGGACAGCGCGAGATCGCATCATGAACGCGCTCTTTGTCCTCGTCGGAGAGCGAGCCAAAGTAAGCGAGCTGCACCCGAAGCACATAGGTGCCCTCGCGCTCGGCCGAGGCGTCGCGATCGATCACGACTTCGATCCGATCGAGAGCGATGGCGTGCTTCCGCGCGTACATCATGGCCGTCAGGGCCTTGCACGCGCCAAGCGCGGCGTCGAAATAGTCGTGGGGGTTGGGCGCGGAAGCCGCGCCACCCAGGGCCACGGCCACATCCGCGTAGAGGGTATGCGCACCCACCCCGATCACTTGGCGGAAGGCCCCGTCTGTTTCGTTGCGGCACTCGATGGTCATCCATGGCCTTTAGTGGCGATTTCGCCCGTACTCAATGCCCGCCCTGGGATCGCGGAGGCCCCGGGGCGATCGCCTTCAGAGGACGAGGACCCAGATGTCGTACAGGGCGTGTGTCCAGACGGCCGCCGCGAATCCGCGCGCGGAGTACACTCCCGTCAGCGCCAAGCCGAGAAGGCCGCGCGCCACGAACGATCGCATGTCGAACGTGTCGCCCAGCGCACCGACGTAGTGCATGCCGCTGAACACCGCCGCGCTTGCAAAGGCCCACATACCGGAACATCCCAGGGCGGCGAGCCCTCCTGGAGGCGTCAGGTGGTGAGGCGCTTTGCTGGGCTTCGCGAAGAGCCAGACCAGCAGCTTGGCGCCCAAACCGAAAAGGACCACCCGAAAGGCGAGCTCCTCGTAGAAACCCGCCCCGAGCGACATCACGAGCCCCGGTAGCGGACCGCCCTCGAGTCGCGGGCGCGGGCCAGCGAACAGCTTTCCGACGATCCAGGACGTGCCCAGGCTCATCGCCGCAGCGTAGCCAGCACCTTCGAGGGCAATCTGCAGCAACTTGCCGGCACGTAGCGCCTGTCCACGATTTATGGCTGCGAAAAGCACGATCGCTGTCAGCCCGATCGCGCCCGTCAGACCCATGTACTCGAGTAGATCTCCGTGGACGAGAGCGAGCAAACGACTCGTGACGACGTCTGTCGCGTTGCGGACGCCAAGAAAAACTACTCCGAGCTGGTATGCGAGAAACACGGGCAAAGTGAGGACGAGCTCGGCCGAGCCGCCCGGCTTCGCGAAGAACCCTTTTCTTCCAGCCCCTGCGCCCATCTACCCGTTGGGTCGCAACTTGTAGACGATCGCCGCCATGACAACGACCCAGATCACGAGGTTGAGCACGAACGGCACGTCGCTCAACATCTCCTGCGTGGGTGACTCGGCCTTCAGGCCCCTACCCGCCCTCCCACTGACTAAGGACAAAAAGCGGACGATCCCGAACACGGTGAAGGGAACCGTGAGCCAGAGGCGCTGCGAATTGAACGCAGCACAGGTAGCGGGGTCGATCGTATACGCCGCGTACGTCAGCGCCGTGGCCGCGCCGGTCGCTCCCATCGCAACATCGAGAGATCGGACGCTGTATGCACGAAGCGACGCTCGCTGCTTCCCTGCGTTTCCGAGAGCGAGCTCGTGACGGCGCTTTCCAAACCCCAGGAAGAGGGCAAGAAGTGCCGTGCACGCGAGCATGTATGCGGACACGTGAACGTCGGTCGCAATACCGCCCGCCAGAACTCGCAGCACAAAACCCGACGCGATCATGACAACGTCGAGAAAAGCGACTTGTTTCAGCTTGAAGCTGTACGCGAGATTCTCGACGAAATATGCCGATGCCACGACGGCGAACGCGACTCCGAGCGAATACGCAAGGATGAGGGAAGCGACTGCGAGCCCAAACGCCATGGCACGCGCCGCTCGCTCCGAGACCTGCCCACTGGCGATCGGGCGTTCCCGCTTGATGGGATGGAGCCGATCCGAGGCGACGTCGACCAAGTCATTGACGGTGTAGACCGCTCCAGCGAGCAGACAGAAGACCCCCATCGCGGCCAAAGCGCGTCCGGTCACCGTTAGATTGAGGGCCGGCCCCTGAGCCGTAGTAAGGATCAATCCCTTCCGGAAGACGATCGGGGCCAGAACGAACGAGTTCTTCACCCATTGGTGAGGTCGCAGCGTCCGAAAGAGACCGCGCATAGAGCCGCCCCGGTGAACCGAGGATCCCATCGTCAACGCCGGCGGGGTCACCCCCAAAGGAGAATGCATCCGCCGCTGGAGCATACAGGAAGGATGTTGACACAAGCGACCCCCGTGCGTCGCGCGGGCGCCGCGCTTCACCCTGAGGCACAGTCCGCCTAGAGTGCGCGCTCGCGCGCGCCCACCGCGCGGAGCCCTCCCTCTCGTGAGCCCATTCAGAACCGCCGTACTCGCATGCCTCTTGGCCGTCCTGCCGCTGGCGGCCCCAATTCCGCTCGCGCAGGCGGATGTGGCGGCGACCTCCCTCTCGCGTTTGGCCGACCTGCATCGGGACGTGATCGCGGCTCACGGACCCGCGAAGTACGTGGCTCTTCGCGACATCTGGTCCGAGTGGGACGAGAGCGATCCGGACCAGATCGAAGAGGTTTTTCACGAGGTCGCGAACGACGGCGCTGAGGCGCCACCCATCCGCGCTTACGCAGGCCTGCTCGAAGCGTACGCGCGCAGGCGCCGAGGCGATTTGGGGGGGGCTCGGACGCGCATCGAGCGGCTTGGTTACATCGGCGAGTGGATCATGCTGGGCCCGTTCGATAACGACGGCAAAGCCGGGTTCTCGACCGCCTACGAGCCGGAAGCCGAGATGGCGCAGCCGCTCAACCTCGCGCACGAATACGACGGAAAGGACCACAAGGCGATCCGGTGGCGGACTCTTCCTGCCGTCTCGCCCTATGCATGGGTCGACTTCAGCACATTTGTTCGCCCACTCGAGAATGTCTGCGTCTACGTCACCACGTTCGTCAGAGATGCGCGGATCACGCCACAGGGCGCGCGCCCGCTGTCGATTTGGACGGGAGCCACGGGCGCCGAGCGAATCTTCTGGAACGGACGCGAGGTGCTGGCCGACGACAAGTACCGCGATCTCGACTCGGACCGCTTTGCCGCAACCGTCTCGCTTCGTGGTGGTTGGAACCGCATCTTGGCAAAAGTTTGCGGCGACGATCGCGCCCCGTTGTTGTCCTTTCGCATGGCCGGGTCCGACGGCGCGCCGGACGACCATATCCAGGTCGACGCTGATCCGACCCACTCGACCCATGAAGGCGGAGCGATTGCCGAGACCTCCAAGACGGCAGTCGTCGTGGCTGGGGTCGAGGGGCCCGCGCAGGCCTTTGAACGCCTGGCGCGCGCGGGGGATCCTGCCGTTCTCGAAGCCTACGCCAGGTACCTCGAGCTCACGGGAGCCGATGATCCTGCCGAGCACCGCGCGCGAGAGCTCGCACGGCGCGCGGCCGACGCGGCCCCCACGATCCCGAGGCTTCTCCTGGCCGCGAAGGTCGCCGAGAGTCGCAATCAGCGAGCGTCGTGGATTGAAAAGGCCGAGGCGATGATGGCGGCCGGTCATGCGAGTGCGCGCGACTCGATTCAAGTGCTCCTTGCCCGAGCCGACTGCCAACGCGCCGGCGTGAACGCACGCGACGCCGTGCCCTACTACGACAAGGTGCTCGCCCTCGACCCGGACAGCGTGCCCGCGGTGCTCGCGAAAGTGGATCTCTATCAAGAAGCGGGGCTGCCCGAAACCGCGCTTGCGAGCGTGCAGCGCGCACTTGCTCGCCGTCCAACCAGCGTGGGCTTGCTGCGAGCGGGGGTCGGCTTGCTTCGCGATCAAGGACGAGAAACGGAGGCCGACGAGATGGCGGCGAGATACGCCGCCCTACGATTCGACGACCCAACGTTCATTCGTGCCCACATCGACCTGGCAGTAGCCCGCCGAGACTCAGCAAGCGCTGAGCATTGGATCGATCGGCTCCTGGCCGCCAACCCGGGAGGCGTCCTTGCTCTGCAGAGCGCAGCGCATGCGTGGATGAGACTGGGTGCTCGGCCGCGCGCGATTGCCGCCTACAAAGCAGCGCTCGAGGAAGCGCCCGACGACACCGATGCGATGCGCCAGCTCGCAACGCTATGCGGGCTTGTCGGCGATCGCCCTGAGCAAATTCGTCTTCTCAAGCGAATCATAGAGCTCGTGCCTCAGGCCAAAGAGACTCGGGAGGAGCTCGCTCATCTGGGCCCCGTCGCCCCTCGCGCGGATGAGCGCTACGCTCGCCCACCGGAAGAATTTCTGGCTGCGCGTCTCGAGCCTTCCGCGGGTCAGGTGCACCGCACGCTCGTGGATCTTCAGGTCACGACGGTTTTCCCCAATGGGCTGGCCAGCCGCTTTCACCAGGTCGTTTTTCAGCCTCTCACGGACGCCGCAGCGGCGGAGTCGCGCGAGTATGAATTCACGTATGAAACTGACAGCGAGACGGTGCAAGTTCGCGCGGCCCGCGTCTACCGCAAGGACGGTCGCGTCGACGAATCCACCGAGAACGGCGCCGGCGCCATGGCTGACGATCCGGCACTCGCCATCTATACAACGGCCCGCCGATACTACGTTCGATTCCCTCGCCTGGAGCCGGGGGACGTGGTGGAGCTCCAATATCGAGTCGACGACGTAGCCGCTCGAAATGCGTTCGCCGATTACTTCGGCGAGGTCGTTTACATGCAGGGGACGGAACCGATACGGCGCAGCGAGTACGTCCTCATCACGCCCAAATCTCGTCAGTTCTTCTTCAACCAGCCCCTCGTTCCGGGACTGGAGCGGAGCGTGGTCGAAGAGGGCGACCAGCGCATGTTCCACTTCCTGGCCCGCGACCTCCTCGCCGTTCGGGAGGAGGCGCTGCAGCCCCCGTGGGCCGAGATCCTCGGCCACGTCAACGTCTCGACCTACAAAACATGGGAAGACGTCGGGCGCTGGTACTGGGGTCTCATCAAAGATCAGTTCATTCCCGACGACGAAGTACGACGCAGAGCCAAATCGCTGACCAGAGGGCTTAGCGAAGAGCGAGCGAAGGTGCGCGCCATCTATGACTACGTGGTCCAGAAGACTCGCTACGTCGCACTGGAGTTCGGCATCCACGGGTACAAGCCCTACCGCTGTGCCGAAATTTTCGCGCGCGGCTTTGGCGATTGCAAGGACAAGGCCACGCTCGTCGTGACGATGCTCCGAGCGCTGGGCATCGACGCAACTCCCGTAGTCGTCCGAACGGGAAACAAGGGCGACATTGAGACCACACCCGCGAGCCTCGCGCCGTTCGACCACATGATCGCCTACGTCCCGTCGCTCGACTGGTATCTCGACGGCACGGCGGAATATTCGAACCTGGCCGAGCTCCCGGCAATGGACCGCGGAGCGCTCGCGCTCCAGGTCAACGCGGGCAATGCCAAGCTGGTGCACTTGCCGGATCCACCCTCGAGCCAGAGCGTCAACTCCTACCGGATCGATGCCACGGTCGCTCCTGGCGGCGCCGCGCAGATCGACTGGCATGCCTCGATCGAGGGGGTCGAGGCGCCGGAATGGCGGGCGCGATTCCACGCACAGGCGACGCGCCGACAACGCGCAGAGCAATTGTTCGCTTCGCTCCTTCCAGGGAGCGAGATCGCGACATTCGATTCAAGCAACCTGGAGGACATCGAAGCACCCGTGAACCTGCACGCTCGTGGGAAAGCGCCGCACTTTGCGCGTACGGAGGAAAATGTTCTCTCCGTTCCTGTCGGGCGCCGAGAGCACATGGTGCGCGACTACGCCCCGGCGGCGACGAGGACGCTGGACGTTCGGTTGCCCGCACAATGGACCGAGCAGGATGAGTGGTCGGTGCATCTGCCCGCGGGCTCGAGAATTGCGAACCTGCCCGTTTCCGCGAGCGGAGTCAGCCCATTCGGCATGTACTCACTCGTGGCGGAGAGCGGACCGGACACGCTTCACGTCACGACAACCGTCACGCTATCGAAGACACGTGTGGCGGCCGCCGAGTATCCGGAGTTTCGGAAATGGTGCGAGGTGGTGGACAGCGCTCTCGGCCAACGCGCGACGGTAACCGTCAAGTGATGGGGCGTACCTTGGCCGGCCGCTTCGTTGTGCTGACGATCGGGTGCACGCTGTGGGTCGCCTGTAGCGGCGGGCCAGCCTATCCGACCTCAGCGGCCATGCCCTTGTCGGGCCTGCGAGCGTTGGGGCCGAATTCGAACGACGGAGAGCTCGTCGGGCGGTGGGCGCTCGCGGAGGTCCTATACCCGGGCGGAAGCGCGGATCGAGCGGCGGAGGCGCGTAAGCGGCTCAACGGTCCACAGCACGACGGCGTCTGGGGGGCGCTTGCTCGAGGTGTCCTTGACGAGGCGCACGGCGATCCCCGGTCGGCCTCGAGCGGCTACATCGGAGCCTTAGCCGCGGCGGCGGCAAGCACCGAACCCCTCGCGCCTCTCGTCGCATGGTTCGCCGTACGCCATTTGCTCGGTCTCCGCGGTTCCGTGGCGGGTCTGTACGGGGGGCACCGGGCCGCTCTCGACGCGCTACTTGAGCGACCCGGCGCGATAGGCTGGCGCGCGGTCGCCGAGCTCGAAGATTGGCGTGCGCTCGAGGTCTACGACAAGGCGGAGACAACCGGCAGCGCATACGACGAGGAGGTGACCCAGCGCATGGGATGCATGCGCCGGCTTCGCATTGCCGGCCCGTTCGGTCGCGGCGTGGCCGCTGACGCTGCAAGGTCGTTCCCGCCAGACTCTGGTGCACCATGGCCCGCGGCATGGCCTCCCGACCCTGTACGCGGCAGCGTACCAAAGGTCCTGTCCGTGACTCAGAAGCGGTGTACCGCGATCGCGGACGAACCCGTCGACGAGGGAGTGTTCTATTTCGAGAGTTTTTTTGTGACGCAAGGCGAGCAGGAGTTGTTGGTTGCCGTCCAAGGCGCAACACAGGTTTGGCTCGATGGTGCGCGCGTGCTCATGCGCGGAAGCGAGCAGTGGGGTTCGTGGCAGCGCTTCGGTGCCCACCTGCTCGTAGGCGACGGGCGTCATCGGCTCGTTGCTCGAACGCTGACGGCAGCGGCGAGCGTGCGGGTTCTGAAAACCGATGGGACCTCGGCGCACGTCACCTCGGTCGGCGACCCCACGTCTCCGACGGCGTACGCACCCCCGCGGGTTCTCTCTGATCCGAACCCGATCGATGCCATGGTGGGCGCGCTCGTGCAAGGGGAGACGAATCCAGCGTCGACTCCAATTGAGGCTTTCCTTGCGGCTTCCGCTGCACATGCAGACCAGCTGGACGACGTGGCGTCGGCGATCGCCGAACCGCTCGTGAAGCCCCCGGATGCGGCCGGTCTCGCGTTGGAAATGGCTGCCTCGTTTACGGCGAGCGATCCGGCCCTACCCGACGATGTTCGCGGGGCGCGCTCGCGATCGCTTCGGGAACGTGCGATCGCTCGCGATTCGCAACTGTGGCGAGCGCGGGCAGCGACCATCACGGATAACTTGGACCAGCGCGGACCCGCGGAGGCGATCGATCCGATGCGAGCGCTCTGCAACCAATTTCCGGGCGAGCCTGAGCTGCCCGAAGAGCTGGCACAGCTCTACGGACGGGTGGGCTGGCGCGCGGAGCAAACGCAAACGCTCAAGAGCCTGGTAGAGCGCTTTCCCGACGATGCCGCGGCACTTCGGGCGTACCTGGACCTCCTCGACGAGGACGGGCCGACCGCGGAAGCCGACGTCGTTGCGGCGCGCATCCGGCTGCTCGATCCGGACGCCGAGATTGATCTCGACCGTGCCCTCGCGCGCCACGACTACGGAACCGCGCTCGAAGAACTTCGGCGGCTCAAGACGCGTCGCCCCGACCGAAAAGAGTTTGCGGGACGTATCGCGGACGTCCTGGCTCGGGCCGGCCACGTGGGCGCCGCCACGCAGGCGCTTCAGGAGGCTCTTGGAAAGCAACCGCTGGACTCGCAAGCTCGTTTTCGCCTCGCTGACCGCGCGTACGCAAGAGGCGACCCAGTCGCTCTTCGTCGCGCCCTCGCGGCCGCGTTGGAGGCGCGCGCCAACGGCGACGCATTCCGCGCGGCAATCGACTTGATCGAGGGAGCGACAGACGTCGAGCCGTTTCGCCGGGACGGACGTGCCGTGATTCGGGACTACCAGGATTGGGAGAAAGCCGGCCATCATATGGACGGCACGGCCGCGAGGGTTCTCGATTACGCGGCGGTTTGGGTACACAGCGACGGCTCGAGCGAGATGCTCGAGCACGAGATTCAAAAGTTGCAGTCGCAAGAAGCCGTCACGGCCGAAAGCGAGGTGGACCCTCCCGACGGGATCGTGCTGCACCTGCGCGTCATTAAGCCCGACGGACGGGCGCTCGAGCCCGAGCCCGTACAGG
>Ga0070761_10002703_pt1 | contig 10798 bp, 7 predicted proteins | sample HubBroMetageREF1_FD_66724 | JGI IMG/M metagenome (GOLD analysis project Ga0070761, IMG submission 66724) | Reference soil microbial communities from the Hubbard Brook experimental Forest, New Hampshire, USA - Hubbard Brook CCASE Soil... | ecosystem: Environmental > Terrestrial > Soil > Temperate...
TGGGAAGGCCGCTATTTTGTTGCGTACACCAGCGCCGATGAGAAAGATGCAATGGGTGTGAATTTTCGTGCACGCGATAACGGAATTGCGTTTAACTGTCGTGGCGATGATTGGCAGTCGATCAAGAAGCTGTTTCGACGCGCGTGGCAGACTCCGCAAATACGCCGCACTTGGGAGGCGTTGGCACTTGAATATGGGGAACTGTGAAAGGCGCGGTGCTTCGCACCGGAAGAATTATGGACACAGCACCCCCAATTTGGGAACTGCGGAGCGCTCGCCAGCGCGGAAACGTTTACGAGCGTGAACTTGTTTTGGATGAGCATTTTGCTTCGCGATGGAGTTCACGCGCATTCCCGGCGTTTACGTTTGTAAACGGAAAAGTACCGCTAGGTGCACTTGGCGTAAACACGTTGACCCGCAAACGCTTTCATAAATTATTGCAACACCGCCGCTGGTGGGCCATTTGCGAAGAAGCATGAATAGGATTTCCCATGAGTACCCCCGAACTTCCTTTTCCGATTCGGAGCGAGGCGCCTCGTAGAGATGAGAATAGGCCCGGCTTTCGTACGAAAACGATAGCTACGCGCTTGACTCCCGGAGAGCTGGCTGAGGTCGAAGCCACCGCTGAAAGCGCCGGCCAATCTCTCGCCGAATGGCTCCGCGAGACTGCGCTGCGAGCAGCGCGGCAGCGACCGGCTGATCCCATTGAATTGCTACTTGCCGAGGTCTGGGCTTTGCGTTACACGCTCCTCAATTTGTTCCACTCAAACGCGAAAGCGGCATCAGAAGGAACACAATTGCTGCCGGATTCCATCGTCAAGATCCGCGATCAGGCCGATGCAGCGAAGCTCCAGAAAGCACACAAAATCCTCGCCGACTTCCTCGCGCTGGCCCGTGCCAACCGGACCGACGAATAAGGTATTCGTGTCATGCTTACCATCTCGAAACCGCTGTCGGCCAGCCAAGCGCGAACTTATCACGAGCGGGAGTTTGCCTCGCAGAAACAGAACTACTGGAGCCGCGACCGGCAAGGCCACAGCGACTGGCAGGGTAAGCTCGCTGCGCAGTGGAAGCTTGCCGGGACCGTGGAATCGGAACATTTCGCACGGTTGAGTGAAGGTCAACATCCGCATACTGTCGAGCAGCTTGTTCGCCACCAGGTCTCGAGAACTTACGAAGGAAAATTCGGTAAAGAAGTCACCAGCGCCGAGCATCGCGCCGGATGGGACGCTACCTTTTCCGCGCCCAAGTCAGTGTCGCTCACGGCACTGGTGGGAAGGGATGAACGAATCCGGGAAGCCCATCGCGAGAGCGTCCGGACGGCTCTTCGCGAGCTAGAGAGATACACACAAGCCCGTATCGGAAATGTTCACGCGCCGGAGACCACCGGCAAGTTTGTTGCTGCAACTTTTGAACACGATACCGCTCGTCCCGTTGCTGGCTACGCCGCCCCGCAGCTGCACACGCACGCTGTCATCTTCAACGTCACCGAGCAGGCGAACGGAGCCACACGCAGTCTCCAGCCTCACGAACTGTTCATTTCTCAGCGATACGTGACGGCGGTCTATCGATCCGAACTGGCAATGCGGCTGCAAATGCTGGGCTATGAATTGGAGCGCGGGAGGTATGGGCAGCCGGAAATTCATGGCTACACCAAAGAGTACTTGGAGGCGTCCAGTCCACGACGGGAACAGATTAAGGACCATCTCCGCGAACAAGGAATCGACGGTGCGGCGGCAGCGCAGATCGCCGCCCACACACGCGGGATCGGAAGGAACTCTTGTCGCAGGGTGAGGTATTGCAGCGACACCGCGAACTGGCGGCGCTGTATGGACACCAGGCCGATCGGGTCGTGGCCCACGCTCGCCGACATGGTCACCAGCGAATGCAGGAAGTTAAGGCTCCGGCGCAGAGTGCTGTGACTTGGGCACGCGATCACGTATTCGAGCGGTCTGCAGTGCAAGATGGTCGCGCAATCTTGGAAACAGCGCTGGCACGCAGCATGGGAGAAACCACCTACACTAGCATCCGGCAGGAGTTCGAGCGCCGGATCAACACGGGAGAGTTCCAGGAACTCTCGCAGATTGGCGGACGCCGACAGTACACGACGAGAGTTATGGCAAGGATGGAGCGCGAGATCGTCGGCAGAATGTTGGAAGGCAACCGACGGGATTACAGCGATCCAATGCTGGTTTCGCCCCAGTTGCGTATCGCCACCGAAGACCGTCACACTGAATTGAATCCTTCGCAGCTCCAAGCTGTTGACGAGATCCTCCTCTCGCGGGAGAAGATCGTGGGTCTTGACGGTGTTGCCGGTGCTGGCAAGACCACAACTCTTGCAGTGATTCGGGAAGGGGCAGAGATCGAAGGCTATCGAGTCGAAGGCTTCGCCCCAACATCCCGAGCAGCGCAGAAGCTCGGCGAAGCCGGTATCGAGACTTCGACCTTACAGAAACATTTAGCCCGCGGGCAGCAGCCCGACACGGGTGAGAAACGGCTCTACCTGCTCGACGAGTCTTCACTCGCTTCCACTCGGCAACTGCATGAGTTCATCGAGCGCCTGAGTCCGAATGATCGCGCCTTGTTGGTTGGAGATCGGCGACAACACGAGGCGGTCGAGGCTGGACGCCCCTTCGCACAACTCCAAGATGCTGGCATGAAGACTGTAAAACTGGAAGAGATCGTACGGCAGAAGGACCCCGAGCTTATACAAGTGGTAGAGCAGCTTGCGCGCGGCGACGTACACCAGGCTATTCAAAATCTCGATCGGCAGGGCCGGGTTCACGAAGTTCCCGGACACCTGGAGCGCATCTCGGCCATTGCGAAAGAGTATGCGAAGTCACCCGAGAACACGCTCGTTGTGTCGCCCGACAATCGCTCCCGCATGGAGATCAGTGAACGCATTCACGCCGAATTACAAGGCAGGGGCCGGGTCAGTGGCGAGGAGCATCCGATCCGAACCCTGGTTCCGCGTCAGGAACTCACCGGCGCTGACCGCACGTGGGCAGCGAAGTATGAAATAGGCGATATTCTGCGCTATTCCCGCACATCGAAGGAGACAGGAATTCGAAAAGGTATGTACGCCGAGGTGCGAAGCATTGATGCCGCCAGCAACCGGCTCGCCGTGCGGCTACAGGACGGAAGCGAGCGCATATACGATCCTCGCCGGCAGCAGGGCGTCTCCGTTTTTCGCGAGGAGACGCGAAATTTCTCCGTCGGTGACCGTATTCAATTTACCGCCCCCGTCAATGACCTGAAGATTGCTAATCGCGAGTTGGGAGCGATCAGTGACTTTCAGCGAGCTGGGAGATTGACGCTGAAGATGGATTCTGGCCGCTCGCTCCAAATCGATCCCAATAGGCACCCGCATCTGGACTACGGCTACGCAATGACGAGCCACTCCAGCCAGGGACAAACTGCGAATCGCGTGCTGATTCAGGTGGACACAGAGTTGGCCGCAAAAGACCTGCTCAACACCCGTATGGCCTATGTTTCCGTCTCGCGGGGAGCATTCGACGCACAACTTTTCACCAATGATCGCGACAAGCTGCCCACCGCTCTCGGTCACGATGTTTCAAAGCAGGTCGCGCAAGTGCCCCAGATCAACCCTCAGGGGACAATCGCGCCACAGCAAGAAATCTCTAAGGGACCGCAACAAGAGCACGGCATGGGTCTTGGAGTAGGGCTTTAGAAACCTGCCTGCCCCGGATAATGGCAGCGTAGCGCGGGCCCAAACTCTGTCAAGGCCGACCAGAAGGTCGCCGCTATCGCGGGCACGCGCCTTGACAGAGTTTGCTCGACCCGCGGCAAAATCTCTCCGCCATTCCGGAACAGGCAATTATTAAAGGCCTCGAAAGTAAGAGCCGCCTCGACACCTCCCATCTCTTTTGCCGCAAGTTTTTTTGCGAACCGAGACTACCCGCCCTCCCGCCTAAAAACTTGGATCGTGGAATGACAACTCGATGCAAAGGTTCAACGAAGCGAGGAGCGGAACGGCTAGGCCGTGAATTGGGTCGCCCTTTATACGTTGTCGATGGACTAGTGGGCTTCAGCCGTTGGAGTCTGTCGCCGAATTTGACTGATGAGCTCCTGGAAATTCGGATCGTTGTGGAGAGACTTGAGATCGTCATCGGTCATGGGAGTCTCCGCGTCTTTGTAGCCGTGATTGATGGCCTCACGGAGGTGATGCACAGCGTCATCGCGATGGTTAACGGCCGCCGCCATGCATGCGAACGAATACCACAGTGAAGAGCTTGCGTGGCCGCTGGAATCGGCCGTTGCGATCGCGTTCTGAAACAGCTTGTTCGCTTCCGAATAACCACGCAGGTGAGCGGTCGCTTTTCCAAGCTGCCGAAGCGAAGCCTGCGTATGAGGATGTTGCAGGCCCAAAGTGCGGATCCAGACCTCGAATGTCTCCCGAGCAAGCTTTTCGGCTTCCGCGTAATGGCCCTCCCGGTTCAGTACTGCAGAAAGGTCGGACTGGGACTCCAAGATATCAGGGTTCCCTGGGGGGAGGACCCGCACCCGAGTCGCAAGCACTTCTCGTTGCAATTTCTCCGCTTCTCGGACTTGGCCTTCCTTGAGCAGCAGTTCCGCCAATTGGGCCTTGGCTACCAATGTCTCTGGGTGATCGGATCCAACGGCCCCCAACCAAATTCCCAAGGCTTCCCGAAACAGTTTCTCGCTGTCAGCCAGGCGACCCTCACCAGAAAGAACGGCAGCAAGTTCCCCCGTAGCATTGGCTGTGCCTGGACTTTCGGGCCCCTGCACTCGCCGCACGGTGGACAAGAGTTCGCGATACAGTGGCTCGGCCTCCGCGAAGCGCCCCTGCGATAGAAGAACCAATCCCAGGTTGCTCATCACTGATAGGGTCTGAGGGTGATCTGCCCCCAGGACGCGGCGCTCGACATCGAGCAACTTACGATATTGCTGTTCGGCCTCGACATACCTGCCCTGAAGCCCTAGCGCGTTACCCAAGTTGTTCATCGACCGCAGGGCTTGGGGGTTGTCCGGGCCAAGTCTGCGAATCTCGATCTCGATCGCCTGGCGCTCCAGGTTCTCCTGCTCGCCGTAACGACCTTGATGTTGCAGGATGATGGCCAGATAATCCATGGCCTTGAGCGTAAGCGGATCCTCAGGTCCGAGAATGCGGCGGTCGCTCTCCAGAGCCTGACGCTCCCGTTTCTCCGCTTCGTAGTCATGCCCTTCACGAGCCAGAATCCAAGCGAACTGAGTCATCGACTCCAGCGTTTTTGGATCATCGGGACCAAGCAGGCCGAGACGAAAATCCAGGGCATGCTTTGCCAATTCATGGGCACGAGCGTACAGCCCCAGTTCCTCGTATGTGGTTGCCATGACTTGCATCATCTGGGATTGCGCCTCGGGATCTTTAACCAGGCCCGAGGCGATATCTTGCGACGCCTTGTCAAGGATCTCACGGGCAGTTACGCTGTTGCCCCGCGCTTCGCTTGGGCCGGATACCTTGAACATTCCGGTCATGAAATCGGTGATGCGAGTAGCGCGATCGCGCTCGCGATTCGCGCGGTCACGTTCCCGAGTAATCCGGCGCAACTGGACCGCTTGTAAAAGGGAGAAGGCGACCAGCAGTAATACCAAACCACCAGCTACACTCACAGCTACTCGGTGCCGTCGAATGTACTTGCGCAATCGATAGCCAGTGCTGGCCGGGCGAGCGCTGACGGCCTCGTGGTTCAGATAGCGCCGAATATCGGCCGCCAACTCCGAAGGCGTCCCGTAGCGGCGGGCGCGACCCTTCTCGAGCGCCTTCATCGTGATCCGGTCCAGATCGCCGCGCAGTAGGCTCGCCAGTTGCTGGGGCTCCGTGCCCCGCGCTTGTGCTGTCGCGCTTGACGTGTCCCGATCGCCTCTCACTCTCGTGCTCGGACTGGGCGGTTCCTCCTCGCGGAGTCTTCTCAATAATTCGTCGAGTGGCAGTTTTTGTCCGGGCTTTGCATCGAAGGGTTGCGATCCGGCGAGTAGCACGTAGAGAATTGCCCCTAGCGAGTACACGTCGGTGCGTGTATCAATGTCCTTTGCCTCCGGATCCGCTTGTTCCGGACTCATGTATCCGGGAGTTCCAACGAGATGTCCCACCTGCGTAAAGAAAGTCTCGCCAGCTTGAGTGGCTGCCGCCTTAGCGAGTCCGAAGTCGATGATGCGCGGCACCGGCTTGCCGTCGATCTCCACCACCAGGATGTTGGCCGGTTTCAGATCGCGATGGATGATCGCTTTCTGGTGCGCATGTTGCACTCCATCACATGCCTGGATGAACAGTTCCAGCCGGTCGGCGATCTTCAGTTTTTTCTGGTCGCAATATTCGGTGATGGGCAGGCCGGGAACGTACTCCATTACGAAGAAGGGCTGACCCTGCGGAGTTGTGCCGGCGTCAAAGACTTTGGCAATGGCGGGATGGTCCATGATGGCCAACGACTGGCGCTCGGCCAGGAATCGCTTCACGACTGACTCGTCGTACATGCCCGCCTTGATCAGCTTAAGCGCGACTGATCGTCGTACCGGAAAGGTTTGCTCGGCAAGCCAGACCTGTCCCATGCCTCCTTCACCGAGTTTGCGAACGACCTGAAAGCGTTCGGCAAATACAGCGCCGGCGCGCAATGCGCCTTCTGTTTCTCTAGCGCCATCGCTGCCGAGGTCAAAGTCACCGAACCGCGGTGGAGACTGAAGAAAGTTCGAGCGCACAACTTCTTGCTCTGACAGAAGGGCAGCGATCTCGTCGCGCAGAGCGCGATCGGTGCCGCAGGCCCGGTCGAGAAATGCGCCACGCTCCTCCGGCGTGAGTTCTAGCGCCTGACCGAGCAAGCCCTTCACCTGTTGCCAATGTTCGGACGTCATATTTTCGGAAGTCATGGCTGTGCCGAAGTGCGAATGTGACGATGCAGCCAGAGCCGGGCCGTGGCCCATTCGCGATCAACCGTGGCTCGCGAAATATCCAGCACGGAGGCGGCAGCACTAGAAGAAAGGCCGCTAAAAAACTTCAGTTCCACAATCCTGGCTTGCCGCTCGTCGAGGCGGGCCAGTTCGTCTAGCGCCCGATCGAGTGCCAGCAGATCGTCGTCGCTGGCGATCGGAACATCCATGGCGTCGCTCAGGCTGACTCTTAAGCCGCCATCCCGTTTGGCCGCCTTCCGGTTTCGTGCAAAGTCGACCAGGATTTGCCGCATGAGCCGTGATGCCACGGCGAAAAAATGGTCCCGGTTTTGCAGTTCGACTGGCTGGCCGCCGATCAGGCGAACGTAGGCCTCATGGACGAGCGCGGTGCTTTGCAACGTGTGATCCGGACGTTCGGAGCGCAAGTGGTAATGCGCCAGACGGTGCAGCTCCTCGTACACGATCGGAACCAAATCGTGCAAAGCCTGCTCATCGCCGCCCTTCCAACGAAGCAGGAGTTCAGTCACGGGATGGGGTGGATGCTCGGGCACGCGCCTGCCCCCGGATTCGAGAAACGGTCAACCATGCCGACCCACGCCGGGCCGGAAGAGACGATCATCATACTCCATTCCAGTATGTACGCGCCCTTAATTTCTTTGGCCGGAGACAACGCCGCCGAGCAGTCGCCTTCGACTCACATCCTGGTTCACACACTTCCTGTGGGACGTCCAGTCCGCTCATTTCTCACATTGAGGCAATTTGCCGGCGCTTTCCGCTTTTCTTAATAGAGGGCTTATGGCCATTGCCGGGGATGGCCCACCTCTCATACGAGATTCCCCAGGAGGATTTTATGAAGAAGCAAGCTTTGAAACATTTCGCAGTGGTGAGCACTGTGCTCGGCCTCTTGACGACTGCGTCGGTGGCCGGAGCGCAGGTTCGCGGCGTAAAGGGGTTGGCGGGCAAGCGCGCTAGGTCATCCGCCAGCCAGGCGCCGGTTCAACCGTCAATAACGGCTGGCACGCTGTCTTACGCGTTCACCTTGCTCAGCTATCCAGGCCAGCTATTGACGTCGGGACAGTTCTCTACGGATGCCGTCGGGATAAACAAAGGCGCGACGACTTCCAAAGTGGAGATCGTTGGAGGCTATGGCTACGAAAACGGTTTTCCTGTGAATGGCTTTATTACACGCGCCTCGGGAACGAAAACCGTTACCGAAACCTACCAGACTGTGAATGACCCGCACGGAATTCAACAGCAGGCCAACAACGTCAATGACCTGGGTCAGATTGTCGGCTCGTACGAGGACGCCTCTGGCTCCTGGCATGGCTATGAGCTGAGCGGCGGCAAATTCACCGAAATCAACGTGCCATTCACAGGCGCCTCTGACACCTTTGTCCAGTCGGTCAATGACTCCGGTGAAATCATCGGCGGCTATACCGCGGCGAATGGAGACGGGCCCAGTTTCACGCTCATCGGGGGCACCTATACGTCATTCGAATACCCAGGCTCTACCTACACCGAAGCCAGCGATGTTAACGACAACGGCGACATAGTCGGTGAGTATAACGACGCCAGCGGCGGCATCCATGGCTTTCTACTAAGCGGGGGAACCTACACCACGATCGACTTCCCGGGCGCATTCGAAACCCAGGCTGGCGGAATCAACGATGCGGGCGACATCGTTGGAGTGTACTGCACAACCAGCGCATGCGAACCGGAATTTGATGGAGCGCAGGGATTTCTGTTCAGCGGAGGAGTCTACACCACCTTCGCCATCCCAAATGAGTTCGCCACTGTGGCAGTCGGCATTAATAACAATGGCGTGATCGTCGGTTGGTACCAGGATGCGGCCGGCGTCGTTGAGGGTTTCATGGCGACGCCATAGAGCCCGGCTCGCGAAGCGGGACGGGAACCAGCAAAGACTAACCATTCAAGTCCAATTTAGAAAAGTTCACGCGGAGGATTTTATGAAGAAGCAGACTTTGAAACATCTCGCAGTATCGAGTGCTTTGCTGGGATTGATGCTGACAGCATCCGTGGCCGGAGCACAGGTTCGCGGCATAAAGATGTTGCCCGGAAAACGTGTGGGAGCATCCGCCAGCCAAGCGTCGGCTCGGCCGTCAATAACGCCCGGCTCGCCGACTTACGCGTTCACCTTGCTCAACTATCCGGGCCAACTTTACACATTCGCCAACGGGATAAACAAAGGCGCGACGACTTCCAAAGTGTGGATCGTTGGCAGCTATGGCTTAACGGAAGACGGTTTTAGCGTTGGCGGTTTCCTTACGCGTGTGTCAGGAACGAAGACCGTCACGGAGGCCTACCAGGCAGTGAACTACCCCCATGGAACGGAACAGGGTGCACTCGGCATCAACGACTTGGGTCAGATTGTCGGCTCCTACACTGACAGCTCCGGTTTCTCCCACGGCTATGAACTAAGCGGCGGCAAGTTCACCGAGATCAACGTGCCCTTCACAGGTGCCTTCGACACTGCGGCGGACTCAATCAATAACTCCGGTGAAATCGTCGGCAGCTATAACGCATCCGACGGCGAACAGTATGGTTTCACGCTTATCGGAACTACGTACACGTCGTTCAACTACCCAGGCGCTACCTATACCCTAGCCGCCGACGTCAACAACAACGCCGACATAGTCGGCTGGTATATCGACACGAGCGGTGTCACGCACGGCTATCTACTGAGCGGCGCTACCTATACCTCTTTCGACTTTCCGGGCGCGACCGAGACCTCGGCCTCAGGAATCAACGATGCGGGCGACATCGTCGGATTTTACTGCACAACGAGCCAGTGCATTTCCACGGATGAGGGTTCGCAGGGATTTCTGCTCAGCGGCGAAACCTTCACCACGATCGCAATTCCCGGCGAGTCGTACACCCAGGCGGCTGATATTAACAACAAAGGCCAAATCGTCGGCTTCTACCAGGACGCCGCTGGGCTATATGTGTCGTTCCTGGCGACGCCATAGAAACCGACACGCGAAGCAGGGCGGGGTTTACGCAAAGACACAGAGGAGATTTTTATGAATCGGCAAGTTTCCAATCGGCTAAGCAATTCGACACTCTTGGCATTGATCGCGGCGGTGGTTTTGTTTGCTCTGCTTCACGCGCCGTCCGCGCACGCACAGCTCACAGAACTCTACGGCTTCCAATACAACTCTGGCACCACGAGCAATTATCCCGATGGCGAAAATCCGATGGCGGAGTTGATTCAAGGTGCCGATGGCAACTACTACACCACCACCAATACAGGGGGAGCCGGCACATGCCCCGGAGGGGCGGGTCAAATTCAGGGCTGCGGCGCGGTGGTCGAGATCACTCCGGCGGGAGTGTTGAGCGTGCTCTACAGCTTCCCTTACGACGCTGCCACCAGCACCTCGCCCGATGGTTTGTTTCCCGAAGCGGGGCTGGTGCAAGGGCCGGACGGTAACTTCTACGGCGTCGCCTCCGAAGGCGGTACTGGGGGGCTCTCCTGTGGAGATACAACCGGGTTATCTGGTTGCGGCACGGTTTTCAAGCTCACCAAAAGTGGAACGCTCACCGTGTTGCACTCCTTCTGCGGAGGCGGCGGCTGCGGCTCGCTTACTACCGATGGCGCGGAGCCTGCCGGGCGAATGGTTTTTGGGACCAATGGCGAGCTGTACGGTACAACCTATGAAGGAGGTCTTGCCGACGGTCTCTACAATCAGGGCACGATCTTTCGCATCTCTCGTTCAGGCAGTTACGAGATCCTCCATCTATTCACCGGCGCGGCCGACACCGGAGATGGGGAAAACCCGACTGCCGGCCTGACCCTCGCCTCCAACGGCGATTTCTACGGCACCACGGAATACGGTGGGGCCTCCGGCTACGGAACTATCTTCAAGATGACTCC
>Ga0070761_10002705_pt1 | contig 10796 bp, 6 predicted proteins | sample HubBroMetageREF1_FD_66724 | JGI IMG/M metagenome (GOLD analysis project Ga0070761, IMG submission 66724) | Reference soil microbial communities from the Hubbard Brook experimental Forest, New Hampshire, USA - Hubbard Brook CCASE Soil... | ecosystem: Environmental > Terrestrial > Soil > Temperate...
CACCGTGACCCCGGTCGCGGTCAGGCCGCGGACCACGTCCCACATCTCGTTGCGGCTGAGCGGGTCGAGCCCGGTGGTCGGCTCGTCCAGGTAGAGCACCCGCGGCCGGGTGACCAGGCTCGCGGCCAGGTCCAGCCGCCGGCGCATGCCGCCGGAGTAGGTCTTGGCCGCCCGGTCGCCGGCGTCGGCGAGCCGGAACGCGGCCAGCAGGTCCGCGGCCCGGGCCCGGGACTCCGCGCGGGACTGGCCGGTCAGCCGGCCGATGAGGATGAGGTTCTCCCGCCCGGTGAGCGTCTCGTCCACCGAGGCGTACTGCCCGGTCAGCCCGGTGAGCTGCCGGACCTGGTGCGCGTGGGTCACCACGTCGTGCCCGCAGACCGCGGCGTGCCCGCCGTCGGGCCGAAGCAGCGTAGCGAGAATCCGGACCGCGGTGGTCTTTCCTGCGCCGTTCGGGCCCAGGAGGCCGAATACCGAGCCGGTGCGAACGGCGAGGTCGATCCCGTCTAGCGCGACGGTATCCCCGAACCGCTTGATCAGCCCTTCGGCCACGATTGAGTAAGTCATGCCGCTAGCGTGCCGCCCCGTCCTGACAGGCCGCCCGCAGCGCGCTGACGCTGCTGACCCGGTGCTGACATCCCGCTGACACGCCCGCCCGCGGCCAGCTCAGCCCAGTTCCGCCAGGGCCGCAGTTACCCAAAATCCGGCAAAGTGATAACGTATCGTAAGACATCGATTACTTCGGGTATCTGAGGGTCGCTGTCCTCGGGGGATCAGTGACACACGAGATTCAATCGCCGCCGTCTGCGGTAGTCCGTCCGGGTCGGCTGCGACGGTGGTGGCTGGACCGGTCGGTACGGGTCAAGGGAACGGTGGTGGTCGCGGTCCCGCTGCTGGCCCTGATCGGCGTCAGCTCGGCGAGCCTGGTGCTGCAGCACAACGAGAAGCAGGAGCGCCAGGTGGCCCAGACCGCCTCCGCCCTGAACAGCTCCGCCCAGCAGGTCCTGTCCGACGCGGTGAATGCCGAGACGGGCGTGCGGGGCTACGCGGTGGCGGGCGACACGGTGTTCCTGCAGCCGTACAACCTCGCCCTGACACGTATCGCCAAGGACCGTGCCGTTCTTCGCCGTGCGGCCGTCGACGAGGGGGACAGCCGGGCCGAGCGGGTCGCCGAAGCCACCGCAGTCAAGGAGATGGCACAGCTGGCCCAGCTGCGCTCCGCGGTCAGCGTTGGCGCCTCGGACACGGCCCTGACGCCAGCGCTGCGGAGCGCGAAAGTCACCATGGACGCGCTCCGGAGCCAGATCGCCGCCCTGACCCAGGGCCCGGCCGCGATCCAAGCGGCCGGGCGCGCCGAGATCACCCGGCTGGTATCGACCATCGACACGGTCACCATCGTCGGCCTGGCCCTCGGCCTCCTGGCCGGCCTGACCGGCATCGGGCTGTTCACCTCGGGCATTTCCGGTCGCGTCGCAGCGGCCGCGGCGAACGCCGACCGGCTAGGAGAAGGACAACCGCTGGAGCCCGTGTGCGGCGGCGGCGATGAACTCGGCCGGCTGGCGGGCTCCCTGGTGCGTGCGGAAAAGCTCCTGTTCAGCCGTACTACCGAGCTGATCACCGCCAGAGATGCGGCGCTGACGGCGACCCAGGCCAAGGACGCGTTCCTGTCCAGCACCAGCCACGAGCTGCGCACGCCGCTGAACGCGGTCCTCGGCTTCGCTCAGCTGCTGCAGCTGTCCGACCTCAGTGAGGAGGACCGGGATGACGTCGAGCAGATCCTTGCCGCCGGGCAGCACCTGCTCGCGCTGATCAACGAGCTGATCGACATCGCCAGGATCGAGTCGGGCAAGTTCAGCCTGTCGGTGGAGCCGGTGGCCGTGCAGCCGGTAGCCCAGGAAACCTGCCAGCTCATGGGCCCGCTCGCCGCCGACCGCTCGATCACGATCAGCCAGCACTGCCCATGGCCCGGCCTGGCGGTCAACGCCGACCGGCTGCGACTCCGCCAGATCCTGGTCAACCTGGTCTCCAACGCGATTAAGTACAACCGCGACGGCGGAACCGTCACCCTCACCTGCGAGCCGGCGAGCACCGGCGAGGTCAGCCTGTCGGTGGCCGACACCGGGCCGGGAATACCGGCCGCTGATCTGGACCGCATCTTCGACCCGTTCGAGCGGCTCGGCGCCGAGCAGACCGCGATCGAGGGCACCGGGATCGGCCTGCCCCTGGCCCGGGCCTTCGCCGAGGCCATGGGCGGGCACCTCACCGTCGTCAGCACCCCGGGCGAAGGATCCGCCTTCACCGTCACCCTGCCGCGGACAGCGGACATAGCCCAGCTCTCAGCCCCCGACCTGATCCCGGCCCAGCTGACCGCGCCAGATGACCCCGGCGGAACGGCTACCCGCGTCCTGTACATCGAGGACAACCCCGCGAACATCGAAGTAGTCGTCCGGTACCTGAAGACCAGGCCCGGCATCGGGCTGCGGTGCGCCACCTCCGGCACGGCCGGCCTCGAAATCGCGGCCCAGGAGATTCCCGACCTCATCCTCCTCGACCTGCACCTGCCCGGCCTGCACGGTGACGAGGTCCTGAGACGCCTCCAGAGCGATCCGGTCACCGCCGGCATTCCTGTCGCCATCTTGTCCGCAGAGGCCTCACCCGCGATCATCCGCCACATGCGCGCCAGCGGCGTAATCGCTTATCTCACCAAGCCACTCGTCCTGGCTGAGCTGGGAGAGCTTCTCGACTCCTTCACGGACCAAGGGTTTGGCCAGAGCGAACAACTGCTGAGCCCTCTGTAGCCTTCGAGGCGATATCCCATCACGAATGGGGGCGCCATGTTCCACGTGGACTCCGAGGTCGGCCGCCTGCGGCAGGTGATCCTGCACCGCCCCGGCCTGGAACTCAAACGCCTGACCCCGGACAACGCCGCCGACCTGCTGTTCGACGACGTGCTCTGGGTGAGCCGGGCCCAGGCCGAGCACGACGCGTTCGCCGAGGTGCTGCGCTCACGCGGTGTCGTGGTCCACTACTACGGGGACCTGCTGACCCAGACGCTGGAGGTCGCGGCCGCCCGTGAGTACGTCCTGGACCGGGTGTTCGACTCGCGCTGGCACGGGCCGCTGGCCGCCACGACACTTCGGGCCGCGATGGAGGGGCTGGACTCGGCCCGCCTGGCCGCCTTCCTGGCGGGCGGGATCACCAAGCGCGAGATCGCCGAACTCGGCCCGGAGCCCAAGAGCATCGCGTTCCACTCCCTCGACCCCGACGGTTTCGTGCTCGCCCCGCTGCCGAACCTGCTCTACCAGCGCGACACGTCATCCTGGATCTACGGCGGCGTGTCGATCAACGCCATGCGCTGGCCGGCCCGGATCCCCGAGACCGTCACCGACGCGGCCATCTACCGCTGGCACCCGATGTTCGCCCGGGCCAGCTTCGACGTCTGGTACGACGGGGCCGACGCCGGGCCGGCCACCATCGAGGGCGGCGACATCCTGGTCATCGGCAACGGGGCGGTGCTGGTCGGGATGAGCGAGCGGACCACCCCGCAGGCCGTCGAGGTACTCGCCCACCGGCTCTTCGAAGCCGGCGCGGCCCGCTGCCTGGTGGCCATCGACATGCCGAAGACCCGGGCCTTCATGCACTTGGACACCCTGCTGACCATGGCGGACTACGGCGTCTTCACCAAGTACGCCGGGATGGGCATGCTGCCGTCCTACACGGTCGAGCCGGGCGCCACGCCCGCCGAGCTCAAGGTCACCGATCACCCGGCCGACGACATGCACCGCGCCATCGCCGCCGCGCTGGACCGGCCCTCCATCACCGTCCTGACCGCCGTGCAGGACGTTCACTCCGCGCAGCGCGAGCAGTGGGACGACGGCTGCAACGTGCTGGCCGTTGAGCCAGGCGTGGTCGTGGCCTACGAGCGGAACGTGACCACCAACACCTACCTGCAGGCCAACGGCATCGAGGTGATCCCCGTCCCCGGCGGCGAACTAGGCCGCGGCCGCGGCGGCCCCCGCTGCATGAGCTGCCCCATCGAACGCGACGCCTAATTACCGCAGGTCCCTATGGGGCGTGTGTCCCCCCGCCCCCGTAGAGCGGGGCCTGGGGACCCCAAGCCCCAAACGCCTGCGTGCCTCCGGCGGGGCGCGTGTGCCTCCGGCGGGGCCCCGACCGGCGCTGGGGCCCCGACAACAAGGGCAGACCGGAACTGTGGTGACGTATAGTGAGAAGAAGACTACTTCAGGTCATCGCCGGGGGGTTACTGGATGAGGTCACGCCGAGCGCATTCATCGTCACTTGGGGGGGACCAGGCGCACGGGCTCCGGCGGTGGTGGCTCGACCGGTCTCTTCGGTCGAAGGGCCTGATCGTGGTCGCGGTGCCGCTCATCGCCCTGCTGAGCATCACGTCAGCGAACCTGCTGCTCCAGCAGGTTGAAAGCAATGAACGTACCACCAGTACCAACGCCCGTAGCCTGGACGACGCGGCCACCGCGGTCCTCGCCGCCATGGTGAACGCGGAATCGAGTATCCGCGGCTACGCCGCAATCGGCGACACGGTCTTCCTCGCCCCTTACACCCTCACGCTGACGCAGATCGGCGCCGAGCGCGCATCGCTGCGGCAAGCGGCCGTCCTAACAGGGGTCGGCCCCCAGCAGCGGACGGTGGATGCCACCACGAGCCAGGAGCTGGCCGAACTGGCGCAGCTGCGTTCTGCCATCAGCGACGGCACCTCAGCCCAGATGCTCACTCCGGCGCTGCTGAACGGGAAGATCACCATGGACCGGCTGCGCCTCCAGGTCGCCGATCTCGTCGCCGGTCCTGCGGCCCTGGTCAACGTCGAGCACAACAAGCTCACCGCGCTGCAAACGAGGATCAAGCTGCTCGACATCGGCGGCCTGGTGCTGGGGCTACTCGCCGGGCTGGCCGGCGTCGCGCTCTTCGCCTCGGGCATCGCGGCCCGGATCGGCACGAACGCGGAGAACGCGCGCCGGCTAGGCGAGGGACAACCGCTCGAACCGATGATCTCTGCGGCTGACGAAATCGGCCGCCTCGCCGAGTTGCACCTCAGGGCCGAAGCGCTGCTGGTCAGGCGGGCCGCGGAGCTGACGGCGGCCAGGGATACGGCCATGCTGGCCACCCAGGCAAAGAACTCGTTCTTGTCCAGCACGAGCCACGAGCTGCGAACCCCGCTGAACTCCGTCCTCGGCTTCGCCCAGCTCATCCAGATGTCCGAACTCAGCGCGGAAAACAGCGACGGCATCGAGCGGATACTCGGTGCCGGGCGCCACCTGCTCGCGCTCATCAACGAGCTCATCGACATCGCCCGGATCGAATCGGGTGACCTGGGCCTGTCTCTCGAGCCGGTCTTGGTCCGCCCGGTCATCGAGGAGTCCTGCCGGCTCATGGCGCCGATCGCCGCCGATCGCTCGATCCGGATCATCACGGACGGCGCGTATCCGGCCCTGGCGGTCTTCGTCGACCGGCAGCGGCTCGCCCAGGTCCTGGTCAACCTGATCTCCAATGCCGTCAAGTACAACCACCGGGACGGCAGCATCACGATCTCCTGCACCGAAGAGGGCACCGGCCAGGCCAGCATCGTGGTCACCGATACCGGGCCGGGCCTGGCGCCAGATGACATCGAGCGCATATTCATCCCGTTCGAGCGCCTCGGCGCCGAACGGACCGCGGTCGAGGGCACCGGGATCGGGCTGCCCCTGGCCAGGGCCCTCACCGAGGCCATGAAAGGCCAGCTGAGCGTGACGAGCGTCCTGGGTCAGGGAGCGGCTTTCACCGTCAGCCTCGTCCGGGCCCCGGACATGATCCACGTCCCGGCCCCCAGCCCAGCGCTAGCAAGAGGCGCGGCCTGGCCGCACGCTCCGGCTGGAGCCGGGCTCAGCGTTCTCTACATCGACGACAACCCGGCGAACGTCGAGGTGGTCGCCCGGTTCCTGCGGGGCAGGCCGAACACAACGCTGGTGTCCGCGATATCTGGCCGGACCGGCATCGAGTGCGCCCTCCGGGGCCTGCCCGACATCATCCTGCTCGACCTGCACCTGCCCGACCTGAACGGAGACGAGGTACTCAACGAACTCAAAGCCGAGCCGACCACCGCCGCCATTCCCGTGATTGTCCTTTCCGCCGACGCCTCCCGCGGCGTCATCCACCGCCTGCTGGCCGGCGGTGCGTTCGCCTACCTCACCAAGCCCATCGAACTCGCCAAGCTCGGCGAACTGCTCGACACCCTCGCCGCCGCCCGGACTCAGGACCAGCAGGCCCGCCCAGCGATCCGGGTCGCGCCAGCATGAGTGCTCAGAAGCCCGCCATGGAGGCCCGATGAAACAGGCCATGCTTTACATCGACGACGACGATAACAACGTTGCCTTGGTTAAGGCGGTGCTCAAGCGCCGCCCTCACATCGAGATGCAGGTGGCGGTGAACGGCCGTGACGGCGTCCAGGCCGCCATCGACAACCGGCCGGCCCTCATCCTGCTCGACAATCGCCTCCCCGACGCGACCGGCAGCGAAATCCTGCGAGAGCTCACGTCCACGTCGGCCACTGCGGCGATCCCGGTGGTCGTCCTTAGCAGTGACACAGATGAGGTCCTAAATCAGTTGCTAGCCAACGGAGCCGTTGAGTCCGTCTCGAAGCCGTTCGACATTCACCAGTTCGTGGCCATGATCGACCGCTACCTTCCCGACGACCCGGAAATTAGTTAACGGGATGACAGACATGACCGCGACACCACCGCCTGAGCGCCGAGCCGCAACCGGGACGACCGCCGCCAGCGGCCGCCGCGACGAAGAGATCCGCGAAGCGCTTGAGCAGGAGCAGGACCAGGCCGCCAGGGCCATCGACAGCGAGCGCCGCGACGCCCGCCACGCCCAGGACCGAACCGTTACCCAGCGCCGCGACGCTCGCACCGCCCAGGACCAGATCAACGTCCAGGCCGACACCCAGCGCCGCGACGCCCGCGACGCTCAAGACCAGATCGACGTCCTGGCCCACGCCCAGCGCCGCGGCGCCCGCGACACCCAGGACCAGATCGATATCCAGGCCGACACCCAGCGCCGCGACGCCCGCGACACCCAGGACCAGATCGATGTCCAGGCCGACGCCCAGCGCCGCTGCGCCCGCCGCGCCCAAGACCAAGCCGAAACGACCCAGGACAGCGAACGCCAGGACGCGCAGAACCTATTCGACGCCCGCCGCGACAGCGAGCGCAACGACGCATTCGAGCAGAACGTCACCATCCACCAGCAGGCCAGCGCTCTGGAGCAGGCCAACCAGAACCTGGAAGCATTCGCGTACACAATCTCCCACGACCTGCGGGCACCCCTGCGCGCCATGTACGGCTTTAGCGCGGTCCTGCTGGACGAGTGCGGCACCGGTCTCGGCGAGGAAGGCCGGGGCTACGTCGAGCAGATCCAGGCCGCCAGCGAGCATATGAGCCAGCTCATCGATGCACTCCTGCACCTCGCCCGGATAGCCCGGGCCGAGATGCGCCCCCGGCCCGTCGACCTGGGCGCCGAGGCCGCCTCCCTCGCCGCCGAACTCCAGGCTGCCGAACCAGGCCGCAGCGTCCTGTTCACCATCCAGCAGCCTGCCTGGGCGCTGGCCGACCAGCGGCTGATCCGCACCGTCCTGCAGAACCTGCTCGGCAACGCCTGGAAATTCACCTCCGGCCAGGACAAGGCGTCGATCGAACTATCGACCACCCCGGACGGGGACACCCGCACTAGCTTCTGCATCCGCGACAACGGCGCCGGGTTCGATCCCGCACAAGCCAGCAAGCTGTTCACCCCGTTCCAGCGATTGCACACGACGCGCGAATTTCCCGGCATCGGCGCCGGACTCGCCAGCGTCCGCCAGATCATCGAGCGCCACGGCGGCCGCGTGCAAGCCACCGGCGCAACCGGCAAAGGCGCCACATTCTCCTTCACCCTCACCGCCACCGACCCGCCCGCATAAAACGCAAACCCCGCACCGGAAACGGCCAGGCAGCCATCTCCGGCACCCGGCCGCCGTCCCGGCCGTTGCGTACCGGAATTCCCGCCGGCACGCGGCCTCGATGATTACTTAGTGAGATGTTAGAGTAACTCTGCGAAGTTGATCATGGGGGGCGTCATGGCGACAGAACAGACCCAGACCGGGGCCGTGCCGAAACAGCAGGCCGCCGCGGATCACGATCAGGCCTGGCCCGCACGTGAGCGGTGGTTCCAGTACGGGTTCGACCACGTGCCGTGCGGCATGGTGGTGATGAGCATGACCCCCGGGCACCCGAACCTTTACCTGGCCGCGAACGACACCTTCTGCCGACTGGCGGGATATTCCTGGGCCGAACTCGCCGGGCGCGAGTTCCTCGGCGACTTCCACCCGGAGCAGCAGCCCGCCCTCGATGCCGCCATCCAGCAGGTCATATCCGGCGATTGCCCGAGCATCCAGGTGAACTCCCGCCTGGTACGCAAGGACGGCGAGACCGTCCCCGTCCGCCTTACGGCCGCCGCGATCCAGCCCGCCTCCGGCGAGCGCTGCCTGTCGGCCTTTGTCGAGGACGTCACCGCGGCCGAGCAGGCCGCGGCCGAGATGTCCATGCTCCGCCACGAACTGGCCCGGTCACGTCGCATGAAAAGCCTCGGGCACCTGCTGCACGGGATCGCGCACGACTTCAACAACCTGCTGATGGTGATCGGGACCTACGCGAGCCTCGTCCACGAAGAGGTGAGCATGGCCGAGGCGGCCGACAGCGCCACCCGGTGGCGGCCGGTCCGCTCCGACATCGAGCAGATGCAGGACGCGACCGAGCGCGCGAAAATGCTGATCAAGCACATGCTTGCCTTCGCCCGCCGGGAATCCGCCCGGGCCCAGGACGTCAACCTGGGCCAGGTGGCGAGCGACGCCAGCCTGCTGCTGGGTGAACTCCTGGGCGAGCAGGTCCCCCTCACGGTCCAGCCCGCCCCGGACGCCTGGCTGGTCCGGGCCGACCCGGCCGTGCTCAAGCAGATGATCACCGACATCGCAGCCAACTCCCGGGACGCCATGCCGGCTGGCGGCCAGCTCACGATCGGAATCGAGAACGTCGACACCTCGGGCTCAGACGGCATCCTGCACCTGACGCTCAGCCATCATGACGCAAACGAACTCGCCGTGCTGCTGCCCGGCCGCTACGTCGTCATGCGGATCACCGACACCGGCACCGGCATGGATCCCGCGATCGCCGAGCGGGCCTTCGAGCCGTTCTTCACGACCAAGGACCAGAAAGAGTCGGCCGGACTGGGCCTGACCGCCGTGCACGGGTTCGCCGCGCAGGCCGGAGGCCGGGCGTGGCTGGAATCGGAGCCCGGCCATGGGACGACGGTAACGGTCGCGCTGCCCGCCGCGCCGGGATCGGGCTATGACGTGGCCAGCGCGGGCACGATGAAGATCGCCGCAGCGCGGTGGGCCGGCTCGGTCTTGGTGATCGACGACGACCTTCAGGTCCGTGAGGTCGTGCACCGGGTGCTGAGCAGCGCCGGGTACCGCGTCACCACGGCCGCGAGCGGGCAGGATGCCCTGACCCTGCTGAATGAACCGGACGTCGCGGCCGACCTGGTGCTGACCGACGTCGTCATGCCGGGCATTACCGGCAACGCGTTCGCGGCTCAGCTCAGGGTTCAGCACCCCGGGGTGAAGATCCTGTTCATGTCGGGCTACGAACGTCCGCAGGACGCGGAGGAAGTCTGGCCCGGGCATGGCCTCGAGGTGATAAGCAAGCCCTTTTCCCGGGCCGCTCTGCTGGCCGCGATCAGCCGTCTCCTCGGCACGAGCAGCTCCGGGGCCGACCCGGAGTGAGCTGAGGTTCACTGGCTGAGACGTGCGATCTTAGGGTCTGTCTAGCACCCATCCCGACCGCCTATGGTCTAGACATGACCACCAATGACACGCTGCGGGTTACCGACTCAAGGACCGGCCGCAGCTACGAACTCCCTATCGTCGACGGCGCTATCCGCGCGATCGACCTTCGGCAGATCAAGACGTCCGAAGATGACTTCGGATTGCTCTCCTACGACCCGGCGTTCCAGAACACCGCGAGCTGCCGCAGCGCCATCACCTTCATCGACGGTGACAAGGGCATCCTCCGCTACCGCGGCTACCCGATCGAGGAACTGGCCCAGCGCGCGTCCTTCCTGGACGTGGCCTGGCTGCTGCTGAACGGCGACCTGCCGGACAAGAAAGAGTCGGCCGCCTGGGGCCACGAGATCTCCCACCACACCTTCGTGCACGAGAACGTCAAGAAGTTCATCGACGGCTTCCACCACGACGCCCATCCCATGGGCATCCTGGTCAGCACCCTGGCCGCGCTGTCCACCTTCTACCCCGAGGCGAAGGCGGTGCACGACAAGGACGTCCAGCACAAGCAGATCGAGCGGCTGATCGCCAAGATGCCCACGCTCGCGGCCTTCGCCTACCGGCACGCGCGGGGCCTGCCCTACGCCTACCCGGACGACGACCTGTCGTACGCGGGCAACTTCCTCAACATGATGGACCGGATGACCGAGCCCAAGTACAGCCCGGACCCGATCCTCGAGCACGCCCTGGACGTGCTGTTCATCCTGCACGCCGACCACGAGCAGAACTGTTCCACCAACGCGATGCGCAGTGTGGCCAGCTCCCAGACCGACCCGTACTCGGCGGCGGCCGCGGCCGCGGCGGCGCTGTACGGTCCGCTGCACGGCGGCGCGAACGAGCAGGTGCTCAACATGCTCCGCGAGATCGGCTCGGTCGACAACGTGCCCGCCTACATCACCCGGGTCAAGAG
>Ga0070761_10002706_pt1 | contig 10790 bp, 11 predicted proteins | sample HubBroMetageREF1_FD_66724 | JGI IMG/M metagenome (GOLD analysis project Ga0070761, IMG submission 66724) | Reference soil microbial communities from the Hubbard Brook experimental Forest, New Hampshire, USA - Hubbard Brook CCASE Soil... | ecosystem: Environmental > Terrestrial > Soil >...
CGCGCGCGCAGGCCCGCTGGCGCTCGGCGCTGATCGCGGCCGAGATTGCGCTATCGCTGATCCTGCTGGTGGGCGCCGGGCTCTTGTGGCGCAGCTTCGTGCGGGTGATGGGGGTCGATCTGGGATTTCAGCCGGAGCGGGTGTTGGCGGTGGGGATCAATCTGCCCGAGACGCGATACGATGCGGACCAGAGGCTCGGTTTCTTTGAAGAGTTGGAGCGGCGCGTGACCGCGTTGCCGGGCGTGGAGGCAGCGGCCTTCGCCAACCGGTTGCCGTTGCGCGGCGGGTGGGGCTCTGGAGTGACGCTGGAAAGTTCACCCGAAGTGCTGCGGGAAGCCGATTTCCAGGCGGTAAGCCCCGGCTATTTTGAAACGCTGGGCATCGGCCTGGAACGCGGCCGTTTGCTGACGCGCGCCGACCGCAAGGGACAGCCGCCGGCAGCGGTAGTCAACCAGGCGTTCGCTCGTCGGTTTCTGGCTGGCGCAGACCCCATCGGCCGCCGCTTCCACCGGAGTTCGCAGCCGTGGGTGACCATCGTCGGGGTGGTCAACGATATCCGGCGCGCCGGCAAGACCGGTGAAATTAATCCGCAGGTGTACCTTTCCGCCGCGCAGAACGATCTGTATCCCGTGCGCCTGGCCGACTTCGCGGTGCGCGCGCGGACCGGCCCGCGCCAACTGGTGAATGCGGTGCAGCGCCAGGTATGGGCGATCGACAAGGACCAGCCGGTCACGAATGTGCGGACGCTCGAAGAGATCCTCAGCCGGTCGGTGGCGGAGCGCCGGTTTGAGATGGTTCTGCTAATCGCCTTCGCGGGGGTGGCGGTGCTGCTGGCGACCATAGGGATTTTCGGCGTGCTCTCTTACATCGTCAACCAAAGGATGGCCGAACTGGGGATTCGCGTGGCGCTAGGCGCATCGCCGGGCCGGATTGTGGCGATGGTGTTGCGGCAAGCCGGCTGGTGGATCGCAATCGGGACTGGCGTGGGCCTGGCAGGCGCATTCGCCCTGACCAAATACCTGGCGAGCCTGCTGTTCCAGGTGCGGCAAGGCGATCCGTGGACGTATGCCGCTGCCGTATTTTTGCTGCTGGCAGTTTCGATGGCGGCGGCGCTGATCCCGGCGCGGCGCGGCGCGAAGGTGGATCCTATGACCGCTCTGCGGTACGAGTGAGATGTGTAGGACAGGCCTCCCGGCCTGTCCTACAGCGTTCCTCTTCTCTGTCACACCAGACAGGCCACGAGGCCTATCCTACCTAACTGTTCTGATGGCTTTCCATCCGTTGCTGCCGCATCTGCCGGAGATGAGCCGGGAGTTGATCCGCCTTGGCCCGCTGATCGGGGGTTAGAGTGCTATAGACTTTGGCGAACGCCTCGTGGCGCATGGCCGAGACTTGGCCCTTTAGGCTGGCTTCCTGTGCGCTCAGTTGGTCGATCTTGGCGGTGTCGTTCGCCCGGACAGCCTGGAACATTGCCGAGCGTACCTGTTTCAACTGCTGGCGGATGGGTTGCGCGGCTTGGCGCGCCGCCTGAAACTCCGCCTTGGCCTGGGCTTTCTGCGCCGGGGTCAGATTCAGATAGCGGGTGAGCCGGGCGCCGCGATGGTGCTGTTGCGCGGCCGTTGGCGCCGGCTGGCTCGGAACTTCTTGTGCGGCCAGTACCAAGCCTCCCGCTACCGCCGCGGCTGCTGCAAAACGTAACCAATTGTTTTTCATGATGTTTATTCACTCTCCTGTTCCCAGGTTAGGGGGCGATTGTAAAGGGAGTTTGTCCGGCGCGTAAGAAATTGTAACGACGATCACGAATCCCAAGGGCCGGTAGTACTCTGTTCGGACAAGAATGCGTGCATGCGAGGGCCTGGCAGCTTACAATTGCGGAGGAGGAAGGGATATGTCCAAAAGAACGCTTCTTACGTCGATTCTTTGCGGGTTGATCGCCATAGCCGTTCAACCCATGACCGCGGCCGCCACGACGCCCAGCCTAGCCGGATCGTGGCAACTCACTTTGACGCCCAAGACCTCAACTACACCGCCGGTTACGGACATTGCGGGATTGGCAACGTTCACTACGGATGGTGCGGTGATCGAGACGGACGGTTCGGAGTTCGTGGAACACCCGGTCTCGACAACGCCCATTGCCGTGGTCGCCTCGCCGGGCCACGGAATCTGGCAGATCGCTAACACGCCCGGCACTCTTTTTGTCCAGTACTTCAGCCTTGTGTTCCATACGGATGGCGCGTTGTATGCCAAGAACGTCACCACTATATTTCTGACGCTGAACAACACGGGGAATCAGTTCACCGGCACTTACACGACCGACCAGGTGATTGGCAGCGTCACGACGGTGCTGTCGTCCGGCACGATAAGCGGGCAACTGATTCCGCACGTCCCATTGCCTTAGGCTTAATCAGGTGACCGTAGCGCCGGCGGTGGTACTTTGAGTCCGCCGCCGATGGCAGCCTCATACCGAGTGGGTGGATTCGTGCGGCTGGGCACGACCCTCCGTCCGTCGAAAAGGAATTCGTACCGCCGGCGCACAGTTGCGATTCTGAGTTTGTCTTGGAGAACGTGGCAGTCTTCGAAAATTCTGTCCGGAATCGCGGCTTTGCCCAAACGCGCGGTGACAACAATCCGGACGGCGTGGCGCGTGGGCGCCGGAACGAATGCGACCGATTCGATTTTGCCGCTGTCTACGTCGCCGTCAGGGAGCTTAAAGCAGGCTGCGAGCGTACCGGTCACTCCGAAAAAGTACGCCCGCACGTAAGAGTCTCCCGCATCTTCCTGCTTGCGTGGGTTCCCCACATCCATCAGGTATAGAGACCAATCCAATCCGCCAGAGTGCCTCTCGGAGACCTCGCAAATCAGAAGGTCCCGGCCATCGGTACCAGTCAGTTTTTTGCAATCGTCCGCATTCAGACCGGGGCTGTATCGAACCATCCGCCACGAAGATCCTTCCTTTGTAAACAGGAATACGCCGCTATATGACGCTACGTGGGGTTCGCACCCCAATCCGCCGACCAGAGCGTCCTCCGGACTTTCTCGATGGCGGAGACGCTGGGTCTCGAACCCAGACGCCCCGAAGGGCCCTCCCGTTTCGAGCGGGCTGCCGCTAGGCCGTAACTCGGCTTACGTCTCCGCATTGGAGCGCCGCGTGGCCATCGAAGCCACTAACGCGGGAGTTGCAATCCCGCCGCTCCTCCACTTTGCGTTCCGGCGCATGGTGCGCCCCCTGGGATTCGAACCCAGATGCCCGAAGGCCACAGTTTTTGAGCCTGCCGCGTAAGCCGTTCCGCCAGGGGCGCATAACTTGGTGGGCCTGGAGAGACTCGAACTCTCATGTCCGAAGACGCCAGTTTCTAAGACTGGTGCGTATGCAATTCCGCCACAGGCCCATGGCACTCCGGGGCCGATTCGAACAGCCAATCGTGGGTTTGGAGGCCACTTGCGCCACCATCCGCATCCGGAGCACACTGGTGGGGAGAGCAGGATTCGAACCTGCGAGGTTTTCCCGAAGGGTTACTGGGGCTACAGCCCAGCGGTTTCAACCACTCACCCATCTCCCCGATGTCAAAGAACTTACACGAATTATGGCTTGGCGGAAGGCTGGCGAGTCGAACGCCAAAGTCCCGAGGGTACACTGGTTCAGCAAACCAGCCGGGATTGCCGATATCCCACGCCTTCCGGGCCGGCAATTACCAATACAATAGCGATGAGAGTGGATAACTGGACAGGCAGGAGCAACAGAGGAAGCGAGTTTTTGTTGCGGTGTCCATGAGTCGATAATACACCATGTTGTGACTGTGCGTCAAGAGCTATCAGTCATTAAAAGGCGATTAAGCCAAATGTGGAGAGTGGGGCTAAAGCCCACTGCGGGCTCAAGTCTGGCTCAAGCCCGCGCTCCACGATTTGCCACCGTGGTGGCTCCGAGCAAGGGAAGATGCTTAACCAGGCAGAGCCAGGGCTTGGGTTAAGTTTGTTTTTCGAACTCTCATTAACCGGCCAAGACCGAACCTGTTCCCCAATTTCTACGAGCGCGTCTTAACTGGAAGCCGTGGTGGCGGCCGCGCTCAATTCGGAGTTTGAATCGCTCCAGATCGAACTGATGCTCGTTCCGGAGCTGATGAAGAGCGCCGCGGAGGCAAGCGCGACGAACGCCATCAATAGCGTGTACTCGATTAAATCCTGGCCTTGCTCGTCTTGCCAAAGCCGCTTCGTAAGGTTCAGCATGGAGGTCTCCTCAAATGAAATTCGAAACTGGAATCGAACGGATGCCAGTCGATTCATTCTCATGTCAACGCGGGTTAACAGACAACGCTGCTGTTGGATAACGCTAACTGGAGATAAGCGCCAAGCGCTTCGCGGTCCGATCCAATACGGGCAGTTGGCGAAACTCAGCAGGCCTGCCAGGGCGATAACGCACCGCCAGCCGTACCCATCGCCGCCGCGGGTGTAGAGAGTGGCGGCGGGCCTGGCGGAAGATTCACTATCAGGAAGGCTGGAGGCGGAGAGCGCTAGTGCGATGAGGGTCCACATGCGGTCGCCTCGAATTTGTCGTCTCGATGTACGATACGGGCGAAGGCGAGTTCGGGCTCATGTGCGAATGCGCAAATCCACTCGCCGCGCGCGGCTTCAGCCAGCCAGTGGAGCTTGCTGTCGATCGATTGGATGGGATCGAGATCGAAGGCTGCCACCCAGGTGGGTGTGACGTGCGCGGCGGTGGGGACCAGGTCCGTCAGGAAGCCAAAGGTTTGGCCCGCTGAACTGGCCGTGACGATCGTCATGTTGCGCGTGTGGCCGGGAGCCAGGCGCAGCCAGACGCCGGGCGCCACTTCGGTATCCGCATCGATCAGCCGCATGCGCCCGGCTTCAACGAGCGGATCGTAATTCGCATCGATGTAGGCCACGCTATCGCGCGGATGCCGGCGATGGGCGTGCTCCCACTCGCCGCGCCGCGTGTAATAGACGGCACGGGGGAAAGTGGGACGCGGGATGCCCTGGATGAGGCTGGTGTTCCAGCCGCAGTGATCCCAGTGGAGGTGGCTGTTGACCACGATGTCGATGCGCTCGGGATCGATGCCCGCCGCTGCGATGGCCTCGGGCAGAGGCACAGGCTTAGGGGGCAGTTTCATGCGCTCGCGCCGGCGCGCATCCAGCTTGTCGCCACCACCGGTATCGAGCAGGATGGTGTGCTCGCCGGTTTCGACGATGTAGCAGTTGAAACCCAGCGGCAGGCGGTTCAGATCGTCAGGCGCGGACTTGCGGCTCCAGAGCGTTTTGGGAACCACGCCGAACATAGCGCCGCCATCCCACCAGTAAATATCCTCGCGGACGAGGGTGACGCGGAAGCCACCCATCTCCATCATGGGAATGGCGGGCAGGGCGGACATGCGCTACAGACCGCGGACCAATTTGCGGCCGCGGTCGAACAGGTCGGCGGCGTCGTCCACCAGTTGGCGGCCCTTGTCGATCATTTCCTTGCCGCGGTCGTAAACTTCCTTGCCCGTATCGGCGACGGCTTCCTTGCCCTGCTGGGTCTTGTCGGAAATGAGCCGGCGGGTTTTCTTGCCGCTCTGCGGGGCCAGCAATAGGGCGGCGGTCATCCCCACCACCGCGCCGGCTACGAACCAACCGATGTTGTTCGCCAGATTGTCTTCATCGTTATCGAACATACGAATCCTCCGTGAGCTCCAACTTTCATTTTAAGCCATTGTGGGATTATGCTGGAGACATGCCGATTGAACCGGACGCTTCGCACGAAATGGACATGGTCACCTTGTTCAGCTCTTCCAACCACGATGCGGAGATGGAGGCCATGCAGATCCACGGCATGCTCGAGTCGAATGGCATCCCATCCATCCTGGTGGGGACGAGTTCCCTTCCGGTGCTGGCGTTCGAGGTTCAGGTTCCCAAGGAGAATTTGGAGGAGGCGGAGCGGGTTCTGGCCGAGGCGAAGGCGGCCGGGCCGTCCGCGGCGGCCGAGGCGGAAGCGGCTGGGGAAGACGGCGCGTCCTGAATGCGTTGACTTCTCAAGCGCCTCTCATTATTCCTCAGACCTAATGGTGGCGTTCAACGCACGTAGATAAAGTTCTGCCCGCGGTTTCCTGGCACAGCGTGAAATAAAATTAGCTCTCCACGCACTTTAGATCAGCGTGGTTGCGCAGCACATCGTATTCGCTCCGCGAACTTTGGGCCGGGCCACCCCGCGAATTAGAAAAGGAGCATCCCATGAACAACTCAGAACAGCATACGCAACTAGTTAAGAAACTGCTTGATTCCAAAGCTGTAGACTTCACCGCTGTCGGCAAGGTCATCTCCGAAGTCGGCCCTTCGCTCTCGCTTGCCGAAGAGCCGGGCGACTTCTTCTGCGGCACAAACCGGATTTTCTTCCATTGCTATCGGGTTTTCAACCCGGGCGTTCCCGTCGAAGACCTCGGCGAACTTGCCGCGAATGCCGGCGAACTGCGCGCCAAGAGAAGCTGACCCTTGATGGCGCCGAGGGCATGGCGAGGCATTATGAAATCCAGTCAACTACAAAATAAACACCGCAGGTGGGACGAACGGGACCTGATCGAACGCCTTTGCCATGCCCTCGATATTGCCGTGCTCGGCGTGGAACACCTCGCTACCAATGGTTACTGCGATGCGCATAACCCGGCCAGAAGCATCCGTCCGGAGAAGCTCATTTCCGAAACCGCCATCCTACTCATTTCGGCTTCATCCGTTGCCGCTCATATCGAGATAGGGCAGCGCGTCAAGCAGCTGGCTGAACGTCTCATTCCCCATGCGCGTAGCCAACGCGCGATGCTGGGACTTTGCCTTGAACCCGCGGTCGCCTGGGATTACGCCCTGCCACATATGTGTCTCACCAGACTTGGCTACCGCGATTCCGAGTTCGATGAGTTGCTCCGCCAGAGCCTGGCATCCCAGTCTCGCGCGGGACGGGAACGCGTGCCTCACAGAATTCTCGAACAGGAGTGGGTCGCGATGGCTTGGCCTGAGCCAAAGGCTCGCCGCCCTGCCACTACGACCGCACGCAGGTCCGTTCTGAATCATCCGATGGACCTGATCAACGGCGCCCGCGACGACATCTATGCCTTTACGCACGCGCTGATCTACGTTTCGGACTTTAATGTACAGCCTGCGCGGCTGCCACGGCGCCGCTCCATGATCCTCGCCGAAGCCGAGGCGCTGCTCGCTCGCTGCCTCGACGAGGAGGACTATGACCTGAGCGGCGAAATTCTGCTGAGCTGGCCGCTCACCGGCAAATCATGGAGCACGGCAGCGGCGTTTGCCTTCCGCGTCCTGGCGCACGTAGAAGACAAGGCCGCTTTTCTGCCCACGCCCAGTACTAGGATCTGCGAGTTGAAAGCGCTGGAAGGAATTCAGCGGACGCAATATTTGCTTGCAACCGCTTACCACACGGCTTACGTGATGGGACTAGTTTGTGCGGCTTCGCTGCAGCCCGGATACGCACCCCCTGCGGCCATCCCATCAGACGGCGTGGAGCCAGGCGCAGCAAAGCAAATCATAAAACTGCTCGATGCCGATGGCCGGTCTCCCCATTGGCGCGACGAGTTCCAACAACTTGCCGAGCCGGAGGCGGACGCGCTCGCGAAATTTCTCATTGACATTGCGCTGCGGAGACGGGTTGCCTGCCGCGACTTTGGAGGAATCCGGGAGATCCTCAATCTGGCGTACGAATTAAACCTCGCCAACATCCCGTCAGCCAGCCAGTCGGCAGAAATGCTCGACCGGTTCGCGACTTTTGCCAGGATTACCAGCGAGTATGCGCGTGCGAGCGGCTGCGGCGCACCGCGCTACACTACGACAGGCCAGGAGGCCTGTCCTACCGGAGCTCTTCCATAATTTCGTCGAGAGCTTCCTTGCCCGGCCGCACCTTAGCTTGCGGCAGCGTAGCCAAGGGTTCCTCCGCCAGGTGCAGCATTTCCAGAAAGTTCGGCTTCTCGGTGTTCACGTATAGAACGCCGGTGAGCACCTCTTCCCTCTTGGCGGCCTGTTCGAGGGCCGCCGCCGCGGCCATCCGGTTGGTGGGATCGTAGTCGCGATCCAGCTTGCGGATGCGCAGGTGCGATCCGTCATGCAGCTCGACGTCGCGCACTTCACCCTCGGCGATTTCCACGGAGATTTCCTCGTAGGAGGGCACGAAATCCAGATCGTGCAGCACCTCTTCGTGCTCCTTCATATAGCTATAGCTCTTAGTGGAACCTTCGTGATCGTTGAAAGTCACACACGGCGAAACCACATCGATCACCGACAGGCCGTTGTGCGCGATGGCCGTCTTGATGAGCGCCTGCAACTGCTTCTTGTCGCCCGAAAACGAGCGAGCTACGAACGTGGCGCCCCATCGCAGCGCCAGCGCGCAGCAATCGAAGGGCGGCAGATCGTTGATCACGCCGGTCTTCAGTTTGGAACCGAGATCGGCGGTGGCCGAGAATTGCCCCTTGGTCAGTCCATAGACGCCGTTGTCTTCGATGATGTAGATCATCGGCAGATTCCGGCGTACCAAGTGCATGAATTGGCCGATTCCGATGGACGCCGTGTCGCCGTCTCCGGTAACGCCCAGGCCGAGCATGGTGCGATTAGCCATAATTGCGCCGGTGGCGATGGACGGCATACGACCGTGAACGGCGTTGAATCCGTGCGACAGATTCAGGAAGTACGCAGGCGATTTCGACGAACAGCCGATGCCCGAGAACTTGCCCACCCGCCATGGCTCCACGCCCATCTCGTAGAAGCATTCGATGACGCGCTCGGAGATCGAATTGTGGCCGCAGCCGGCGCACAGCGTAGTCTTGGCGCCCTTGTAGTTGATCACCTCCAAGCCAATGTGGTTCACTTTCTTGGGTGGTGGTGCGGCGACGGTGCTCATTTTCCCTCCTGGCGGACGATTTCATCGGTGACAGTGCGGGCGTCCAGCGGCAACCCGCCGTAATATTTTATGCTTCTCAATTTCGCGATCTGTTCGGGCGTCATCTCCAGGCGCATCAGCGCCAGCAATTGCGCGTCGCGGTTCTGATCCACTACGTAAACTCGCTGATGGCGCGCAATGAACTCCGCCAGCTCGGGCGTGAAGGGATAAGCTTTCAGGCGCAGATAGCTGGCCGGGATATCGTATTCGGCGAGTAACTGATCGCAGCTTTCGGTCACCGCGTAGTGCGACGTGCCGCACGCCACGAAACCGATTTCGGCGTCTCGACGAGAGCGGACCTCGGGCGCCGGAACATGTTTGCGCATGGTCTGAAACTTATGCGCCAGCCGGTGCATGTTGTTGATGTAGTCGTCTTCGCGCTCGGTATACTGGGCGCGTTCGTTGTGGCCGCTGCCGCGCGTGAAATAGGCGCCGGCCGCATGGTTGGTGGCGGGCAGCGTGCGATACCCGATGCCATCGCCGTCAACGTCTTTATAGCGCGCGAAGCCGCCCAGTTTGTCCAGATCCTCGGCGGTCAGGACTTTGCCGCGGTCCAGCGGCTTCTCGGGATAGGGGAAAGGATCGGACGGCCAGTTATTCATGCCCAGGTCGAGATCGGTCATCACGAACACGGGAGTCTGAAAGCGCTCGGCGAAATCGAAGGCGTCGCCCGACATGCTGAAACATTCTTCCGGAGAACAGGGGAAGAACATGGGATGCTGCGTATCGCCGTGCGAGAGCGTCGCGGCGGACAGCAGATCGCCTTGCATGGTGCGCGTGGGAAGGCCTGTGGAAGGACCCACACGCTGCACGTCGAAGATCACCGTTGGCACTTCGGCGTAATAACCGAGGCCCACGAATTCGGACATCAGCGAGATGCCGGGGCCGGCGGTGGAGGTCATGGAGCGTGCGCCCGCCCATCCCGCGCCCAGCGCCATGCCGATCGAGGCCAGTTCGTCTTCGGCCTGCACCACGGCGAAGGTGGCGCGGCCGGTTTCCGGGTCGATGCGGAAGCGCTTCAGATAGCCGATCAGCGTTTCGACCAGCGAGGAAGACGGCGTGATGGGATACCAGGTGACCACCGTGACGCCCGCGAACATGGCACCGAGCGCACAAGCCGCGTTGCCCTCGATGATGATCTTGCCCGTATTGGCGTGCATACGCTCGATCTTGAAAGCGTCGGTCTTGGTGTAGGTGCGGGCGGCGAATTCGTAGCCGGCCTGCGCGGCGCCCCAGTTCAACTCGGCAGCCTTGGCCTTGCGCTTGCCGAATTGCTTCACCAGCGCCTTGTGGATCTCATCCATTTCGATCGAGAGCAGCCAGGCCACGATGCCGTCGTAGAGCATGTTGCGCACCAGCTTGCGCAGCTTGGCGTCGGGGCAGACGGGCGCGACCAGCTTGTCGAAGGGGGCCGGATAGAAATGCAGATCCGAGCGCAGGGCGTTGAGCTTGAGCGGCTCGTCGTAGACTACGGCCGCGCCGCTATCCAGCTTCATCACGTCTTCGCGCGCAGTTTCCGGGTTCATGGCGACCAGCAGGTCGATTTCCTTCTTGCGGCCGATGTAACCGTGCTTGCTGGCGCGGATGGTGAACCAGGTGGGCAGCCCCGCGATATTCGACGGAAACATATTCTTGCCGGAAACCGGCACGCCCATCTGGAAAATGGAACGCATCAGGACGGAGTTGGCGGTCTGGCTGCCGGACCCGTTGACTGTAGCGACTTGAATGGAGAAATCGTTGACGACGGTATGGGCGGAGTCGCTGACGCGCGGCTCCGCCGGCGCTATTTCGAGCGTTGACATCTATAGGAGTCCTTGTTTTGGGTGATGACCCTGTTCACTGCTTCGTATTTTATTATACGACG
>Ga0070761_10002709_pt1 | contig 10785 bp, 10 predicted proteins | sample HubBroMetageREF1_FD_66724 | JGI IMG/M metagenome (GOLD analysis project Ga0070761, IMG submission 66724) | Reference soil microbial communities from the Hubbard Brook experimental Forest, New Hampshire, USA - Hubbard Brook CCASE Soil... | ecosystem: Environmental > Terrestrial > Soil >...
CCGTCGGGCACGCGCGGCTCGTACCTCTTGGCCGTGCCCGCTGCCGACATCAGCTTCGCCCTTCGCCGCAACCGATTGCAGCTAGCCTACAACCTCGGCTCGCGCTCCGTCCGGGGGACCGGCTGCGCGTCTACCCGATAATCGCCTCGGCGGCGGCCGGGTTACGGCGAGTCAGCGGCATCCGGGCCCGGGTGTCGTCATCGCGTGGCGTGTACACGACGATGCGCGCCTCCGGCAGTTCGGACGGGTTCAGCTCGCTGACCGCCAGGCTGAGCCTCCCGGCCCGAGGATGCAGGTAGGTCAGCGTGCGCGGCTCGACCTCGGCGACCTCATGTCTGGCCCAGAGCTCGGCAAACTCCCGGCTCATGCTGCCCAGGCGGCGGATGTCCTCCTCCCAGGCCGGGTCGCCGACGTGCCGGCCGTACGCGGAGCGCAGCCGGGCCACCATGTAGCGGACCTGGTTGTCGTACTCGACGAACTTGGCACGGGCGCTCGGCTCGGTGACGCAGCACCACAGCGTGTTCTGGTGGACGCAGGGCATCGTGTGCCACTCCCAGAACAGTTCCTCCGACGCGTGGTTGGACATCAGGATGTCGAACCGGCTGTTGACCAGGCTGGCCGGCAGTGGTTCAAGTGAGTACACGATCTCCCGGATCGTGTCGGGTACCACCAGCCGCGTGCACTCGGTGCGCAGCGGCGTCGCCTCGGCCAGCCGGTACAGGTGCTCGCGCTCGGCCCGGTCCAGGCGCAGCGTGCGCGCCACGGCGTCCAGCACCTGCGTGCTGGCGTTGATCTGACGGCCCTGCTCCAGCCACGTGTACCAGGTGACGCCGACGCCGGCCAGCAGCGCGACCTCTTCCCGGCGCAGCCCCGGCGTGCGCCGCCGCGAGCCCGGCGGCATGCCGAAGTCCCCCGGGCTCAGCCGGGCCCGCCGGGCCTTCAGGAACTTGCCGAGCTCCGCCCGCCGCCGCTCGCACGCCCGCTGTGAGATCTGATCCACGTCGCTGTGCATGGTAGCTAGGAGCCTAGCGGGGACCACTGACATTTCCGCGGGCGTCGCGGGACGGCTGGGCGCGGACGCGGACGCGGACTTGTTGGGGGCGCGGGTACCCGCGCTCCGTTCGGCAAAAAATAAAGACTGCCGCAGTGGCATTCCTGGCTCAGCGGGCCTCGGCTTCGCGAACGCGTTGCACCATCATTTCCAGCAGCACCCAAGCGGTCTCGGGGTGTTCCAGGGCGAAGGGCCGGAAGACCCACGCCGTGAACAGGAGGCAGCGCAACTCCGTCTCGGCCGTGATCGTGGCCGAACGATAAGAATGGTCGATCAGCGCCATCTCGCCGAAGTAGTCACCGGGACCAAGCGTCCGGGCAGGTACCCCGCGCACGCTCACCGCGGCCTGGCCCTCCATGATGACACCGAAGGTTACGCCGGTCTCATCCTGCTCCGTGAGCACCGCGCCAGCGGGAAATGTCCGCTCGTGCGCGTTATTTGCAAGTCTGCTCAATTCCTTCTTCGAAAGCATTGAGAATAGCGGGACCTTAGCAAGGACCTCTTGGGGCGTTGTCATGGCATGATGCTACGCGCACGTCACCGGCGCCGCCCAGACGTGGCCGTAGTAACCTGGCGGCGCCCCGGTCGCGCTCTGGGGCCTTTGGGACCTGGGGCCTTTGGGAGAAGCGATGGACACCCTGCTGCCCGGCATCACGTTCGAGCGGGTGCCGACCAGCCGGCTGACCGTGGCGGTGCGGTCGGTCACCGGCCGGACCGGGCCGGCGGTGCTGTTCGTGCACGGCAACGTGTCGTCCTCGCTGTTCTGGCAGCCGGCCATGCTGGCGCTGCCCGAGGCGTACCGGCCGCTGGCCATCGACCTGCGCGGGTTCGGGGAAACCGACCCGGAGCCGGTCGATGCGACCCGCGGGCTGCGGGATTACGCGGACGACCTGGCGGCCGCCGTCGAGGCCCTCGGGCTGGAGTCGGTGCACCTGGTCGGCTGGAGCATGGGCGGCGGCGTGGTCCTGCAGTACCTGGTCGACTGGCCTCGCGACCATCGGGTCGCGTCGCTGACGCTGGTCGATCCGGTGTCCCCGTTCGGGTTCGGCGGGACCAAGGGCCCCGATGGCGTCCTGTGCGACCCGCAGGGAGCGGGCTCGGGCGGCGGCGGCGCCAACCCGGAGTTCGTGGAGCGGCTGGCCGGCCAGGACCGCGGCGACACGAGCGTACTGTCACCGCGGCGGGTGTTGCTGGCTCACTACGTCAAGCCGCCGCACGTACCCGAGCACCTGGACATCTTGGTGGAGTCCATGCTGTCCACGCGGATCGGCGACGACTACTACCCGGGCGACTCACGACCCACCAACGCGTGGCCGGGCTTCGCACCGGGCGACCACGGCGTGCTCAACACGATGGCGCCCACCCACTTCCGGATCGCCGACCTGTCCGATGTCCAGCCCAAGCCGCCGGTGCTGTGGCTGCGCGGCGCCGACGATGTCATCATCTCGGACACTTCGCTGTACGACCTGGCCTACCTGGGCTCGCTCGGCGCCGTGCCCGGCTGGCCCGGCGAGCAGGCCTGGCCGCCGCAGCCGATGGTGACCCAGACCCGCGGCGTGCTGGATGGCTACGCCGCGGCCGGCGGGCGCTACCGCGAGGTGGTGATCGACGACGCCGGTCACGGCCCGCACCTGGACCAGCCCGAGAAGTTCCTCGCCGAACTGACCCGGCACCTGGCCGATCCCGTGTAGACCGCCCGGCAGCGGGCAGGATCCAGGGCTTACGACCGCTTCGCTATTCATGGGAGAGATCATCGTGACCGCCATACCGGACATCACACTGAACAACGGCCAGCAGATCCCGCAGCTGGGCTTCGGCGTCTTCCTGGTCGAGCCGCAGGACACCGTGGCCGCGGTCAGCACCGCGCTGCAGGTCGGCTACCGGCACATCGACACGGCCGAGATGTACGGCAACGAGCAAGAGGTCGGCGAGGCGATCAGGCGGTCCGGCCTGGACCGCCACGAGGTCTACGTCACCAGCAAGCTGAGCAACGACGCCCACCGGCCCGACGACGCCCGCCGGGCCTTCGACGAGTCGCTGAAGACGCTGGGCTTCGACTACCTCGACCTGTTCTTGATCCACTGGCCGCTGCCGACCAGGTACGGCGGCGACTACGTGTCGACCTGGAAGGCCCTGGAGGAGTTCTACCGGGAAGGGCGGGCCCGCTCGATCGGCGTCTCCAACTTCCAGGCCCACCACCTGCGGCGGCTGCACGGCGAGAGCGAGATCATCCCGGCGGTCGACCAGATCGAGGTCAACCCGTACCTGACCCAGGACGAGCTGCGCGGCTTCTGCGCCGAGCACCAGATCGCGGTCGAGGCCTGGTCGCCGCTCGGCCGCGGCCACGTCCTGACCGACCCCACGATCGTGGCGATCGCCCGGCGGGCGGCCAAGACCCCGGCCCAGGTCGTGCTGCGCTGGCACCTCCAGCGCGGCGACATCGTCTTCCCCAAGTCGATCACGCCGGACCGGATCCGCGAGAACATCGACATCTTCGACTTCGGGCTGTCCGCTGAAGAGGTCGAGGCGATCAGCGCGCTGAACCGCAACGAGCGGACCGGTCCCGACCCGGACACGTTCGACGGGCTCTAGGAGCCCGCTGAAAGTACCTTAAGTGGTGGATTCGTGCTATGCGGTTGATCGGGGGCATTCCCGTACCCTCGATCAACCATGAAGCACCAATCAACCGCCGAAATGGGGCGGGGGTTACGTGAGGGGACGATGAGGAGGCTCTAGCGCGCGGTCCAGGCGACCGGGAGGCGTTTGACGCCGCGCTGGAAGTTGGATCGCAGGAAGGACGGCTGGCCGGCCAACGTTATCGCGGACGTGCGGGCCAGGACCTCGGTGAACAGCGCGTTCATCTGAGTCCGGGCCAGGTGCGCGCCCAGGCAGAAGTGCGGGCCGTGGCCGAACACCAGGTGCGGGTTCGGGTGCCGGCGGATGTCGAAGCGGCCGGGTTCTGGGAAGACCGCGGGATCGCGGTTGGCCGAGGTGAAGGAGACCACCACCTTGTCCCCGGCCCGGATGGGCTGCCCGCCGATCTCGCAATCGGCGCTCGCGGTGCGGCGGAAGGTCATGACCGGCGTCCACCAGCGCAGCATCTCGTCGACCGCGGTCGGCATCAGGGCCGGATCTTCGCGCAGTTCTGTCTGGGACCATGGATGTTCGACCAGCGCGATGCACGCGCCGGGCAGGCCGTTGCGCAGCGTCTCGTTCCCGGCGACGGCGAACAGCCAGAACATGTTCTCGAACTCGGCCACCGACACCTGCGCGCCGTCCTCGTCGGACTGGGCCAGCAGGATCGACATCACGTCGTCCCCGGGGCGGCGGCGCTTGTCCTGCGCCAGCAGGTGGGCGTAGGCGTACAGGTCGGGCATGCCCTCGCGGGTGCGGGGGTCGGGCATCCGGCCGTCGCGATCCGGCGCCGGCCGCATCGCGAGCGCCTCGGCGGCCATCGGCGTACCGCGCGCCGGGTCGAACTCGGCCGACGAGGCGTAGTCCGGGTCCTGGTAGCCGATGACCCGGTTGGACCAGTCGAACAAGAGCCAGCGGTCCTGCTCGGGCACGCCGAGCACGTCGGCCAGGGTCAGCAGGGGCAGGTCTGCGGCCAGATCCTTGGCGAAGTCGACCTCACCGCGCTGACCTTTGAAGACGTGGTCGCAGATGGCCCGCGCGTGCCCGCGGATGCGGTCCTCCAGCTTCGCGACCGCCCGCGGCGTGAACGAGCGGCTCAGCAATCGCCGCAGCCGGGCGTGCTCCGGAGGGTCCATGTTGAGCATCATCCGGCGGACATAGCCGAGCGCCCGCGGTGTGCCCGGGTCCCGGATCTGCGTCGCGCCGAGCGAGGACGAGAACAACGAGGGCCGCTTGAGCACCGATTCGACGTCGGCGTGCCGGAGCACGAGCCAGAAGCCGGGACCTTCCGGCCAGCCCAGGACGGGGACCTCGGCCACCCACGCGACCGGGGCGACGCGGCGCAGCCGGGCCAGGGCGTCGAACGGCACGCCCTCGGCGTAGCTGGCCGGGTCGAAGACGATCTCGGTGTCCGGCCGGGCCGGCCCCCCGGGTCCGCCGGTCCGGGCCGGCGTCACGGGCGCCCCAGGAACTCCTCGATGGACGTGGCCAGTGACACCGGGGACTCGAACATCGGGTAGTGCCCGGCGTCGGGCAGGATGGTCAGCTCGGCATCGGGGAAGAAGACCCGCCAGGTCTGCTCCATGACGTCGGCCGACATCGCCGGGTCGTTGACGCCCACGATCAGCTTGACCGGCGCGGCGGTGTCCACCTTGGCCTCGGCGGTGAAGTCCGACTTCGCCCAGGCCTGCAGGTAGGCGGCGACCGCCTCGACCGAGGAATTGTCCAGCGAGGCCTGGACAATGTGGTTGATGAACGTCTTGGTCAGCTTGTTCCCGGTGGTGAAGTCGATGATCGCGGCCCGGTTATCGGGATCCGTGGCCGCCCCGGAGAACAGTGCCCAGCTGTCGTTGTCCATGGGCACCTGACCGGCTGGCACCGAATTGAGGCCGACCAGCGCGCGTATCCGGTCCGGTGCCCACAGCAGCATGCGGTGGGCGAACTTCGCGCCCATCGAGTGGCCGATCACCGAGAACCGGTCCCAGCCGAGGTCGTTGGCGACGGCGAGCGCGTCGGCGGCCGCCTCGTCCACGGTGAACTCGCCGGCTTCGTCCTTGCGGTCGCCGTAGCCGCGCAGGTCCATGAAGACGTAGGTGTAGGCCGACCCGTTGAGCCATTCGGGCAGCGAGCCCCAGCCTCGGGCCGACCCGAACCAGCCGTGTATGGCCAGGACGTGGCGGTCCCCGGATCCGACGGTCACATACGAACTGGTCACACTCGCCTCCGCGGTGGTGGTCGTCGCTGCCAGTTGCGACTCTAGCGCTAAAGCTGGGCGGCCAAGATGGGCCAATCAGCGTCGATCAGGGCGAGCCTGGCGCCGACGCCGACGGCATCCTCCTCCGCGACGAGGATCCTGCGCAAGGTTCCGGAGACCGGGCAGGGCACGGGTATATCAGCAAATTCAGTATTAATATGCAGCAGCGACTCATGCAGTCTTATGTAATCGCCTTCCTGTTTCAGCCACCGCGAGACGGCCGGCTGTGTGACCTGGGCTACCCATTCGGGCGCCCTCAGGCAGAACAGCCTGGTCACAGTCGCTACCTGATGGGTCGGGTCTTGTGTCCTGGCGATAGCGAATTCGATCGCACCGAGTTCTGTGCCAATTGGGACCGTCTCGTCGTCAGCAACGTTGATCTCACGCAGGTAACCAGATTCGGGCGCCGGGATCTCGATATCGACTTTGTCCGTGGTGATATCAACAACTCCTTCATCCGCGTGCACGTAATCGCCGACTCGCCGTAGCCAGCGGATCACGGTTCCCTCGAACACGCTTTCACCCACGGAAGGCATGAAGACGGCGACCCGGTTCCCGATGTGGCGCCAGACGGAACGGGCACGCTTGGCCGCGAGGGTCTGGGTCACGGGCCGCACGAGATGCACGGCAGAGCGCTCGGTTACCTCCTCGTCTTGTTCGGCACCCGATTCGGCGACGATGCCGCGCAGCTGATCAAGGTTGCTCGCCTCGCGTTTGAGCACGTCATCTACTGAACGCAGCGCCCCAGAAACGATCCACTGATCCGTCCCGCCCATGAGCGGTTCAGCACCGGGCTCGTGTTCGCTGGGCGCCATTTCCGGCACATTATCCGCGCCTAGCTCGACACCTTCGAGTTCGGTAATCCGGTTACGGCACTGCCTAAGTTGCTCAAGAGCTTCGTCCTTGAGCAGGATGGCTTCGGCAAGCTGGCGCTCGGCCTCGGCCAGCCGTTGAGCGGCCCCGTCCCGAGCGCGCTCCGCCTCATCTAGGCGCCGCTGCGAATCGTTTAGCTGCGCGCGTAGTTCTTGCTGCTCGTCCTGCGCGCGAAGCTCACGCTGAAGCTGACCGCGGAGGCGGTCGCATTCGGCGGCCAGGCCGGTCGCTGCTCGCCGCAACTTGTCCTGCATGCGCAGTAGAAAATCGACCAAGCCGTAATGAATGCGGATTGACTGCTGGGCCCGGAGCACGGTGTACTGCGCGCCGGCGATCTCGCGTTGGGTCGCTGCGATCTCGCGCACCAAGGATCCGACCTCGCGCAGCTCAGCCGGGACCACTTCGGTGTGATAGTGAATCTCGACGACGTTCTGGTCATGGGCCGACACGAAGGCACGCTCACCCGCGCGAGCCCTCTGCTCCACACCGGGGTGAGGCTGGCGGCCGGCCTGCTCGTCGCCGCTCTCAGTCATGACCCGCGGTGGCCGCGGCCAGGCTGGCAGACGCCGCCGAGCCCGAATGTCTTAGCTGGCCACGCCATAGTAGTCAGCCCCTTGATTCGTGTGTAAGTCCGGCAAACGGTCGACCGGCATCCAGGTCCTGCGGACCTAAGCCATGCGCCATAGATGGGGGGCGTTCACCTGCCGTATACCCGGAACGGGCGTCATTCACCCGTGCCGGGGCGGTATCCGCGAGCCGGCGACCGCGGCGGCGGCGCGGCGGTCAGGCGCGGGGAAGGGTCAGCGTTAGCTCGCTACCCTGGCCCGGTTCGCTGCGGGCGGTGAGCTGGCCGTCGTGCGCCCGGGCGAGCTCGGCGGCGACGGCCAGGCCGATGCCGCTGCCGGAGACCGCAGCGGCCTGACGGCCGCGCCAGAACCGGTCGAAGATGCGCGGGAGTTCCTCGGCGGGGATGCCGGTACCGGTGTCGGTGATGGTCAGGACGGCCTGCTGGGAATCGCCGGGCCCGGCCTCGATCGTGACGCGACCGCCCGCCGGGGTGAACTTCAGCGCGTTGGTGAGCAGGTTCGTGATGACCTGGTGCAGCCAGCGCGGGTCGGCGTTGATGCCGACCGGGGTGAGCCGCCGCTCCAGGGCGATCCCGGCCGCCTCGAACTGGCCGGCCAGGCTGTCGGCGGCCGTTGCGGCCAGGCTGGCCAGGTCGCAGGGACGGCGCGTCAGGTGCAGGGCCGCGGCGTCGGCGGCGGCCATCGTCTGCAGGTCCCCGACCATGCGGGCCAGCCGAAGCACCTCATCGCGCAGCGACGCCAGCTGATCCGGGGTCGGCTCGGCGATCCCGTCGAGCAGAGCCTCGTGGCCCGCCTGCAGGACCGCGATCGGGGTACGCAGCTCGTGGGCGACGTCGGCGACCAGGTCACGGCGCAGCCGGTCCTGCCGGTCCCGGGTGTCAGCCATCTGGTCGAACGCGGTGGCCAGCTCGCGCAGTTCGCTCGGCGCGGCGACGGCGCCGACCCGGGCGCTGCGTTCGCCGCGTCCCATGGCCCGGGTCACCGCGATGATCCGCTCCACCGGCCGGGTAATCCGGCGGGCTATGGCCAGCCCGGTGAGCAGGGCGAGGACCGCGGCGAGCCCGGCGGCGCCGAAGATGGCCCGCAGCAGGTCGGACTGCAGGGCACGGTCGGCGCTGGCCAGCCCGGAATTGGTGAAGCGGACGACGACCTCCCCGACCCGGTCGCCGTGCACCAGCACCGCCGCGCTCCGCTCCGGGGCCGCCGCCAGCGCGGCGAAGTTGGGTGACGCGGTGACGACCTGTCCGTCGCGATCGCGGATCTGGGCCTCGGCGCCGGTCCGGCTGGCCAGGTCCAGCACCGGGGACAAGTCGGCCGAGCTCCAGCTGCCGCCGTCGCTGGATACGGCGGCGGCCGCGGCGGTCGCGAAAGCGCTGGTCAGGTCGGTCCGCTGCTGGCTGGCCAGGGCCGAGACGTCCGCGGCGGCGAACGCCGCGGTGAGCCCCGCGAGCAAAGCCACCGCGGCCAGCGCGACCGAGAGGAAGGCCAGCGCCAGCCGCAGGCCGAGCGTGCTGCCGCGCCCGGCGTCGGTCGTCGCGGGCTCGGTCGTCGCGGGCTCGGTCGTCGCGGGCTCAGTCATTGCGGGGTCACTCATTGCGGGGTCAGTCATCGCGGGTCAGGCCCAGCCGGTACCCGCCGCCCAGGACGGTCTGCACGATCTGCGGGCGGCCCGGGTCCTGCTCGATCTTGCGGCGCAGGTTCTTCACGTGCGAGTCGATGGTGCGCTCGTAGCCCTCGAACTCATACCCGCGAACCCGGTTGATCAGCTCGAACCGCGAGTACACCCGGCCCGGGGCGGTGGCCAGCGCGCCCAGGATGCCCCATTCGGTCGGGGTGAGGTCGGCCACGGCGCCGCGCACCGTCACCTGCCGCCGCGGCGTGTCGATGAGCAGGGCCCCGCCGCCGTAGCTGACCGGGCCCGAGACCGTGACCGGGGCGCCGCGCCGCAGGATGGCCTGGACGCGCAGGACCAGCTCGCGCGGGCTGAACGGCTTGGTGACGTAGTCGTCGGCGCCGAGTTCCAGGCCGGCGATCCGGTCCTCCTCGCCCGCCTTCGCGGTCAGCATGAGGATAGGCACGGAGCTGACGGCGCGCAGCTCGCGGGCAACGGTCTCGCCGGGCACGTCGGGCAGACCGAGGTCGAGAACGACCAGATCCGGCGCGGCCTCGGCCGCGAGGGTGATGGCCTCGGCGCCCGAACCGGTCGACAGCACCGCCAGGCCGGCCCGCTCCAGGTAGGACCGGACCAGCTCGCGCAGCTTGCGTTCGTCCTCCACCAGCAGCACCGTCGCCGTCATCTCGACCTCCACGCGATCATCACAGCGGCTTCACCCACCGTTCGTCACGGCACGCTTTGGTGAGCGTAGACGAGAGGAGGCTAACGTGACGGCCGCCAGCCTGCTGATCCTGCTGCCGTGGCTGGCTTTCGCGGTGGGCCTGGTGGCGATCGGCGTGCGCTTGCTGGTCGTCCGCCGGAATCGGCGGCGCCGGTGACCGGCCGCCGCCGCGCGCTCTCCACACGAATCACATATGGCCCGCATGGGGTTGCCACACCGGGTGATTGAGCTGGGGATGGCGGGTCACGCGGAGTTGAGCCGGCTATGCGGGGGCCGGCTCAGCACGTGTGCTGGGGGCGTGCACCACGGCCCGTTCGGCAAAAAGGTCTTTATCAGAACGGACCGTGGTGCGTGCGGCTGGACCAGGCTGGATGATGGTCTGGTGAGTGTGGAGGCAACGGGAAAAAGTGGCGGCGAGACGGCCGGCGTGGCCTTCCCGCTCGCGGCCGACGGACGCCGCAGCACCTCGGCGCTGGGCCGGGCGGTGACCGCGGACGCGCTGCGCCGGACCGATCCCGCCGGGGCCGCCGCGGCCGAGCACGAGGCCAACTGGCGCACGGGCTACCTGACGCATTTCCGTAGGCTCATCGAGGCCGGGCTGGCCTCCAAGCAGGCCGCGGTGTCGGTGGCGCGGGACGGGCTGGAGTCACTGCACCGGCGGATGCGTTCGGTCGGCCGCGACGGCGCGGAGGCCGGGCTGGACGCGCTGGTCTCGGCGCCCGCGGGGAGCCAGTGGACCACGGTCACGGTGGCGGGCACCGGGGTGGCCGAGCACGAGCTGTCGGTGCCGTACCACGGCGAGCAGCTGCGAGGCAGCGCCCTGCTGCGCCGGCTCGAGGCGTGGGTGAGCGACGGGATCATCGAGCCGTCCTGCGCGGACGCCGTGCGGACGGTCGCGGCCCGGCCCGACTGGCTGGCCCTGCCCGGCCGAACGGTCGTCGTGCTCGGCGCGGCCGCGGAGGTAGGCCCGCTGCCGGTGCTGCTGAGCTGGGGCGCGCGGGTGATCGGGGTGGACCTGCCCCGGCCGCCGATCTGGGAGCGGGTGCTGGC
>Ga0070761_10002711_pt1 | contig 10783 bp, 8 predicted proteins | sample HubBroMetageREF1_FD_66724 | JGI IMG/M metagenome (GOLD analysis project Ga0070761, IMG submission 66724) | Reference soil microbial communities from the Hubbard Brook experimental Forest, New Hampshire, USA - Hubbard Brook CCASE Soil... | ecosystem: Environmental > Terrestrial > Soil > Temperate...
ATTTTTGATCATCGCGATTCCCGCTTTTCTGGTTTCCATCTTCTGGCTGACGCTGGGATGGGGCTGGCACACCGCGGCGGTTGGCGGCGGCCTGGAGATCGCGATCGGCGTGGGGGTCGTCATTTACGCCACGCGGCGGCAAAATGCGTCGCGAAATCCCGGGGCGGGCGGCCCGGAGGCTGGGCGATAAAATTTCGTGAAGCGCGATGACCGCCGCTGAAAATTCTTAAAAATCCTGGAACGGAATATGCGATAGTGGCCGGTTGCGCGCGGGCATATTTTCCGCGGCGCGACGGTCTGCCGTTCGCGCGGGAGCACGGGTTGAAAAATGATATGCTGCGGCAATTCACTGGCGGAGGAGCCATGCACATGCGAAAAGTGATTTCCATCCTGGGAGCCTGGGTGCTGGCGGCGATGTTGGCCGCGACGGCGCTGGCGCAAGGCACCGGCAGACTGAACGGCGAGGTCTTGGACCCGAACGGAAAGCCCTATCCGGACCAGACCGTGACCATCAAGCTTCCCGAGACGGGCCAGATCTACACCGTGAAGACGGACAAGAACGGAAAATTTGTGCAGCTGGGAATGCGCAGCGGGGTGTACGTCATCACGTTGACGAGTCTGAATTATTCCGAAAAATTTCAGGTCACCGACGGGCAAGAAAACAATTACAAGCTGGACCTGAAGGCAGTGGCGGCGGCAACCGCGGCCGCGCATCCCGAAGAAGCCAAGAAGAAGGAAGAAACCGAAGATAAATTCAAGATGATGAAGCAGCATTTCGACGCGGGCGTGGCGGCGCTGGGGGCCGGGAACGATTTGAGGGCGCAAATCAAGGCAGCGACGGGGGACCAGAAGTCGACTTTGCAAGCGCAGCGCGTGACCGACTGCACGACGGCGGCCAGCGAATTCTCGCAAGCGGTGCAAAACCTGGGAGAGAAAGAGGTCAACAACCGCGCGATGGTCCTGGGCAACCTGGGAGCCGCGAACGAATGCGCCGGAAAATATCAGGATGCCGCGGACGCGTTTCAGAAGGCGATTGATACGAAACCTGTCGCCGGATACTACACCGGACTGGCGACAAACCTGGCAAACGCGGGTGCGTCTTCTACAGATCCGAAAGAGGGCGAAACGAAATTCGCGGGAGCCAGCGCCGCCTGCGAGAAAGGGACCGCGCTGGATCCTGCGACGGGCGCCACCTGCTGGAAAAATCTGGGCATCGTGTTGAGCAACAAGGGCCGTATGAAGGAGGCAGTCGCGCCGCTGCAGAAAGCCTCGCAAGCCGATCCCAAGGATCAGATCACCTGGTACATGCTGGGAAGCGCGCTGACCGCAACGATTGACACCAAGCAAGAAGGCGAAAAGATGACATACATTATTCCGCCGGGAACCGCCGAAGCCTATCAGAAGTGTATTGATACGGGGGCGGATAACGCCACGGGAAAGCTCTGCAAGGACGCGTTGGACGGATTGAACGCGATGAGCGGTGGGCAGAGCACCTCAGTGAGTAAAAACAAGAAGAAATAGGGCATTTTTTGACAAGCCGGCAGCTGTATGTTGGCGCAGTCGCCGCGTGCGCTTTCCTTTCTGCGGAATTCCCATTTTGGCATGCTTTCTTTTCTCGATTCGTCCGGCGAGGAGTGCTATTCTCTCGCTCATCGCTTCGCGTAACGCTTCATTCGACGCAATGCGTTAAGAGTGGGGCGGCGCGCCGCGGAAACCCTCAGGGGAAGCCGGTGGAGAAGTTGATTTGAACCAGCCCAGCACAGAACGACGCCGCAGCGAGCGAGTTTCGGAATCCTTGCCGTTGATCGTGCGCGGGATTGACCTGCTCGGGCAGCCGTTCGAAGAACGCACGAGCACGCTGGCCTTCAATCGGCACGGATGCCGCTATACTTCCAAGCACCATCTGCCGCGCAATACTTGGGTGACGCTGGATCTTCCTCAGGGAGTGGCTCAGGGCCTGGCTCAGGGAGTGGCGCAAGCAAACGCGGGGGCAAATAGCGGCGCGGATTCGACGGGAAATTCGCGAGTTACGCTGCGCGCGCGCGTCGCCTGGGTGCAGCGGCCGCACTCGATTCGCGATTTATTTCAGATTGCCGTGGAGCTGGAAAGCCCGGCGAATATCTGGGGGACCGACGCCGCTGAATGGAATGGCGTAGCCGCGGCGAGCCCTGAAACCGCAAATTTACCTGCAAAATCGATCCCACGCTTCAGCGAACGGCCGGAGAGGAATGTGACGGCGGGGAACATTGAGAATTCCATGGACCATTTCAAAACGGAAGCGAAATTTGATTCGCGGGAACCTGAAGCGGCGGCTGCACCTGCACAGGAGTTCACAGGCGACGCGATGCATCCGGCCGAAGCTGCGGTGGCGGCCGACAGCCCTCTACTGCGGGAACTTCGCGCGGAGCTGGATCGCCAGGCGAAGGACGCGGTGCTAGTGGCCGCCGAGCAGGCGCACGAGGAAGTATTGCAGACCGCGGCGGCAACTGCGCGCGAGCGGACGAGCAGCGCTGAAGAACTTTTCGCGAAGTGGAAGCGCGAGGTCGAGAAAATGCAGGCCGGCGCGCGCGAGGAATTTTTCGCGCAGGTGGCTGCGAAGCAGGATGAGGCGCTGGGCACGCTGAAATCGGGATTCGAGGAAAAATTCGGGCAGGCGCGCGAACTGCTGGGCGAAATCGCTCGCCAAGCCGAAGCGCTGCGCGCCGAAAGCGGCAACGCGCAGGAAGCCACTAGCCAGGTGGCGCGAGCGCTGCTGCAGTTGGAAGCGGCGGACGCGGCACGAACAAGCAAAGAGGCGGGGCCGTCGAAGGAAGAAATCGCCGCGCAGGAGGGCGCGTTGGCTGCCTGGCGGCAGCGCCTGGATTCGGAAATGACGGTGGCGCAGGGACAATGGAACGAGCTGCTGCAATCGTCGCTCGATAATAATTTGCCCCGCATGGTCGAGCAGCTGGGGGAACGTTCGCAGGAAGTGCTGCGCAACGCCGAGCAGAAAATGACACAACGGCTGAGTGAACTGCGCCAGCCGTTTGCGCAAGCGGCTGCGGAGGCGCGCGAGACTTTTTCGGGGATTCGGTCTGCGCTGGAGCAGGAAGTGCTGAAGGCTCGCAGCTCGCTGGCGGAAGTGAAGCAAGTGGCCAGTCGTACCGAGGAATTTTCAGCGCAGTTGGAAGCGGCGAGCCAGGACACGGTGAACGAGCTGCACCGGCGCCTGGAAAGAATTCTGGACGCGCAGACGGCGGAAATGCATCGCCGCATGGAAAATCTCTCGGCGGATGTTGCGCTGCGGGCGGTTCCGGTGCTGGATTCGCTCAGCCACCAATTCCAGGAACGCGCCGTGGCTGAAGCCGAGGCCAAACTCGCGCCGCATTTGGAGCGCGTGTCGGCGCTGCTGCACGAACTCGCGGCGCACGAGGTGCAGCTGGAAGATAGCCTGCGCTTGCATCGCGAACGGCTGCGCCAGGTGTCGGAAAATAATCAGCGTGAAGTTGCCGCGCAGGTTGCGGTAACGCTCGCGAGCTTGCACGCCGATTTTGAGGCGGTGCGCAAGGAAGCGCTGGCGAAGTGGTCCGAAGAATTGGAAGCGAGCGGGGTGCGCGCGTCGCACGCGGCGGCGGAATCCATTGGGCACACGTCCGAATGGCTGCAGCAAGAGGCGCGGGCGCGTTTGCAAGCGCTGGTGGAACAGTCGTTTGTGACTGCCGAGGCGGGACTGGGACAAAAAAGCGCGGACGCGGGGCAGAAATTCGAAACGCAACTCGCGGCGCAGTCTGCGGCGCACCTGGGGCAAATCCGGGCGCAAGTGGAAGGCGTCGCCGGGGAAGTGATGGCGCGCACGCGCACGGATCTCGATCGCGCGGCCGAAGCCGCGGCGGCTTCTTTCGGCCAATTGCTGCACGAGGTATCCGATCGCGAAACGACGCAGTTCGCCGCCTCGACCGCAACCACGAGGCGCGAGCGCGCGGAGGAATTTGACCACGCGACTCAAGAATTGCTGCATCAGCTGGACGTGAACGCTTTTTCTTCCGTCGAACGCTTCCGCACACAAATGGTATCGCAGTGGGAAGCAAGCGTCGGCGAAGGGCGCGCGGCGTTGGGCGCGGAATTCGCGTCGGCGCTGGAGGGCTTCCGCTCCGAGCGCGACGCGCACCAGAACGAATGGTCCGCGCAACTGGAGCGCGTGAGCGGGGAAGCTGCCGGAAAGTTTCAGGATCGCCTGCAGACCACGGCCGATTCCTGGGTGATGGCTTCGGTGCGACGGCTGAACGAGCACGGGCAGAACGGAATCGAATCGCTACTGCGCTCGGCCGACCAGGCGCTGCGCGATTCCTGCTCGAAAGTGTTCGATGGCCTGGCGCAGATGCTGCGTGAACGCGCGACCAATGTGGCGGGCGCCGGCAACGTGGCCGGATTTACGCAGGTTTCCGGTCGCGACACGCCGGAATAACCCAACCCGCGCAAAGAAGCAATCTAATCCACTGGACCAATTCCGCTGAACTGCTGCGCTCGCCGGACATAATCGGTTTGACCCGTTCACCATTCACTCAATCACCGCAGCCCAGGCTTGCTTCGCATCCGCTCAAATACGGTTCCTGTTTCCGCGGCCACCCAACCCTGCGCAATCGCTGAAGAGTTGATAAGATAACTTGAGAACTCCACGCAGCCACCATGCTTGCTGTCAGCGACAATCTTGCACAGTGCTTCAGCGCTTTGCGCGAGCATAAGCTGCGCGCTTTACTTACAGCCCTGGGTCTGACGATGGGGGTGGCCACGCTCATCACCGTCATGACCATCGTGCAGGGCGCAAACCTCTATGTGGAACAGAAGATCGCCAGCCTGGGTGCCAACGTGTTCCAAATCGCGCGCACGCCCTTCGCGGTGACAGACTTCACCATAATCATCAAAGCGCTAAAGTACAGAAAAATCGAAGTGGAGGACATGGCCGCGATTGCCGCGGAATGCACTGCTTGTGAACAAGTCGGCGGCAGTGCCAGCGCCAGCGTGCGCGCACGATCTGGCGACAAAGAGCTGCAGGACGTTAATCTTTATGGCAATTCCCCAAACATGGCGGAAATTGACTCGCGCGCGGTGGAATTTGGCCGCTACTTCACAGCATCTGAGGCGGAGCACAAGGCCAATATTTGTTTGATCGGAGACACGCTGGTGCGGGAATTATTTCTCGGTGTGGATCCCGTCGGAAGATCCGTGCGCATCGGCAACGATGAATTTCTGGTGATCGGGGTCATGGAAAAGATCGGCAGCGTCCTCGGGCAGGACCAGGACAACTTCGTCATCATTCCGCTGCCGGTTTTCCTTCGTGTCCAGGGCACGCACTCCAGCATCACGATCAATGTCAAAACCAGCGCGCAGAACTTTGAGATGGCGCAGGACCAAGCCCATTTGATTCTGCGCTCGAGGCGGCATCTGGTGGGCGATAGGGACGATGATTTTTTCATCGGCACCAAAGAAAGTTACATGGCCCTCTGGCGCAGCATCAGCTCGGCGTTCTTTGCAGTGTTCATCATGGTGAGCGCGATTTCAGTGGTCATTGGCGGCATCGTGATCATGAACGTGATGCTTGTGAGCGTAACTCTGCGGCGGCGAGAGATTGGCGTGCGGCGCGCCGTGGGCGCGACCAAGCACGACATCCTGGGGCAATTCATAGTGGAAAGCGTGATGCAATGCATTGTGGGAGGCCTTGCCGGCGTGACTCTGGGATTTCTGGTCGCACTGGCACTGCGGACCTATACGCCGTTCCCTGCTTCCGTTCGGGGCTGGGTGGCGGTAATGGGTGTGTTCCTGAGTTCCGCGGTCGGACTATTTTTCGGAATCTATCCGGCAGTGCGCGCATCACAGCTGGATCCGGTAGTGGCTTTGAGGTCCGACTGATGGCGCTCATGACGCTGGCGCAGGCCCGGGAGAATTTTTTCGCCGCAATGGACACTTTGCGCTCCTCCAAAGTGCGCTCGGCGCTCACGGTGCTCGGCATCGTCATCGGTGTGTCCTCGGTGATCTCCATGGCGGCCATCATTCAAGGCCTGAACAAGTTCGTGCAGGACAAGGTGGAATCGCTGGGCTCGCGCACCTACTTTCTGACAAGATTTCCGCCGGCAATGGATCCGTCGCGCATGCCGGAACGCATCCGCACGCGCCGATATATCGAATACAGCTATGCCGATTACATCCGCCAGGCCGCTCCTGATGTGGAGATCGTCACCACCATCGGCACGCGCGGCTTTTTCTTCGGAGATAGCAATCTGATTACCAGCGGCGATCACAGCGTCGAGAAAGTCATCGTGCGCGGCGCCGAGCCGGAGTACACGGAGGCGATTCCGCTATTTGCCGTCGAGCGCGGTCGCTTCATCAGCAGCTATGACGAAGAGCACGCGCGCCCTGTGGTGGTGCTGGGTGCCGCCATCAGCGAATCGCTCTTCCCCGATACGGACGCGTTGGGCAAGACGGTGCGCATCAACGGCGGCTTGTACGAAGTCATCGGCGTTTTCGAGCACGACCAGGGGCTGTTTCTGGGTCCAGGAGTAGACATCTTCGCCATCATCCCGTTGAGTAATTTCAGAAAGGAATACCCGGGGTCTAGAGAATTGGTGATGGCATTCACGGTTCCCAAGAATGCAAATATCGAGGTGGCGCAAGGCGAAGTGATTCAGGCGATGCGCCGCTTGCGCCACGTCCCGCCCGAGAAGGAAAATGATTTCGAGCTGAGCTCGCCGGACTTTCTGAGCAATCTGTGGAATCAGCTCACTGGCGCACTGGTAATCCTCACAACGGTGATCAGCTCCATCGGTTTGCTGGTAGGCGGCATCGGCGTCATGAACATCATGCTCATCTCCGTGACGGAGCGCACTCAGGAAATTGGCGTGCGCAAGGCGATTGGCGCCCGCCGCGCGGATATACGTTTGCAGTTCCTGCTGGAAGCCGTGGTGCTCACCCTGGTCGGCGGCACAATCGGGATTTTGATCGGCGCGGGAGTTTCCACGTTGGTGCGCACTCTGGTGCCTTCGATTCCCGCGACGCTTTCGTATCTGTGGGTGGCGATCGGTTTCGCAATTTCCGCCGCTGTGGGCGTTTTCTTTGGCTATTATCCGGCTAGCATGGCGGCCAACCTCGACCCCATCGATTGCCTGCGGTACGAGTAGACCTTCCAACGCGGCTTGGGGTAATGCATGGAGGTGTCAATGCCGTGAGCGACCACTGCCATGGAACAAACGGATTCACGGCAAAGCAGCAATGTTCAACGCTCAACTCGAAAATGCCGAAACTGTGAAAGTAACTGCGCATCACAATTCACTAAACTTAGCAGTTCGCGGCAGGAAAGTTGCGTACAGGAGCAGGTGTAGTTATCATGCCCTTGACAATCAAAAGCCTCGGAACTATTAAGTGCAGCGAGTCATCGATTGATAGGTTATTCCGTTAGGGGCCCGCGTTCCCCGCGCTACGTGAAACCGGAGGAAGCAATGATCCTTTCGCGCACGTCTGTCCGCCATGGTCATATCAGCGAACTCCTAGGAATACTCGGTAACAAGCTTCGTCCCTACGTCGAACCGGGCAATCTGGTGACCATTGTCTTCTTGGCGTTGTGCTACTACTTCGTTGGGAAGATCGGAATACGTCCGGCTACGCCGAATCATTCTGTGACTGCGATTTGGCTACCTGCGGGGATTTCTTTGGCAGTCTTCCTGCTACGCGGTTATCGCGTGTGGCCCGGTCATATTCTCGGGGCGTTTCTTCTCAGCATTACAATCCGGCACTCGATTTTAATTTCAGCGGGTCTTGCCGGTGCCAACACACTAGAGGTGCTGATAGCAGCTTTCCTGGTCAACAAATATGCCAATGGCCTCAACGCGTTCTTTCGAACGCGGGACTTTTTGCGTTTTGTCATCATTGCGGCGGTGATCACCCCGGCACTGTGCGCTACCTTGGGAGCGGGCCTCCTCTGCATGGGGGGTATTGCCCGCCTGGCTGACTTCCTGGCGGTCTGGTCCGTTTGGTGGGTAGGGGACATGCTGGGTGTGCTGTTTGTGACCCCGTTTCTGGTGCTGTTGCTAGGGCACAAACACCATTCCATAGGGCTTGGAGAGCCTCTTGAAGTTACTGCTTTGATTGCGGGACTCAGTATCACGTGCGTGCTGAACTTCGGGCATCAGCCGATGTCGTGGATTCCGCAAAACGGGCTTTTGTTTCTTTGCGCTCCCTTCTTGGCCTGGTCAGCGCTGCGCTTTTGCCCTCTCGAGGCGGCTGGGGCAACACTGGTCATGGGCGGATTTGCGAAGTGGGGGTCCTTGTACGGATTAGGACCATTTCAGAATGCCGTTGGTCTGCCACTTTTCGTAGGCGGATTTCTGGCCGTGGGCACTGCCATCACCATGACGGTCGCGGCGGCATGCGCGGAACAGAAAAGCGCAACAAGAGATGCCTTGGGCCTGTACTGCGTTCTTAAGGATATAAAAGAAGGCGAAATTCGTGTGCTGCAAGAGACCGTTGAGGCTCTCCAGATTGAGTTGGCAATGAAGGGACCCCGTCGAACAGCCGACTCGTCTGATTAGGATATACCCGGGGCCGAGACATCGCGATCGTGCTGAATCGGGTATCCGCATAAACGAAACGCGCGTCATCATCAATGTCGACGACATCGGCTTGCCCGTGATCGTGATCGGCAGCCAGCGCATCGGAAAGGAGATCAACATGATCATTGGTGACAGATTACGTACCCTAAGGGAACAAAAGAATCTTTCTCAGGGAGATATCGAGAAGCGCACTGGATTGCTTCGCTGCTATATTTCACGCGTCGAGAACGGCCACACGGTACCCGCCGTTGAAACGCTGGAAAAGATGGCGCGTGCTCTGGAAGTTCCTCTCTATCAGATTTTCTATGATGGTGAGGAACCCCCCAAGCTGCCGGAATTACCAATACGCAAGAAGGGCGAGGATGTTTCCTGGGGAGGTTCCGGCAAGGACGCGCGCACGCTAAGTGCCTTCCGCAGGCTTCTGAAACGCATTAGCGAGAGCGACCGGAGACTACTGGTATTCATGGCGCGGAAAATGTCCGAACAGGCGAGTCCCCGCGCGAAATCGTAGCGATTCAAATCTCAATAGTCGCAACTGCGGGTAGCTCAATGCGCAGCGCAAAGTGATGCGACTGTCGTAGCTGCTAATCAGTTCTATAAAAGGAGTCAAGGGGAAAACACGTTTGGATCACCAGCGATATCAGCCTGAATGCCATCCTTAGAATGCCGGCGCCGCATTGAACGCGCGGTAACTGGAACTTCGCACTCAGGCGTTCGGCAATTGACTTTGCGGAATTACGGTACACAATAGAATTCCCTTCCGGAATCATCTCCTGGCAGCCGACTGCCCTCTTCAGTCAACAGCCACGCAGTGAAGTTGTGTCCATTAACAATCCCAAGGAGAAACAAAATGAAGAGATCGCTATTTTGCGGCACGGTTTTGCTTGCGCTATTGGTTCTTGGTTGCCAAACGAACCCGGCCGCCGCGCCGGTGCCGGGTCCTGCCGGACCGCAGACGGGACAATCCGGGCAACCGGGAGGTCCCGGTGCATCCGGACAAACGGGCGCGACGGGCCAGGCCGGAGATCAGGGCCAGCCGGGAGAGACGGGACAGACGGGAGAGCAGGGCCGGCAGGGGCAGGCTGCACCGTGTCCAGCAGGTGAGCACAAATACACAAATCCAGACAACGGTAGAACGATTTGCGTCAGGGACTAATGAACTGAGCGGGAATCTCTGCGGCGCACAGCTCGTGTGAAATCGTGGTTGGCGGTAAACCATCGCTGCTGTAGCGACAGGGTGCGGTTGTGCTTGGCGACGCCGAAGATTATGGGCCTCGCTGCTCATTAGGCGTGCCAGCTCAACCGGTCGATGCAACACCATCCAATGCGTCGATTCGACATTGCTTCCGCGGGAGAACCATCCGTTTGGCTGGGTTCGGTCAAAACCTTGCCAGGGCAGCGTTTCGGCTGGTCTAACGGTAGCGGGCGATTTTAGCTTTTGTTTTCAATGCAAGATCGGTTCGAGCTCAGTGTGGCATCGACCCACTGAGACCACCTTGGTTATCTGACAGACGTCCGTTAAGGCTCTGCTCCCGAATCGTGGGCAAGCCGCGAGGTAGCAGTTCGCCTTCTGAGCAATAGCGGTTAACGCGTTTTCGATGACTATGCGTGGGCTGCGTATTCCGTTCTGCCCTTGCAGACGGAGTGAGGGCACTTGCAATCCACGTCCGGGATTTCTTCCATCGTCTCGCACTGCGGGCTGCAGTAATTCTCCGAAGTGACCTGACACGTACAAACTGGATGTGCGCATTTCTTGGTTTCGCTGGTGGCCATAGGCTCCTCCCTTTTCGGTCGTGCGACGCGCTAGTGTATCAGTTTTCGGCCGCATGCTCCCAATGTCCTGTTACCGCGATGGTCTCAATGGGTCGATGCAACACCATCTAATATAAAACTTCTGTTCAAAAGTGGTGTCTATGGCCCAACGGGAACGAGCAGGATTTTCTGCAGCGAAGCGGACCGAGATATGGAGCCGTTGGAAGGCAGGGCAGTCGTTGCACACGATTGGCTGCGCCTTCGGCAAGCAACATCCGTCCATTCACTCTCTGTTATCGCGTCACAGTGGGATTGCTCCGGCAGTTCGTCAGCGGGCGCTGCTAACACTCACGCTGGCGGAGCGCGAGGGCATCTTGCGAGGAATGGCTGGCGGTTTGTCGCTTCACGATATAGCCAAAGGCCTGGAGCGCGCTACCCCGACGGTGAGCCGG
>Ga0070761_10002712_pt1 | contig 10781 bp, 10 predicted proteins | sample HubBroMetageREF1_FD_66724 | JGI IMG/M metagenome (GOLD analysis project Ga0070761, IMG submission 66724) | Reference soil microbial communities from the Hubbard Brook experimental Forest, New Hampshire, USA - Hubbard Brook CCASE Soil... | ecosystem: Environmental > Terrestrial > Soil >...
CCACGACCGAGCATGCGAACAAGCTGGTACTTGTCGGCGATGACATCTCCGATGGCGGGAGGCTTCATCATCATGGAAGACGCGGACACGGTGTACCTCGGTGCGCAAGTAGCGTGCCGGCCGGAGACGGAGCTCGTCGCGGGGAGCTCACGGCCGAGCTCATGCGGTCGCCAGCACGGCCGGCGACGAAAGGCGCGCCGTTCACGCGCCCGTCAGATTCGCGACTTTCTTCCCATCGGATGATAAGGGGCCGATCGCTCGCCCTCGACTCTCAGGTCGTGCACCCCGGATCGCGAGACTGGCGGCTGAGCGCCCGCTTCCCGCGGACGGTCCGGACTGCCACCCGAGGAATCGCGCGCACTCAAGACTTCGCCAGCGTTGAGCACCGCGGTCAGAAGATCCTCGGTCTCAAATGGCTTCCGCAAGATGCCAATCGCACCCAGCCTGCGTGCGACAGGACGCACGGATTCGTCCGCGAGCGCCGTGATCAGAAGGACGGGGACGTTCCACTTGGCCCGCCGCAGAGCGGAAAGCACCCCGAGTCCGGAGAGGTTCAGCATCCGCACATCGGCCACGACGACATCCGGGCGAAGGGGCGGAGCGTCCGCCGTCCCTCGGAATCGGTCAAGCAACTCCGAGCCGTCCCGCGCTTCGACGACATAGTGGCCTCCGACGCGCAAACTCGTGGCCACGGCCTCTCGCATGGCCTCATCGTCATCGGCCACGAACACAGTCATCGGAAAACAGGGGGACTTCCGCCTCGCGCGTCCGTCATCGACGACCGTCGCGGTCAATTCGGGGTTCAGGCTCATGACGATTCCAAGTTGGGAGTTCCTCCGGGACGGTGCACGGAGCGCGCCATCCGATCCCGCCCATTCGTCGCGCGTGCCGCAAAGTGTCGATGCAAGCGTCGCAAACGCCGCTCGATGACCCCTCGTCCACGCGCCGGCCGATGCTTATCCGCGCGATGCCTCCGGGAATCGGAGTGACACGGTTGCGGATGTTCCCCGGAGCTGTTCGCTGAGCGTGCCTGCGAGAGCGAACAACTCCTGGCGGAGTCGAAGCGACGCACCGCCGCTGGCGCTCAGGACAAGGCGGCCGAAGGTGGCGTCCTTCACAGCTGCCAGCAGGGTGCGGGCAATCTTCGCGCGGTAGCCATCGACCGCACCCTCCGTCTCTTCGTTGCAAGCGAGCACCGCCACTCGGACGTTCTGCTGGCCACGGCGAAGCGTGTCGAGCTTCTCTTGGGTTCTTTGGAGCAACTTCTCGCCTTTCTGACTGAAGGCGACGAGGTTTGAATGGTCCCCGACGTGGCCTGGCCACGCGCTTCCTGGCTCCATGACGACCAACGACACCATGGGCATCTCGATGGGCTCACGGACTTCGCGCGCGGACCGTTGGAGCGCTCGGGCCCGAGGGGGCGCGTCCGCGAGAGCCATTGTGCTGCTCGCGACCGACGCGGTCGCCTGACTTCGCTCCTGCCTGAAGTTCTGGGCCATTCGTCATTCCTCCTTGGACGGAGCGCGGCGGACGAACAGCAAATCTCAAGCCAGGGCGCGACGGCGTCAGAAGGCCCTTGTGCCGAAACAGTGTCGACATCGTCATGACGCGGCGCGAGGCTCCATGAGGCGTTTTAGCCACGTACCGCTCCATCTCCCCGCCCATCAGATGCCGTCGGGAGCTTGCGCACTTTGCCCTGTCCCGCATCGCAAGGTGCCTCGGTTCCGGGCCGATGCGGTTCTGCGCCGAAGGCGGTAGCCTGGAAATAGGCGACCGCGTAGGAATCGCGGGCATCTGATCCCCGTGACGGTAATCTAGCGCCCATGCTCCACGATTTCCTCTCCGCAAACCGCGCCGCCATCGTCGCTCGGGCGCGGGCAAAAGTGGCCGCGAGGCCCGCGCCTCGCGCGACGGACGACGAGCTCACGAGCGGCATCCCCCTTTTCCTCGACCAGCTCATCGACACGTTGCGGGTCTCGCATGTTTCCTCGGCCGCGATGGCCGAGAGTGCGACCGAGCATGGCCGAAGTCTGCTCTCGCTGGGCTTCACGGTCGCTCAGGTCGTTCATGACTATGGCAGTCTCTGTCTCGCCGTCACCGAGCTGGCCGACGAGACCAACGCACCCATCACCGCAGCCGAGTTTCACATCTTCAACCACTGTCTCGACGATGCCATTGCCCAGGCCGTGACCGAGTACGGGCGGCGACGCGAGCAATCGATCACCCTTGAGGGCATGGAGCGCTTGGGAAACCTCGCGCACGAGCTTCGCAACTCGGTCGGGGCCGCGATATTGTCATTCCAGACGCTCAAAACGGGAAGTGTCGGACTCGGTGGGAGCACCGCGGCTCTTCTGGATCGCAGCCTGAGGCGGCTGGCGGTGCTCGTCCATTCATCGGTGGCCCAGGTACGGCTCGAAGCAGGCACCCGGGCCCCGCAACGCGTTTCGCTCCGCGAGGTCATCGAAGAGATCGAAGTGGGCGCCTCGTTGGAGGCCGTCGCCCGTGGTCTCACCTTCGCGGTTACGCCGATCGAGTCCGGGGTGGACGTGCAGGCTGACCGGCAGCTTCTTGCGGCGGCCATAACCAACCTGCTCCAGAATGCCTTCAAGTTCACGCGCGCCAATGGCCACATCGCGCTAAGGACCTCACCGACCCCGGATCGCGTCCGGATCGAAATCGAGGACGAATGCGGCGGCCTGCCACCCGGAACGGCGGAGAAGATGTTTCTCCCATTCGAACAGCAGGGCGCCGACCGAACCGGCCTGGGTCTCGGGCTCTCGATCAGTCGCAAAAGCGTCGAAGCCGAAGGCGGCGAGATCTACGTGCGGGAGACACCCGGCATCGGCTGCGTTTTCACCATCGATCTGCCGCGCCTCTGACGTTCGTCCCACGCGAATAGCCGCCGCGAATACGAGGCTCGCAGAGGCGCAATTCGCGTCCTGCCAACGCCTCGTCACTCGGTAGCGCAGCGGAGCGCTAACAAGGGCTCGCGGCCAGGGACCCGCCGGGCATGCCAGGTTTTTCTGTGGATCAGAAGCTTCCGCAGCGCGGCAACTCCCGGCTATCCCCGTGCTCGACGCGTAAACTGCGATCCCAAGCCGCTTAGCACGATGCCGCGAGCGGCCGTGCCATGGGAGCGCTCGGCCGTCGGGGTCTGTCGCGCGTATTGCTCGGACGTGGGGCCGAAAAGGTCGTTCGCTCGTCGCCTGCGCCTGTCCTTACCGTTCCAGGAGCCGAAGACCGCGAGGTCAAGAATGCGGGTGTCTCCGCGCGCCCTCTTTGACGGCCTCCTCGGCGGCGGCGGCGCGTCGACTCGTCCGCGCAAAGGCGGCGATTGCAGCAACGCTCATGCCGCTGGCGGCGGCTCGGAGGGGAGGCGCCCGGCGTGCTGCGCGCGCTGCCATCGATAGAGTGTGGAGAGGTCGATGCCCAAGATCTCCGCGCAACGATGCTTGTCGCCCTGCGTTTGGCCCAGGACCCATTGCACGTAGGCGTCGTTCACCTGCTTCAGCGTCCAGGGGGGCTGATGACTTGGGGGTACCCACGAGGGCACGGAGGCGTCGCTCACGGGAACAGCCGACGTAGATTGAAGATCGAGCGTTTCGCCGCTCGAGAAAACGACCGCCCGCTCGATGGCGCTCGCCAGCTCGCGGACGTTCCCCGGCCATGGCGCTGCCGTGAGCGTGCGCAGCGCCTCATCGTTGATCGAACGGACGGGCGACAGCGAAGCGCGCTGACGCGCCTGCTCGAGAAAATGCGCGGCGAGTGCGGGAATGTCTTCCCGGCGTTCGCGTAGCGGCGGCACAACTAGGGGTAGAACATTCAAGCGGAAATACAGATCTTCTCGGAAGCGTCCCTCACGCACGAGCGCGAGAAGGTCCCGATGAGTGGCAGCAATTACGCGCACGTCAACGAAATGCACCCGGTCGCTGCCCACCGGCCGGACTTCGCCGAACTGAAGCACGCGCAGAAGCTTCGCTTGCATGCTCATCGGCATGTCTCCGATTTCGTCGAGCAGGAGGGTGCCGCCCTCGGCTTCGGTGAGGAGGCCCTTGCGTGTTTGGGCCGCCCCGGTAAACGCCCCGCGCACGTGACCAAAGACTTCGCTCTCGAAAAGGCCGTCGTTGACCGCGGACGTGTTCACCGCGATAAAAGGGCGGTCTCGCCGGTCGCTTCGCGCGTGGATCGCTCGCGCGACGAGCTCCTTGCCGACGCCCGTCTCGCCGCTGATGAGCACGGGCGCGCTCGACGTGGCGACTCGCTCAATGGATGCGGTCAAAGCGCGCATCGCGCTGCCCTGGCCAACGAGCTCGCCGCTTCTTTCGCGCGAGGGTGGCGGTCGAGTGGGCCAGGTGCTTGCGTCGCTAGCTCGTCGACGCTTGTCACTGATTGCGCCGACGACGAGTGTGCGAAGCTCATCGGTGTCGCAAGGCTTCGTCACGTACTCGAAGGCGCCGCGCTTGATGGCACTCACGGCGTCTGCGATTCGGCCCGCGCCGGTGATCATGACCACGGGGAGCGCTGGCCGGATCTTCTTGACGCGGTCGAGGAGCTCCAACCCGTCCATGCCCTCCATCCGGACATCGCAAATAACGACGTCGAAGTCTCCTTGGGCGAGGAGATCGAGGGCGGCTGGCGCGCTCGGCGCGAGCTCGCAAGCCGCGGCATCGCCAGAAAAAACGAGCCGCAGCGCTTCGCGCCACTCGGGGTCGTCATCGACAATGAGCACCCGCGCATTCATCCCAGACGCGCTTGTGCTTCCCATCGGGGGCTAAGCATAACCACTCAAACGGCACGCGGCGTGCTTCCGTTCGCAAATTGCTGCGCGGATTCTTGAGATCCTTGGTAAAATCCTCTCGCCAGGCCCTTCGCTTGCGAGGCGCGGGCGTGTGCCGGGGGGTGCCCAACCGTACGCGCAGCTTTGGCACGTCCGTTACGGAGCTTGCCGTCGAGCTGGAAGCGCCCATTTTGGCCGCCGAGTTCAAAACGCTCAATCTCTGCCTCGATGATGCCATCGCGGAAGCGGTAACCGAGTACGGCCGTCAGCGAGTGCGCCAGGATTGTCCATGACGGAACCGAGCGCCTCGGCACTCGCCCACAAGCTGCGTAGTGCGCCCAACACGGCGATTTCCTTTGAAAATATTCAGCGTTGCCGAGTGGCATCGAGGGGCAGCACCGGCCTCGTGCATGCGAGGGCTCGAGCGCTCATCGGTCGAATCGGTGGAAGTGCGACTCTAAGGGGTTACCTGCTTCGCGCGAGACACTTGGCCCGTTCTAGTTCTACTGCGGGATCTAGCTCTTGAAACGCGAGCTTCGCGATGTGGCTCCATGTCGTTTGTTTCTCACTGTGTCCTTCCTTTCGAAGACGAAAAATTGTCCATGCGGGCGTGAAGTGTGGAGCGTGCCCGCATGAAGGCACACGAATACAGGATGGACCTGGGCGCGGCGGCCCGCGTCGCGGGGTACTTCGACCGGATCGGCCAGCACTTGCCGCTGCCGCAACATCGAGAATCGTTCGCGACGTACGCGTTCGGGATTCTGGGCGAGGGGGATCGCAAGAGCGTCGAGCCGATTGCGGCGCGTGCGTCGGGCGGAGATGAAGAGGCGGCCGAGCAGATTCAAGACCGACTGTTACACTTTCTTCGCGAGAGTCCGTGGCGTGATCGCGAAGTACGGCGCGAAGCGGCGCAGTACGTGGTGAAAGCGTTGTCGGCACGCGAGCCGGTCACCGCGTGGATCATCGACGACACGGGGTTTCTCAAACAGGGGACCCACTCTCCCGGCGTGCAGCGGCAGTACACGGGAAGTGCGGGCAAGATCACCAACTGCCAGATCGGCGTCAGCCTCAGCCTCGCGACGGCGACCGAGCAGGTGCCCATCGACTTCGAGCTCTATATGCCGCAGTCGTGGACCGACGATCCGAAGCGCCGCAAGCGTGCACGTATCCCGGACTCGGTGGTCTTCAAGACCAAGACCGAGCTGGCCATGGACCTGATCGCTCGCGCGGTGGACGATGAGCTTCCGGGCGAAGTCGTTCTGACCGACAGCGCCTATGGGCGCGCACGCGCGTTCCGCGACTTCGTTCGTGGCAAGAACCTGGACTACGCCGTAGCCATTGACGCCGACGCGCGCGTCTTTCTGCTCGATGAGTCGGGCCGCCATCACGATGCCCTCGGGGTCCGGCAGCTCGGCCTCGAACTGGGGCAAGGCGCGTTCCGCAAGATCACTTGGCGCGAGGGAACGCGGCCCAACAAGAAGCTCCATTCGCGCTTCGCCTTCCGTCGCGTCAAGCCGGCGTTCGACGGCGTCCCCGAACCGATGCTGCGCGAGCCCGTGTGGCTGGTCATCGAGTGGCCCGACGAGGAGAGCGGGCCGACCAAATTTTTCCTCACCAGTCTGCGCCGCCGCATGAGCAAAAAGCAGATCGTTCGGACCCTCAAAGAGCGATGGAAGACGGAGCGCGCGTACCAAGAACTCAAGGGCGAGCTGGGGCTGGACCACTTCGAAGGTCGTTCGTATACCGGCTGGCACCACCACGTATCGGTGGTCTTATGTTGCTACGCCTTCGTGGTCGCCGAGCGCGTACGCGCTTTTTCCCCCCCGTGCCGACGGACCCGTCAAGATCACCAGGACGCGCTCGCGGCCTGAACGCCACTTCGCAGACTCGTTCGCCACCGCGCGTCTCGCGATTGCGCGAGTCCTCGCCCTGTGGCTCCCTCGGTGTCCGACCTGCCATCGCGACTGCGATTGCCCAAATCGAACCGGACCCCCTGCGCCTCGTCGGCCTGCGGACCGCGGGACCGTTACGATTGCCGCATAGATCCCGCAGTAGAACTAGGTTTTCGTCAAGCAAGACGCAATCAGGAAGCGGCCCTGCCTTCAGAGACTTCCACGATGAGAACGTTGGCCATTTTCGCTTTCGGTTGGAAGCCGCGACCCTCGGCCCGGATCGTCAAATGAATTCAATGGTGAAAGATGAGATAGCTGATGAGCAGTGCGGCAATGGGGATGGCCTAGCAACCAAAAAAGGCCTTATTTCACGAATGCCTCTTTCTGAGGACGCGGTTGTTTCGCCTCCCACAAGGCTGAGCAGCGCTCGAGCGAGGCGCCGCAGCCCAAGGATGAAGCCCACGAGGGAGTGGTCCGCGATCTCCTCATTGCCGACCCGCCGCCCTGCTACGGGCGCGCTCGACACGACACGTGGAAATTCGAGAAAACGGCGATGGCCGCTACTTCGCAGCACCCTTGACTGCGTGCTTGATATCTTCGACCGCTCCCTTGGCGTTGCCTCTAAGCTCATCGAGCTCGCCGTCTACTTTGAGCTTGTCATTGCCCGCCACGGTGCCAGCGACCTGCTTGATCTTGCCTTTGGTCTTGTCGATGATTTCGCCCATAGGATTTCTCGCTTTCTGAGAATGCACGTCGACTTTCGGCTCCGAGCGCTTCGATCTCGTGCCTCCGTCCCGCTCTCCGTGCATCGGGCGTACCAAATCTGAGTTCACCGATGCGGGTGCCAGCGTGAAGATCGTTGCGCCAAAGGTCGATGGATCGAAACTCGCGGACGAAGGGCCCCGTCGAGCGCCGAGAGCGTCTCGGCAGGAATGCTCAATTTCTAGTACCGGCAGGCCACGTGGCGTCCCACCTCGTGTCGGGCGACTTTTGGCACCCGTCGAGCGCCCCGCCGACGGGCGTGTCGAACGCTCGCATGGGACGCGCAGCGGGCGCGCAGGGAACGAGACTGACGGTGCTCTTGCGACCGTTCAGCGTCACCCCTCGCATCCGTTCGAGGAAATCGTTCGGCGAGCCCGCTGATCCTGACGGCGACGAACTAACGTAGACGAAGGCAAACCCCCGCTTGAAGCCAGTCGCAGGGTTAACAATCAGAGCCACGTGCTTTAGCGCGACGCCAACGGCGGCGAAGGCCGTGTGCAGTTGCGGCTCCGTCGCCTCGACGCCCAATCCGCCAACGAAAAACCGTAGCTCTGGGATCTGCATCCCGCGCAAAGTAACCACGACGACGGCAAGCTGCCTCGCTCTCCTGGAAGGACTCGCCGGTTGCGATCACGGCAGCTCGAGCGCACCCTTGACGCCCTCACATCCCGCGCTCGGAAGGGGGTGTCGCGTCCGTGCCGTCCCCATCCATTGGAGGGACGTCCGCGGCTCGATGGCCGTCGGTTGATGGACAACCAAGCGTGGCCAAGCCGCCCGGGGCCCCCTCCGGTGGCGTGCGGGGTGCTCTTACGCTCGATGCACCGCGCAATCCGCCGACCAGCGGACTCGGCGTATTTGGTACCCCAGATGCGCAACCGTCCCACGGCCGTGACCGAAGACCACACGGATCAGGTCGGAAACGTACGCGGCACGCAACTTGCGGTAGGTAATCGCTGCCCAGACTCGACTCCGCGGTCGGTGACTTGCTGAGTGAGGTCCTTTGATATGCAAAAGCAAACGATTCAAAACCTAAACCTGATGGGTGACTGCTTGGTCCTCGTCTGCGCCTCCGCGGTAGCGACGAAGGTGCCGGGGCGAGACCACTGGCATTGGATGGTCTTTCTCGGGATGTCGACCGGGTCGCTTCTCCTGTGGACCCTAGGCGGGAGGATCCTTCGCCACTACGACGTCTGGAACGGTCGCGGCCGGCGCAGCGATATCGCGCTGACGTTGCTCCTGATCGGTGCCGTGCTGATTGTGATGGCTCTCCTGCAAGCGCTGGTGCCCGCATACGGAGCGGGCGGGCACTTTCCACGGTTCATTGTCATCATGGCGCCCGCGCTCGTCTGGATGCGGCTCACGACGAGCTGGATGGCTCATCGAGACGTTCCCGTTCAACCGATTCTGATCATCGGCACCGGTCCGCTAGGTCGCCACACAGGTTTGGAAATTCGCGCTCGCGAGGACCACCGCCGCATCGTCGGGTACCTGCGTTTTGCGGACGAGGAAATCCACGATCGCCTGCCGGCGGAGCTCTTGGGGAAGGTGAGCGATCTCGATGTGCTGCTCAAGACGCAGGTCGTCGGCGAGGTCTTCATCGCGGGGCACAACGATGCTCAGCGGTCGGAGATGCAGTCGGCGATTCGGGTTCTCGAGCAGTTCGGTATACCGTTTGCGCTTCCAGCAGCAGGATTTCGATTTGGCCGCGCGCGTCCGGAGGATGAGCGGGCGCTCGCCGACGGCTACATTCACTACCTGAGCGTTCGCCACAGGCCAGTCCAGCGAGCCGTGAAGCGCCTCTTCGACATCGTGGCCTCGGCCGGAACTCTGGTGCTTCTCACGCCGCTGCTCGTGGCCGTGGCGGTCGCCATCCGGCTGACGTCTCGGGGCCCCATTCTGTTCAGGCAGCCGCGCGTCGGACAGCATGGCGATCTCTTTAACATGCTCAAGTTCCGGTCAATGGTGGCGAACGCCGAGCAGTTGAAGGCGAAGCTCATGGCGCAAAATGAGCTCAGCGGTCCCGTTTTCAAGATGATTCACGACCCGCGAATCACCGCGGTCGGTCGATTCATCCGTAAGTACAGCATCGACGAGCTTCCCCAGCTCATCAACGTGTTGCGTGGCGAGATGAGCATCGTCGGCCCCCGGCCCCCTGTGCCGGCCGAGGTTGCAAAGTACGAGGCCTGGCAAAGACGCCGCCTCTCCGTTCGGTCGGGCCTGACTTGCGTTTGGCAAGTCAGCGGACGAAACGAGATATCCTTCGAGGAGTGGATGTATCTCGACATGCAGTACATTGACCACTGGTCTCTGGCGCAGGACTTCGAGCTCATTCTGAAGACCGTTCCCGTCGTGCTCTCGGGCCGCGGGGCCAGCTGAGGCCGAAGGGCGGGACGACGCAGGTCGTTTCCACCGAAACCCGGAACCGCCGGGCGTGCCTCCTCCCGCGCCCGCAGGATCTACCGGTACACGCTCCACGAGCTCCTAATCCGCGAATCGAGACGCGATCTCGCTCCGCCCTTTTCGTGGACCAACGCATCGGCTCGTTGCGGCTGCCCCAACGTTCCTCCCGTGCGATGGCTGCAGCGCGACCGAACACGGCCGAAATTTCCTCGAGCGGGGTTTCACACAGGCCGCGACGGGCCGTCCCTATCTGTGAAGTCGGTGGGCCTCGGTTCGCGGACTGCCAAGGCTTGCTCACTTTGCGTGGACTCGCGAGGCGAGCGACAAGCGGGAACCGTTCAAGGGCAGCCGGGCGTCGTGGACGACAACGCTCTCGCCGGCCGGCTCGATCGAGCGAGCCGGCCGGGCACGCATGTTGCTCATCGCGCTGGGTCCATGCTCGAAGCCTTCATCGTATCGAACCGCGACGCCATCCTCGGGCGCGCGCAACTGCGGGTCGCTTCGCAAGGAGCCCCGACGCCATGGGGCATGAATCAGCCGAACGGCATCCCCGCGTTCTTGGACCAGCTTTGCGAGGCGCTGCGCCTCACAAAGTCGACGGTATTGGTCAACCACGATGAGATTCGCGAAACCGCGGGTCGACACGGCCACGAACTCCTCCGAATGGGGCTGACCATCGGGCAGGTCGTTCACGTCTACGGAGAGGTGTGCCAAGGGATCACCGATCTCGTCGTCGAAGAGAATGCAACCATCCCCGCCGACGAATTTCGCACGCTCAATCTGTGCCTCGACGATGCCATCGCGCAAGCAGTGACGGCGTACGCTCAGCAGCGGGAGCGTGCGATCACGGATTTGGGCACCGAACGCCTCGGCATCCTCGCCCACGAAATGCGCAACGCGATCAACACGTCGATGCTCTCGTTCGAGAGCATCAAGAGCGGGCGCGTCGC
>Ga0070761_10002717_pt1 | contig 10761 bp, 8 predicted proteins | sample HubBroMetageREF1_FD_66724 | JGI IMG/M metagenome (GOLD analysis project Ga0070761, IMG submission 66724) | Reference soil microbial communities from the Hubbard Brook experimental Forest, New Hampshire, USA - Hubbard Brook CCASE Soil... | ecosystem: Environmental > Terrestrial > Soil > Temperate...
GTGCGCCACGCTCGAAGCAGGCGGCCTCCGCCGCCTCCGGATCCAGCGAGCCTAAGTCGAACGACAGCTCCAGGTACATGGGCAAATTATGCGCCGGCAAAAGCCGCGTCTCGCCGCGCAATCAACGCAATCCGAGCCGCCGCTCCAGGTAATGAATGTCGGTGCCGCCTTTCTGGAAGGCGGCGTGGTTGCAGATTTCCTGGTGCAGCGCCACGTTCGTCTTGATGCCCTCGATGACCATTTCGGCGAGCGCGTTCCTCATACGCGCAATGGCCGTCTCGCGCGTGTCGCCGTGGGTGATGATCTTGGCGATGAGCGAATCGTAATAGGGCGGCACGTTGTAGCCGGAGTAGATATGGCTGTCGACCCGCACGCCAGGACCACCGGGCGCGTGCCACAGGCGGATGGGACCCGGCGAGGGCATGAACGTCTTGGGGTCCTCGGCGTTGATACGGCATTCCATGGCGTGACCGCGGATCTGCACGTCGCCTTGCGTGTACGGCAGCCGCTCGCCGGCCGCGATCAACAGCTGCGCCTTCACCAGGTCGATTCCGGTGATGAGTTCGGTCACCGGATGCTCGACCTGAATACGGGTGTTCATCTCGATGAAATAGAATTCCCCGTCCTGGAACAGGAACTCGAGGGTGCCGGCGCTGCGGTAGCCGACGGCGCGGCACGCCTCGACGCAGCGGTCACCCATGAACTTGCGTTGCCGCGCCGTGATGCCGGGGGCGGGGGCTTCCTCGATGACTTTCTGATGCCGCCGCTGCATCGAGCAATCGCGCTCCCCGAGGTGGATCACGTTGCCGTGGGCGTCCGCCAGCACCTGGAATTCAATGTGCCGCGGCCGTTCCAGGAATTTTTCCATGTACACCTGGTCGTTGCCGAAAGCCGCCCGCGCCTCGGAACGCGTGATGCTGATCGCGTTGAGCAGCGATGCGTCGGTGTGCACCACACGCATGCCGCGTCCGCCGCCGCCGCCGGAGGCCTTGATGATGACCGGGTAGGTGATGTCGCGCGCGATGCGCAGGTTCTCGTCCCCGTCCTCCCCCAGCGGGCCATCGGAGCCGGGCACGCAAGGCACGCCCTGCGACTTCATGACGCGGATCGCCGAGACCTTGTCACCCATGGTGCGGATGGTCTCCGCCTTGGGTCCGACAAATACAAAGCCACTCTTCTCGACCCGCTCGGCAAAATCCGCGTTCTCCGCCAGGAAGCCGTAGCCGGGGTGGATCGCTACCGAGTCGGTGACTTCCGCGGCGCTGATGATGGCCGGCATGTTCAGATAGCTGCCCGAGGAGGGTGGCGGGCCGATGCACACGGACTCATCCGCGAGCAACACATGCTTCAGGCTGTAGTCGGCCGTGGAATGCACCGCCACCGTCTTGATGCCCAGTTCCCGGCAGGCACGCAGGATCCGCAACGCGATCTCGCCGCGGTTGGCGATGACGACCTTCTCGATCATGGCCGGATCTAGTCGATTACGAACAGCGGTTGACCAAACTCAACCGGGTCGCCGTTTCTGGCCATGATCGAGGCGATCCTGCCAGCCTTGTCGGCCTCGATCTGGTTCATCATCTTCATGGCCTCGATGATGCACAGCACCTGGCCGATCTTGATTTCATCGCCGATTTCCACGAAAGCCTTCGCCGCCGGAGAGGGGGATGCGTAAAAAGTGCCCACCATGGGCGCGGTGATCACGTGCTCATTGGACTTGGGCTTTGATGGCTCGCTTTGCGCCACGGGCAGGGCGGCGGGTACGGGCGCCAGGGGCGCCGCGGCTGCCGGGGCGGGCATGTGCACAAACTGGGGCATGGCGTGAGGGTGGGCGCTGGCCACCGGCATGCGGCTGATGCGCACCGCCTCTTCCCCCTCTTTAATCTCGATCTCGGCAATGCCGGATTCCTCCAGCAGCTCGATGAGTTTTTTGATTTTTCGAATATCCATGCCGGGAATGCCCCCAAGGGTTGGAAGTACTTAAGTCGCGAGCTTCTCAGGCGGCGCGGGCGAGGCGCTCTGCCGCCGCGCGCAAGGCCAGTTCGTAGCCCAGCGCTCCGAAGCCGCTGATCACACCCACAGCAATGTCCGAGAAGTACGAATGCCGGCGAAAGCTTTCGCGGGCGTGAACGTTGGAGAGGTGAACTTCGATAAACGGCAGTCCGACCCCGAGGATGGCGTCGCGCAGCGCCACGCTCGTGTGGGTGAACCCCCCGGGGTTGAACACCATGAATTTGAAACCTTCGTGGGGGGCGCGCTGGACGCGCTCGATCAGCTCATGCTCCGCGTTGCTCTGGAATGCGATCAGTTCATGACCCGCATCCCTCGCCTGGTCAGCCGCACGCTTCTCAATCGAAGCGAGGGTGTCCGTCCCGTACACAGCCGGTTCCCGGGTGCCAAGGAGATTAAGGTTCGGGCCGTTCAGCAACAGCACTCGGGCCATGGGACGCGTGACTTCTTATGAGCCGTACTACAAGCGAAGCGTCGCGAATGTAACCCAATTCACCCCGATCTGGGTACTTTCTGGGGGGGATTTGCAAGGAACGTCGAGACTGGGTCTATTGCTCTGCGTCAGCAGCGGATGCGGGGCGCAGGGCGGCAAGACGCGCGATGCCGTCGCCGATCTGGTCCCGGGCGGCCTTGAGTGAGAGCTGTCCGGCGTCGACCTGCCCGATCCGATCGAGAATGAGTTCAGCCTCATCCCGATGCAGCTCCCCGACCTTAAGCGTCACGATCCGACCTTCGGCGTCCGCGAACACAGTGAAGGGCAGCACCGTGTCCATCCCGAATGCCTCGGCAGCCTCAAAGCCGCCCCGCTCACCGAGGAGGATCGGATAGTCCATGTGACTGTTGATCACGTATTTTCTGACAGGATCGCGATAATCGATGGCGATACCGACAATTTGCAGTCTTTTAGCTGCATGTTCGCTGCGCAGACTCTTGAGCAGGGGGATCTCCCGGCGGCATGGCTCACACCAGGTGGCCCAGAAATTGACCAGCAGGGGACGTCCACGCCATTCGGAGAGCTTATGCGGCGCGCCATCCAGTCCCGGAAGGGTCAGATCCGGTACGCGCTCGGGAATCTTCGGCGCAGCCGCTGCCGCGGTGGCAGCTGCAGGCGCAGCCGCGGGCGGCGCTGCATACAGGGTTGGATGAGCGGGCTTCGAGAGCCGGTAGTAGCCGTAGCCGCACAGCGCGGAAGCCGTGAGCACCGCGAGCGCCAGCATCACGCCCCTGGCGCTGACCGGACGCGCCGCACCCGGGGGCACCACGGTCACGGGGTTTGCAGCGCCGCGCGCGAGTGCTCGGCGAAGGCTTGCGCCTTCATGTAGCCAACGACCCGGTACTGTGCGCGCTCCTCACCGTGCGGGTCGTAGAACGCAATCGTGGGTGGCCCGATAATATTGAAGTGCTGCAGCAGTGCCTTGTCGTCCGCATCGTTTGCGGTCACGTCGGCGCGCAACAGCACCGCGGCGCTCAGGGCCGCCTGCACGCGCGGATCGCTGAACGTGTAGCGCTCCATCTCCTTGCACGAGGTGCACCAGTCGGCGGAGAAATCCACCAGTACGCCATGACCACCGGCCGTGGCTGCAGCCACGGCGCGCTGCAGATCCGCGACGGATTTGATCGGCCGGAACGGCAATTCCTGGTGGTGGGCCGCGAGCGCGGGAATCGGCGCGAGCGGGTCCGTGCCGCCAAGAGCCGCGCCCGCGGCGAGTACCAGCGCGTAAAGACCCGCAGCAACACCTGCCCCGCGCACGGCCCACCGCGAGAGCGCACGGCCGCGCGCCTCGCGCCACAGGAGCCAGCCCAGCACCAGCGCCGGCGCCGCCCACAGCAGCAGCGCCGCGCGCTCCGGCACGACCCGCGCGAGCATCCACGCGGCTACGCCGAGCATCATGACGCCGAAGAGTTTTTTCACCGTTTCCATCCACGGCCCGGCCTTGGGCAGCAGCCTGCCGGCCGAGGCGCCCACGATCAGAAGCGGCGTCCCCATGCCGATGCTCATCGCAAAGAGCGCGCCGCCGCCACGCGCAATCTGTCCGGTCTGGCTGATCACCAGCAGCGCCCCAACGAGCGCCGGGCCCACGCAGGTGGTCACGATCAGCGCCGACAGAGCGCCCATGACGGCGACGCCGCCGAAGGTGCCGGCGGACTGCCGGTTGCTCAGCTGCGCGACCCGTGACTGGATCGCCGCCGGCATCTGCAGCGTGAACGCACCGAACATCGACAGCGCCAGCACCACGAACAGCGCTGCGAACAGCGTGAGCACCCACCATTGCTGGAAGAGCGTCTGTATCTGGCTGCCGGCGGCCGCGCCGGCAATGCCCGCGAGGGTGTAGGTGAGCGCCATGCCGAGCACGTAGGTCACCGACAGGGCAAAGGCGCGCCCCGTGGTAATGCGGCTGCCATCGCCGGCGATGATGCCGGCGAGGATTGGCACCATGGGCAGCACACACGGGGTGAACGCGAGTAACAGGCCGGCCAGGTAAAACCAGCCGAGCATGACCAACGGGTTGCCGCCGCGGATGAGCGCGGCAAACCAGTCCTGCTCGGCCGGCGCACTGGTGGCGTTGCCCGCAACCGCGCCCCCGCCGCCCGAGCTGCCGGTGGCGCCCGCGCTGCGCGCCGACAGATGCACGGTCACATTCTTGATGATGGGCGGATAACACAGCCCGGCTTCCGCACATCCCTGGTAAGTGACCTGCAGCGGCAGCTCGAACGAGCCGGCGCCGGCGCGGGCGACCGGCACCAGGGCGGTGAGCGCGTGGTGGTAGATCTCCTGCCTACCGAAGTACTCGTCGTCCTTGATCTGCCCCGTGGGCATCTGCGCGCTACCGAGCTGCGCGGCGGAGGAGGGCGTGACCACCTTGATCCGGGCGCGATACAGGTAGTACCCGTCCGCGATCTGCCAGTTCAGGCGCACGCGGTCGGTGCCGTCGGCGATCGCATCGAATCTGAACGCCTCGTCGGGCTGCAGGAACTGATCCCCTGAGTTCCTGGCCGCACCGAGGACGGCGTCGATGCCCGTGGGGTGCTGTGCCTGGGGCGCCGGCTGCGCCCAAGCCGGGGCGCAGCTGAGCCCAAGAAGGGCGACCAGAGGAATATGTCTGATGAACAGGCGCATACAGTCGGGAGACCTTATAGCTCAGGGCTTTGACGGATGGCAGGAACTGCCGTTCAGTCCGGCGCGTCGCCGGTGCGCCGATCCCGGCAACGGGTCCCTGAGACGCTCTGCGGCGCCCCGGGGGCCAATCATGGCAAGAAAGGCCAAAGCCGGCTTGTATTCGGCGGCTGGGCCCCTATTATTAGCAGCCGCGACGGGGGAGTGCTAATAGGCCTCCAGACCGCGCAACCCAAAATCATCAGAAGTTTTCAATTTTAAGGAGCGATTCACCATGAAGATCCGTCCTCTTCATGACCGCGTCATCGTGAAGCGCCTGGAGGAGGAACGTCTCTCCCCGGGTGGCATCGTGATTCCTGATACCGCGGCCGAGAAGCCGGTGCAGGGAAAGATCGTCGCAGTCGGCAAAGGAAAGATTCTCGAGGACGGCAAAGTCCGTCCGGTCGATGTAAAGGTCGGCGACAAGATCCTGTTCGGCAAGTACAGCGGAACCGAGGTCAAAGTCGACGGTGAAGATCTTGTGGTCATGCGCGAAGAAGACGTCATGGCCGTGATTGAAGGCAAGTAAACGAGGATCACGATAATGGCTGCTAAAGAAGTCCGTTTCAGCGACGACGCGCGCGCCCGCATGTTCCGGGGCGTCAATGTCCTCGCCAACGCCGTCAAGGCGACCTTAGGCCCCAAGGGCCGTAATGCTGTGCTCGAGAAGAGCTTCGGCGCCCCCACCATCACCAAGGATGGCGTGTCGGTCGCGAAGGAAATCGAGCTCAAAGACAAGTTTGAAAACATGGGCGCGCAGATGGTGAAGGAAGTCGCTTCCAACACCTCTGACGAGGCCGGTGATGGCACCACCACCGCCACGGTGCTCGCCCAGGCGATCATCCGCGAGGGCCTCAAGGCCGTCGCCTCGGGCCGCAACCCGATGGATGTCAAGCGTGGTATCGACAAGGCGGTCATCGCCGCCGTCGAGGAGCTGAAGAAGCTCTCCAAGCCCTGCAAGGACTCCAAGGCGATCGCCCAGGTCGGCACGATCTCGGCGAACTCCGACGATTCGATCGGCAAGACCATTGCCGAGGCGATGGAGAAGGTCGGCAAGGAAGGCGTGATTACGGTCGAGGAAGGCCAGAGCCTTGCGAACGAGCTGGAAGTGGTCGAGGGCATGCAGTTCGACCGCGGCTATCTCTCGCCGTACTTCATCAACAATCAGCAGAACCAGACCGCCGAGCTCGAAAAGCCGGTGATCCTGCTGGTCGACAAGAAGATTTCCAATATCCGTGAGCTGCTGCCGCTGCTCGAGGGTGTGGCCAAGGCCGGACGGCCGCTGCTGGTCATCGCCGAGGACCTCGAGGGCGAGGCGCTGGCGACGCTGGTGGTCAACAACATCCGCGGCATCCTCAAGGTGGCCTCCGTCAAAGCCCCGGGCTTTGGCGATCGCCGCAAGGCCATGCTGCAGGACATCGCGACGCTTACCGGTGGCACGGTCATCTCCGACGAGGTCGGCCTGTCGCTCGAGAAGGCGACGCTGAACGACCTGGGCGAGGCCAAGAAGATCATCGTGGAGAAGGAAAACACCACGATCATCGACGGTCACGGCAAAGCCGCCGACATCAAGGCGCGCATCGAGTCGATCCGCCAGCAGGCCGAAGAGGCCACGTCCGACTACGACAAGGAGAAGCTGCAGGAGCGTGTTGCCAAGCTCTCCGGCGGCGTCGCCGTGATCAAGGTAGGAGCCGCCACCGAGATCGAGATGAAGGAAAAGAAGGCCCGCGTTGAGGACGCACTGCACGCGACCCGCGCTGCCGTCGAAGAGGGCGTGGTTCCCGGTGGTGGCGTGGCGCTGATCCGCGCACAGCGCGTGCTCGACAAGCTCGAAGGTGCGAATGAGGACCAGACGGTCGGCATCCGCATTCTGTCGCGCTCGATCGAGGAGCCGCTGCGCCAGATCGTCGAGAACGCCGGCGAGGACGCCGCCGTGATTCTCAACCGTGTGAAGGAGGGCAAGGGCCCCTTCGGCTACAACGCCGCCACGGGTGAGTTCGGCGACATGCTCGATGCCGGCATCCTGGACCCGACCAAAGTGACCCGTCTTGCGTTGCAGAACGCCGCCTCGGTGGCGGGACTGTTGCTCACGACAGAAGTCATGGTGGCCGAGGCTCCCAAGGATGAAGAGCACAGCCATACGGGCGGCCCGGGTGGCATGGGCGGCATGGGCGGAATGGACATGTAGGAACCTCTCCAAAGAGGTATCGATTCTGAAAACGACAGCGGATAGGCTTTACATAACAGTTACGGGTTCGCGTCCGGCCCCAGGCCGGGCGTAACCCCGAAAGACGCGGGACAAGACCCCCTATTCCGCGCATTACTCACAGGCCCCCTCACCGGGGCCTGTTTTTTTTTGCCCTTCCCGCTGATGTTGCATTGCAACTACTTCCCCGCACCCCCGCCGAGCGCTATCGTCGGGTGAAGGAGGCTCACCATGGGCTTTGTCCACAATCGCGGCCGCACCGCGATCACCTGCACTGCGCTCCTCACGCTCGCCGCCTGTGCCCGTTCGGCACCGGACGAGATGAGCTGGGCCCGTTCGGCCCTGGAGCGTAACAACCAGATAGAAATCGTCGCGACCGATCCGCAGAGCCGCACGTTCACCGTGCGCCAGAAGGACACCGGGGAGCTGCGGATGGTGCGCGCGGATGAATTGGTCGCCGGCGCCGGCACTGCTGCCGCGTCGCCGCCGGGCGCCGTGGCCGCAAGCCCGCCCGCCGCTGGCCCGACCGCATCGGGCGCGGCGCCCGTGGCGAAGGAGGCGGCACCGGCGCCCACCGCGGCCGGCAACGCCGCCTGGGTCTCGGAAGCACCGGCAGAGGCGCCGGCCCCGGTGCCGCAACGCGCAACGGCCGCGACAGATTCCGGCGGCCGTGTTCTGGAAGCCGGACCCGGTTACTCCATCCAGGCGGGCTCTGCCGCCTCGGCCGCGGCTGCCGGGACGTACGCGAGCGTCACCAGTGCCGCCCTGGAGCGGCGCCATGAGCCGATCATCTGCCAGGGCGCGCGCCTGCTGCACATCGACAACCGCAACCTCGTATTCGACGGCGACGCGGTCAGCGCCGAAGATGGCTGCGAGATTCACATCACCAACAGCCACATCAGCGCCAGCGGCGTTGGCGTGTCCGCGCGCGCCGCCAACGTGCACATCGACAACAGCCAGATCGAAGGTGGCGCCGCCTCCATCGATGCCTCGGAGGGCGCGCAGGTTTATGCCGAATCGTCGCGGTTCCGCGGCATGAGCCGCCGCCTCGACACCGCGGGGTTCCACGACCTCGGGGGAAACGTCTGGAACTGAGCTCATCTATTGGCTGAAATCGCGGGAAGCGATTTCAGCGGACAGTGGCTTCGTTTCCGCCGGCCAAAGGCGGGGCTCGACGCACACCTGCCGCGATCACCTCAGCAGCCGAGCACTTCATGGCAAGGCTGGGCGCACTGACTTTGGCCGGCTGCGTGGCTACCAGCGCGGAGCTTGCCGGTCTCATCGAGCGCTCGCTCGAAGCGCTCAACGCCAATCCGGCCGCGCGCGCCGCCCTGGAACACGCACCGCAGAAGGTGCGCGATTCGGTGCGCGGCGTTTTCGCCGCCAGCGACTTCGTGGCCCAGGCCTGCGCGCGCGATGCGCAGCTGCTTGAGACACTCATCAGGAGCGCGGACCTCGAACGGGCTTTGAGCCGCGAGGACTTTGCGCTGCGCGCACCGCAGCCGCCTGCGGAGATGCCGCCGGATGCGCAGGTGCAGGTGGCGCTGCGGCGCTGGCGGCGCCGTGAGTTCGTGCGCATTGCCTGGCGGGATCTGGCCGGCTGGGCGTCGTTGAGCGAGACGCTGACCGAACTTACGGCGTTCGCGGATACGGCGATCACCGCCGCCCTGGCGCACGCGCGCCGCACGCTGGTGGCCCGCTATGGCGAGCCGCGCTCGCCGGGCGGTGCGGCGCAGCCGCTGCTCATCATCGGCATGGGCAAGCTCGGTGGCGGCGAGTTGAACTTCTCCTCCGACGTGGACCTGGTGCTGTTATTTCCCGAACACGGTGAGACCGACGGTGAGCGCGGCATTGCCAACGAGGAGTTTTTTACGCGCCTGGGGCAGGCGCTGGCGCAGTTACTCGAGACCCCGACCGCGGAAGGGTTCGTGCTGCGGGTCGACCTGCGGCTGCGGCCCTTCGGGGACTCCGGCCCCCTGGTCTCGAGCTTCGCGGCTTTCGAGGACTACCTGCCGCGACACGGGCGCGACTGGGAGCGCTACGCCTATGTGAAGGCCCGCCCGGTCACGGCCGTGGAGCGCTACGGCGAGATCGAAAGCGCGCTGCGGCCGTTCGTGTACCGGCGCTACCTCGACTACGGCGTGTTCGAAAGCCTGCGGGAAATGAAGGCGCTGATCCAGCGCGAGGTCGTGCGGCGCGAACTCGCCGATCACGTGAAGTCAGGTCCGGGCGGTATTCGCGAGATCGAATTCATCGTCCAGGCTCTGCAGCTCACGCGTGGCGGCCGCGACCGGCGGCTGCAGACCCCGTCGCTGTTCGCAGCGCTCGCGCACCTCGCCGCGACCGGGCTGCTGCCTGCCGCGGCAGCCGCGGAACTGCGCGAGGCGTACGTGTTGCTGCGCCGGCTCGAGAACCGCCTGCAGATGCTCGCCGACGCACAGGTGCACCGCCTGCCCGCCGATGCGCTCACGCGCGAGCGCATTGCACTCGCCATGGGCGCGTGCGACTGGCCGGCGCTCCTCGTCGAGCTCGAGCGGCAGCGCGAACGGGTCAGTCGCCATTTCCGCCTGACCTTCGGCGGCGGTGAGCCGGACAGCGCCGCGGTGCGCGTGGATCTGGGACGTTTCTGGGACACCGAGGCGGAGGCCGCGGCGCTCGCTGCAGCACTCGAGCGTGCCGGCTTCAACGACAGCGGCGAGGCGGCACGCCTGCTGCTGGAGCTGCGCTCATCGGCACTGGTGCGCAGGCTCGATGAGCCCGGGCGCCGGCGCCTGCAGGCGCTGCTGCCGGCACTGCTTGCCGACGTGGCACAAAGCAGCGCGCAGCTGCCGGTGCTGCGCCGTGTGCTGAACATCATCGAGGCGACCGGCAAGCGTTCGGCATACTTTGCGCTGTTGCAGGAGAACGGCGCGGCGCGTGCGCGCCTGATCGAGTTGTGCCGGCACGGCTTCCTCGCCACGCAGATCGCGGCGCATCCGCTGCTGCTGGATGAGCTCATAGATAAGCGACTGCTGTCGCTGCTGCCGACGCGCGCGGATTTTTCACGCGAGCTCGAGTCCAGGCTCGAGCAGGTGCAGGAGGAGGATCCCGAGCAGCAGGTGGAAGCGTTGCGACAGTTTCAGCGCGCCGCGCTGTTTCGCGTGGCGGTGGCGGATCTCACCGGCGTGCTGCCTGTGATGCAGGTGAGCGATCGCCTCACCGACATCGCCGAGCTGATCGTGGAGCGCGCGATGCAACTGGGCTGGCGGCAGATCACGGCGCAGTTTGGCGTGCCCACCTGCGGCGACGGCAGCAGCGCCCGCACGGTGAACATCTGCGCCGCCGGCTACGGCAAGCTCGGTGGCATGGAGCTCGGTTACTCCTCGGACCTGGATCTGGTGTTCCTGCACGACTC
>Ga0070761_10002719_pt1 | contig 10754 bp, 7 predicted proteins | sample HubBroMetageREF1_FD_66724 | JGI IMG/M metagenome (GOLD analysis project Ga0070761, IMG submission 66724) | Reference soil microbial communities from the Hubbard Brook experimental Forest, New Hampshire, USA - Hubbard Brook CCASE Soil... | ecosystem: Environmental > Terrestrial > Soil > Temperate...
AATATCGAGTGAAAAGGCGACGCGCGTGCTTTCTGCCTCGCGTAGAAACCTCGGCGAATTTGATAGCCTGTCAGGACTGGCCGAAAACGATACCGGTTGCATTCCCATCACAATTGGGCTGGGCTCCCTCCCGTTATGATGAACGGATGACCCGAGTGCCGATTACGAGCAATGAAAGGTGGTGCGCTATTATCGGGTTGAGACTTTGCCGATAGAAGTTGTGTTGGGCGCCGCACAACGTCTATGATGCCATTGATGCAAGTTGAGGCCAGAATCGAAACCGCCGGAACCGTCCACATTTTGCGCCAGGGTGACGCACGCCGCCTTGACTGGATTCCAGACGAATTCCTGCATTTGGTCGTCACGTCACCACCCTACTGGACGCTGAAGGAATACCCCGCGAACGAAAACCAGCTCGGGCTGGTCTGCGATTACGAAAAATTCCATGATGAGCTGGCCAAGGTGTGGCAGCATTGCTACCGGGTCCTGGTTCCGGGTGGCCGCATCGTCTGTGTGGTGGGCGATGTTTGCATAGCCCGGCGAAGGAACAACGGGCGGCACATGGTCATGCCCCTGCATGCGGATATCAGCGTGCGCGCCCGTCGCGTGGGCTTCGACTACCTCACACCGATCCTCTGGCACAAGATCGCCAACGCCAATTACGAAGTAGAGAACGGCTCGTCGTTTCTCGGAAAGCCCTATGAGCCGAACGCCATCCTGAAGAACGACATGGAGTACATTCTGATGCTTCGGAAGCCGGGCGGGTACCGTAAGCCCACCAACGAGCAGCGTAAGGCATCCATGCTGGCCAAGGATGAGCACGCAAAGTGGTTCCGGTCCTTCTGGTCCGACATAACCGGCGAATCCACGCGGCACCATCCGGCGCCGTTCCCGGTGGAGCTGGCATACCGTCTGGTCCGCATGTTCTCATTCGTTGGCGATACGGTCCTAGATCCCTTCATGGGGACCGCCTCCACGGTCATAGCGGCCTGCCGTTGCGACAGAAACAGCATCGGCGTGGAAATCGACCCGCACTATTTCCGCCAAGCCAAAGCCCGCGTACAGGCCGAGGCCACCACGCTGATCGACTCCCGGCACGCTATCGCGGTGGGCTGAAGCGCCCGACGTAGAGCCGCGCAATCCGCTCGATAAAGGCGCCATAGTGGATCTGGCTTGCCCCGGGAAGGTAGTCCACCAGCGTTGCCGGCTGCACACCGTCGTAGTTCACCACGATAACCGCCAGTGCTTCGGGCTGATCGTTGGGCTCCTCCGGGAGCTCCCTGAGCGGGATCTGATCGAAAATCTTGATCGTGTCCGCGACTACCTTCTCCATCTTGAATTTCGGCCGCGCCAAGCGCTTGGCGAAGGCGTCCGGGTTTTCGTAGACCGGCGACGTGTTCACTATGATAATGGCGGCTGCGATGCAATCCCTAGAATGGTTGTGCATGTGGTTACAGTACGCGATGATGTCACCGTAGCGGTTCTTACGCGCTTTGCCGTGGGCCGCCATGACGGTTTTGTTTTCGACCGAGATGCAGACCATCTTGGCCGTCCCATCCCTCAGTACCAGGTCGATGGAGCGCTCTGCTACCGTCGTTCTCACGTTGGGGTTCTTGGCTACCATCAGGGCCGTCGAGCGGATCGCGGCATCAATCTCCGGGCAGGCCCGCTGGAGATCGGCGACAACGAAATCGCATAGAGCGTTCGAATTGGCCTGACCGCGCGGGTTGAACCCAAGATGGGCGTTGGTCCAGGCGATGTACGATTCGGGCGCGTTCAACTGCGGATTTTAGCACACGGTTGGTGGGCGTTCCGGGTCCTCAACAACGTCCCGCCATTTGTAGAACGTGTCGGTGGCGTTTGCTTCGTCGGCAGTTCCGAATCGGTGCGCGAGTAGGTCTCCCAAAGGCCCCTCCGCTGGCCCAGCTTTCGATTGTCGCCATGGCGAGCGACACCGCCTGATATGCTCAAGAAGATGTCCCGTGTTTTCGGCAGTCAATTGCTGTCTGTGACCTTCGGAGTTTTAACGGCAACCTGCGGCGCCGCCCAGAGTCAAAACGGAGCATTAACCTCGCGTTTCCTGTCCACGGGGCTGCGGCTTGACCCCGTCGGGGAGGCCATCGAGCTGGGAAGCATGCCGCTCGCAATGGCCGTTGCACCTGGCGGAGAGCGGGCTGCCGTGGTTCTCAGCGGTTGGCGCGAGCAGGGGTTGCAGATCGTCGACCTCAAGTCCCACCATGTTCTGCAGACGTTGCCGCAGGAAGCCGCGTTCTTCGGGATTGCCTTCTCCTTAGATGGAAGGGAGATCTACGTGTCAGGCGGCAACGCCGACTCTGTCTATTGCTACTCGTGGAAAGATGGGGTCGCCACGCTCGATCGAAAGATCGCGCTGGCTGAACACAAAGCCGGAGCGCCAGGATCGCGATATCCGGCTGGGATCGCTGTCTCGCGACGTGGACACTACCTGTATGTTGCGGAAAATCTTAGTGACACTCTGGCGATTATCGATGTGGCGACCTCCCGCGTGGTCGGAAGATTTCCCACCGATCACTATCCGTATGCGGTCGAAGCCGCCTCGAACGACACAGTTTACGTTTCCGCATGGGGTGCAGACACAATCTCGATCTTTCAAACGCGAGCCGATGGTACGCTGAAGGCCGCGGGCAAGTTGCGTGTTGGCCCACGTCCTTCGGCGCTCCTGTCGAATGCGTCCGGAACCCGTTTGTTCGTGACCATGGCCGCTACGGATCAAGTGGCGGTGTTGGACACCGGAAAAAAGAAAGTCTTGCGATATTTGAGCGACGCCGCGCCAGCGGGGCCCACGGAAGGCAGTACTCCGAATGCCCTGGCGCTTTCCAAGGATGAATCGAAACTGTTCGCCGCCGAGGCGGACAATAATGCAATAGCGGTCCTGGATGTCTCCGAACGTGCCACTGTCCGCTCAGACCGGGCTAAATCTCGGCTCGAAGGCCGCATCCCCACCGATTGGTACCCGACGGCGATCATGGATGCCGGCGGCCAACTCCTGATTCTATGCGGCAAGGGACATGGCAGCCATGCGAACCCCGACGGCCCCACCCCCGGCCAAGGCATCACCAGGCCTTTCGGATACGACCTGGGTCAACTGAACGGAACATTGCGAACCTTTCCCAACCATCTGTCCGCGGAAGACCTGGCGGGATACTCGCGGCGCGTTGCCGAAGTGAACAATTGGAAAGAGCGCCGGTCCACAAACGCATATCCGCCCTTCCGCCACGTTCTCTACATCATCAAAGAGAATCGCACTTACGACCAGGTATTGGGCGACCTGAAGGAAGGTGACGGAGATCCTAACCTGGTTTTCTTCGGGCCAGCCGTGTCGCCCAATCACCATAGCCTCGCGCAACGCTTTGGAATATTCGATAGGTTTTTCACCAATGCCGAGGTAAGTTCCCAAGGTCATATCTGGTCGACCGCGGCGTACGTTACCGATTTTGGGGAGAAAACGATTCCTTCCGCCTATTCCTCCCGACGGGAGGGTGTGGACGGTGAAGAAATCGATGAGCCGATCAACGGATTTCTCTGGACCCTTGCGAGAAAAAAAGGGATCGGCTTTCGCGACTATGGCGAAATGATGAAGGCCCCTGAAGGTTGGCCGGTGACACAACGGGAGTTAGGCGCCGACGTGAGTCCGACATACCCGCCTTTCGACTTGAAAATCATGGATCAAGTGCGCGCGGACGCCTGGATCGCCGAACTGGACAAGTTCGTTAGCGACGGGAAGATGCCGGAACTTGAGATAATGCATTTGCCGAGTGACCATACCGCCGGCGGACGCGCCGGTTATCCTACGCCACGGGCCTACATGGCGGATAACGATCTGGCCCTGGGCCGGATTGTGGAGGCCCTATCCAAGTCTCCGTTCTGGCGGGACACGGTCGTTTTCGTGCTTGAGGACGATTCGCAGGCGGGCCCGGACCACGTAGATTGCCACCGGTCCGTATTCTTTGCGATTTCAGCTTATAGCCGCCCAGGTACGATTCACAGATTCATCAACACGACCGACGTCGTCGCCGCGATTGAGGACATTTTGGGGTTGAGCCGCTTATCCAAGTACGACTACTTCAGCCGGTCCCTGGCAGATATCTTTGCCAGCACTCCGGATATGTCTCCATGGGCGGCGATAACACCCCGGACCGATATGCATGAAATGAATCCGTCCACAACGACTGCGGCGAGAATGTCCGAAGGGCTTGATTTCAGCGGGCCGGATCGGGTGAACGATGTCGTGTTCAACAACATTCTATGGAGCATGTTGAAGGGATCGGAGTCGTTTCCGGTGGCTCAGGCGAAAGCGCCATTGCACCTCTTTGAGGCTGGCCGATGATTAGGCCAGGCGCTTGGAGGGCAGGCGACTGAAATGGCCAATCTCCAGGGGACAGGCCGGAGGCCTGTCCTACTGAACCGTGAGGGAAACGCCGGTTTGTGTTTGCACGCCGCCGATAGTGGCCACTACCACGGCATCGCCGCTTGGCAGGCTAGCCGGGACTGTCACGTTGAATTGATAGAGTCCGGATCCAGTCAGCCCGGCGAATTGGACAGCCGCCGCGACACCGCCAATGGTGATCTGAACGGAATTCGCGGGTAGCACGGCGGCGGTGGTGACCAGTTGATTGGTCGGCGTCGCCGGATCTGTGGGACCGAAACCCGTGCCGAACAACAGGACGACTTCGCCCGGCTGTGCCGGCGTGGCGCCGGCGATCACGCTGGGCGAGCCCACATAGCTGTAATCGGTATGCTCCGCCGCCACATACTTGCCGCTGTCAAACGTGAAGAAGGCCGGCGCGTACTGCTGCTTCTGCGCGGTGAAACTGTTGCTCTGTTGTCCGGCCGCAGTCACCTGGATCTGCACCGCGCCGGTCTTGGCGTCGTCCGGAGCCAGCACGTTGATCTGTGTTGGGCTGATGTACTCCACGTATGCAGCGATGCCGTCGATGGTCACCGACACCCCATCGAGCGAGGTCGGCAGCAAACCGTTTACGAAATCGGCGCCGCCCCAGGTTTCGGTGCTGGTGGACAGGTTTGTGCCAAAGATGGAAACCCAGGTGGCCGATGCGAAACCGGGTTGAAAGCTTCCCGCATTCGTTGCGCTCGTAATCGTGCCCGCCGGTTGCGTGCCCTGCACCACGAGCGTCAAAGCGATCGACGCCGGACTGCCGGCCGCCCCGGCCGCGGTAATCTGCACATTACCGGTATAGTTTCCGGCCGCCAGATTGGCCGGGTTAACGGATATCGATAGGGTGGCCGGCGCGCTGCCGGACGCGGCGGATAAGCTGGCCCAAAATACGCTGGACGAGGCGGTCCAGGAGAGCGTACCGGAGCCGGCATTGGTGATGGATACGGTTTGCGCAGCGGGCGCGGCGCCGCCCACGGCGTAGTCGAAGGTGAGCGACTTTGGCGCGGCGGCGAGCGAGGGCGTCGCCGTCACCGCATTCACCGTCAGCGTGACGGCGACCGATAGGGGGCTGTTGGTTGCGCCCGTTGCGGTGATGGTGACCGTGCCCGTGTAGGTTCCCGCAGCCAGCGCCGTGGGCGCGACACTGACGTTAAGTGCCGTCGGCGCGGTACCCGACGCAGGCGACGCAGTCAACCAGGTCTCATTGGTCGCGGCGGTCCATGCGAGCGTTCCGCTTCCGCTGTTGGTAATCTGGATGGGTTGCGCCGCGGGCACCGCGCCGTTCGCTGTGTAGGCGAATGTCAAGCTGGATGGCGACACGGCGATCGTGGCGCTCGGCGCTGCCGCCATAATGGTGATAGCGTCGCTCCCCGGCACGGCGGTCACCTGGATGGTGACCAGGCCGGTGAAGGACGAGGGCAGCATTGCGGAAATCGACGTATTAGTCCACGACGTCACCTGCAGCGCCGTTTGCGTGCCGGTACTCACTGGGGTCGCCAGCACCTGGCAACTGGTGCATTGATCTTGAAAATCGTTGCCGGTGAGGGTGATCGTGGAACCCGCAGTGACGGTCCGTCCGGGCGCGCCGGTGGGGCCCACCGAAAAAATAGCCGTATCGAGCTTACAGCGCGCCGCCGAGAAGTAACCCAGCGCTTCGGCGAGCGTGCCGCAGTCGAAGGTGCCCAGCGACGTACTGGTCGCCTGGTACTCGCCCGTGCCGTTGACGAAGTCGGCGTAAAATACGGTGTCGACATCGCCGCCATTCGTCAGCGCTACGGTTGTTCCCCACTCAACGGCGGTCAAATCCGCGACGTAGGCGTCGCTCTGATCCTGCATAGCGAAGAACATCCCACCGAATATGGACAGATTGGGATCGTCGGCGGCCGCTACGCCGATGGACTGCCAATCCGTAGTCCCCGACAAAAAGGAGCGCACGATTTCGCCGGTGTACTGTGTGTCGCTGGTGACGTTGGCAATTCCCACCGCGTCGCAGTCGAATGTTCCGAGTAAGGTGTTGGTGAAGACGGATGGGTCCACATGGCAGTATGGGACAACCTGGGTCGGCGTCGAATCCGGCAGGGCAAAGCCCAGCGCGGCGCTGGTTTCCGAGACCAGCCCATCGCTGGCGTTGTTGAGTTGAGTAGTTGCCTCCAAGCTGGCCAAGTAGGGGGCGGCGTTGCCGATAATGGCTAGCGCGTTCACTCCGCGGAGGTCGTCGCCGCGCTGGTTCCAGGTTGCCAGGTTCCACAAAAAGGAACTGCCGGGGATCAACTCGGCGTCCTGTGTCCCTGGGTAGGCTGAAAGGGTGGTCGCGTAGTTGCCGGCTACAAACGAACCGAAATTCGGCGTGGCGATCAGAATCAGGTCGCGCACCAACGTGGTGGTTGGCGGCGTGGCTATATCGCTGGGCTGCAGCCCTGCCAGGTACGCCCTGGCGATCAGGCCACCCATGCTGAACGCCACCAGGTCTATCTGGGGCACTTGGTCGCCATTGTCGTACTTGATGGAGTTCAAGTAAGTGGCCAGATCGTTGCCCAACGTTTCAATCGTCTGGTTAGGGTCCACGGCGCAATTATCGAAGAAGTAGACTATCGGAACGCCGTCGGATACCAGATAGTCGGCAAGATTTCCAAAGGTATCCGCCGAGCTGGTCGATACGGGACAGGTGCCCGTGAAGCCCGTTTCCCACCCATTCAGCAGCACCACGGGAGGCCGCGTGGAACCGGTCGGTACCTGCTGCCTGGGCTTCAGGTTGATCGCCAAAGCGGTGACGCGCTGCTCGCCCGTCTGGCTGGTGGCTGAGAGCTTGCCCGTATACTCGCCGGGTTTCAACCGCAGGGGCGCTGCCAGCAGCACGCGGTCGCGGGCACGGTTCGGCCCGACGACCAGAGCGCTCGATTCCGCGCCCTCGACGCCGCCATCTACGGTCAGGCTCAGGCTCTTGGCTTTCAGAAGGAAGTCTAGCGAATCGGGCGGGACGGCAATTTGTACGGATTCGCCCGCTCGTACCTCATAGCGGGTCTGCTGCAACTCCAGCGGGTGAACACCGTTCGCCCCGGCTAGGCACACTGCGCGGCATAGCAGCAACGCGCCTACACACTGGTACGTAGTCGGCATCCAAGAGATAAAGACGCTTGTCGCACCTAAAACGCGCAGGGCGGTTTTGGGGAGGGGCCTGCTTGGCGGCTTGATTGGCGGCTTGGCGATACCCGACTAAATGAGACAAATTTGCGTACAATAGTCAATCGTGGAATGGACACTGCCTTCAGGTAAGGTCCGCAACTTTGTTGGGTCGCTGGCTATCGCGTTGGCGCTGTACGGAGGCCTGCGTTGGGCCGGCTTCTACGAGTTCGCGAGCCGCGACGCCGAGGGTCTGGCGACCCTCACGCAACTCCTCGGCGACATCTATGCCGTCCTGCTGGCCTTCACCATTTTCGTCATCTGGGGACAGTTCACCGAGGTGGAGAATTGCGTGATCCGGGAATGCAACTCCTTCGACGAACTACTGCGCTTCAGCCGGTATCTGAATGCCGACGACGCCGCCAACATCCGCCGCACCGTGAAAGCTTACCGAGGGCAAGTTCTCGATCATGAGTGGCAAGCTTTGGGCGACGGCCGCAGCGACAGGCGCACGGAAGAGTTGTTCGTGCAGTTCATCACCGCGGTTGTCGAAACAACGCCCCGAAGCGACGCCGAACGGGCCATTCACGTCCGGCTGCTGGACATGGTCCAGAAGACCAACGACCGCCGCGACGAACGCGTTGCGAAGAGCCTTACCCGCATTCCGCCCACCCTGGCCGGCCTGGTGAACACCGTGGCCGGCGCGCTGGTCCTGTCGATCTTCGTTTACCCATTTCGCTATTGGGTCACCGGTGCGGCCTGCTTCACGCTGACCGCTTGTGTGATCTGGCTGGCGAATCGGGTGATGATGGACACCGACAATCCGCTGAAGGGCATCTGGAACGTCAGCCCGCGGCCCTTCGCGGATCTCAAATTGTAGAACGATCAAGTCCCCCTCCATCAGGCCGTGGCCGGCATCGCAAAGGGCTCGTCGGCGCTGCCGCCGTAGATATCCGGCACGTGCGCGTTCATGGCCCGTATGTGCATGCTGAGCTGGCCGCGGTGGTGGACCGTGTGTTTGATCCAAAAATCCATGTATAGCACCAGGGGCAGATTGAAGACGTTAAAGAAATTCACGGGCGCCGCGAGTTGCTCGCCGGCGAGCGTGGCGATCTTATCGGCGATCGGGGGCACTTGGTCGTAATACGCCAAAATTTCCGCTGCGGTCGCGGGCGCCGGCCCATCGGACCCGCCTCCTTCGAAACTGCCCGCCGCTACGCATTCGCCAAACCACTTCTCGCTATGCGCGATGTGCCACATCAATTCTCGCGTGGTGCGTCCTTTCTCGCCCAGCTTGAAATCGAGCTGCGCTTCCGGAACGGCGGCGAGCACGCGCCGCGTGGTGGGAACTTCGCTGCCCAGGCTCTGCAGAAAAACCATGGACAGTACTTTGGCTTGATCGGGTGTAAACATGACCGCCCCCCTCCCGGGGCATGGGCCTATGATACAACGAACGTTGGCCGAACAACATGAACTGAAACGCGGGTTGGGGCTCCTGGAAGCCACCGCCTTGAACATGAGCAACATGGTCGGGGTGGGCCCCTTTGTGACGATCCCGCTGCTGATCGGCGCCATGGGCGGGCCGCAATGCATGCTTGGCTGGGCGGTGGGCATGGTGCTGGCGCTCTGCGACGGGCTGGTTTGGGCGGAACTGTCGGCGGCCATCCCGGGCGAAGGCGGCAGCTACCAGTACTTGCGCGAGGCTTTCCGCCGCACGCGTCTGGGCACGCTGCTGCCGTTTCTGTTCATTTGGCAATTCATCTTCAGTGGGCCGCTGGAGATCGCTTCCGGCTACATCGGCTTCGCGCAGTATCTGAGTTACTTCCGCACCGGAATGGGAGTTTGGGAAACACGCCTGGCGGTGCTGGTGGTGGGCGCGCTGACGATCGCACTGCTTTACCGCGGTATCCGATCGGTCGGCCGCTTGACGGTGGTGCTGTGGATCGGCATGGTGGCTACGGTGGCGTGGATTATCGCCGCCGGTTTCGCGCACTTCGATGCCCGCCGCGCCTTCGATTTTCCGCCGCACGCTTTCACGATTTCGCCGGCTTTCATGGCGGGGCTGGGCAGCGCCACGCTGATCGCCATGTACAACTATCTGGGCTACTACGGTATCTGCTTCGTGGGCGGCGAGGTGCGACGGCCGGAGCGCACTATGCCGCGATCCATCGTGCTGTCGGTGCTGCTGGTGGGCGCGATGTATGCGTTGATGACACTGGCCATCATGGCGGTGGTGCCGTGGCGGGAAGCGGCGCAATCGAAGTTCGTGGCGGCCCGCTTCATGGAAATTCTTTACGGCCCGTGGGCCGGCCGCGCGGTGACCGCACTGATCCTTTGGTCGGCGGTGGCCTCGGTGTTCAGTCTGTTGCTGGCGTATAGCCGGGTGCCCTACGCCGCCGCGCTCGATGGATACTTCTGGAAACCTTTCGCGCGCCTGCACCGGAAGGGCGATTTCCCGTACGTGTCGCTGCTGGCGATCGGCGGGCTGGCCATCGCGGGCGGGATGTTGAGCCTGGATTGGGTGGTCTCGGCGATACTGACCGCGCGCATCCTGATTCAGTTTATCGGGCAGATTGCGGCGGTGGAGGTGCTGCGGAGATCGCGGCCGGATGTGCGGCGGCCGTTCCGGATGTGGCTGTATCCGCTGCCCAGCGTGCTGGCGCTGATCGGCTGGGTATACGTGTTTGCCACGTCGGGGTGGACGTTCGTGTGGTGCGGGGTCGGGGTGCTGGCGAGCGGGGTGGGGGCGTTTTGGGTGTGGCGGCGATGGGGCGGGGTGGCCGCACGCTAGTGACGAGGGAATCCTTTCGCAACAATAACCAAACCGGATCAAAGCACGACCGAGTATTAGTCGGGTTTGGTTACGCTCGTGATTTGGCAAAGAACGACGTCGTCACCGGCGGCCTGAATCAGCCAAGCCGCATCCGGCCCAATCGGCTGTTCACGGCCGATTCCAGCATCGTACTCTACGCAGCGGGGCGCGTTCGTGAGGGCAAGTTGAGAGAAACCGCGAACGCCGTTATCGCGATCTTGAGTCGGCAGTGGCGTATGTCTGAATTGCGTAGCTGCCCGTCCGTCATGGCCTCATTCGAGTTCGTCAACATCGGAAGCCCTCAGATGAGGGGGGCGCGCATGGCGCGCACCTTCGGCGATCAGATTGGCCATTTGCGTCCGCTCCCTATCCTAATTGTGCCGCAAG
>Ga0070761_10002720_pt1 | contig 10753 bp, 7 predicted proteins | sample HubBroMetageREF1_FD_66724 | JGI IMG/M metagenome (GOLD analysis project Ga0070761, IMG submission 66724) | Reference soil microbial communities from the Hubbard Brook experimental Forest, New Hampshire, USA - Hubbard Brook CCASE Soil... | ecosystem: Environmental > Terrestrial > Soil > Temperate...
GCCTCCCACCTTTGCACAGAACGCAAAGATGGGCCACCCTTCGGTTTGGTTTGGGTGGGAAAGGACCTGGTGCAGAGATCCTTCGTTGGGAGTCTCCGGCAAGGCCGGAGACTCCGCTGCCTCTGGATGTCGGCAGTGCGGCGGACAGATTCCGACCTAGCGCCGTGGAAGCAAAAAAGCGAGCGGATTCGCCAGGATTTCTCGTCCGACTTCGCGCAAGAAACGGCGAGATTGTTTCTCCCCGATGTTGCGGGCACGCACCGCCAAAAGAAAACTGAGCGCAAACGACGTAACGATATTCAGAAGGCCGACCATCGCGATGCCCGAGAATGCCAGAACCACGTCTTGCCAATCTACATGCCCATACACATGCCCAGCGTCGAGCGCGTAGCCCAGACTCGCGGCTGCGAGGGTGACATGGCGAACCTCAAGAGGAATTCCGAATAGCTCGAAAATCACTGGCACTGCGCCGAGCAAGAAGCCCAGAACAATGTATCCGATCGATCCGGCAGCATGGTGCTCCGCCCAATTCGCCAGCTTCGCGGCCCCCTTTGGCCCAAGCCGGTCTCGAATGCGAAGACTGTTCGAGATCGCTCTCGACGTTTTGTGCAGAGCGATGTAATTCGCGGTCCATCCCGTGGCCAGTGAAGACAGCCAGAGAAAGCCGCCGGTCACGATGGCGAAAACAATCGTCATCGAGCTGTGCGGAAACAGCATGTGCACGCCATGTTCAGCCTTCTCCGGATTAAGAAAAGGGTGTCCAATCGCCACCATGAAAAGTCGATCGACCAGGATCGAGACAGGCACTGCCCCAACCAAATTGCTGATAGTAACGATAAATTGGGTTTTGGAAATCGCTTTTAAACTCGCCATATGATCTTTTGCGGGATCTTCCATGGCGTCTACCAGTGTGGCCGCGGTGGCGCCAGGCATTTTCGAAGCCAGCAGAAATCCTCCAGCTTGCATCAGCAGGAAGCTGATCACATAGTTCATCGAAAGAGCGAAGGCTAAAAGCATGGGAGCGTGAATCGCCGACGAAATTGCGTACTTGAATAAGGCGGTGAACGATGTGATGACTCCGGCAACAACTGCTCCCCAGCCCATGGCTCTCCATTGCTCGGCATTGCGCGCGATGTAGTGCTTGCCCACGCGTCCAGTTCTCTCAACCACGCTTCGCGCGAGGCGGCGAGTGCTGGCGCTGAGCACGGTCCGAATGCGGCGTTGCGAGGCAAAACCGTGCACGATTACGATCGCTAGTTTGCCGCCATCCGAACCGGATTGTTCGAGCCCGATGACTTGCTGAATTCTCCCCAGCAGCGAGCGCAGCAGGCGTACCCGGAACACCAAGTCCGCAGACGAACCTTTTTCCTCGATCCGCCGGTGCACCGACTGCAGTTGCGCGTCACAGTTGGCGCGCTGTTCTTCCCAGCGATGGAAATCTTCGGGATGACGGACCACGTGCTCCACCACGGAGGGAAGATTGAAGAAGCTCGACTTGGTTATATCTTCGTCATCGCCGAATTCGATCAAGTCGCGCGACAATGCGATATTCGCAGCCCGCAGCGCGAGAATCTTGCAACTGGCAAGAATGGAGGATGGGGAAGGCCGGAACACGTCGGCCCACGAAGCCACCACTGAATCGGGCAAGGTACTCAGCCAGCGCGCATCGGATTCCTTGAAGTTTAGGGAATCCATCAATACGTAAAGGTCCCCATCGACCTCATCCACGGGCAATAAATGTCGGAGGGCCCTCGCCAGCAGTTCGCGCAACAGGAAGGCCTCATTGGGCAGGCCCGCTTCCGAAATTACGCGTACGTATGAGTGGTGTGACCAGAACTCGCGCAGCGCTGAATGAATAGCGTCGCAGTCGGGACGGCTCTCAATCGCCGCCGTGAGACGTAACAGCGCTTCGCTTCGCGCCTCGACAGGGATGTCGAGAAACATGCGAAGCAGTTGGTAAACCCGCGTAGCCTGCTCTCGCGAGGATAAACCCTCGAGCGCTACCAGATCGTCGACTGCGAATGGAATGGGACTACCTCGGCCTCGAAAGAGTGAAGCTAGGATACAAGGTCGTGGTCATTTCCGAAAACCGCCCACGAATCTAGTAGGTGCGAACCAGCCTGAGAAGAGCGCGGAATCAAAATAAAAAAGCTCGACACGCATTCGTGATGCCGACGTATCGAGTTTGAATTCAAAGGTAGAAATTTGGCCGACCGGTTTTGCGCTCAGGTCAGAGCTAGCGACGTCCCCGGCCCGCCTGAAGCCTCAGCAGTGCGGCGACTAGCGCATCGATGTCCTCACAAGTGTTGTAGAACGCTAGCGACGGCCTGACCGTAGCCTCAACTCCCATGCGGCGCAAGATCGGTTGAGCACAATGATGGCCGGATCGCACCGCGATGCCCTCCTGGTTGAGCGCGACACCGACATCTTCGGTGCGAACCTCGTCAAGCACGAAAGACATCACGCTGGCCTTCTCGCGTGCTGTCCCGATCAAGCGCAAGCCGGGTACCGTGAGCAGTTTCGCCGTGCCGTAATTCAGTAGCTCATGCTCGTAAGCGGCGACGTTTTCCATTCCGATTTCGCTCACGTAATCGATCGCAGATCCCAGACCAACCGCGTCGGCAATGTTGCCGGTGCCCGCCTCAAAACGTGCCGGGGACGGCTGATACGCCGTTTTCTCAAAGGTCACGTCGGCGATCATGTTGCCGCCGCCCTGCCATGGCGGCATGGCGTCAAGCACATCGAGTTTTCCGTAGACTACGCCGATTCCCGTGGGCCCAAAAACCTTGTGCCCGGAGAATACGTAGAAGTCGCAGTCGAGAGTTTGCACATCCACCGGCATGTGGGAAACAGCCTGTGCGCCGTCGACCACCACGCGAGCGCCATAACGGTGCGCGATCTCAACCATCTCGCGTGCCGGCGTGATGGTACCGAGAGCGTTCGACACCTGGCTAAATGACACGATCCGCGTGCGAGGACCAAGCAGCTTTTCGTATTCTTCAAGAATGATTTCGCCGCGATCATTCACCGGAGCCACGCGCAGGCGAGCGCCTTTTTCCGAACAAAGCATCTGCCAGGGAACAATGTTGGCGTGATGCTCCAGCCAGGTAATAACGATTTCGTCGCCCTCACGAATATTGCGCCGGCCCCAAGCCTGCGCAATCAGATTGATGCCTTCGGTTGCGCCGCGCACGAAAATGATTTCGCGGGTTGATGATGCATTCAGGAAGCGTCGAGACTTCTCGCGCGCGCCTTCGTAAGCGTCCGTTGCGCGCGCTGCAAGTTCGTGGGCGGCGCGATGAATGTTGGAATTTTCGTGTCGATAAAAATCCGAAATACGATCGATGACTGCGTTGGGTTTCTGCGTCGTCGCCGCGTTATCGAGCCAGACCAGCGGCCGTCCATGCACACGCTCTTCAAGAATTGGGAAGTCGCGGCGGATGAGCTTGGCGTCGAGCGGACGCTTCGCTTGCCCCAGCTCTTGCGGCACGAGGTCGGGTCGAAACTCGAAGGCCTGAAGTCCCGAAGTCGCAGTGGCTTCTTTAGACTGCGTTCCCTGCGGCGCGATCTCTGTGCCTGCAACATCCCCTGCAGCGGGAATGTTCGGAAGCGGAGCTGCTTTACGCAGGTCCGCTTCTGTCGATGGGACTGTCGGAGTTGTAGAAGGAAATGCTGGAACGCCTGGAGCGGACTGCACGCCGGGCACTCCAGGGAAAGAAAACAACTCACTCAACGACGGCAACGATGTTGCCGCGCCGGGATACGCTGCGTGTCCGGTTTCGGCGAAAGTTTCGGACGAACCGGATGGGCTGGTTGACGAGATCCCACGCAGCTCAGGCGACGTGTTTCCCGGCACCGCCGGCGTGACCGCTTTCACGTCGTGAGGCTGAGCCAGGCCGGCAGCGGTGGTGTGTGTGGCATCCGGTGGCGCGGCCGAGGGCGACGTCGGCGGAGCCGGAGGGTTGGGTATGGTCTCAATGCCGGAAACATTGGGCATCGCGGGTATGCGAGGAAAAGAAAACAGGTCGTTGATCGGGGGCAATACCGATGCAGCTCCCGGCGACGTTCCCTTTTCGCCCTCCACAAAGTAAGGAGCGGTGCCGGGCATGGTCGGTGCGCCCGCAGGAGATTGAGGAACAGCACTCACATCCGCGCCTCCGGGCACGGATGTCTGCGGTGACGCGAGCAGCGACGGCATACCTGGAAATGAAAAGAGTTCGTTTCCCGAGGGCAGCGTAGGAGCAAGCGCGAAAGGTGAATGCATCCCCTCAGCGAAAAATCCCTGAGGAGAGCCCGCAACCGGCGGCGCGGGCGCTGTTCCCAGAGTACCCGGAACCAGAGCCGTTGCGCCCGCCAACGATGCAGCAATCGCCCGCAGATCCGACTCGGACAGCGGCCCCAGTGGCGTAGACGGAGGTGCAGCCGGAATACTCGGAGCTGATTCGAATCCGTGCGCACCTTGAACCGGGAGCATTTCCTCCGTGAACATCACGGTGGGAATTTCCTCCGATTCGACCTCCGGCGAAGCAGCGAATTCCTCGACGCTGTCTCCGTTTGCAAGATCCTTCGGCATCGCGAGAAAGAACTCGTTCGCCAGCCTTTCCAGCGTCGCCGGATCGGGCAACGGAATTGTGCTGAACGGCTGCTTACGCACCCCTTCGGCACCCCGCCCTGCCGACTTCGAAGCGCTCGATTTCGGCCTGCTCGCCCCGTTGCCCGACCCGTTATTTGTACTCGTAGTATTTGTCGACATGCACGTTCTCCAGTACGCCGAGTGCGTCTTGAGTCAAAACGACGATGGAGCAGTAGAGAGAAATTAGATACGATGCGATCGCTTTATGGTTGATGCCCATGAAGCGAACCGACAAGCTGGGAGACACTTCACCCGGAAGTCCCGGTTGAAAGAGGCCGATCACGCCCTGCTTCTTCTCGCCGGTGCGCAGCAGAAGGATATCAGTGGTCTCAGCTTTAACCGGCAGCTTGGGGCACGGTACCAACGGAATCCCGCGCCAAGTCATAAAGGGAGAACCGAACATGGTAACTGTCGGCGGCGGAACACCGCGACGTGTGCATTCGCGGCCGAAAGCCGCAATCGCCCGTGGATGAGCCAGGAAAAAGCTCGGCTCTTTCCATACTTTCGCAATCAGTTCATCAAGATCGTCGGGAGTGGGCGCGCCGTGCCGCGTCTTTATTTTCATCTCCGGCGCCACGTTGTTGAGTAAACCGTACTCGTTGTTGGTGATGAGTGCCATTTCCTGGCGCTCTTTAACTTTTTCAATCATCAGCCGCAATTGCTCGCGGATCTGATCGTGCGGGCTGCGATACAAGTCCGAAATGCGGGTCTGCACGTCCAAAACGCTGGTTACGGCATTCAGCGCGTACTCGCGCGGTTTCTCGTCGTAATCCACATAAATTTCAGGTAGATCGACTTCGTCGTCTGGGGCGCATTCAATGGTGCGCGTTCCGGGGCGGGTAGGTTTGACTTTATTAAGCCGGTAAACGCCGGCTTCGACCGGTACCCAGGAAAGGAAAGTGATCAGCCAACGCGGCGTGATCGCCTCCATCATAGGCACGGTTTTGGTGACGGTAGCGAGCTGCCGAGCCTGTTGCTCGGTCAGCGTACGACGAACTTCTGCTGTCGCCATTTGATTATCTCCTTGGCACTGAGGGAATCAGATTGTCACAACTCATCGCAGCTAACCGCCCTGCGCAAGAACCATCCGAACGAGCGGGAATTCGCCCGTTCGTTCCCGGCAAAATGTCGGCTGAATCAGACAAAACTTAACGGCTAACTATCGGGATGGGATCAGTATAACGCACCCCACGACTCTCCTGCCTGTGATTAAATTCAAAAAGTAAAACGCTTAAATCATAAAGTTTCGTTCTGTGCTGTCTGCTACACGGGCAGTCAAATGTCTGTGACAACTTCCACACCCGCCTGCTTGGCTACTTTCAGATAGGAGCACCTGGGCTGTTGCTTTGGCGTCGACAAGAATCTCTAGCCGCCACTTCCGAACGCAAGTGATTTTACAAAGCCGATGGTTAACAAAATATCGCCGCAGCTCATCGAGCCTGGTTGTTGACCAACCAATTTTAAAGACGTCTAATCGGCTGGTTTCGTCATTGACCACTGCTTATTCACAAAAACTTTGACCACCGAGAATATAATGCGTTCCGCACGACGGGAGGGTTTATGAAACTGTCTATCAAGACGCTGCTATTTTTGCTGAATCTCTGGCTGGCGATCGCCGTTACTGCCCACGCAGCCGATGCGCCAGGGCTGGTCTTCAAGTTCAGAACTGTCAACGTCCCCAGATCCACGGGGACTTGGGTTCACGGCATCAACAATGCGGGCGTAATCGTCGGACCCTATACAAACAAGGCCAACGTCTGTGGCAGCTTTATTCTCGACGGTGGAAAGCTAACCAAGCTTAATGATCCCAAAGGCACCTGCACCCAAGCCAACAATCTCAACCCCAACGGACCTGTTTCAGTCGTCGGCTCCTACCAGCCCCCGAGCAGAGGAGGGGCACCCGAAGGATTCTTGTACGCAAAGGGCAAGTTTACGGATATTCCTGGCCCCGCCGGTGCAACTTTCTCCATCGCCAACGGGATCAACGATAAAGGCGATATAGTTGGCGTCTACATAGGTGCCGATGGCGCTGTGCATGGGTTTCTGCTAAGCGGCGGAAAGTATAAGACGATCGACGTTCCCGGCTCCACCTTCACCGACATAACGGACATCAACAACGCCGGACACATGGCTTTGTATTGGGTCGCCCAGGACGGAACAAACAACTCCTCCATCTACGACGGCAAGTCTTACAAGACGATCAATGTTCCTGGCGCACAAGTTTCCTATGCCCTCGCCCTGAACAACGCCGATGATGTGACATATGTCTGGTACGACGCTGCCGGCGATGACCACTCCGCCTTGTGGCACAAGGGAATCATCTACAAATTTGATCCTCCCAAAGCTGTCGGAAGCTTTGCCTGGGGCATCAACGATGAAAACGAAATTGTCGGAGGCTACGCGTTAACGAATAATGGAGAGGTGTCGGGCTATGTGGCAACCTACAAATAACGTTTCGGCGTAAGTGCCCGTTAGCCTGTTGCTGATGACTGAAAGCCCGTCATTGTGTTGATTGCGATTTCGCCGGCTTGACGCGGGTTTCCTTTCCGCTCACGAACACTTTCATGGAGCTCTCGCTTTCGCCCGACTCGTCGGTGTACTCAAAGGAGTCCTTTGAAACAAACTTCATGATGAAACGTGTGTGATAGACCTTTCCGAACATGGTGCTATCGCCAAGCCAGGTCCATGTGTCGCCGCTCACCGTACCACTCTTGTTTTCTATTGCCCCCGAACTGTCAACTGCGTGATATTGGTAAATCTTGGCAGTCGGATCGTAGTAGACGAAGGAAGTGTCGGTATATTTCTTTGCGCCCATGTGGAGTACTGTCGTGCAGATCACCGCAAATCCGTCGGCCGCCCATCTGCAATCGTCGGTGCCGGTGTATTTCATCGCTGGCGAGTTCGGCCCCATGACCCCGGCTTTCAATTCGTCTTCGATCGTGAACCTGCCGACCATCACCGCGAGCTTCTGGACTTCCGGGCCTGGGCCATGCTTCGGAGGCGTCGTCTGAGACTGATCGCCAGCGATTACGCTCGAAGCGCACGCCAGCACAAATGAGAGCAACCTTTTGGGACCACGCATTGGATTCCCCCTTTCAGAGGTGCCACGGATGCTAGCACAAAACACACGGGAATTAGGAAGTGCCAATAGGTGACGTTAAGTCCCATAGCGACAGTTCAGTGGACGCTCCGTGCCCGACAGTGTTGTGGGCCGGATCGAGCAACCCAGCGTTGGAGTCGGGGTAAAGCAACTTCGGGGCGCGGCGTTTGGAAGCTGTCCTTCCCTGCTCCCCAAGCATTCACTTCAGGCCGAAGGCGTAAACCTTGAAGTCATCCGAGCCGACATACATCATCCCATTCGCTACCACCGGCGAAGTACCCACACCGCTGCCGGCGGCGTACCTCCATAGCTTTCTGCCTGTCTTGGCGTTCAGGGCGTACACATGGTCGTCCTCGGAGCCAATATAAACACCCCATTCGCCACTGCGGGCGAAGACTCGACATAGTTGCCCGTGCTGTAGCTCCACTTCCGCTTGAGGTTCCGAACCGTCTTGACGCTGAGCACCTTCTCACACGGGTTCCAGCGCTCCATGTTGGTCCTGTGGAATTCCGTCCACGGAGTGTGGACTCCGCACGTTGGCTTCTGGCCCCATGCCCGAGACGCGAAGCAGGCAGACAAGATCAAAACCGCAGCGCTGATTCGTTTCATGAGTGAACCTCCAGAAAACAACTTGTCTGACGGAAAACCGAGAACCAGTGCGACACAATCTTGTTCGCCTTACGAGGGTTTGTCAATTATGCAAAGAGTTGCAGCTCTAGGTAGTAAAGGCGGTTGACTTGTGATCGCTGTTGTAGCATCGCCATTGAACTTATTGACCCAGACCAGTCGATTTTTCAACGAGTGGAATGCCTATTGACGCCAAGTTGGTTTCTATTCTGTCGATGTTGTTTACTGACTTACTGGATATTGGTCGCTAACTTATGACGGCCTTGGCTTCCGGCTCCGGCTGTCGGGGTGAGCCGCGAAACAGGGTGCCTGCCGGCTTCACTCTCGCCCAGGCTTTTTCGTCGCTGAGGGAGGAACTGGGAGCGCGAACCGGATGCGCTCGCGGATGAGTTGTTCAAGGTTGAGGAAACACTACGCGCTGGCCGCGACCGCGTGCGCCTTATAGAACATTTTTTTCGCCTGCGCGCGAATTTCATCCAACCGCGCCTGCAATCTTCGTATTTCGGAATCGAGTTCGTTGAAAGTCGCGCATTGCGACGTCATCAATTTCTCAGCTTCAGATCCCCGATCTTTCAGGTATACGGAGGCGGATGGTCGTCCGGTTTCTGGATCGTCTTCGAGATACAAGAGTTCAAGATCGGCCGGGCCGGACGAGTGTCCCTCACTTACCGCACGCTCGAGCACAAATGGGAGCGAAGCGGATGCGGTTTGATCCTCCGCTTCGGGCACTCCCGCGGCCGCCAGGGCAGGCGAAGCGCGTTCCGCAACCTTACGAATAAGGAATGGAGAACTATCGGTTCCATCGTTGCACCACTCTAAGTTAGAAGTCGACTGACTCGGTTTGCAGGTTACGTCGTAGATCTCGCCGTCAGGACTGGTGACTTCGAATTTGCCGCTCTTGCCACGCAAGGCTAGCCCAACATCGTAGGTGGCAATGGTCTCACCGACCCGCATCATGATTCTCCTTATTCAGAGAACTAACGGATTCACCGAGAATCGCGCAGCGGGTTTAGACCGCGCAAGTAGTAATCCTGATTCCAAGCGGGCGAGAAGTCATTCAATGATGCTCAGACGATCGGCAGGCAAGAGACACAACCGCCGAGCTTGCAGCAGAGGGTAAAAGGTTGGAGGAACACCGACAAAGGCGCTGCTTCTGTTAGGACGCGCCCGCGGCCATTGCCTCCGCTTTATAAAACTTCTTCTTGGCGCGAGCGCGGATCTCGTCCAGTTCCGCGTGCAGGCGTCGAATCTCAACGTCAAGCTCGTTGAAGCTCAGACAATGAGCAGTGACCAACTTCTCGGCCTTAATCCCGGCGTAGTCCTGCGTGCCGCCCGCCTTCAGGTAAACACACGCCGAGGGCTGCTTCGTCCTGGAATCGCTCTCCAGGTACGAGAGATCGAGACTTGAGGTTTCCATGATAAGGCGATTATCCCATAAGTCTCTGGGAATGCCGCCAACCTGATTTTCCACAGTCTTGCCATGGCGGGTACCAAGGTCACATCGCTTTTGGAATCGTTAATTTATTAGGCTGCTGGAAGCGCGCCTTCCGCGAAAATCGCGGCTTCCTCGCGATCTGCTAAACGGCATGAAGAGGCCCTGCCATGCCCATTACGCCGATGGACTATATGGTATACTTTCGGTCCAATTCAACACTCCTCGGACGCGCTGGTTAGGAGATCAACACCATGCTATGGACGGCCGAACCAACCTTCTACGCTTCACCAAAACTTGCCATGCAGGCTCCGGCCGAGAAACTGGCCTACGTAGCGGCGCTTAGCGCGGATGGCTCGCAACCCGATGCTCTACTCGTGGTTGACGTTGATCCCGAGTCGAAGCGACAGGGCGAAATCGTCGGCCGGGTTGACATGCCCAACGTCGGAGACGAACTGCATCACTTTGGCTGGAACGCGTGTAGTTCAGCCCTCTGCCCCTACGCTCCGCATCCCCATGTGGAGCGACGCTATCTGGTTGTGCCTGGCCTCCGCTCTTCGCGAATTCACATCATTGACACTAAGCCCGATCCTCGCCAGCCCAAGATCGTGAAGGTCATTGAACCGGAAGTGCTTGCCGAGCGAACCGGCTACAGCCGACCACACACAATTCACTGCGGACCTGATGGCATCTACGTCAGCGCTCTTGGATCGCCAAGCGGCGACGGTCCCGGAGGAATTTTCGCTTTGGATCACTACACGTTTGAGCCGCTCGGAAGATGGGAAGTGGAGCGCGGCCCGCAGTATTTTGGCTACGACTTCGCCTGGCATCTGGGATATGACGTTGCCGTCACGAGCGAGTGGGGCACGCCGAACATGGTTGAGAATGGCGTGAATCCGGAGCTGCTGTTGGCAGGCAAGTACGGACACAGCCTTCACTTCTGGGACCTGCGCAAGCGGCG
>Ga0070761_10002721_pt1 | contig 10751 bp, 10 predicted proteins | sample HubBroMetageREF1_FD_66724 | JGI IMG/M metagenome (GOLD analysis project Ga0070761, IMG submission 66724) | Reference soil microbial communities from the Hubbard Brook experimental Forest, New Hampshire, USA - Hubbard Brook CCASE Soil... | ecosystem: Environmental > Terrestrial > Soil >...
CTGGCCCGGGCGGGGGCCGTGGCGGCGTACGAGATTCGTCTGCCCTCCGTGCCGACCGACTCGGGTTCGGTCGCCTTGGCTTTCGGACAGGTGCTGGACCGGAGGGGGTCGTGCGCCGCCGGCCTGTTCCTTTCCGACCCGTTCGGGCGCGAAGTGGCGGCTCGGGTCTCCGCATCGCGGGCCCTGGGACTCACCGGCGACGCGGTCGGGGTGAGCGTCCGCTCGGATTCGACGCTGGTCTGGTCGAAGCCATCCTTCGGAGGCCGGACCCTCGCGGGGATCGTCAGCCGCACGCGACCCAGTCTCGCGACGGTACGACCCGGAGTGTGGGCCGAGGGGGACTCCGGAACCGGCGCCACCCCACTCGATTGGACGCGCATCGACCCGCCGGCGCTCCCGGACCCGATCCTCCCGTTCGACTCCGGCGAGGAGGTGCCGGTCGAAACTCCGACGCTCGACGAGCGCGACGTCGTGATCGCCGTCGGGATGGGCATCGGCGGTCCACGCGGCTTGGACACGCTCGCCCCGATGCTGGAACGGTGGGGCGCGTCGCTGGGCGCCACCCGCAAGGTCGTCGACGCGGGGTGGGTACCGCGTCAATTCCAGATCGGGCTCACCGGGAGGGCGCCGGCGCCCCGGCTGGGGGTGCTGCTCGGGGTCGGGGGCTCCGCCAACCACCTGGTGGGATGGAAGCGCGCCCACGCGCTCCTCGCCGTGAACTCCGATCCGGCGGCCGCCGTGTTCCGCGAGGTCGACGTGGGGATCGTCGCAAAGGTCGAGGACGTGGTGCCCCTGTTGACCGAGGCGCTGGCGCCGCTCGTTCGGCGCTAGTGCGGTGTCGCGCGTTCCGCCGCGTTGAGGCACGCGAGCAGGTCCTCGAGCGTCGCGCGGGCGCTCGAGGGCGTTGAGGCGGACACGCGGATGACGAGGTCGGAGCCTTCGACCTCCACGCGCACGTAGTTGGGGTTGTCCGCGGCGACCGCGGCGCGCAGGTGTTCCGCCTCGGCGGGCGTGGCGCAGTACCGCCGGAGTTCGGCGGTTACTTCGACTTCTTCTTGGGGTGCGCGTGAGCGGTCGGGGATGAGCCACCTCCCTTCGGTTGCGCGCCGGGCCCCCGGCTCAGCGCGTTCGAAACGATCGGGGCGGTCTTCGTGCGACGGGCCGCCTCGGCCGTCGCGTTGTCGCGCAGATACTCGACGATCGACGGCCACACCTTGAGGTCGTCCCGCTGCTTGTTCTCGAAGTTGTGTTCGCCGAGGAAGCGGGTGAAGGCGGCACGGCTCGCGTCGTCCCACGTTCCGGTGAAGTGGCCCGAGTAGTACCCGAGGAGCGCGAGGTCGTGCTGGAGCGTCTTCGCGACCTCGCCCTCGATGGGGATCAACGTCGCCGGGTCCTCCCGGCTCAACATCGTCAGGTCGTACAGCTTGAAGATCCGTTTCAGTTCCTCGATCGGGGACGGGTGGTCGTCCACGCGGAGGTCGACCCATCGCTCGCCCTCGCCGTACCCCGCGCCCTTCTTCACCAGGAAGAGCGCCGCGGACTGCATCCCCCGGCGGTCCCCGCCTTCCTTCTGACCCGCCGCGAGCGCCGAGATCATCCGGTCGATCACGTCGCCCGGCGTCGTTTCGTACGCCCGCGCCATCGCGCGGACGACCGCGGGGCCGAACAGGATGTTCCCCTGGCAGGTGAACCCGTCCCCGACTTCGTGGCCGGCCCAGTCCATGCACTTCTTGCCGGTGAAGGCAGCCGCCCCGCCGTTCCGATCGACGACCCCGAGCTGACGCTCGTCCCGACCGTTGTCGCTGCTCGTGAGGCGGCGGACGACCTCGGTGGCCGGGACCCCCTCGCGCAGCAGCTGGAGACCGACGATCCCGTAGGAGACATTCGCGGCGGCTTGCGTGGCGATCGCGCCGACGCCCGCCTCCGCCCACGGGACGACCGACCCGACCGAGATGAACCGGGACTGCACGGCGACGCCCCAGCTCTGCGTGTCGCGGTCGTGGACGACGATCGAGAACGTTCCGAAACGGGGAGGCGGCATACCGGCGCGACGGACGGCGGTCCGCGCCTTAAAGTGTCGGAGGTCGGTGCATGTCGAGGTCGGCGAACAGTCGGTCGACCAAGCGGGTCGCGCTCACCTTGTCGCCCTTCGTGTACGCCTGCTCGGCGGCCCGGAGGTCGAGGATCCACCGATCGACGTCGCGACCCTGGGAGCGGAGCACGGCGAGGAGCCGCGCCGCGAGGCGGAGCCGGTTACCGGTACGGTCCTCCTCGGGCGAAGGAATTTCGTCCTCGGGGCCTTTCGAGACGTACCCGGTGAGACCCCGGGGCCACTGGGTGACCTCCCCCTCGCCGCGGTTCACCCGACGGCGTGGGCCGGGGGCGGGCTCGTCGTCCGGCACGGACGCTTACGCGGTGCCGGCTTCGGCGTCCGCCGCGGCCGGGGCGGGCGCGGCCTTGACCGCGGGTCCCTTCGGGAGCGGGGCGCGCGTCCGGATCGTCTCCCAGATGGAGTCGATGCGCTCGTAGAAACCGGCGCTCGCGCCTTCGCTCGGGAAGATCGTCTTCGCTTCCTCGAGCTTCGGCCGAAGGTCGGCGACGTCGGTCCCGTGCGTTGTGAGCCAGGCGAGGCACCCCTCGGCGAGCGCGAGCTGCTCGGCGGCGGCGTCGCGGGCGCGCTTCGCCTCGCGGTCGGTGGGGGCGAGCGCGTTGTCCGGGTTCCAGTGCGGCGGCATCGGCGCCGGGATCGGAACGCGTAGGCGCTTGAACGGCTCGGGGAGCGACGGCCACCGCGGCTCGGCGAACCGGACGGAGAGGAGGTCGAGGGCGGTCACCGCGGCCGGAAAATCGCCGGCGGCGTACGCGGTCTCCGCCTTCGTGAACGGGGTGATCAACTCGAGGCTGGGGGCGCCCTTCCACCCTTCCCACAGGAGCGCGACGCGGGACGGAGCGAGCCGTCGCAGGACCTTCTTCTCGGGCGGCTCCTGGACCGGAGGGACCAGCGGCGCGGCCGGGGTCGTGTCGGGCGGACGGTTCGGCGCTCCGGGCATCGTTCGCGATCGAGGACGTTCAGAGGAACGCCTCGAACTCCTTCGTCACTTCCGGGTACTTCTCGTGGACGGCCTTCAAGATGTTGTGGACGGAGAGCTTCTGGAGCTTCACGCCCTGGAGCGCGTCGATGAGCTTGTCGAACGTCTCGTCGGAGATCGTGCACAGCTTCTCCTTGGCGAGCCAGTTGCGGTACAGCTTCTCCTCGAGCCGGGCGCGCCACCCCTTCTCGTACGCCTGGAGGAAAGCGGTGGACGTGTCGCCCTTATGGACCGCCTGCGCCGCGACCTCGCCGCAAATTTTACCGGCAATGCATCCGTTCGCGATGCCCCCGCCGGTGAGCGGGTCGATCATCCGGGCCGCGTCCCCCACGAGCATGAACCCGTCGGTGACAGTCTGTTTGAGCGGCGCGGAGATCGATACCCCGCCGCCGACCATGTCGATCTTCTTGCCCTTGGCGTAGCCGGGGTGCTTCTCGATCCAGTCGTCGAGGTACTTGCGCGCCTCGGCGGTCGTCTTCACCTGGCTGACCTGCACGCCGATCCCGACGTTCGCGACGCCGTCGTCCTTCGGGAAGATCCAAACGTAGCCGCCGGGGGCGACCTTGCCGAGGTAGAAATCGCAGTACCGGGTGTCGGAGTCGACGTTGGTCATCCGGTACTGAAGGCACGTGTCCATGTCGCGGAGCGCGAGGTTCGTGGGGAGTCCCGCCCAGCGGCCGACCTGGCTCTCGAACCCGTCCGCGCCGATCGTGATCGGAGCTCGGATCTCGAACTTCTGGCCGAACTGCTTGACGCGCGCGCCCACGACCTTGCCGTTCTCCTTCAGGATCTCCACGGCGGCGGTCTTCAGGACGACGTCCGCGCCGGCGTTCGCGGCGTCGATCGCGAGCTGCTTGTCGAATCCGTCACGCTCGACGACGTAGCCGACCTCGTTGCCGGCGCTCTTTTCGTTGATCTCGAAGACCTGCTCGCGGGGCGAGAAGATCCGGGCCCCCTCGACCTCGACGTTGATCCACTTGCCGGGCTTGATCCCGACCTCGGTGAGCCACTCCTTGCTCATCCCCTCGCCGCAGCGGACCGGGCTTCCGATCTCCTGCCGCTTCTCGATGACCATCACTTTCGCGCCGTTCTTCGCCGCCCACTTGGCGGTCATCGTGCCGGCCGGGCCGGCGCCGATGACGAGCACGTCGGTCTTCTGGTCCTGTACCATGATCGTAGCCTCCGAACCGGCGCTTAGCCGATCTCGATCGCCCCGACGGGGCACGCCTTCACGCAGATCTCGCACCGGGTGCAGATCTTCTCGTCGAACGTGATGCGCGTCTCGTCCAGGTAGATGCAGTTCAGCGGGCAGATCCCGACGCAGGCTCCGCAGTAGATGCAGAGTTGGCCGGACGCCTCGATGTGCAGGCTCTTCTTGCTCGGCAACGCCGCTCCTCGGTTCGCACCGGACCGTTCGATATTAAAGCCTGTGGAACGGAGGAACCCCGCCTCCGAGGGAACCCTCGTCAGCGCGGGGTCGGGAGGGGGGAGGACGGCGCCGCCGCGTGGACTTCCTGCTCGGCCAGCCATCGCTCGGCGTCGATCGCGGCCATGCAGCCGGCGCCCGCCGCGGTGACCGCCTGCCGGTACCGGTGGTCGTGAACGTCGCCCGCGGCAAACACGCCCTCGACGCTCGTGCGCGCGTGCTCGTGGAGCTTGATGTACCCTTTCTCGGTGAGGTCGAGATGGTCCCGGAACACCTCGGTCGCGGGGTCGTACCCGATCGCCACGAAGAGGCCCTGGACCTTGAGCTCGGAGTTCTTCCCGCTCTTCCCGTGCCGGAGTTTGAGCCCGACCACGGCGTCCTTCCCGAGCACTTCCTCGACTTCGGTGTCGAGGAGGAGCGAAATCTTCGGGTGGGCCCGCGCGCGCGCCTGCATGATCGCGCTCGCGCGCAGGTCGCCCCGGCGATGGATGATCGTGACGTGGGGACTGAAGTTCGTGAGGAAGAGGGCCTCTTCCATCGCGGTGTCCCCGCCACCGACGACCGCGAGCTCCTTGCCCTTGAAGAAGAACCCGTCGCACGTGGCGCACGCCGAGATCCCCTTTCCGCGGAGGGCGGTTTCGGACGGGAGGTTCAGCCACCGCGCGCTCGCGCCGGTGGCGACGATGACGGCGTCCGAGGTGAAGCTCCCCTGGGACCCGGTGCCGATATGGAACGGACGGCGGCGGAAGTCGACCTTCGTGACGTTGTCGTCGACGAATTGGGCGCCAAAGCGGGCCGACTGGCGTCGCATCCGGTCGACGAGCTCGGGCCCTTGGATCCCTTCGGGGAATCCGGGGAAGTTCTCCACCTCGGTCGTCACGAGGAGCTGGCCGCCGGCGGGAACGCCGGTGATGACGATCGGTTTCAGCTCGGCCCGCGCCGCGTAGAGGGCGGCGGTGAGGCCGGCGGGGCCGCTCCCGATGATGACGACCCGGGAGTGGCGGGGGATGTCGGACATGGCCCTCCGTACGACGAATCGGGGGGTTAAAGCGCCGCGCTTACGGCCGACGGGGGACCAGGCGGAGCCGGTCGGAGCCGTCCGCCTCGGCGTAGCCGGACCGGTAGAAGACGAGGGGGGTCCGCTCGACCCCGATCTCCGTGTAGATCACCTGGCCGATGACGAGGGTGTGGTCGAACGTTCGCGACCGGGACAGGAGGCCGCATTCGACCGCGGCCAGCCCGCCGTCGAGGAGCGCCGAACCCTGGGGACCCCGATGGCGGGGCACGCCCTCGAACTTCTCCTCGGAGGGCAGCGTCTGGGCGAACTGCTCGCTGAGCGAGCGCTGGTCCGCGGAGAGGAAGGTCACACCGAAGTGGCCGGCCCGCTCGATGAGGGGGAGCGTGTCGACGTCGTTCGAAAGGCTGACGAGGATGGCCGGCGGGTCGAGGGAGACGGAGAGCAGCGCATTGACGGTGAGCCCGGCGTCGCGCCCGGCATGATGCGCGGTCACGACCGAGACCCCGGTCGCCCAGCGGCTCATCAAGGTCCGGAACGCGGTCGGGTCGACCGGGGGCGGCTCGGGCGCGGTCGTCATTCGTCCCGCCATTTGAAGAACCGAACCGCGAGGGCGAAGATGACGAGTGCGATGCCGAGCACGACGAGGAAATCGCTCAGCGCGCGGGCCGAGTTGTTGAACAGCATCACCTGGTTCATCCCGTCGATAACGTAGTACAGCGGCAGGATCCGCGCGAATGACTGGAGCGCGGGCGGGAACATCGAGACCTGGAAGAACGTTCCCGAGAGAAACATCATCGGGAACGTGATGATGTTGCCGATCAGCGCCGCGCTCTCGGGAGTCTTCGCGACGGAGCCGGCGAGCATCCCGAGCGAGACGAACAGGAGCGGGCCGACGAGGAGGAACGGGATCAACCCGAGCGTCACCTCCACCGTCGCACCGAACAGGAACTCTCCGGCGCCGATCATGATCCCCGCCGTGATGAACGTCAGCACGGTGTACCACAGAATGTGGGACGTGAGCCATTCCGACCGGGTGAGCGGGGTCAGGGAGAGCTCCCGGAAGATCCCGTCCTTCCGGTAACCCGCCGCGACGTCGACCATCGAGAACATCGGGCTCGTCAGGATCGAGAATCCGATCAGGCCGGGGATCAGGTAGTCGATGTAGCTGTACACCTTGCTACCGACGGTCTGGGTCGTGTACCCGACCACCGCCGTCCCGTTCGCGAGGTGCAGGTTGAACGCGCTCGCGACGCCCTGCACGGCGCCGACGACCGTGCCGCTCGAGGACGCGTCGGCCGGATCGATGAAGATCGTCACGTTCGTCGGACGATGGTTCGCGAGGCTGGCATTGAATCCGGCCGGAATGATGAGACCGACGGGGTCGTCGTTCTGCCCGAGCAGGGTGCCGAAGTTCGTCGCGTTCCAGTTCACGACGTTCACCTTGACGACGCTGGTCTCGTTGAGCGCCGCGAGGAACGCCACGCTCCCGGGTGAGCCGTGGTCGAGGTTGATCACCTGGACGGCGACGGGGCTGTTGCCGACCGCCGAGAAGATGAGGCCGAACAGGCCGATCAGAATGATGGGGAAGAGGAGCGAGAAGAACAGCGCGACCGGGTTCCGCGTGTACGACCGGACGACAACCTTGAGGTCGGCGAGGATCCGTTTCGGCCTCACGCTGTCGCCTCCGACTTCAGCAACCCGTCATCCATCTGGCCGACCAGCCGGATGAAGACGTCCTCGAGCGTGTCCTGAACGGTCGAGAACGTCTCCCACGGGAGGCCGCTCGCGTCCACCGCCGCGATGACCCGCACGGCGTCCTTCTTCTCGCGCATCTCGACCACGACCCGGCCGTCGGCGACGGAAACGGGGAGGTCGACCTTCGCGCGAAGATACTCCGCGAGCGCGGGCGGCGCGCGGAAGCTCAACCGCTCGGGACGACCGAACTGGTCGATGATCTCGCCGGGCGTGCCGGCCGCGATGATCCGGCCGTGGTGGATGATCGCCACCTGGTCGGCCAGCAGCTCGGCTTCCTCGAGGTAGTGGGTCGTCAGGAACACGGTCCGCCCTTCGGCTTTGAGGGAGCGGATCACTTCCCAGATCCCGCGGCGGGCCGTCGGGTCGAGACCGGTCGTCGGTTCGTCGAGAAAACAGACCTTCGGGTCGTTCGTCAGGGCGAGCGCAAGACCGAGCTTCTGTTTCTGGCCCCCGGAGAGCGTGTCGAACCGGGAGTTCGCCTTGTCCGAAAGCTGCACGCGGCGGAGGAGGTCCGCCGGGTCCGGATGCGTTCCGAACAGGCCCGCGTAGTACTCGATCGCCTCGCGCGGCGTGATCTTCTCGAAGAAGCGGAAATCCTGCGGGATGACGCCGATCTTCAGGTGGAGCTCGTAGGCGTCCGTCCACGGGTCGAGGTCGAGCACCCGCACCGTGCCCGAGGTGGCGCGTCGCAGCCCCTCCAGGATCTCGGTCGTCGTCGTCTTGCCCGCCCCGTTGGGCCCGAGGAACGAAAAGACGGTCCCGGGGGCCACCTGGAACTCGATGTCGTTGACGGCCGCGAGCTCTCCGTACCGCTTGACGAGGTGGTCCACCTCGATCGCGCTGGCCATCGGGCGCGTCTCGCGCGCGAGGTTATCACCTCTTTGAGGGGCGCGCGTCGCTCGCCCGTTACTTCGGCCAGGGAAGGTCGCTGGGGACCCCACCCGGTACGGAAACCGGGCCCGCCCCGACGTCGACCGGGAGCGCCCCCGGCCCGTCCCAGGTGACGCGCAGGCGGGTCGGACTCCAGTCGAGCGAAACGAGCCCGGCCCCGAACCGGAGTCGTTCGATCGAGGCCGACGTCCACGTGGCGGGAAATCGGGGAGTGACTCGGAGGAGAGGGAGCGTCGCGTCGACCGAGATCCCCCAGAGTCGCTCGAAGAGGACGGTGATGAACGGCGCCACACTGAAACCGAGCAGGAAGCAGGAGTCGAACGCCACGTCGCGATCGCCTCGGTAGCATTCGCTCGCCCATCCGGCCTCGGCGTCGAACCGACCGGCGATGGTCGAGAGATACTGCATACCGAGTTCCGTCTCTCCGACGCTCAGCGCCGCGTCCGCGGCCCACGCGGTCGCGATCGTCCACACTTCTCCGTCGTGGTAGGCGATCGGGTCGTACTTCGCGTCGTGTACCGACAGGGTACGCAGCCCCCACGGTGCCGTCAGGTCGTCGCGAGCCGCGCGCCGGACGACGGCCTGCGCGAGGTCGGGGTCGAGAATTCCGGCGCTCACCGCCCGCAGTGCGTTCGGACGAAGCTGCCGCACGGGCGTTCCCGTGCGGATCGAATCGTACAGGTACCCTTCCTCCGCCCACGGGTAATGGGCCCGAATCGCCGCCGCGATGCGGTCGGCGAGAGCTTGCCACCGGGCGGCAGCGCCGTCCGGGGTCGTGGCGAAGAGGGATACGGCGGCCCGCAGGGTCCGGTACCAGAGGACCTGGATGTCGATCGCGTGGTCGCGCCGGTCCGTCGAGTCCCAGATCGTCGTGTCGGGGGAGTTGATCCCGGCCCGCACCCGGGCGAGCGACGCGGTCGCCGCGCTGATCTCCTGGGCCTCTCCGCCGTTTCGAAAGAGGGCGGTCGCGGGGTCGGTACGCGCTTCGCCCCACTCGACCATGTCGCGCACCGCGCGGAGCCGGTCCGGGCTCGGCCGCGGTCCGCCCGAGTGGCGCGCGAGGGCCTGGACCAGGAGCGGATAGTAGAGCGTCGTGTCGGAGGTGCCGTAGAAGAAGATCGGACCGGGCGAGACCTGCATCGCGAGCTCCCCCGGTTCCCCCCCTAGAATCGGGACGCGCGACCGAGACTGGAACCGGAGCACCGAATCCATCGAGCGGCTCGCCCACTCGAAGTCGCCGAGCCAGAGGATCGCCCAGAGCATCCACGAGAGGTCCCGTCCCCAGATGGCCGAGTACCACGGATACCCTGCGACCAGGCCCACGAGGTCGTCGCCGGGGGCCGAGTACAGCCGGCGCAGGGCCGCGCAGGCGGAACGGTAGGCGCGCTCGATCGGCGCCGCGTCCGGGAAACGGAGGATGGGCGCGGAGGCGAGCCAATGTTCGTCGGCCGCCGCCACCGCCCGAATGGCGGAGCTCGGGTCGGCGACCACCGCCCGCGCATCGGGCTCGGCGGGTCCTAGGTCGCGTTCGAGTCCACCGTAGATAAGAGTCCTCCACGTTGCCGCGGGCCCCACGGGGACGCTCACGGGGTACTCGATCGCGAGGTCGTCGATGCGACCCCGATACTTTCCGCCGATCCACGATGCGGAGTTGAGCACGAGTTCGCTGGGGGCAACGTTCGAACGGACCGCCAGTCCGAATCCCCGCTGGCGGATCCGCAACTCCTCCTCTCCGGTCTGCACGTGGAACGAGCACGGACGCAATCCTTCGACGAGTACCGGGAGGAGGAACGGTGAGAACGAGCTGACGACCGTGAGCTCCGCCGGCGAACCCTCGCTCCGCGAGAACTCCAGCGTGCGGACGACGCCCGGTACCTCTCCCACGGCCGCGACGGTCTGCACGAACTCGTACCCCTCCCAGCGGTGGCGGCTGCACCATCCACCGCGAACTTTCTCGGCCGAGAGAAGGGTCGGCGGGAGCGCGGTCTCGCGCTCGCTGGTCCGGAGCCGGACCCGCCACGGGCCGGTGAGCCGTACCAACTGACCCATGACGCCGCCCCAGTCGACCACCGTGCCCCGCATCTCGCGCAATAGAGCGAGGTCCCCGCCCCCGTCGAGCAACGCCGCCGAGGACAAGCTCGTGAGCAGGATCGGTGTCTTCGGTGGAGGGACGTCAAGCGTCACTTCGCCCCCTCCTTCGCCGGCTTTTCGGTGAATTCGAACCAGACGACGGGAGGGATCGCGGGGGTTCGGAGTTCGAGACGCACCGTGATCGGGTCCGTGTCGTGACCAAACGCGCCCACGACCTCGAACTCCGTATGGTCACCGGGCCGAAGTTCCCACGGGGCCTCGGCGGTGACCGAGCGGGCGAGCCGCCAGGCGGTCCCCTCGCCCGGCCGAAGTTGCACGAGGTCCCCCGAAATCGGGTTCCCGTCCACGAGGATCCGGAGTTCGGCGAACGCTCCGACTCGAAGGATCGGATTGTCGAGCGCGAACGCGATCCCGTCCGCCGTACGGCGGAGCGAGCCGTCCACGTAGATCCCTTCCTCGATCGACTGCGCGACCCAGAGCA
>Ga0070761_10002726_pt1 | contig 10748 bp, 10 predicted proteins | sample HubBroMetageREF1_FD_66724 | JGI IMG/M metagenome (GOLD analysis project Ga0070761, IMG submission 66724) | Reference soil microbial communities from the Hubbard Brook experimental Forest, New Hampshire, USA - Hubbard Brook CCASE Soil... | ecosystem: Environmental > Terrestrial > Soil >...
GTGTCTTCCGAATAATCCCGGTGCTGCGCGATCTCGCGGCCCAGGAAAATCGCTTCTTCCTTCTTGCCGAAGGTAAGCGGTCCCAGGACGCTCATACCCCATTCGCACACCATCTGCCGCGCGATTTCGGTGGCGCGTTCGATGTCGTTGCCGGCGCCCGTGGTGATGTGGTGCAGGAAAATTTCCTCGGCCGCGCGTCCGCCCATCAATACGGCAAGTTGCGCTTCCAAAAATTCCTTGGTGTAGGTGTGTTTGTCATCGATCGGCAACTGCATCGTGACGCCCAGCGCCATGCCGCGCGGGATAATCGTCACCTTGTGCAGCGGATCGGCGCCTGGCGTCATCGCCGCCACCAGCGCGTGCCCGGCCTCGTGATACGCGGTGTTGCGCTTTTCTTCGTCGGACAAAATCATGGATCTTCGCTCGACGCCCATCAGGACCTTGTCCTTGGACATCTCGAAATCCACCATCGCCACGAACTTGCGGTTTTGCCGTGCCGCCCACAGCGCTGATTCGTTCACCAGGTTTGCCAAATCGGCGCCGGAAAATCCCGGTGTGCCGCGCGCAATTACCGAAAGATCCACGTCTTCGGAAAGAGGTACCTTTCGCGTATGCACGCGAAGAATTTCCTCGCGCCCCTTTACGTCAGGACGCGGCACCACTACTCGGCGGTCGAAACGGCCGGGCCGCAGCAGCGCCGGATCCAGCACATCAGGACGGTTGGTGGCAGCGATCAGAATGACGCCTTCGTTGGATTCAAAGCCATCCATTTCCACCAGCAAAGCGTTCAAAGTCTGCTCGCGCTCGTCGTGGCCGCCGCCCAGGCCTGCGCCGCGATGCCGCCCAACCGCGTCAATTTCATCGATGAAAATAATGCACGGCGCGTTCTTCTTGCCCTGTTCGAACAGATCGCGCACGCGGCTCGCGCCTACGCCCACGAACATCTCCACGAAGTCCGAACCGGAAATCGAAAAGAACGGTACATTCGCTTCGCCCGCAATCGCCCGCGCCAGCAAAGTCTTGCCCGTTCCCGGAGGTCCCACCAGCAGCACCCCTTTCGGAATGCGACCGCCCAGCTTCTGGAATTTCTGCGGATCCTTCAGGAAGTCGATAATTTCGTATAGCTCTTCCTTCGGTTCATCAATCCCGGCCACGTCCTTGAACGTTGCCTTCTTCTGCTGCGCCGTCAGCAATCGCGCGCGGGACTTCCCGAAACTGAGCGCCTTGTTTCCGCCTGCCTGCATCTGCTTCATCATGAAAACCCAGAAGAGAACCAGCAACAGCAAGGGGCCGAAATTCACCAGAAACGTCAGCCAGTCCGCGTTCTTCACTTCCTTATAGTTATAAATGACGTTGTGATCCTGCAGAACCTTCGTGACATCCGGAATCGCGGTGTTGGCGATCGTCACGCCGCGGAATTTTCCGCCTTCGCGATACTCGCCCTGCAACTCAGCGCTGTTCGGCGAAAGGTAAATCTGCACATCCTTCACGCCGTTGTTCTGCACCTTCGCCAGAAAATTCGTGTAGTTGGGCTCGTCGTCGTGTGCGGACTGTCCTCCGGTCGAGGCCATCCTCCACAGCACGACCGCCAGCAAGATCATTAAGAGCCAAAATAAAATTGTTCGGACTGTTGAGTTCACCTGATTACCTCACCTGTTACATCCTACTCACTACTCAAAAACCTGCAAAAAACCTTCGCGCTGCCCCTTCAGTGGTTCGATGCGACATGCCCCAAGACATATTCAGCTGACTCAGCCGCCCTCGAGACACTCTTCCTCGATCACAACTCCCGCCCGCGTGCTCTCTCTCGCGCGAAAATCTTCGGCCGCCGGCATTCCCTGGGCCCAAATCACTCGGCCGCCGCTTTCCAGCACCGGCCACGCTGCGCGATCGCCGCTCGGAACACGCCCCGCCAGGAACATGCTCTTTAGCTTTCGTTCATGACGCCGGCCCTGCGGTTTATAGGCGTCGCCAGGCCTCCAATTCCGCAGAATCAAAGGAGAGCGCAGGAGGTCTGCATCGAGGGCGTTGGCGTCCCTCTTAGTGTCGCTCTCTGTTAAAGGCCAGTCAATCACTTTCAGCCGGAAGCATTTTCCAAGTTCCGGAATGGAAACAGTCGCCGTCCCACACAACGGCAGGCTTACGACATACTGATACGCGCTGGTTTCTTTCGCAGTTCCGTTGTTTCGGAACGCCTGAATGACATCCCGCCGCGAAAAAATCAGTTCGCCAAAATTTCGCCGCACGATAATTTCGCCAGGAAGTTCTACGTGGTGGCCGCTGCTGGACCCGCTCGCGAGCTGAACCACTCGCTCCACGTGGTTCGCGCCTAGCTCTCGCCGGTTCCCCCGCACTCCTTCATAAAGACGGCGCACCAAGCGTTCCGTAAGCATGCGCAAGGGCCCCAATTCATTGTACTTCGGCGGTGTGAGACCTTCGCTATCGGGCAATCCCAGCTGCAATGGCGTCAGCAGGGCCTCCACCGCGACGCGGATGCCATCTTTGTCGCCGTGTGCAAGAATTCGGAATCGATCCTCCACCAGGGCATCCCAGAAATTTCCTTCTTCGCGCGCAAACCGCGCCAGTTCGCCCAGGTGGCCCACAATCGCGCCGGAGAAATCGCGCTCGAGCACTGGCAACAGCTGCTCGCGAATGCGCGCGCGCGTTCGCCGCACGTCCCGATTACTCGAATCTTCTCGCCAAATCTGGCCGTTCGCACGCAAATACTCCCGCAGAATTTCCCGGCGTGTGCCGAGCAGCGGACGCACAATCGCGCCAGCGACGGGATGAATTCCTCCCAGACCCGTCGGCCCTGTTCCACGAATCACCTGTGCCAGCAGAGTCTCGGCCTGATCGTCCGCCGTATGCGCCACCGCAATGTGCGTGGCGCGGCCCTCGCTGACCACGCGCTTGAAGAACGCATAGCGCAACCGTCGCCCCGCGTCTTCCAGGTTCCAGCCTTGGCGCTCGGCTTCTGCCCTCACATCCTCACGCGCTTCCACGAATTCCAATTTTAGAGCCCCCGCCAACTTTGCCACGAAGGCTGCGTCGCCTTCGGATTCAGCGCCGCGCAGTTCGTGATTGAAGTGCAGAACCGCCAACGTGATGCCCAGCTCGTCGCACAACCGATCGAGCAGCCGCAAAAGCGCGATGGAATCAGCGCCCCCCGACACCGCTACGCCCACACGATTTCCTGCCGCCAGCATTCGCGACGATTGAATGGTCGCCAATACGGATTGTTCTAAGGGGACTCGCACAGGCCGATGCCCTCACGATTTCGGGATCAGGATACGCCTATGGTAACAGTGCGATTGTAAAGGGTCGAGCGCGGTGCGGCGCAAGCACGCCCACGGACGCTCGGATTGGGAGAGCTAGAGCCGGTCGGTAATTTGTTGGGTGAAAAGATCGCGGCTGTACGAAATGCGCCGATCGAGCGCCACGGCAGCGAAGTACGAACAACTCTTGCGTTCCTGCTCCACCCAGACTGCAAATCTCGGTGCCACCGGCCGCGAAACCCGGTTCAGCACTGCGAGCAATCCGTAATAAGTTCCTACGGCGCGAATCTCTGATTGGTCGTCGCCCCGCTCCGGGCACAACCGCACTAACTGCAACAGGCGGTTGAAATCGTCGGCGCCAACTTCCTGGTCGGCGATGCCAGTCACTTCGCGCACGCGATCTGACAAGGCGATATTTCTGCTGGAAGCCAGAATCGAACGGCAATACGACACAAAGAACTGCAGAAAAATTGCTGCCGAAACCACGCAGATGACCGCTGCTATCATCGCGCTCTCACCATCAGCCGCGCCGGCTCCAGGCGGGAGTCCTCTTGAACGTGTGCAAACGTGTACGCCCATGCCAGCGGCAGCCATACTCCCACTAATGGCGGAACCCAGCGCAGAACGTTGGATTCCAACCCGGGGAAGAGGTTGCGCAGCGCGTAAGTGCAAGCATCAGCGCTGAAATATATCCCGAGCGCCAGAACCAGTTGGATCAGCCGCGTCCGGGTCTCGCGCAACTTCAAAATGGCGCCCCACAGCAGGTACGTCAGCACCACTCCCACGAAATAAAAATTCTGGCCGATCTCCACAACGAAATGACTCGTCAAGTGCGTGCGATTTTGATGGACCACCGCGTACGAGAAGACGGCCGTCAGAAATATCAGCATCACTGCGGCCCCGCGGATGTACTTGCTCACACCCATTTCCGCGAACGTTTCCTGGTAGAACCTTATGATCACCCAGAACATCAAGACGTTCAGCAAGCTGTCCGTGTAGTAGTAAAAATAGACGTAGGTCGCCGAATCAAAGCCAAAATGATGGACGCAGTAAAATAGTCCACATGTAACAAAGGCATCGCATAACATATAGAAAGCAATGGGGAAATACCGAAAGGCCTCTTTCCTGGAGAGCAGATACACCACCACGCCAATTTCCGCGAGGAAACCTACAAGCCATATCAGATAATCGAGTGGTCCAAGCATTCCAGTTTCGCTTCCGGTGCTTGGCCACTCAACTCCCAGTTATCGGGAGTTCCCTGACTCTAGTTCCAGGGTGTGGGTGGCACCGGGGCCGATGTACTCATCCAAGGAGTCGGCGGCACGGGAGCCGACGTACTCGCCCAGGGAGTTGGCGGCACGGGAGCCGATGTACTCGCCCAGGGAGTCGGCGGCACAGGAGCCGACGTACTCGCGACTGTTATAGCCTTCAGACCGACAGCGCTGACCAATACCGCCATAGCCAACACTGCTACAACTAACCACTTACTCATTGACCCCTCCGAGTAGGGACTCTACGCGGCGGAGTCTATAAGTATTTGGTTGCCGTCAAGAGGTAAATTCTCAAGGTGTGTGTCTAAACGGTACACACCCCTGCCTCTTGGCTGTTTTCAAGCCTTTCCAGATCGTCCTCGTCAAATTAGCCGTTTGGATTGCGTACGGTCAATGGACCCAAAGTACCAGGCCGCCGGAACTTTCCGTCAAGAAAGACATCGCAGAAATCAGGCGATTACACCGGTTTGCGGGCTTGGTTTCACAGGTTAACTCGCTTCGATGTGCGGACCAAAACTCTTCCCGCTATGGGCGGACTCTGCTAACATACGTTCGCAAGTAAATCGACAATATACGGTCTGTGGAGTGACGCAACAATGGCACTAGCATGTGAAATGTGCGGCAAGAAGCCGCTGTACGGCAACGCAATCAGCCACGCCCATAACGTTACGCGGCGCCGCTGGAATCCCAATCTGCGGCGCGTCAAGGCTGTAGTCAACGGCGCTCGCAAACATATCCGCGTCTGCACCTCCTGCATCCGTTCCGGCCGCGTGCAAAAGGCCGCGTGAAGTCGGCCCTCCCCTGGAAGGAGTCCAGTTTGTCACGACGAATCTTGGCTCTCGCTCTCGTCTTGGGGAGCGTGTGCGTGGCCGGTTGCAAGAAAGAGCCCGCACCTGGCCCGGACGTTTGGGCCGTCGTCAATGGCAAGGAGATCCAGCGCTCCGAGGTGGAGAAGTACTTTCGCACACGCGTGAACGCCGAAGGCCCCGCGCCTTCTCAGGAAGAAGCACTTTCGCTCAAGCTCAATATCCTCGACGAACTTGTGAACAATGAAATTCTGCTCGAGCGCGCCAACAAACTGAATCTGGTCGCCAGCGATGCTGAAGTGGAGGACAAATTCACCGAGTCCAAGAGCCCATACACCGAAGAAGAATTCCAGAAAAAGTTGAAGGATTCTGAGCTGACCGTGGACGACTTAAAGGGGGACATCCGCCGGCAGCTTTCCGTGCAAAAGCTCCTGAATCGCGAAGTAGTTGCGAAGATTTCGATCACGGATCAGGACGTGCTCGACTTCTATAACAAGAATCGTGCGCAATTTAACGTAGCCGAACTGCAGTTTCACATCGCCCAGATCGTCGTTACGCCGCATCCTGACCCTGCTGTCCACAACCGCAAGAACGATAAAGCCACGTCGGAACCCGAAGCCAAGCGAAAAATCGGCCTGATCGAACAAAAGCTGGAAAGCGGCGCGGATTTTTCCCAGCTTGCGATGGATTATTCAGAGGATTCCACGGCAGCCACGGGCGGCGATCTCGGCTTCGTTCCCGAATCTGCATTGAATCAATCCGACCCGCTGTTGAAAAAGACGGTTCTGGCGATGAGGCCCGGCGACGTAACGCAACCCATTGGTGTGAAAAACGGCGGCTACCGCATTCTCAAGCTGGTCGCCAAAGAGCCCGCAGGGCAGCGCGAGCTTTCCGATCCACAAGTGCAACAGTCCATCCGCGACATGCTGCGCAACCGCAAGGAGCAGCTGATACGTTCGGCGTACATGGTCGAAGCGCGCGACGATTCACGCGTGACCAACTATCTGGCCCGCCAAATCCTGGAATCCGCGGGAAAGCTTCCCGCCTCAAAATAGCCCGGAAGTCACAACGAAAATTCGCAAGCGCTGGATTGGATTGATCCTACAGGGTAACGGATGAAATCTAACCGCGGCTGACGGTGTGCGCCAGTGGCCGGCCCGGACGCAAGATCCGCGCGATGAATATCATGATCAGTCCCGTCAGCGGGCTCAGAAACAGGTTGATGAGGAGTCCCTTCCAGAACGCAATCCCTTCCTTTTCCAGCTTCGTCGCCGTCACCGCGCACGCCATCACCCACACGAGGCCCGCGATTGCCAACAGTAGCCATGCCGCGATCGCGGCAAAATGCACGTGTAAGTACATTCCGAATCTCCCAAGTTTCCACGCCTGCCAGGTACCCAGTTCCGCCCGGATTGGAACCATTGTGACCAAAGCAAGGCTGCGGGGAAAGGCGCGAGAAGAAAAAGGGAACTTAAAGGTAACTAGTTACAAAGACGAAACATTCACTCAGCTGACGATTACCACTACCTGTCCTGCATTCACGGTTTGACCTTCGACCACGCGCACCCGGTCGATCGTTCCCGATTTCGGCGCGCGAATCTCGTTCTGCATCTTCATCGCCTCCACCACCAGCAGCCCCTGGCCCGCCCGCACTGAATCGCCCGCGCTTACCAGGACCCGCACGATTTTCCCAGGCATCGGGGCCAATACCTGCTGGCGGCCTTCCGCTTCGACGCTGCCGCCACGATTTCTCCGCCATCCGCGTTCGTCCTGAATCGCGACGCTGAAATCCCGGCCAGCTGTGATCGCTCGCAGCTCCGCACCGAAAGACTCAACTCGCACCTCGAATGATTTTCCGTTTATAAGGATCGAATAGGTTCCCGAAGACACCGCGACTGCATCAGCCTCGAGGCGTTGTCCATCGATCGTCCATATCGCGCGCTCATTCGCCCGCGCGAGTTCCACCTGGCGCTTTTTCCCCGCAATCTCAATCTGCAATTTCACAACAGCTCCGCTCATCCTTCAGCATTTTCGTCACAGTTGCGGTTCGCGATTCACTTGCTCGCGGCGGCCCTCTGTTTTCCACCGTGATTCTGCAAAAGTGCGCGTCTCGGAAGCGCTCGCACCGCCAGTCTGCGACGCGTGCCACAGAAGCGCGGCGATCGCAGCGGCTTGCTCGGCCTGGGATTCTTCCTCGGTGTTGCGGCCTTCCGCAACAGGCGCAGCGCTCAAGAAATCATCCAACCAACGCGTGTAAATCGCGCCTTTCTGGAAATCGCTGCTTGCCAGGATGCGGCGAAAAAGCGACACGTTGGTTTTAATCCCGCTCGCGTGATACTCGGCCAGAGCGCGCCCCATCCGCGCGAGTGCCTCCTCGCGATCGCCGCCCCATGCAACGAGCTTGCCCAGCATCGGGTCATACTCGTTCGGCACCGTCCAGCCCGCGTAAATCCCCTCATCCAGCCTAATCCCGGGACCGGTTGGCACCCCGCAATCAATGATTTTCCCAGGCGATGGAAAGAAATTATTGTCCGGGTCTTCGGCGTAAATGCGGCACTCGACGGCATGCCCGCGCAGTTCAATGTCTGCTTGGCCAAATGGTAATGGCTCGCCTGCCGCGATGCGCATTTGCAGCTTCACCAGGTCAAGCGAAGTCACCATTTCGGTGACGGGGTGCTCCACTTGCAGCCGAGTGTTCATCTCCAGAAAATAAAAATTGCGCTCCGCGTCCACCAGGAATTCCACGGTGCCCGCGTTCGTATAATTTCCCGCGCGCGCCAGCTTCACCGCGGCTTCGCCCATCGCTTTCCGCAGCTCGGCCGTCATGATCGGTGACGGCGCCTCCTCGATCACTTTCTGGTGCCGCCGCTGCACGGAGCATTCCCGCTCTCCCAGATAAACAAAATGTCCGTGCTGATCCGCCAGTACCTGAATCTCGATGTGCCGGGGGCGCTCTAAATATTTCTCCAGGTACAGTCGCGCGTCCCCGAATGCGTTTTGCGCTTCCGATGTAGCATCCCGCCAAGCAGAGGCCAGTTCGCTCTCGCTCGCGACGCTGCGCATCCCCTTACCCCCGCCGCCCGCCACCGCTTTCAAAATCACCGGGAAACCAATCCCCCGCACGATTTCCGCCGCCTCGTCCACAGTCTTGATCGGATTCAACGTGCCCGGCACCGTTGGCGCTCCCACGTCTCGCGCAATCTGCCGTGCTGCGGTCTTCGATCCCAGTTGCTCCATCGCGGCGGCTGGCGGCCCAATGAAAGTGACGCCGGCGTCCACACAAGCGCGGGCAAGTGCGGGATTCTCCGCCAGAAACCCGTAGCCCGGATGAATCGCGTCGCAGCCCGCATAACGCGCGACGCCGAGAATCTTTTCAATCACCAAATAGCTCTCGCCTGAGGGCGCTAGTCCGATTGGGTACGCCTCGTCCGCTAGTCGCACGTGAAGTGACGCGCGATCCACGTCGCTATACACGGCAACGGCGCGCACACGCAGCTCCCGGCACGCTCGTGCAATGCGCACTGCAATCTCGCCGCGATTGGCAATCAGCACCTTCTTGAACATTACGCCTCCCCGCGCAAACCCGGAATTCTAGCACCTTGGCCGTCCGCCCGCCTGCGACGGCGCATCGGCATGCTGAGCCTGTAGTGACTTAATTAGGGCAAGGGTTAATTCAACAAGTAGAGTCCAACGAAGAGGAGAGCAGCGAAGTAATACATTGCGACTAGCCACCAAAACGTGCTCGGTTCTTCAGCGCGATAAATCCAACGACCAGTGCGTGCCGAAGTTTTTCCGGCGTAGGTCGAAGCCACGGCACCCAAAAAGAAGAGGATCCCAATTATTAAGAGATTAGACGGCGGCGATTCTGAGTGCGAACCAGGTATGAACAACGTCCCCTGTCCTCGCTACTTGCAGCAACTGCATCATGCCACACGCTACTCATTTTCCAAAATGAGTCACTACCGCTGAGCCTGTTTCGTTGACACCCATGTGGGCCGCTGTTAAATTGCATAGTTTGTGTTCATACCCCGGCTCAAATTCAGCCTGCGGCGCATCGTCTGGATGGCGTCATCGGCAGCGGTGCTCGCGTCTGCCGTCGGTTGCGCCGTCAGTCAAAAGACCGTCGTGAAACCGTCGCAAGCGCCGGCCGCGCTGCAGACCGCGACCAAAGAACAGCTCATTGATAGCTACAACCGCGAGGCGCATGCGGTCCAGTCCCTCAACGCCGGCGTCAGCATGAAACTGACTGCGGGCTCTGCGTACTCGGGCGTTATCGAGCAATACCACGAAGTGAACGGTTTCATACTGGCAGCCAGGCCCGCCAGCATCCGTGTAATCGGCCAAGCCCCGGTAGTCAGCAAGAATATTTTTGACATGGTTAGTGACGGTTCGACGTTCAGCATCTACATCCCGTCGAAGAACAAATTTATCGTCGGCCCAGCCAATCTCGAGCGGCGCGCCGAGAAGCCTATCGAAAATCTTAGGCCGCAGCACTTGGTGGACGCGCTCTTCTGGCCCGCTATCACGGATCAGACGTCCGTGTTGTTCGAAGAAGCCAGCGAAGGCGCGGCACGATCCTACATTTTGACGGTCGTCAGATCGGCAGCGCAGCAGTCAGCCGCCGGCCCCAGCGATGTCGCGAGCGCCCCTCCGGACCAGCGTGGAAGTTCCCAGCGGCCATCGGCAAACTGGGAAATCGCACGGAAAATCTGGTTCGACCGTGCCGATCTGCGCATCTCAAGAATTGAGAATTTCACCTCTGGTGGCAAGGTGGCTTCGGACGTAACTTACGCAAACTGGCAAGCCGCCGGTGCAACGAACTATCCGTGGCAGATCAACGTCACTCGGCCCAGCGATGACTATCAATTGCAGATTACGCTCAAGAAGCTTACTGTGAACGAGCCGATTGCTCCAGACCGCTTCTCCCTGCCGCAGCCCCAAGGCACGGATTTGGTCAATCTCAGCGAAAATCCCGAGAGAGATACCCACAAAGACTCTGGGCAAAGTCCCAAGGAGCCGCAACATTAGCGCGTTCAAGATTCGCTGAGCGCGCCAAAAATTTATGATTCGTTACATGATTGTGCAAAATGTGCTGCACCGGCCGCTCCGCACGTTCATCACGGTGCTGGCCGTAGCCGTCGAGGTCACGCTCGTCATCATCGTCGTCGGCCTCACCAGCGGTCTGCTTGCGGAATCGGCCAAACGCATTGAAGGTGTCGGCGCGGACATTATGGTTCAGCCCCCTCAGGCTTCTTACCTAATGGCCTTTAGCGGCGCGCCCATGCCCATCGCGATCGCAGATAAGCTGGCGCAGCTCGAATACGTGCAGGCGGTCGCCCCGGTCCTGACGCAGTTCAATACGAGCGGCATCGAAATCGTTTATGGCATCGACCAGG
>Ga0070761_10002728_pt1 | contig 10740 bp, 8 predicted proteins | sample HubBroMetageREF1_FD_66724 | JGI IMG/M metagenome (GOLD analysis project Ga0070761, IMG submission 66724) | Reference soil microbial communities from the Hubbard Brook experimental Forest, New Hampshire, USA - Hubbard Brook CCASE Soil... | ecosystem: Environmental > Terrestrial > Soil > Temperate...
TGTCCCGCATGACTCGGGGTCAGGATGGTTCGCTACTCCTTTCCTGTGTGACTCTTTCATTCACTACTCAATGCCGGTTTTCACCAGCGCTCCAGACGATCGTCGTTTGTCGCCTGGGCACCGCGGGGCTGAAACCCCGCGAAGCCGGCTGCGGGCAAGATTGCCTGCCCTCCAAAGCACGTTGCACGGGCTTGGACGCTAAGGCTGGGGCGTGGCGGCCACTACGTGCGATTCCACTTGGAATTTGCGATAGTTCGAAAAGCTGGTATCCGCTTCGATGCGGTACTTCTTTACCAGAGCCACGCGGGCCGAGGCTTTGGCCTCGATCCGCTTGGGCAGCCAGACTTCGTCATTCACGCGCGTCATCTGCACATCGAGCCGCGCGCCTTTGCTCAACCGCGCGACGAACAGGCCCCACGAAATGTTGTCGGTGACCTCGGCCTCGGTCTTCACCCACTGATAGTCGGCCTTGTCGATCCAGAGTTTCCCGCGAAACTTGGGGAATAGCTTGGCCAGGGTGCTTCTGGCATGATATCCGGGCCGCGGCGTGCCTTCGACGATCCACGCATCCCGGCCGTCGATCTGGGCCTCGCCAGCGATCCGGAAATCGAAGGCGTCCGGCACTTCGTCCAAGGGCTCCCGCTCGCGCTGCCGTTTCTTCTCCCATTCCGCGATGCGCCGCGCGCGCTCGGCGGGCGTCTCTTTCTGGCGCTGGGCGATGCTGTCCTGGAGCTTCTTTTGTTCGGTGCGCTCCTCTTCGGGAGACAAGCCGTGGTCGTCCTTGCCGACCAGCCGGCGGTAGGGCGAGCCTTCCAAAATGGTGACGTCGTAGAGCAGGATCTTGCGGGTCTTCACATGCGCGTCTGAATCCAGTTCGCGGGTCTCGGATCGTTCCAGAAAAGTGTAATTGCGGGCGATGGCCAGGTTATGGTCCATCAATTGAACCGAGCGCCGTACGATTTCGCGTGGATCTTGCGCGGCGGTGAGAGTGCAAGCAGCGGCCAAGAGCAACACAGCGCGCATAAAATGATATACGCGCTGGGCTGGGAGGCAGTTGCAGTCACTTCAGGCCGCAGTCACTTCACGCCGATGAAAGAGAGCATCCTGCCGGCTTGCAGCTTGTCGCGCCGGTACGAGTGGAAGTTGTCGGCGTTGCATTTGGTGCAAAGCCGCGCCGCGTAGATGCGTGGCTCGGGAACGCCCGCCTCGGCCAACTGGCGGCGGTTGGCTTCCACCAGATCGATGTGGCACGGGCCGGTTTCGCCAAACTGCGCGGCGACCTCCGCGCCTACTTCGTAGCAGCACTTTCCGATGCCCGGGCCGATGGCTGCGTGTACCTGCGCGGGACGCGTGCCGAATTCCTGGTGCATCCCGCGCAAGGCGTGCCGCACGATGCCGAGTGCTGTCCCGCGCCAGCCGGCATGCACAGCGGCCACCGCGCGATGCTCTTCATCCGCCAGCAGGATGGGGATGCAATCGGCGGTCTTGACGGCCACCAGATGCCCAGGCATGTTTTCGAGCAGCGCATCGCCATCCCCCAACAAGCCCGTCCGGCCGCGCGCCGGCACGCAAATATCGGAGTGGATTTGGCGCAGCGTGACAGCATCCGATGGAGGTGAGTGGCGCGTGCCGAACCCGTGCTTCAACCATGGCAAGTCTTCGAGTGGACGGACGCGGTAGATGTTCCGGGAATCCTTGTAAAACACTACGCGGGCTTCTGGATCTGGGAGATCATCACCTGCTCCTTGAACTGCTCGAGCATGGATTCATCCAGGCGGACCTCGGTGGGCCTCTTCACCAGAGTGGTCATTTGATCGATCTTGTCCTGCAGCTTCAGCAGCGCGTAGAACAGATTTTCCGGCCGCGGCGGGCAGCCGGTAACGTAGACATCCACCGGCACGATTTTATCCACCCCCTGCAGCACAGCGTAAGTGTTGAAGGGCCCGCCGACGCTGGAGCACGCACCCATGGAGATGCACCATTTGGGATCGGGCATCTGGTCCCAGATACGCTTTAGGACCGGCGCCATCTTGAGCGTCACAGTACCGGCGACGATCATGAGGTCGGACTGGCGTGGGCTGGGGCGGAAGACTTCCGCGCCGAAGCGCGCGATATCGAAGCGGGAGGTGCTGGAGGCGATCATCTCGATAGCGCAGCAGGCCAGCCCGAAGGTCAGCGGCCAGAGCGCCGACTTGCGCGCCCAGTTGAACACGTAATCGACCGATGTGGTGACGATGTTACTGTCGAACTGGTGTTGGATAAAGGTTGACAACGAAACCCTCCCCTTGAACCGTTATTCTATCACTCCGAATCGCTCGCGCAGTGTGGCGGCGTATGCGGCCTCGCCGGTTAGATCGCTCTCGGTCCTGCCGGCGGGCGCGGTGACGATGAGCCGGATGCCGCTGAGCGTGACGCGACCTTCGGAGGTGGCCAGCGTACAGATGCGTCCCTGGGTGAAATGGGATTCGGGCGAGGTTTGGTGGAAGCGGCAACGTTCGGCGAAGTCCGCGAGGATGTGCGGCTGGAGCGTGAAGCGGTACTGCGGCGTCCATTCACCGCCGGCATCGCGGCGCAGCAGGACGCGGTAATCGCCATCCGGGACGACGCGGTAGGTGGAACCGCCCTGCGGCTGGCCGTCGGCATCTTCGAGGCGCAAAGGCAGGCGGAAGCCATTGCCAAAGCCCACGTCCACGAGCCATGGTTCGTGGAGATCCACGCGCAGCGCCAGGTGGTCGTAGGCCGGGCTGAAGCCGCCGGACTGGCGGGCGACTTCCGCGGACAGCATGGTGACGCGGAAGCCCAACTCGCGCAACAGCGCGCAGAACAGGCCGTTCAACTCGTAGCAGAAGCCGCCGCGGCGACGAGTGACGATCTTATGGAACAGCGCCGCGCCGTCGAGCGACAGCGGCCGGCGCAAGTGAATATCGAGATTCTCGAACGGAACCGTGTAGAGGTGCGCGAGGTGAAGGGCGCTCAGTGTATTGAACGATACGTCGAGCGGTCCAGTGTACGCGATGCGTTCGAGGTAGGCCTGGATGTCCAAGGCGTTAGAATAGCAGAGAGGCGCGGCACGGCGGTCCGTACGCGAGGCCACCCAGGTCCGGGTCAACTGTCGTGCTGCGCCCTCAAGCCTGTGAGGCTCGCCAATCGAAGATGCGGTCGAGCGACGGAGCAGTCCTTTGCCAGGCTCTCAAAATCGTCCGCGAGTCACGCCGCATTGGGGAACACGAACGCGCGGCGCCCCGCGCCGAACCTGTGGAAGTATACGGGTATGGCGCCCGCGCCTGGGATTGGCCCTGCTTGGTGGGGCAGACCCCAATGGGCGGACCTCCCAGGGCGGACCCCGGACATCGGTCAGGAAGTCGCCAGGATAGGTTCTGTGCAAGTCGCGCACGGCGGCCGTCAGCATGACGATGTCACCGGGGGACTGGTAATTATTCAAGATGAGTTTGCGCATCCCGCATCTCCAAGAATCTGCCGAATAGCCCCTTTTGGCCGAGGTTATTCGCCTTTTCCCCGTGTTGGGAATCCGAACAGGCTTATCCCTTGGAAAGCTCAGGATAAACTTCGATGGGCATTTGCTCGAACCTTTCCCATTTTCCGCGCCAGACACCATCCTTCGCGAGCTCCAAACGGCAAGTAATCTCCGATACCGACCAAATGTCGAGCAACAGTCTGCCGTCAAGTTCATGAAGTTCCCATCTCAGCTCCATCTGATCCCGCCCCTCGCCAATGCTGCCGTCGGGACTGAATACCATCAAGCGGGTGTCGTAACCGACGCGGCAGTAATTGTGCCGGACTGCGATCAACCGCTCAACAGCCTCTCTACCACGCCCGGACTCGGCAGCGGCGAAACCTCCGGAAGGCGAGTCCGCCGGAACCAGCAGAACCGGCATGCGCTCGAAACTCTCCCAGCGGCCCTGCCATACACCCCCCGGAGTTCTGACGAGACGGCAAGTCAAAGCTTCATCGGATTGGATCTTCAAGCTCCAAACTCCCTCTTCCTGGGTGATGTCCCAGAATACTTCCAATTTCGCCCCGCCCTCTCCGATGGTGCCGTCCGCCTGGAAGAGCATCTGGCGACGGTCATGCCCCACCCGCTCGTAGAACCAGCGCCGGCCGATCAGTTCCTGGGCCGCTTGAAGCTCGTCGACGGACCGGCCGGCCGGAGAATACTTACTGACGGAGGCGATCCGGACCCAATACGGCGCCAACCGTTCGATGAAGCTAAGGCACTCCGGCTCCTGGGAAAAACCGGGGATCTGGGGATTGCCGCGAAGGCTCCATTTGGCCAGGTTGCGATGCTGGAAGATTCTGCGTCCAATGAAGTCGTGTTGGCACATGGTGCACGGCAGTGCGTGAATGCCTCTTTCCGGCATTGCATACGGTGCGTCGAGCCTCCGCCAGGCCATGTGAAACGTCTCCTTATCGCCGTGAATATGGCGATACCAGAAATCGCTGTACTCGTTGAACCACATCGCCAGCGAGAGGGGCCGGAAACAACGCGCCTTGTCGAGCACGATCTGCCCGGACTCGAATTCGGGCTCGTCACGGAACGTCACGCCGGTCAGTCTCCAGATGCTTCGGAATGGTTCGAGCCTGGGGAAATCCGGCCAGAAGATGGCCCCGGTTTCCTTAAACTGCGGAGTTTCGAAGAGGAAGGCCGGGTCGACGACAGGCACGTTGTCCGCGTCGAGCAACAAAACCTCCCGGAAGGCGCTGTGGAGAAGGGCGAAAGCCTTGATCTCCCAGCCGTTGAGAATACGGGCCGGGTGCAACTTGCGGACTTCCTGCGCGTTGATACAGGTCACCCCCAGCGGCTCAACCAGGGTTCGCATGGTGTCGTTCATCTCCGCGCCATTCAGATGCCACAGTTCTACGGGGAGCTGGCAACCGTGTTTGCGCAGCATGTTGATGCACACCCAGGCACACAGGAAGTAGCGCACGCCGCCAGCGCAGATGACGATTCCGCGGCCTTGCCAGCCGCGGGCCGTTTGCGGCAACTGCGAAATGGCGGAACGAACATGGTCGGACGCGGTTGTATCGTTGAGTTCCGGCAGTATGCCCGATACATCGGCTGCGGAACGGCGCTCAAAGGGGGACGGACTCTGATATCGTTCAGCCAAAAACAGCCGAACTTCATCGAAAGTGCTTTTGAAAGAATCTCCTTCGCTGGAGATTTCGTCGTTCAGGCAAAGGAATTTCGGCCGGTATTTGGCGGCTCTGGAGAGCGCTTGCCGTGTGTGGGCGTCATTTGTAGACACTGGGACGAAGACGTAGGACTTTCCTTCCGGTAGAATCACTCTCCGGGCTGCCCAATCCGGCGTGGGCGATTCCAGCAGGTAGTAGGCGTATAACATACGCAGCACCACGTCGTTGCCGCTTCGAAAGCGATTCCCGAAAGTCGACTCCACTTCCGCCTGCCAGAGCTCGCAGATTTTCTCCAGAACATCGACCCTGTAAAGTTGCGGGACGTGGGCCAGCATCTTTCGCGGCCTGAAGCCGTAGGCCCGATCGAGGAGTTGCAGCGTGAACTCGTACGCCCTGTCATGCGCCTGCTCAGTCTTGCGGCGCGGGATGTCCCAGTCCGCGAAAAAGATGGCCTGAACGCCGTCGGCCGACAGGAAGTCGTTCGCCCAAACCGGTTGGCCTAGGAAAAAGTCGTCATTGAAATAAAGGAAGGCCGGGCCCAGGCCGCGAATGCGATGCAGATTTAGTTCGATGGCGTGCGAGTTGAAGGTGGGGAGGGCGCCGGAATCCTCAAATACCTCGGCGTGGCTAACCAGCCGAAGTTTGGGGCAATCCACGTTGAGCCACGGGGGAGTCTTCCCGTCAGTCACCAGAAAGACCCGCCGGACCCAGGGAGCGTAGGCGTGAAGCGACCGAAGAGAGTACTGCAACTCGCCGATCGAACGAAACCGGTTGTCGGTCGCCGCGCCCCTGAGAACTGGCGTGGCCTCCCGGTCTAGCAGCGCGCGCAGGGCTGGCGCGGAGGCATCGCCGTCCACCCACGTATAGACCACGTCGATCTCGCCATTCACGGGCGCGGTGGAAGGTTGCGGGTAAACCTCTACCGGCATCCGCTCGAATCGCTCCCAACGGCCGCGCCAAATGCCGTCCTCTTCCAGCTTCAAGAAGCAGGTCGACTCCGCCGCGGACCGGATCTCGAGGTATACCTCGCCGTGGAGTTGGTGGATTCGCCATTCGGATTCCAATCGCGAGCTTCCGGCGCCGATGCTGCCATTGGGATGGAATTCCATCGGACGCGCGTCATAGCCGACCCGCCGGTAAAGATGGCGTGTCGCGGTCAGGCGATCGACAGCATCGACCATACGACCGGAGGCCGCTGCTTCCATATGACCGTGGTTCGGGCCGGAACAAAAATCGGGTTCAGTCGCCGAGTCACTTTCCAGAGGAGAAGCGCCCGGGGGCAGTTGGACGCGCATCCGATCCAGTATACATGAAACACGCTGTTTTCATCTCTGGCGTATAAAGCGACGGCTCGGTGGGCCGAAGCACTTCCTGCGCGTTGATGCAGGTCAACCCTGCTTGCGCAGCATGTTGATCCACACCCAGGCACACGGTAAGTAGCGCACCCCGCCGGCGCAGATGACGATTTCGCGAAACGGCGCAACGAACATGTTCGGACGCGATTGTATTGTCAAGATTTGGCAACACGGGTATCCGGGCGGGATGCGGGAGACATTACGGATTCCTATATCATATCTCGCTAGGAGACCCGGCAGATCGTGGTTTCTCCATGAGCGAACCCGGCTGGCGTTTGCTACCGCGTCGAAAGCCTGCGCCTGAGACATTGGCGGCGGCGCTGGTAGTGGGTCGGTTTGCTGTGTGGGGGCCAATCTTGGCCGCAGCCGCCTTTTTGGGCGGTCAGAGCCTGACTGAAAGCCGGCCCCAGAAGGGGACCCCTGGGCAGAATTAGGGCAGAATTGTCCGCCAGTTTCCAGGCTGGGTTGCTACGCCAGCATCGCTATTCTCACCCCAACAAGCGAACACGCTTGCCGGGTTTAAGCTAGCTTGTCGCGTCCATGCGAAAGGCTAGGCGCACTCGAATAGGAGTTTCGGGTTTCAAGTTCAGTTCCCCGCCGACTGCGTCCTTACGTCGAGTTCGACGACTGCGGCATCGGAGAGCAAACTCAGTGGGTCCCCCACCATCACATCGACCTTGACGGCGCCTGCGGTCAGAGCCCTCAGGACGATCGATTGCGCATCACCTCGTTCCATTACGACAGCCAATGCCGGGTCCGCCGCACGAACCGTCAGGCGAGCCAATATTTCGGGCGCCGCGACAACGCTGAGGTGCAAAACGGCCGTGTGGGTCACGGTGACCACGTGAGATTCCGTCGTGATCTGAATAATGCGCGGAACCGCGCCCCCGAAGGTCTCAACCGTGCGGCTCCGCGCGAACTGCTGGATCGTCTCGGCAGTGGGCTTCAGGTCCAGATGGCCGCTCACGGACCTCACTGAGATGAAGACATTGCGGTACACCCAAAGTAGTTCGTTGTTGCCTGCCGATCCTGTGCTCGCCAGGGCGATATCCCCCGGGCCCCCAGGTTCCCGTGCAAATGGAATCTCCATCATCATCGTCTGCGACGCGTTAGCGATCATCTCCTCGATCGCGGCATGAAAGCCGGCTGATGCCACTGACACCGATGCGATGAGCCGATGCGCGCCGCGTTGAAGGATCCACTCCCGCGTCATGATGCCCGGCTTGGCAAGCAGCGCTGGCTTCGGGGTTGCAACCCACTTGCCGCGATCGCTCAGATCCCAGGTGAGACCGGACCAGTCGGCAACTACACCTCCGGCTCGCTCTGGCGGCAATGCGCCGGCGGGCAAGCCGATGCGTCTTCGAAACTCCGTGATGGCGTCAGTTGGAGTCATTCTCTTCCCTCCTGCGATCAGTGCTGCAAGTAACGCGCCGACAAACCGGAATCGAGTCATGCGATGCTGGTAACTCCAATCTCCGGATTGCCTGGCGCTGGTTGCATGTTGGCGACCGTTCCGGCCGCCGCGGGTCTGTTCACGCTGTCAACGCTCGCGGTCACATACTGCTGCTTCGTTTCAGTGGCAGTATGCGGACCCGCGCAGGCGTCGGCCACAAGGGCGGGGGAGGTGGGGACCGGGGTCGGCGTCGGTGGGCCGCCGCTGGAACTGGGCGGGCTCACGTCCGCATTCTGACTATCCAGGAACTGGCAGAACGCGTGGTTGCCAAAGCCTGTGCGCAAGGGGTCATCGACGGCACAAACCGGCGCGCTTCCGTTGCTCGAGAAGAACGGGTTATTGCACGTAATCGCGCTCACCAGCGTCGTCGTGTTGATGAACCCGAATGGGCTCATGTACAAGCGGGACATGTGGACTCCGAAGGCGGCGGCGAGCACCTGAATGGCCGATGCCTGATCGTAACAATTAACCGTGACGCCGCGTGCATTGGTCAGATAATCGGTCAGTTGAAACGTCCCCGCCCCAAGTCCATCAGTGCCGTAGTAAGGGCGGCCCGCCGTCGTATCGTATGTCAAACCGTGCCCGTCGTGGCAGAAAGTTGTGACCCGGGCCGCAAGTACCTTCTTTTGCTGCACTCCGAGCGCATTGGCGTTATCGCAACAGAATCGGAGCACCTCTACCCAAACGCCCGTTGCCTGATAGATCGCTCCAGGACTGTCAAGCACGAAATACAACTCCACGCGAGTGGAGCCGAGGTTCACCGGCCCGGATGAGTTGGTTTGGAAGGTCCATGGCATGTCACCCTGGACGCGGTTGACACTGTCCGGGAGCTGTTGAATATTCGCTGCTACGTCATGATCTCCCACGTTGGTCGGACACGTCCCGGTAATCTGGATACCTCCCAACACGCCCGTTACAGTCCCGGTGGCGTCCCTGACTCCTTGAGATGCTGTAATCCGAACCTTCACGTTCACAGTGGTGACTCCGCGGTTGCGGATTAGGTAGGTGGCGGGATGGGTCGATCCTGGGCCGTCGTTGACCGCGCCCGCGATTGCCGTGGACCAATGGGGCTGCGTAACGGTCGCCCCGCCCCGCGCGGTCAGGACCGGAGTGCGAAATGCCACCTCGACAATACTGGCCATGAGGAAACCGCTGCTCGACGAGGACGAGGACTTGCTACTCGACTGGGACGAGGACTTGCTGCTCGACACAGACGAGGGACTGCTGCTGGGCGCACTGCCGGACGAGGGACTCCCTGAGGGGCTTGCCTCCGGCGCCGAAGTTCCGGCGCACGGGGCGACCGGATTTCCTACGTTCCCCGGTCCGGCGTTAGCGTCGGCGTCGCTTGCCGCGGCGTCCAAAGCCTGCGATGGAGACATTGGGTCGGGAGCCATGAACGCGAGGCTATCCGTTCCCCAGGCGGAGTTTCGCCGCCCGCAGCAGGCTCTCCATCTTGGCCTCCGGTTTGCCGCGCCGTTCCAAAATCTCGCGCGCCCACCGAAGGCGCTTATCCGTGTCGAAATCTCGTCCGAAGACACTCATCAGATCGATATATTTGCAGACATCCCGTCTGGACTTAATTCCATACACGCCGGCACGCTCTATTCCGTGGCGCGTCATCTCCCGAACGCCCTGATCGCCGGCCGCGGCACACTGCGCGGGGAAGAATTTCCTCAGATGCACAAGCATCCAGTCCTCGAACTCTCGCAATTCCACCTGCGACAATACCGCGAGCTGTTGGCCGCGGACCGTCGCCATCGGTCCACGCGAAATCCCTTGAACTGTCAAAGAATAGCAGTGCGTTTGCCCGAATGCAATCGCGCCGGGCCGCGCCACGCCATCCAATTTAGCAGACTGCTCCGGGGTGAGATAGTCTACCGCGCCGCCGATAAAGTACTGCTCGATTCGCCGGATAACTTCGTCCGCCGTCACCATGTCCATGCAGCGCGGCAAGGAGCCGACCACGTCAACGCATAGGCTGCCGGGATCGTCCTTCGGGTCGCCATCGCCGAGCGGAATCGTCCTGGATTTCCAGCAGCCCCCATTGTCACAGCAACGGAGCGCGCCCACCGTATGGATAAACTGGTGATGCGGATATGCCTCCCAGTGAGGGGGCTCCCGGCCCCCGGCGATCACAACGCATGGCCGGTTCTTGGGCATTCCCGGTTTGGTTTCGACCGCGGCGGCCAAGTGCATCGGCAAGCTGACCGGCCCCAGAACTCCTTGCGCATGGTACACCAGGCGGATGAGCTGGCGAAGATCTGTCTTTCCCCGAAGGTCGACTACTCCGCGTAGCGGAGGGTGATGGTGCCCTTGTTCGCCGATCTGAACGAAAAGGATCCTCCCGCGGAAATGGTTCACAACCTCCTGGTAGCGCGCAGTTTCCCACCATTTGATGGTGTAGTCGTATTTACCTCCAGAGCTGACGATCCAGAACGGGATCGGATCGCCAGCGATCTCCTGCACCTGTGACATCCAGGATTTTTCCATCGCCGACAGATGGATGTCGCCCCTGAAATCCGTGAGTTCAATTTGCAGGTCCAGGCGGCGGTTCAGAAAGTGTATAAATCCGTGCAAGAAATGCCAAGGCTCCTGGTTGCTACGATCAATCAGCGGGTATTGACAGTCGACGGATTCCACCCCTTGCTCGTATGGCTCGAGCGCTGTTATGTGGGGGTTATTCTCCCAGAGGCCGGTGCAGGGGGTGCGGACATCGGTCAGGAAATCGCCAGGATAGGTTCTGTGCAAGTCGCGCACGGCGGCCGTCAGCATGACGATGTC
>Ga0070761_10002729_pt1 | contig 10737 bp, 6 predicted proteins | sample HubBroMetageREF1_FD_66724 | JGI IMG/M metagenome (GOLD analysis project Ga0070761, IMG submission 66724) | Reference soil microbial communities from the Hubbard Brook experimental Forest, New Hampshire, USA - Hubbard Brook CCASE Soil... | ecosystem: Environmental > Terrestrial > Soil > Temperate...
GGTTTGGCGAAACTCGGCGAATTCTGGTCCAGGCGGGTGACGAGGCAACCGGGCCGCTCGGATGCCGGTGGCTGAAGGGACTCGCGGTGGCCATGCTGGCGTGCTGGATGCTGGGCGTGCTGACTGTGCGCTGCGCGGCCGCCGCCCGGAGTGCCGTGATCATGGTCCGGCGGGTGATCGCGGCGGATCGCGCGGGCGGGCACGCGCCCGGAGTGCCGTGATCAAGGACCAGTCCTTGATCACGGCACATCACGCGGGTGACCGCCCTGGCCGCCCCCGCGCGGCGGGGGAACCCCGCAGTCGCCTGCACAGCAGCAACGGTCCCCCGCCTCCCCACCACTCAGGCCAGCCGGTGCCGTCGGCGGGTGAGGCCGCCGGTTCCTCAGGGCCGGTCGTGCGGCCGGGCGGCTCGCACGCCGTGATCGGATTGCTCCCGCTGGCGGGACGCATGACTGACTATCGCCACGCCAGGTGCTGGCCGGGCAGCAGATCCGCTAGCATCGAGACCTTTGACCTCGCTGTCAAGGCTGAAGATCTTGACCGTGGCCGTGGGCCGCTCGTTGTGCGGCTGACCTGGTCCTGCCGAGCGTCTGGCAGGCGGGGCTGGTCGCGGGTTCCCTCGGTGGGCAGTGGAATGCTGTCGGGTTCGCCGCGGCGGGCGAGCCGCCGGATAAATGACAGTATGCCTGCCAGACCGGCGGCCCAGCCTGTGCTGCTGTGGCTGGGATGGGCCGGGAAGACGGGGTGGCTGGGGGTTCCTGCGCTGCGTAGCAGTATCTGGACCCCTGCGCGTTCAGCCGCGTGCCAGTAGCGCTCGTCTTCGGTGCTGATGGCGAGGTCGATGAGGACACTGCCGACCCCGGCGATGCCGCAGCACCGTCCCGGTGTACTGAGCCGGGGAAGGTAGGCAATGCAAGTTTCGGCTGTGTCGCCGGCCAGCCTGGCTAGGGATGGGTCCTGAAGCACGGTGCTGGCCAGCAGGAGCACGGGCGCGATGCCGGATAGCCCCCGGCACCATGACACCGCTAGCGGCGGCGCGGTGAGCTCTCTGTTTTGTGTCAGCAGAGCCCGGGTCCTGTCGGCGAGTTGGCCGGTCCGCTCGGCAGCTGCGGTCAGGATGAGGTCGTCGCTGGTTCGGCTGGCGAGGGTGAGCAGGAACTCGGCCGTCCCAGCCAGGCCGTGTGCTCGCCCGGCTGCGGGGTCCAAGCCCGCCGCGGGCGCCGTGTCATCCAGGAAGGGGGAGGCTGAGGCTGTGCCGCCGATGATGTCCTGGGCGCACCGCAGGGCGCGATCAAGGTGGGCGGGGTCACCGGACTGGTACAGCCAGAGATGGCCTAGGCCGGCGCCGGCTGTCCCGATGAGGAGGTCGTCACCTTCTGCTGCCGCCGTCGTGCTCAGGGAACTCAGGTCGTCCGGTACGGCGATTCCCCTGGCGGCTGCTTCGTGCAAGAAGATGCTGACGCCGGTGCTTCCGGTGAATAGGCCAGGGGGGAGTTTCGCTTGCTGTGCGGCCCTTATGCTGAATCTGGCCAGCCCTTCGAGCACGCGCGCGGTCCGTACGGTGCCGGTGTGATGCGGTAGCTCCAGCCCGATCCCCACGCGTCGCCGGCGAGGACCTGCGGGAACCTCGCGCCGAATTCGCCGAGATCGCTGACATCGAAGGTCGCTGCTTCGATACCACCAACCCAACCTGCTATAAGTGGACCACCGCCTGCATCGAGAACACCGCAGTTTGCTGAACGTCACGGCATAGGCAGGCAGTGGTCACCCGTCGGCAAACCTCTGCTTGATCAGCAGAACATGCCCTGAACGTTCTCGGATTCGGCGGTGGAGTTGTTCATCCAGTAGTCGGGCACGGTGGCGTGCCCGGACGGGGTATAGCCATTCGGCATCGTCTGATATGAGTTGTCGTCGTTGATGTAGAAATTGGCGACCCGGTCGGCGCATATCGAAGACTGGGCCGAGTCCATCGCGGACTCCGTGCCGACATCATTGAGCGTCACCGAGAAGTCATCCGACGGGTAGCTGCTCGTCCAGGATGGCATCGTGAACCCGGTAAGCGAGCTGTTCTCCCACAGCTGCAGAATCTCGTGGCCAGGCCCGCCGCACATGTAACTGCTCGAGATGTCGTAGGTGGTTCCCGGGTTGAGCATCACCACCGATGCGCCGAGAGTACTGACGGCATAGTCATACAGATCGCAGGCGAACGTGGCATCGTCGCCGGGGACGACGTCGATGAAGAAGTTGTTGATGCCGTATTCGGTGACGTAGCCCTGCATCTGGCTCTCGACCACCGCCACGGTATTCGGAGTGCAAGTGGTCGTGCACGAGGACGCGGTGACGTAGCCAAGCGGCGTGATCGAGTGCTGTGACAGCTCCGACAGCAGGCTGGCCGACCCATACTGCGGCTGTGTCCAGAGCGTGTTCACCTGGTCCACCGGCTCGTTGTTACAGCCGGGTCCGTTGTCGTCGGCCGTTCCGCCGCCCGCAGGCGCCCCGTTGTCGCATATGTTCGCGATCGTGTACTGCACCGCTGGCCCGCCGGCGTCGTAAAGGGACGCCCACTCGTTCTGCTGATCAGCGGCGCTCGGGTACGAGTAGAGGACCGGCACGATCCCCGCGTTGTACTTGGCGGCCGCGGCCACGTCGGCGACCTCCGCCGACCAGAACGCCGGCAGCGTGGCATACGTCGGCGGCTCGGCCTCGTTATCGACGTAGACGTTGCCGATCCCGTCGCTGACCGCGTCGGTCACGTCCACCCCGACGCCTGATGAGGTACCGGCGCTGATCGTCGCGGCGAATTTCGCTGACGAATAGCTAGCCATCCAGGACGGGAACGTCGCCGCCTGGAACGAGCTTTCTGAACCCACGAATACCTGAAGCACATCACTCGCGCTCATATAGCAAGACATCGTCGAGTTGACCGTCCCAGGATCGATCTCGACGGTGCCGTTGCTGGTGACGCTCTTCACGTATTTGTACAGCGGCAGGTAGTAGCTCGACTCCAGGGCGCACGTGGTCGCGCCCTCGTCGAACATGAAGCCGATGTCCTGGCCGTACCAGCCGACCGCGTCGGACACTTCCTTCTCGACCTCGCTGAGCGAGAAGTAAGTGCTGCCGCCTTGGTCACCGTAATCGGTGGCGATGTAAACCAGCGGGGTAATCCCGGCGTCCTGCAAGGCGGCGATCGTCGTGGTCCACGCGGCGAGCGGCCGCTCGTCCCATGGCATCCCGTCACAGCCTGAGCCGGTGCCGTCGCTCGCGCACATATCCACGATTGACGCGTTCACGGTCGGGGCGCTGTCCTCTACCTGCGTCCAGGCCGCCGCCGTCGGAGCGGCGTACAGGGTCGTGATGATGTGCTCAGTCGACGTGCGCCCACCGGTCACGGCCGTCGCGCTGGCCGCCGGCAGCAGCAACGCGCCGGCTGCCACGAGCGCGGCTGCGGCTAGCTTCGGAATTCGCATGATCTACCTCTCCGCCCTGGACGGTCTCACTGGTACTCGCCAATAGCCGCCGCGGGCCGTTCATCGCGCCCGCACATTAACTTCTTTTCCGTAAAGGGCCACGTGTACGGATTGATGGTGACCAGGCAACGATTGTCGCAAGTGGCGGTAGCGCCGATGTAGCGCTCCGAAGGGCTGCGAAGGGCTGCGGCCAGCCGCCGGACCGCCAACTCGTCCACGATGATCTCGTAACCGGGCGCCCTGGCCGTGCCACCAGCCGACGCCACCGTGGCCGGCAGGATAGCTGTTGCCTAATTGGTGCTTTCGCTCCAAGGCACGGAATGCTTGTATAGATCAGCCGGATCAGTGCAGCCAACCCGGCTTGTCACCGGTTCGCGCTCACCGGGGCCCCGCAGCGGGCCGGCGCGGGCCGCAGGAGGAGGTCCTGGGTATGCGCCGTCCCTCATCCCGCGTCGCGTTTGGTCGCCTGGCTCCCGTTGCCGTGATTTCGCTGGCCGCGCTGGCCTTCGCGATGACGGCCCCGGCGGCCGCCGCACCCGCAGGAATGGCGGGAGCCGCTCACTCGCGGCCAGCGGGCTGGTCGCAGGTGTCCGCCCGTCCGGCCACGCCTGCCGGGTCGCGCCCGGCGGGCAGCGTCCCCGGCTCGACCGTGCTTCGCGGGGCTGTCGCGCTCAAGCCGCGTGACCCGGCGGCGCTGGCGGAGTATGCGGCCGCGGTGACGACGTCCAGCTCGCCGCTGTATGAGCACTACCTGGGACCGGACCAGTTCACCGCCCAGTTCGGGCCTGAGCCGGCCACGATCGCCGCCGTTGAGAGTCATCTGCGCGCCGACGGTGTGCGCGTGAGCGGTGTGTCAGGCAATGGCTTGCTCGTCAACTTCACCGCTACAGCGGCCGACGCGCAGGCGGCGTTCGGCACCCGGCTTGAGCGTTACCGCCTGGCCGGCGGCGCTGCGGCCTTGGCGCCGGTCAAAGCGGTGGAGCTACCCGCGAGCATCGCGCCAGCGGTTCAGACTGTGCTCGGGCTCGACACGACCTTGCGGCCGGTAGCTGAGCCGCTGCAGGGCCGGCGGGGCGCAGGCTCCGAGCCGTCCGTCAAGCCAGCCGCGACCCCCGACGGGCCGAAGGCGTGCGGCGCGGCGCGGGCCGACGCCGCCGCGTTCGGCGGGCTGACCGACCAGGAGATCGCCTACGCCTACGGCGTCAACGGGCTCTACAACGCTGGCGCGGACGGCGCCGGGCAGACCATCGACGTGTACGAGCTCGAGCCCTTCAGCCGCTCTGACATCAGCACCTTCGACACGTGCTACTTCGGCGCGAGCAATGCCTCGGCGATGCTCAAGCGCCTGACGGTAGTGCCGGTCGACGGTGGTGCGCCGATCGGCAATGGCTCGGGCGAATCCGAGCTGGACATCGACGACGTCTCGGCCATCGCGCCGGGGGCGAACATCGCTGTGTACGAGGCCCCGAACACGACCTATGGTCTGGTCGACGAGTTCAACGCGATCGTTCAGGACGACAGCGCCAAGGTCGCCACCTCGTCCTGGGCCTCGGGCTGCGAGGCCGACGTCCAGGAGTTCTACCCCGGACTCGAACCGCTCGAGAACACGATCTTCGAGCAGGCCGCGATCCAGGGCCAGACCGTGCTCGAATGGGCCGGCGACGACGGCTCCGACGGCTGCGCCATCCACGGTTCCAGCCCGGTGTCGCCGATCCTTTCCCAGAATGTCGAGGGTGACCAGCCCTACGTGCTCTCCGTCGGCGGCACGGCGATCACCAACCCGACCTTCCCGCCCGCTGAGCAGATCTGGAACGACGGCTCGAGCTGGGGGGCCGGTGGCGGCGGCATATCCCAGGTCTGGCCCGCGCCGTCCTGGCAGACCGGCACGAAGGTGCCCGGATTCGACAACGCCCCGATCGTCAATCGCGCCGAGGCCGTGGCCGGCAGCGACTTCTGCGGTGCCGTGGTCTGCCGTGAAGTTCCTGACGTGACCGCGCAAGCGGACGAGTTCACCGGCGCGATCACCGTGTACGAGAGCCAGTTCGGCGGCTGGACGACGTTCGGCGGTACCTCGTCGTCGACGCCGCTGTGGGCGTCGATGCTCACCGATATCGCCTCGACACCCGCCTGCGAGGCGGCCGGCGGCCTCGGCTTCGTGCCACCGAAGCTCTATGCGATCGGCGCCAATCCGACGGAGTATGCGGCGTCGTTCAACGACATCACCGAAGGCAACAACGACGTCTTCTCCGATGCCGGCGGGCTGTTCCCCGCGACGGCCGGTTACGACCTGGCCTCCGGCCTGGGGTCGCCAAGGGTGACCGCACCCGGCGGCGGCGATGGGCTCGCGCACTACCTGTGCACGTCTTCCGGCGCGACCGTGCCGGTCGTGACCGGCGTCTCGCCGCAAGCCGTGCCACAGGCTGGCGGGACCGTCACCATCTCGGGATCTGGCTTCGAGACCGCGGAGGATGCCCCGGACGTTGCCGCCGTCCAGGTAGGCAGCATCAATCTGCCGAGCGCCGATTTCACGGTCACTGGCACGGGCACGATCGTCGCGCAGCTTCCGTCGTCCGCGGGCGAGACCGGGACCGGAGACGTCGCCTCCGGCGCCGGGACTTACGCCGTGGTCGTGACGCTCACCGACGGGCAGAGCAGCAAGCTCGGGCCGGACACGCGCCTGACGTACTTCGGGGCGATATCAGGACGGCCGACGGTGGACGGCCTGGGCATCCCCGGCGCCAACGACGCTGGCGGGCAGGTCGTGACCATCTACGGCTCGGGGTTCTCGGGCGGAGCGGAGACGCCGTCGGTGACCTTCGGCGGCGTCGCCGGCAGCGACGTAGTGGTCGTCAATGACAGCGAACTGAAGGTGGACGTCCCCGCCTACTCGTCGGAGACCACCCAGTGCGTCACGGACCTCAATGCGGCGACCAACATCTGCCAGGTCGAAGTCGTAGTTACGACCAGCAATGGCGCAAGCGCGACGAGCACGATCCTGCCCGAGTACACCGGCCCGGCTACGGGCGGCAGCGGAGAGGAGCTTCCGGCGCCGACGGAGTTCGACTACTACCCGACCCCGAAGATCACTAGCGTCTCGGTCAACGGGGGACTGGCCTCGGAGCAGGGCGAGAGCGTGGCCACGATCACCGGCACCGGCCTCGGCGAGCTCGGCCTGGATTGGGTCAATGTCGGCCCGTACCAGGCTCTGACGTCGCAGGACTACGACGTGGTCTACTACAGCGGCACCGAGCTCCAGCTGACCCTGCCCGCGGAACCAGCGACCACGAGCTACTTGCCCTTGCAGGTCACCGCCCAGACCGAGGCCAGCCCGAACAACGGTGACATCGCCGGCAGCCCGCCGAGCGACGCGAAGAGCGTCACCTACGCGCCAACCCCGGTGCTGAGCTCAATCGAGGTGCTCACAAAGGGATCGGTGTCCAAGTACGACGCCGGGCCGAGCATCGGCGACACCGAGCTAGTGATCAAGGGCATAGGCCTGGCGGCCACGGATTCTGTCCAGTTCACCGATGTGGGGGCGGCCGGGAAGACCTTCGGCTTCTCCACCAAGACGGCGTTCACGCTGACCAAGGTGACCGCCAACGCGGTGACGCTGACGACTCCCGGTGACCAGCCTGGGATCGATCAGGTTTCTGCCTGTGACGTCTCGGGTTGCTCGAATCCCGTGGCTTCCGGCGATAGGTTCACCTACTACCCGCTCGGCACGCCCAAGGTCAGCTCGGTATCGTCGGTCAAGGGAAAGGCGGGCACGAAGGTCACGATCGATGGCGTAAATCTCGGTTTCGTCGAAGCGGTCTACTTCGGCAATGTCAAGGCCAAGACCTTCGCCAACGTGCCAGCGCTGCTCGATTGCGGTAGCACCACTCAGGTCACGGTCGTCGTGCCGCCTGGGAAGGCCGGGTCCAAGGTCGAGATCCGGGTCGTCACCCTCGAGTCCGAGGTCACCGGCACTGGAAAGAGCGCCGCTAATCCGAGGGTGACGTTCACCTACCGCACCTGACGGCGTGGTCCGGGCTGGCAACGGCCAGCTCCCGGCGGATCGCCACGGCCCCCCGCTTCGGCCGTGGCGCATGGGGGTGCCTGCTACCCCTGGTGGTGACCGTGCCCGGCGCCGAACAGGGACTCGATCTGACGCCTACCGCCGCGATCCAGTACCTCCGGCGTCCCGTTCAGCCATCTCACTAGGCCCGATGCCGAAGTGAATACCTGCACCGTCGGACGATGCCACTCGCCCTTGAACGAACTGGGATGATTCAGCAGAATCGCACGATACACGACAAGGTGGTGGCCGGATGAGAGGAGCCACTTCTCGAGCACGTCGGCGGGCTCGTGCAGCGCCTTGCTCGGCGAGCGGCCGAGGTGGTCATCGAGGCTCATACGGCCGAGAGCCTGCCCATTGCGGTCAACCCTTTCTGCATGCCATTTGTCGCCATTGCAGTGCACAATCGCGTCCAGGTGCAGGCTGGTCATGGCCACAAGCCCATGCGGGCCCAGCAGGAGCTGGTGAATCTCGCCGCCCGAGTTGCGGTAGGCATGGTACGCGATCCACTCATCGCCAAGCTGCAGCATGGTCAGCGCGTGCTTCGCGCCCGCCTTTTTCGCCTCCCTGAGCGTGTCGGCGTCCGACCCGCGCAAATCTTCTAGCTGCGCCTGCTCTCTGGCCCGGCGCGCACCGACCGTGTCGCGCAGCCGGGATGCGAAACGACGGTCATCGGCATCAGCCGCCAGCCGGGGATCCACCGGCCCGAATGCCTGCGGCCCGGACAGCGCCGGACCGGACAGCGCCGACCCGGACTTACTTCCCTGGTCACCGCCGAAGTCGTCCGGCAGCTCGACAACGCGCATCAACGTCCTCCCCTGTCTCCCGTCAGATGCTGCCAGACAGATAGGCACCCTGACAATCAGGGCACCGTGCAGCGGACCCGGCTAGCGATCCTCACCTGATCCCCGTCACCGCAATCGAAGCCGGATCGCCCGCGAATAATTCACCGCTCAGGCGAATGCCGGATGTTATTTCATTACGCAATTGCGCCTGCGATGGCGGAAGATAGGGCATTCACGATGATCGGTTTCCAGGATCAGGACGAGTTAGCCGGTTTCAACGTCCTGACGCACTCCCCTGATGCCAGTGGCCAGGCTGGATCAGGCCAGAATCCCGCTGCATGTCTCGGTGACCGGCCGGATCTCGACCGGCACGTCGTGGTCGGGCTGCCCCGGCCGCCGCTCACGCCTGCCCGAGGAGCCGGCCCGGCCGGTGATCTACAAGCCGATGGCCGGTGCGTGGCACGCCGACGAGGGCTGCCGTGTACGCGGACATGGCGATCATCACCCAGCGCGATGACGGCGCTGCGCTCCCCTCACAAGTCTCGGCGACGCGATCCCGTACTTGGCGGGGATTCGTCGCCGAAACTCCAGAGGTCAGCCATGCCTGTCAGGTCACCCCGATCTGCAGCCTGAAGTCCCCGAGCCTGAGTATGAACACCCCCCCGCCGGCCAGGTGCACTATCCAGGCCAGCAAGATGATGACAAGGACCACCACGACAATCCAGATAATGGTCCACACAAAACCCGGGATCCCGAAACTACCCACTCTTCTAGCCACAGCTGTAACCATAGCCCATACCCAGGCCTACCGGTAGGACTTAGGCATTAACGTCGAAGACTCAGAATTCGGGTCATCCACTGCCGAAAGACAATGTAGTCAGCATTCCTCTGCGACGACCAGCCCCGGGTCTCGGCGGACCTGGCTGGTCTGATCAGCGCACGCCATCGGCCTTCGTGAACTTGGCCGGCCCGACGCAGCGCCAGGTTCGCCGCAGCGCGTCGGCCAGGCGGCGCGCTCAGCCTGCAGCCCGGATCGGTGACAAGTTGTCCTCGCCGCGCGTCTTGTCATTCTTTTGTATCGGTTTGCTGACCGGATAGATGTTGCTTGTCCGGTTCGGGGTGTGTCAGATGGATGACAAGACGGCCTGGCCGCTCGTCTTGTCATCCATCTGTATCAGTGCCCGCGGCCAGCACGGGTTCGCGCCGCCCGCTACCGGGTGGGTACCGGCAACGGGGCGGAGATTTCCCGGCCCGGCGTCGAGAGTTGCTACCCCGGAGAGTTGTCGTCGCGCGGTATTTTTTCATTATATATAGTGGAAAATTCTCTCCCAAGGCGGAGAGTCTCCGGCCTGGTGCCCGGAAACTCTCCGCTCCCCCAGCCGGCCCGCCCCGAGCCGGACCCTTGAGAGTCACCTCCCTGGCACTGATCCCGTCCCGGGCGTCAAAGCCCGCCCGCACCGGCCTTGCATGAGGCCCATCGGAGTGAGTTTGCTGGTATTAGGGCGCCATCGCCGCGCGCCGGTCACGGTGTGACTGACCGACGCCGGTCCTGCTAGTTGTCCGGACGGAAACAGGTTGCGGTTTCCGTGGTCCTGGCGCACTGTGCGGTACATGCCTGTCGTGCTGGACATCGCGGCGGACGGAGACCGGCCAGCGCTCCGGCTGCGGCCCTGGCTCCCCGCAGACATGCCGCACTTGCTCGCGGCCATGGCGCGGGAGCATCCGCAAGGCGGCCCGCGGTCGCACCCAAGCACGGACGTTTCCGGGCCGCCGAGGCGCCGGAACGGTCCGCGGAACGACGAGGAAGCCGCCCTCTGGCTCGCAGGCCAAGACCGTGGCTGGCGAGATGGCGACTGGCTGACCTTCGCCGTCACCGACAAATCGCAGAGCGCAGCGGTCGGTCACGTCGGGCTGTGGAACCGCGACGGCGGCCGGGTCGGTACCGGCGAACGCGGTGAGATCGGCTATTGGACGGCAGCTGACGCCCGGGGACGCGGCATCGCGCCGGCCGCGGTACGGGCCGTGACGCGCTGGGCGTTCAGCACCTTCGGCGCCGGGCGCCTGCCGCGCATCATGCTGGTCCACGACGTGGACAACCCCGCGTCCTGCCGGGTCGCGGCCAAGAGCGGCTACCCGTTCCGCCAGCTGAGCCCGGCCAACCCGCCGTACTGGTTCACCGACGGGCACATCCACCTGGCCGAGGCAACGGCCCTGTAGCCCCGATTCAGGCTGCCGCCGCACCGGGAAACACCGACCGGGAGCGCACACCGGTTCGGTAATGGTCGGGTTAATATCGCCGGATGAGCGATGAGCTGTTCGTCCCTGAAGACTTCGCGGTACCCGACGGGCTCACAGCCGGGGAATTCCGGCTGGCCCCCCTCGGGCCGCAGCACAACGAGGCCGACTACGCCGCCTGGACGGCCAGCAT
>Ga0070761_10002730_pt1 | contig 10736 bp, 7 predicted proteins | sample HubBroMetageREF1_FD_66724 | JGI IMG/M metagenome (GOLD analysis project Ga0070761, IMG submission 66724) | Reference soil microbial communities from the Hubbard Brook experimental Forest, New Hampshire, USA - Hubbard Brook CCASE Soil... | ecosystem: Environmental > Terrestrial > Soil > Temperate...
GCGATGTATTCCTTGAGAATGTCGTTCTGAATCGTGCCGGAAATCTTCTTCCAGTCAGCGCCTTGCTTCTCCGCGACCACCAGATACATGGCCCACAGCACCGACGCCGGCGAGTTGATGGTCATCGAAACGGTTGTCTTTTCGAGGTCGATGCCGCCGAAAAGAATTTCCATGTCCTCGAGCGAGTCGATGGCCACGCCGCACTTGCCGACTTCACCTTCGCTCGCAGGGTGGTCGGAGTCATAGCCCATCAGCGTTGGCAGATCGAAGGCGACCGAAAGCCCACTGCCGCCGTGTTCGAGCAAATATTTGTAGCGTTGGTTGGTTTCCTCCGGCGACGCGAAGCCGGAAAACTGCCGCATGGTATAGAGCTTGCCGCGATATCCGGTGGCGTGAATGCCGCGCGTATAGGGCGCTTGGCCGGGATAGCCGAGGTGATTTTCTTCACTCCAATTCTCCGGCAGGTCAGCCTGCGTATAGAGGCGGCGAATGGGCTCGCCGGAAATCGTGGTGAAGCGCGCGTGGCCATGCTCGTCGAGATTCACGCCGGTGGGCGCGCCAATCGGCCGTTCGGGAGCTTTTTCGAGCGTCGGTGCGAGCGTCTTCTCCGCCCAATTCTTCTCGGCGTCAGAGGGATGGCGGTTCTCAAACACGTCGGCGATTGGACTCTCGGCAACGCGCGGCTGGTTGGACGGACGTGACGGCTTCTTTTCCATGCGGATTTTTCCTGTCAACCGGGTGTCTCTCTCGATGATAGGGAACACGGGCCGCGCGAGCAAGGTTACGGGCCTTGCGACACCGACCGCTTGGTCGGATTCAACGCACTAAATTGAACGCACGAAACCGTTTGTCATCCTGAGGAGGGCGCAGCCCTTCGAGGCACCGTACGAAATCTTGGAACCCGGCAATGTAGTCGACGGGCGCGGCCAAGTTGCGTGCGCTTCAGGCATTCCCCTCGACGTCATCGCAGCTCTCGGCAGACGTAAGGTCCCTCGCATCGGCTTCGCCGCTGCTCACGATGACAGGGAAGATCAGTTGCGCGACAATTCCCACGCCTTGGCGTATTTCCACGAAACGTAAACCGCGTGGTAGAGGTGCAGCAGCAGGCCTTCGCGGCCGTCGAGGAATCCCAGGCGGAGGAAGTAGTTGTAGATGAACGTCGCCATCGGCCTCAGGACGATGTTTATGAAGCTGAACCGGACCTTGCCATTGCCCTTCGCCACGACCATCTCGGCGCCCAGTGAAGAGTAGCGGTTCATGTGCTCGATGTAGTCGGAGAGCGTGGGGTAGGAGTGGTGAATGAGGGGAGAAACCATCTCGGCCGTCAGTGCTCGAAACTGAACAGTCTCATGGACGGCGCGGTCTTCGAATCGTCCGTTGGTTCTGTCGAAGAGGCGCAATTTTGGATCAGGCCAGAAGCCCCCGTGCCGCATCCAACGGCCGAGAAACATATTCTTACGGGGGATGAAGAAGCCGCTCGCCAAGGGTGTCTTGAGAATCGCAGCGATGTCTTCCGCAAGTCTTGGACAGACTTCTTCATCTGCGTCGAGTGAGAGGACCCAGTTATTCGTCGCCTTGTCGATGGCTGAATTCTTTTGTGCGGCGTAGCCTTTCCATTCCTCAATGAAGACTTTCGCGCCGAAAGACTTTGCGATCTCTACGGTACGGTCGGCGGAGCCAGAATCGACGACGATGATTTCTCCTCTGCCGTCGGCGACCAGCGGTCGCACGCTCGCGAGCGTACGGGCGAGGTTGGCTTCTTCGTTCAACGTAATGATGACGACGGAAAGGGTCATGATTGGAATGCGGCCGTTCCGAGCGCGCGGAATCGAAGGCGTAGTTTATCAGGCGCGTGCGGCGCTGTATGGTCCGGGGACAGTTTTCCCACAATGTTCCTGCAGGAACATTCTTAAGTACGTAATCGTACATACAATGGACGTAACTATGGCGTTTTCAGCGACTTACGAAATTCTCGCTAGAGCCTGCACTCCCTACATCTGGCCTCCGGGCTGCGTCGGTTGAGCCGGCTGCGTCGGCGCGGACGACGGGGGGCCGACTGGGGCGGCGTCCGGGCGTGGAGTGACGTAGGGCACGGCGGGCAAGTGCGTGACCTGGCCGCGGGTGGCATCGGCGACATCGATGCCGGCGTGATCGAGCAATAATCCGGTGGCGCGATCGAGTTCGATTACCGACTTCTCGTAGGCTGCCTTGGCCGAAACCAGATTCGACTCGCCGTTGGTGAGCGTGGCGGCATCCTGCAGGATGGTGGCAATCGTCGTCAGGCCAACTTTCAGTTTCTGCTGATCGGCATCCAGCGTCTGGTGTGCCAGGTCCACGGCGGATTGTGCCGCCTGCACTGAGACCCGATTCTGCTTCACGTCAAACTGGGCGTTACGGACCTCGATCCGCACCTGGTTTTCCAGTTGCAGTTCACGCACCTGGGCCTGGCGGTATTCGAGTTCGGCGCGGACCTGATTCGATTGCGCCAAACGGTTGCGAATGGGAATGGTCAGGCTGAGGCCGACGCCTTTGTCTGGGGCGGTTGAATTCACCATTTGGCTCAAAGCGTTGCCATAGCTGACCGGTGCGGGCGGATTCGTTCCCTGGAAGGGCGGCGGTAGACTGCCCAGAGTGTAGCAATCAGTGGTAGTCACGGTGGAGCACTGCGTCAGGGCGGGGTTGATGTTTCCTCCCACTCCGGATCCGCCGTAGTAGGCGAAGGCCTCAAGTGTGGGCAACATGGCGTTGCGCACGGCCTTGGTGTTGATGTCGCGCGACTGCAGGTCGATGCGCGACTCCACCAGTTCGGCGCGATGACGCAGAGCGTCACTGATCATGTCCTGGACGGGAGTGATGGGCTCCTGCTGCGGGAGCTGCATGGAGGAAGTCGGTATGACGTCGGCTTCGGCCAGTATGGGGTCTTCGATGCTGCGGCTGAGGGCGTTTTTCATCAGCAGTGCTTGCAGCTGCAGATTATTTTCCGCCACGATCAGATTTTGCTGGTCGGTGTCCACGGTGCTCTGCGAACTTACAACCTGAATGGGCGGAGCGGTGCCGACCTGCGCCTGATGCCTGGAGTCGTCGAGCGCTTTCTGAGCGTAGGTCAGGGACTCCCGCTGCACGCGAACATTCTCGTAAGCGTAGACCAGGTCCCAGTACATGTTTTCGATCTGGTCGACAGTGGTGATGACCTGCAGGCGGAAGGCTACGTCGGAAATCTCGCGATTGTTTCTGGCGATGCGGATAAATCGCGTGTTGGGAAGGAATCCGAAGCCCTGCAGCAGGTTTTGCGTGAAACGGAACTGAAAGCTTGATCCGATGAGTGGGGTGAGCAGGTTAACCGGGTTGTTGCTGGTGAGATGCGTGTTATTGAAAACGCCGGTGAGCGCGCCGCCCCACTCGAAACCCTGGGCGTAGCTGAAGTTGGCGGTGTAGGTGTTCTGGGCAACGACGGGGATGGGACTGGACAAGCTGGTGGTTTCTGCGTCGTCCCGGTCGAATTGCAGCGTGCTGGTGAGCTCAGGATCGAAGGCCGTGATGGGAGCGCCGATGCCGAGAGTCGAGCTGACGAGTCCGTTGGTGCCGGTACCGGCGCCGCCGGCGGCAATGGTGGTGCCGCCGGTGCCGGAGCCGACGGTGCCGCCGAGTCCGCCGACGCCGCCGCCGGGGGTGTTCTGCACGATGCCGGTATTGACTCCGAGAATGCTCGCGCCTGACTTTGCCCGCAGCAGATCGGCGTCGGCGATGTTGAGGTTATAGCGGGCGATGTCGATGTCGAGATTGTTCTCGAGCGCGAGCGCAACCGCGTCATTGATGGAGAGATAAATCTTGCCATCGCGCATAAGCGAATCGATGCGCGCCGAGTTGCCCAGCTTGGGCTGGGGAACTGCCTCCGGCCGGTACGGTTGCAGAACGCGAGGAAAGGCCGCGCGGGGAAATGAATAGTCCCGCAGACGCACGGGCTGCGGCTGCGCCGGCTCAGGCGCAGGGGGAGGCGTCGATTGGGCTGGCGCGGTTTGCTGTGCCCAGAGCGAAGCTGGAACCATTCCTAAGAAAAGAAACGACGCGAAGCTCAGCGGCAGCCGAAGCCTTGAAAGCCGAACGATGGAAAGCCGAAGAATGGAAATTGGATGCCGAACTATCGAAATGAAACGCCGAGCAGAAGAAATTGAACGAGGTAAGAGCATGGGTCTTCTCCTTGCATAAGAGCGGGAATGCATTATTTTCGCGAGCGAAAATTCGATCATGCCAATGTTGGACGCGAGACGCAAAATTAGGTCTCTTCAGTCTTGTCTATTCAATCTTAGCGGGAGAAGTTTCACGGAGAGGGCGGAGGATTGTAAAGAATTGTGAGGGGAACAACGAACGTGGCGCCGCTGCCGGGGCGCCGCTGCCGAATAAGATCAGCGGCGCCACAGCGTGCGGTAAGGGCTATTGCTGGGCCGGTAGTTCGATCGCCGGCAAGTCCTTGCGCGGCGCGACGTAGGGAACGTTGGGCAGTCGGTTGACCTGACCCCTGGCGGCATCGCTGACGTTAATCCCGGCGTGATCGAGCGTGACGCCAACGGCACGGTCCAACTCGATGCGCGACTTTTCGTAGGCGGCCATGGCAGACATCAAAGTCGACTCCGCCGTGGCCAGTGCGCTCTGGGTCTGCAGGACCAGCGTTGTGGTCGAGGTGCCGAACTGATACTTCTTCTGTTCGGCGTCAAGCGACTGCTTAGCGAAGTCCACCGCGGCCTGGGCGGATGCTACGCTGGCGCGGTTCTGTTCAACACCGAACTGGGCGTTGCGCACCTCGATGCTGATGCGATTCTCGGTTTGCTGCAGCGCCATCTGGGCCTGCTGATACTCCAGTTCCGAGCGGATCTGCACCGCTTGTGCGGCGCGGTTGCGCAGCGGAATGTTGAGCTGGAGGCCCACGCCTTTGTCAGGAGCGGTCGAGTTAACGAGTTGGTTCAAGGTGTTACCGTAACTCGTAGTGGGAAACGCCGGATTGATGACGACATTGCCGTAGGCGGGATCGGGGCCCGAGCAGAAAGCCTCAGCTTGGGCCTCCGCGGACTCATTGGTGCAGAGGTTCGCGGCGTTCACCGTGCCGCCGAGGCCAGAGCCCCCGTAATAAGCAAACGCATCCAGCGTAGGCAATAGCGCATTGCGCACAGCCTTATTGCTAAGCTCGGTGGTGTTGAGGGTAATGCGCGATTCCACCAGATCGGCACGATGGCGCAGAGCGTCGGCAATCAGATCCTGCACGGGCTGGATCGGTTCACTCTCCGGAAGTTCCATGGTGGAAGTTGGAATCACCTCCGCCGCGGCCAGAGTCTGATCGCGCAGGGTGCGGGTGAGCGCGTTCTTCATCAGCAACTGCTCCAGTTGCAGATTGGTAAGCGCAACCGTCAAGGCTTGCTGGTCCTGCGCGACTGTGCTCTGCGCCCGGACCACCTCGATGGGTGCCAGGCTACCGATATCCACCTGCTTCTTGGTGTCGGAAAGAGTTTTTTCGGCGAATGCCAGGGATTCTTTCTGCACGCGAACGTTTTCGTAGGCGTACACCAGATCCCAGTACATGCTCTGAATCTGATTCACGGTTGTAATGATCTGCAGCCGGAAGGCCACGTCGGAAAGTTCCCGGTTATTTTTGGCGATGAGAAGGAAGCGGTTATTCGCAGCGAAGCCAAAGCCCTGCAACAGATGCTGGGTCAGCTGAAACTTGAACCCGGAGTTCAGGGCCGGGCTGACCGTCTGGAAGGCACTGTTGCTGGTGGTTCGCGTGTTGTTGAAGCCCAGCGAAAGATTGGTTCCCCAGTCGAACCCTTGACTGTAGGTGAAATTTCCGGTGGTAGTCCTTTGCAGCGTTCCGGAGAACGGACTGGTGGGAATAAAGTTGGCGTGATCTTCCTGCAGGGTACCGGTGATGACGGGATCAAAACTGGTAATCAGCGATCCGAGGCCGAGTGTGGAGCTGTTCAGGCCACCCGCGCCCGCGCCCGCGCCGCCCGCGCCGAGGCTGGTGCCGCCGGTGCCGGAGCCGACCTGGCCGCCGAGTCCGCCGACGCCGCCGCCGGGAGTGTTTTGCACAATACCGCTGGGCACACCGAGAATGGAAGCGCCCGCTCTGGCGCGCAGGATATCGGTGTCGGCGATATTCAGGTTGTAGCGCGCGATGGCGATATCCAGATTGTTTTCAAGCGCCAGCGCGATCGAATCGTTCAGCGAAAGGTAAAGCTTGCCATCGCGCATGAGCGAGTCGATACGCGCGGTGTTGGACAGATTCGGCGGGGCCAGTCGGCGGGAGGTGTAGGGCCCAATCGGGTTGGGAAAGTGTGACACCGGCTTGGCATAGTTCAAGACCGGCAGCGGCTTGTCGGATGATGATGATGATGATGGCTGCGGGGCTAGAGGAGCGGGTGACTCCTGGGCCCTGCTCGCAAGAGTCAGGGTGGCGAATACGGCGGCAGCGGCGGCAAGCCGGACGATCGAGGTTAAACGTGCGAATGGCATCTACTCATCTCCGTTTTTTAGACCAATTCGTTTAAGACCAACTGATTAAGACATTCTTGGCAAAATGTTCTTGCTTTGCCCGAGGCCGGCATATTCCGAAAATCGGCTCGCAACCCAGCTGCCCAAGCCAGAGTCCACTCAGGCATTGGTACGCAAAGAACCGATGGAAGGTTCCTGAAAGCTGGGAGAAAGACAAATTTTCCCAGTGCTGCGCCCGATTCGATCTGGTTCCGGGCGTCTACTCACGGTGTTACCTGGGATAGAGCGGCAGAAGCCGCTATCCGGGAGGCCGAAGATCCGCTGAAACCATTCAGTATATCTGACCCGAACTGGATTTGAGTTACACCGCATCGCTGAAGGAACTGGTAAATTGCTGGCAATACCTGAATCCGGTTGGATGACGCAACTACGGTACGGGACTCGAAAGATCGCAGGATGCGCAATCTCAAAGTAACTCTCTCCTATGACGGGGCGGAATTCTCCGGCTGGCAGGTGCAGCCCGATGCCAACACGGTTCAGGGCACACTTGCTTCAGCCATTGGACGGATCACCGGGGAAAAGGTATTGCCGCAGGGCTCGGGGCGGACGGACGCAGGAGTGCATGCGCTGGCGCAGGTGATGACATTTGTCACGGAGTCTTCCGTTCCCACGGAAAACTTCGTGCGGGCTCTGAACGATCTTTTACCGGCGTCGGTGCGCGTGCTGGAAGTGGCGGAGGCTGAGCCGGAGTTTCATGCCCGGCATTCGGCGCGGGCGAAAACTTACCGCTATCGCATTTACCGGGAGTCGATTTGTCCGCCGTTTTTGGCGCGGTATGTTTGGCACTATCCGTATAGCTTGGCCGAGGAGGAAATGGGGAGGGGCGCGAAACTTGTCGTGGGGGAGCACGACTTTACTTCGTTTGCGGCCGTCGATCCGGAGCGGGGGCGGGGAGAAACCGCGGGCCTGCGGCCCGCGACCGGGTCTGAGACCCGGTCCCACACGAGCAGCGGCGAGGGCGGCATTGCGGCTGTGTCTGTCGCATCGAATGTACGAGTATCGAATGTGCGGCAGATATTTTCGTCGTCCTGGGAGCGCCTGGGAGAGGAACTCGTCTACACGGTGCGAGGCTCGGGATTTCTACACCACATGGTGAGGAATCTGGTGGGGACGTTCATTTTGGTGGGCAAGGGGACCTTGCAGGTTGAGGATGTGGCGCGCATCCTCGCGGCGCGGAACCGGTCGGCAGCGGGAGCGACCGCGCCCGCGAGCGGGCTGTATCTGGTAAATGTCGAATATTAATGTCGAATACCAGGGAAGCATTCGGGACAGGGAAGGCCAGACGTAGCAAGCTACGTCTCTACACAATAAGACTTCTTTATGGCTACTGACCTGCAAATCGCGGCGCGCAAGATCAAGATTGCGTCGGTGAATCCGGCCACGGGGGAGGTTCTGGGCGAATTCGAGTGCGCGGATGAAAGACAGGTCGAGGCCGCCGTGGGGCGGGCTCATGTGGCGCAAGTCGCGTGGAATGAACTTGGAATACGACGGCGGATTGCCGTGCTGCGCGATTTTCAGCGGAAGCTGCACGAGAGCAAATCTGAGCTTGCGGAAGCCATCACGCGCGAAGCCGGCAAGCCTCTGACGGAGGCGCTGGTCACAGAAGTCCTGGTCGTACTCGATGCCGCACGATTTCTGGTCGACAGCTCCTGGCGGCTGCTGCGCGATGAGCCAGTGCCACACGGCAACCTGGCAACTAAGCTCAAGAGCGGATGGCTGGTGCGCGAACCGTACGGGGTGATCGGGATCATCTCGCCGTGGAATTATCCATTCTCGATTCCGGCGACGGAAACGCTGGCGGCCCTGGTGGCGGGGAATTCGGTAGTGCTGAAGCCTTCGGAGCTGACGCCACTGGTGGCGCTCGAGTTGGCGAAGCTGCTGCAAGCTGCGGGCGTGCCCGAGGATGTGTTTCAGGTGGTTATTGGCGACGGTCCGGCGGGTGTGGCTTTGGTGCATTCGCCGATCGACAAACTCATTTTCACCGGCAGCGTTGCGACTGGCAAGCGGATCGCGGCCGCCGCGGCAGAGCGATTGCTTCCAGTGGTGCTCGAACTGGGCGGGAAAGATCCCATGCTGGTGCTCGACGACGCCGACGTCGACGTGGCTTCGAGCGCGGCGGTTTGGGGAGCGTTCGTCAACGCCGGGCAGGCCTGTCTGTCGGTCGAGCGTTGCTATGTGCACCGCAGTTTGTACGAATCATTTGTGAATGCGTGCGGGGAGAAGACCAAGCAGTTGCGTGTGGGTGATGGCATGGACGCGCAAACCGACGTGGGTCCGATGATCCACGAGCGGCAGGTGCGGATTGTGGAATCGCACGTCGAGGACGCAAAGGCGCGCGGAGCGCGGGTTCTGGCAGGCGGTGCGCGGCTGCCGGAACTGGGTGTGAATTTCTATGCTCCCACGGTGCTGGCCGATGTGACGCACGACATGCGGATCATGCGGGAAGAAACTTTCGGTCCCGTGTTGCCGGTCATGGCATTCGACAGCGACGACGAAGCCGTGCGGCTGGCCAACGACTCTGAATACGGCCTGGCGGCGAGCGTGTGGACGCGCGACAGCGCGCGCGGTGAACGACTGGCACGGCGCATCCGTGCGGGTACCGTTATGGTGAACGATGTGATTTCGTGCTTCGGCATCAGCGAAGCTCCGCACGGCGGCGTCAAGGCCAGCGGCGTGGGCCGCACCCACGGGCGTTTCGGGCTGGAGGAAATGGTCAGGGTGAAGTACCTCGACATCGACCGCATGCCGGGGATGAAGAAAGTCTGGTGGTACGGATACGGCGAAAGCTTCCGGCAGCAGATGGAGGGTTTTCTGGATATGCAATTCGCGCGGAGCTTAGGGATAAGGCTGCTCGGGGCCTTGCGAGCGGCGGGGGCGTTGAAGCGTAAGCGGCTGTGATGGTCGGCCGGGCTTCGCCCAGGCCAGACGGACGAAGGCGTCCGTCGCCACATGATTCGTGACAGTTCTCACAGTTCCTGGCGGCTGGGCATTCGTTAGTCGTTCACCCGGTCGCCGTGGCTGCGGGGATGCGAGACCACTAGGAAACGAACGGGCACCGACGAGGGATTGCGGATCTGATGATGTTTTCCCGGCAGTACGCGCAGGCCGCTTCCCGGCCGGAGAAGCGTGGTTTGGCCTTCCACTTCCAGCAGGACTTCGCCCGACAGGATGTAGAAAAACTGCTGCGCTTTCTCGTGATGGTGGCGAATTTCGGCCGCGCCTGGAGGCATGAACTCCTCGATCACGCTGAGTTGGTCATCGTTGACCAGGTACCAGGCGTCGCAATCCACTCCCCAGCGATAGTGCTCGGCGTTCTCCCGGCTCACCGGACCAGGTGTGGCCGGGCTGGCATGGGTCGGGGTTCGTTGGGCAGCCGGTGGAATTCTCTTCGCCATACACTTTAGTCTCCTGCTTTTCGTCTCAGCTTTCCGTCTCGCTAAGACCAGTGTAATCTGGTCGCCATGAGCGCTCCTATTAATTCAAATTCGGCAGCGGATCCCAAGCGCGAGCTCCTGCGGCACACCCTGGCCACGCTGGCCTATCGCGGGGGAAAAGCCGTGCGCAATGCTCCCGAGGGCTTCGCCGAGTTTCAGGCAGGCGAGGGAGTGCGGCCGCCCGGGCAGATTCTAGCCCACATCGGCGATCTGCTGGACTGGGGGTTGTCGATTGCGCGGGGTCAGCAGAAATGGCAGAACTCGAAACCCTTGCCGTGGGAGCGGGAAGTCGAACGATTCTTTGCTGCTTTAAAAACGTTCGATGACTTCCTGGCTTCGAGCGAACCGGCGCACGCTTCGTTCGAAAAATTGTTTCAGGGGCCGGTCGCCGATGCGCTGACGCACGTTGGGCAAATAAATATTCTTCGCCGCCTGGCACGCGCTCCGGTGAAGGGCGAGAACTACTATGCGGCGGCGATTGCGGCAGGGCGAGTGACTGCCGATCAGGCCGCGCCGAAGCAAGAGTTCTGAACGAGTTCCGATCGCCCCGCCGAATTATCTCGCGCGGTTGCGGTAAAGAGACGAATCAACCTGCCTGGCCATCCCTTCTAGATCGAGGGGCATCGCCAGGAAGTGCGCGAGTTGTTGCCCGATTTCCTTCGGGCTGCTCAACACATCGTGATATTGGACGCCCAGAGTTTTCACATAAGGCTTGCCATCGAGCCACGCGTAGACTTCGCGCAGATGTTTCTCAAACGC
>Ga0070761_10002732_pt1 | contig 10732 bp, 9 predicted proteins | sample HubBroMetageREF1_FD_66724 | JGI IMG/M metagenome (GOLD analysis project Ga0070761, IMG submission 66724) | Reference soil microbial communities from the Hubbard Brook experimental Forest, New Hampshire, USA - Hubbard Brook CCASE Soil... | ecosystem: Environmental > Terrestrial > Soil > Temperate...
ACCTTGGGAAGGCCCTGCATGACGAGCTCGGGCAGCCGGTCGACGGCCTCACTGATCGTAGGCATGCGAAGAAGACGACGAATGGCCGCCGGCGACACGCGGCGATCGACGGGGCGGGCCCAGCCTTCCTGCGCGTCGACGTACCAGCCGGGGCTTCCCTCAAACCAGGCGCCGCTGGCGGTCGTGAATCGACGCGGATCGCCAGGACGCTGAAACGAAGCACGAACGACGATCTGGGAGCCCTCCGCACCGAGTTCGAGATCGAAGCGAGGACGCAATGGCTCGTCGCCGAAGCGAAGTTCCATCATCTGCGGCTCGACGATCACCCGCCGGCCCTTGAGGAGGGGTAAGAGCTCGCTCGCGTCCTCCCCGCGCACGTCGATCCCGACCCGCCGGGGACCCTGATTCTCGAACCGCGCCAGCAAGCGGACCGCATCGCGATCCGGGGTCGGGTGCTGGTCTTGGCCCGCGAGAAGCGCGCTCGGAAGAAGCAGCGCCCGCGCATCGGGATCGAGAAGCGTGATCGTCAGGACGCTGGCGCCGTTGGGCCCGTGCCCCAGAGGCTTGACCTGCAGTCTGTACTCGATCTGCTTGGGAGCCGGAGGCATGGGCTCGGGGAGCCAAGCGTCGACGCCCGTCCCGCTCGGAGCCGGGGCCCGCACCGACAGCGCCGCATGGTGCGCCGCCTTGAGCGCCCGGGCACGAGCGCGCTTGCTGCGCCTCCCCTCGCCGTCCAGTCCCGCCACGTGAACTGTACCTCCGTGGACCGAATAGTGAACGCCGTTCGATGCGGGCGGAGGCGCAGGGGGCCGCGGTTGGGAGCTCCGAGCCTGGTCGCGAAGCGCGATGAGCAGGGCCGCCACGTGCTTGCAATGCCCGCCGTTGCTCGATGCGAAGGCCGGACACGTGCAGCTCGACGTGAACCCCGTCGCCAAGAGCTGCAGGGTGACTTGGTACGGGTCGACATCCGTCCCGCGAACTTGCCCGCGAGCCCCCGCGTCCTCCACGACGATATTGTCGACGGCGTGACGGCGCACGTAGTCGTAACCGCGCAGATACGCGCGGGCGCCAAGCAGGCGCCGGAGCGCCCTGTCATTAAGTGTGGATAGTGCTTCGCTAAACGGTGAGGCCAAAGACGTGACGCAGCGCGGAAGCGCGTGCCCTTTCCTTCAGCTCGATGCTCGTATTGCAGGGTTCGGCCGGTCCGCAAACGCGGGCCGGCCTGTATCGGTCGGGCCCCACGAGACGGGACCGGAACGCGATTCGTGGCTCGGGCACGCCGTGGCGGTGCCGAGTGGGGCGCGAACTCGCCGCTATCGTGCGTAGCATCGCGGCCAGCCCTTTGCAACGCGTTTCGAAAGCCCTGGCCGCTTGAGGTAGCCGGAGTTCAAGGATAGGAACTCGGCGGTTGCCCGCCATGCCACTCCCTCTACCCGCCCGCCTTCGCCTCGCCGGGGCGCCTTTGGGGCGGCCTCTGCGGGCTCTTCTTCCGGCGCCCCGCTAACGATGGCCTCGGCGCGTCTGCGCATGCCTGCCTTGTCGCCATGGGTGTGGGCGGCCTCGGCGCTCTTTGTCGCGAGCTCGGCGTGCTCACGCCCTGCTCCGCCCCCTCAGGGAACCAACGGGGCACCTGAATCGAGCTCACCCGCACGAGGCCCGGGGGGACGCGAGCCGGTAGGCGACGCTTCCCGCGACGCGCTCGCGCTTCGACAGGGGGAGCGCGCCGCGGTTGCCTTCCCCGAGGCCCAGATGAAGCTCCTCGACAGCGGGGAGTTGCCGCGGCGACGGCTCCGCTACGCCTGGACGCCTGGAAAGCGCGAGCAGCTCACGCTCGACATGCGAACGTCGCTCGTGGGCGACCGCTCCGAGGGACAGCTGCCGGACGTCCCGCTTCCCTCGGTTCGCGTCGTCTTGGCCATCGACCCCAAAAACGTCGCCGACGATGGGACCCTGACCTACGACTGGCACGTCGCATCGGCGCGCGTCGTCAGCGACGATCGCTCGGCTCCCCAGGTGGCCGACGCGATGCGGACCGAAGCGGTCGCCGTGGAGCATCTTTCCGGAAGCGGAGCGGTCGACTCGCACGGGCTCGGCAAAGACCTCGCCGTCGATCCGTTGGAGGGGGCCGAGGAGGTCACGTCGCGTCCCATCGCGCTGCAAGTGCTCCAGACCCTGTGGAATGTCGCGGCACCGTGGCCGGACGAAGAGGTGGGCCTGGGCGCGCGTTGGCAGCGGGTGTCGGAGCTCGCCGCGAAGAGCGCCCGCGCCACGCAGACCGACGTTTTCACCCTCGCGACATGGGACGGCTCACGCGGGACGCTCGACGACGCGCTCACGCAAACGGCGCCCGAACAAGCCCTCAGCGTGCCCGGCATGGGCAACGGCTCGCGGGCGCAGATGGGCTCGATGCTCGCAGCAGGCTCCGCCAAAACCCGATTCGATTTGTCTCGCCTGGTCCCCGAGACGCGCTTTCGGGGGACTACGACCATGGTGCTCACGAGCGACGAGTCCCGCCCGAACGAGCCCGGGACGAGGATGGTCCTTCGCGTGGAGATCGATCTCCTGGGAGCGCGGTGACGCCGGGCAACGAGGAGTTCGTGCAGGTCGTGACGTCGCTGGCCGTCACCCTATCGGGGGTGATCGCCACCATCGTGATCGACGAACGACGACTCGTCGGCATCGAGCTCGAACGAGCCTGGCCGCCCCGGTCACGCGATTGCGCCATTCTCGCTCTCCTCCTCATCGGCGTTCCGCACCTCTGCGTCTTGATCCATTTCCTCCGGACGAGGCGATCGGTGCGAGGCGGCATCCTCGGCCTGGCCTGGGTCGCGGCCATCCTTCTGTGCAGCATCGGCGCGCAGCTCGCGGCTCTGACGACAGTCGACTGGCTTGGGCTGTGATATTAAGCCGACCTCATGAGGTCCCTGCGCTCGGCCGTTTTGGTCCTTTTCCCACTCGCCCTTTGCTGCAAGAGCTCGGTCACAGCGCCTGAGCCGATGGCTTCGGTCGCCACCGCCGCGTCCGTGGCTCCGCCCACCCCCCCGACACCGCCCGCAGGGCCGACCGTCGCGCCGCCATCCCCGGCGCCGTCTGGCTCCGGCGGGGATTTGGCGTCCAAGGTTCATCCCGCGCTGCTGGCGCCCGCCGTGCTCAAGGACAAGGCGCCCGCGGTCTTCAAGGCGCAGTTCACGACCAGTCGCGGGAGCTTCGTCATGGAGGTGCACCGCGACTGGGCGCCCCACGGGGCGGACCGCATCTACAACCTCGTGAAAGGCGGCTTCTACGACGACACGCGGTTCTTCCGAGCGATCGACGGCTTCATGGTCCAGTTCGGGATCAGCGGCGACCCGGCCGTGAACACGAAGTGGCACGACGCGAACCTTCCGGACGACCCCGTCAAGCAGTCGAACAAGCGCGGCTATGTCACGTTCGCGATGGCGGGGCCCAATACACGGACGACGCAGATCTTCATCAACTACAAGGACAACGGCAACCTCGACGGCATGGGATTTTCGTCGTTCGGCCAGGTCACCCAGGGAATGGACGTCGTCGACTCCCTGTACAAGGGCTACGGCGAAGGGGCGCCCCGCGGGATGGGACCCGACCAGGGTCGGTTGCAGCAAGAAGGCAACGCGTACCTCGACGCGAGCTTCCCCAAGCTCGACCGCGTGATTCGCGCGACCCTCGTCCCCTGACGGAGGGGGCCGCGAGTCGCCTCACCCGCCGGAGGCCGCGTCTTCGGGCGCGCTCCCGGAAGCATCCGGGGGCGGGCTCGCTTCGGGGGTGGGGGTCGCCGCTTCCGCCCCAGGGGGCGCACTGGTCGCATCCGCCGGGGGCTGCGTCGCGTCGGGGAGAGTTGTGCTGGCCTCGGGGGCTCCCGGCGCGTCCATCCCCGCCTCTACGGGGGGAGGCATCGACGCATCCGGCACCCCTTGGACCGGGGCATCGTACGAACCGCCGGCATCCTCGATGTGCACCAAGCCGGCCAGATTGCTCGTGCAAGCATTCTTGTAACAAACGAAACCGAGCTGGCAGTCGGTGACCATCAAGCACGAGCCCCCCGGTCCGGAGAGCGACTCGGGCGAGCTGCAAGCGGAGCCAGACCCGCAAAGCGCAGCCAGAAAGACCCAGGCTGTTCTCGTACCCATGGAACCCAATCCTATCGCCATTTGCTGGCGGCCGCTGCCGCTCATGCGAGCGTGAGAAGGGTGTCGCCCTCGGCAACGGCCTGGCCTTCGTCCACGTGGATGCTTTCCACGCGGCCGGCCCGAGGAGCCTCGACGGGCATCTCCATCTTCATCGACTCGATGATGACGCAGACCTGCCCGGGTGTGACTACATCCCCGACGCGGACCTCGATTTTCCAGACCGTCCCCGTGATATGGGCGTTGACGCTCGTCGGCATGGGGGTGAAGCTACCAAGCTCCCCGGCTTCGTGGGCGCGTTTGCGAAGCGGACAGCAAGTCGGTACCCTTTCAGGAGGCGTTCGGGAGCGGCCGCAACCGTGCCGCGGCGCACGTCTGCAGTCGCGAAACGAAACGAAGAGAGAGCACCATGGCGGAACGGCAAGAAACGTCGGTGATGGCCTCCATCCAGGACATTCTGCGCGATGCGCAGAGCCGCGAAGAGCAAGAGAAGGTCGAAGCCGAGCAGCGAGCACGCGCGGAAGAACAGCGACGCCTCGACGACATCCGGCGAAAGCAAGAGCAAGAGCAGGCGCGCCTCCAAGCGGACGAAGAAGAGCGACAACGCCGCGCTTTCGAAGAGAAGAGGCGCCAAGCGGAGCTCCAGGCGGTCCAAGAGGGGGCCATTCAGCGGGCCCGGCTCGAGGCCGAGTCGACGGCGCGCCTGGCCGAGCAGTCGTCTCGGCAGGAGCACGAGCGGCAGCTTCACGCTCTCAAGCACGACAAATCCAGAAAGGGCCTGCAGCTGGGCCTGGCCGGCGCCGGGGTGCTCTTGTTGGCGCTCGCGATCGGGGGCGGCGTCGTCATCACCCAAAAGGTGCAGGAAGCCGACCGCGCGAAAGCCGAGCTTCAGCAGCTCGAGGCTCAGAAAGAACAAGCGGAAGCCGACAAGCGTAGGCTCGAGAACGACTTGGCGAACGCGCCGGACAAGGCCACCGCCGCGGCAGCGCAGGCGGCTCTTGCGGCCGCCAATGCACGCCTGGCCGACATCATGAACAAGGAGACGGCCAAGAAGCCGACGGGCGGCGGCGGAGTCGTTCCCGCCAAGACGAGCACTCCCACCAAGGCGCCTTGCAATTGTCAGCCGGGCGATCCCCTCTGCTCCTGTCTCTAAGAACGTGACCTCGTCGCGGGTCATCTTCGCGCTCGACCTGCCCAGTCTCGACGGCGCTCGCTCCATGGCGCTTGCCGTACGCGGCGCCGTCGGCATGTTCAAAGTCGGGCTCGAGCTCTTCGTCCAGTCTGGCCACGAGGCGATGGGCATCGGTGCCGCAACGGGCCGCCCGATTTTTCTCGACCTCAAGCTCCACGACATCCCCGAGACCGTCGAGCGCGCGGTCGCCCGGGCGTCGGCGCTGGGCGCTCGTCTGCTCACCGTTCATGCGAGCGGGGGCCCCGCCATGCTCGAGCGTGCGGCCGCCCGGGCTCGAGCCGAAGGGACCGGGCTCGAAATCGTCGCGGTGACGGTACTGACGTCTCTCGACGAGCGCGACCTCGCGGCAATCGGCTTTTCGGGCGACGTCGGAGCGAACGTCGAGAGGCTGGCCCGCATGGCCTGGGCGCAGGGGATTCGTTCGTTCGTCTGCTCTCCCCACGAGGCCGCACGGCTTCGCGAGGCGCTGGGTCCTGAAGCGACGCTCCTGACGCCGGGCGTCCGAGCCACAGGGTTCGGCGCGCCCGATGACCAGAAGCGGACGCTCAGCGCGGCCGAGGCCATACGGCGAGGCGCCGACTGGGTCGTCGTCGGAAGGCCCATACGCGACGCCGCGGATCCCCTCTCGGCCGCAACGGTCTTGCAGCGCGAGGTCGACGAAGCTCTCTCCAAGAAGAGCGCGCGTTGAACGGGCGCGACCGGGAGACGCGCGCCGGCGAGCGCATGATCTGTGGCCTGCAGCCGGTTCGCGAAGCCATCCGCGCCCACGGGTCGAAGCTCGAACGGGTTCTCGTCGCGCGCGAGCCCCGGGAGGCTCCACAGATGGAAGCGCTCGCCCGCTTCGCCGGGGATCACGGCGCCGCCGTCGAGCGCGTGGCGCGCGCCGACCTCGATCGAATGGCCCGTGGAGTGAGCCATCAGGGCGCGATCGCGTTCGCGGCCGCGCTGCGTCTGGTCGGCGTCGACGACCTCGTCCTTGACGACAGCACGCTCGTCGTCGCCCTCGACGAAGTGCAAGACCCCCAGAACTTCGGCGCCGTGATTCGCGCCGCCGTGGCCCTGGGGGCGACGGCCGTCATGTGGCCCGAGCACCGCTCCGCACCCTTGTCGCCCGCAGCTTTCCGGGCCTCGGCGGGATCGGTCGAGCACGCCACGCTTTGCCGCGTTCCGTCCTTACCCCCCGCCCTGGCGAGGATGCGCGCCGCAGGCGTGTGCGTCGTCGGCCTCGACATGGCAGGGGACGTCGCCATCGACCACGTTTCACTCAAGCGGGGCGTCGTGCTCGCCGTCGGTGCCGAGGGCAAAGGCCTTCGCAAGACCGTGAAGAGTGTTTGCGACGTGCTCGCCCGGCTGCCCATGCCCGGTCCCATCGATTCGCTGAACGCGTCGACCGCGGCGGCCATCGCGCTCTACGAAGCGGTCAGGCAGCGCTCCGCGTGACGTGGCAAGCGCTGCCGCGTCACACGTCAACGCTCCGCATGGCGCGGGGGTCGATTCAGGGCTGATCGTGGTGACCGCAGGTCGGGCAAGCAGCTCCCGACTTCTCGAGCGGCTGCCCACAGCGCGCGCATCGCGCGAACGTCCCCGCGGCCATCGTGACGGCCGCCGGCGGTCGTAACCGTGCGAGCAAACCAAGGGCGTCGAGCTGCAGCGGGTCCGCGCTCTTGCTGGGCACGACGTGCGTTTCCACGCCCACGATGATGATCTCCGGCGCAGAGCTCATCGAGCCTCGCATCGAGCGCGGTGGCTCGGAGCGTGGCGAGGGCCTGCGGCGGGGCGGGACATCGGTCTGCTGGCACGCGACCACGATCGCGGCCACGTTGTCCTGCGCGCGGGCGGCAACCGCTGCGTCGATGAGCCCCCGCACCAGAGCGTCCGGCGTGCGGTGCTCGAGGAGCAGGATCCCGAGCGTGTCGTCGTCGAGCACATCGGTCAGCCCGTCCGAGCAGAGCAAGTAGAGGTCTCCCGCGAGCGCGCGAACCGTGCGCACGGGGACGCGCAAGCTCTCCTCCATCCCGAGCGCCCGGGTCACCGCGTGCGACGGCGTCCGCTCGAGAATCGCGTCGTCGACGTCGGGATGGGTCTCGAGCACATCGACGAGCAGCGAATGGTCCGTCGTCATCGCTTCGATCTCGCCACCGCGCACCCGATAGCAGCGGCTGTCGCCGACATGGGCCACGTGAAGGACGTCGCCACCGGGCGAGAAGGCGAGCGCCACGAGGGTCGTGCCCATCCCCTTGTACTTCGACGAGCGCTTCGCGATGTCGATGATGTCGGCATTGGCGCGATGAATGGCCGACGACAATCGACGCGCCACCGTCCACAAGCCGAAGGCATCGACCTCGGGCCGCTCCGAAAGCGTGGCCGCGGTCGTCTCGAAGACGTTGGCGACGGTGCTCGTCGCCAGGGCACTGGCCACGTTGCCCGCGTTGTGGCCGCCCGCTCCGTCCGCCAAAAGGAAAAGCCCGAGCTCCGGACGAAGCAGAATGTGGTCTTCGTTGTGCTCGCGCTGCCCGATGTCGGTCGCGCCTGCCGCCAAGGGGACCAGGGCGTGCGTCGTCAAGACCGGGTCGTCTCCCTCGCCGTGCAGGGCCGGGTTCGAGTGCATCTTCGGAGTATACGGGAAGTCGCCCGCGGTGGGTCTGCCAGCTACCGGAGCTCGGCCAGCTGCTCGCCGAAGACCCGTTCGATGCCCGAAAGAAGCGCATCCCCGACCTCGACGCGCCAGGCGTCGCCCAAGGAGAGAATCGCCTCGGCTCCGTTCGGAAAGCTCAAGTGCAAGGCCACGGGACACGTGCCTTTCGCCGCCGCCATGACGCGGGCCAGGCCCGCGAGATGATCCGGCCGCGCCCGGTCGACCGGCACGCGGACGGTCATCGAGCGCGTGTCGGCGCGCACCGCGTCGCAGAGCGGTTGAACCTCGTTCAAGAGCACGGTGGGCTCCCGTTCCGAGTCTTCGTCCGCGTCCTCCGAACGCTGCGGAAAGCTCACTTTGCCGCTGACCAGCACGGGGTCGCCGCTTCCGAGCACGCTCGCGTACTGTTCGATGTCGCGCGCGCGTAGCTTGACGCTCACCCGCCCGGTCAGGTCTTCGAGCTCGAAGAACGCCACTTTGCCACCGCCATCTTTGAAGATGCGCTCCCGGTAACCCTCGACCATGCCCGCGAGCTTGACCGGCGCCCAGTCGTCCATGCCGGCGCACGCCGAGGCGGAGGCCGCTCCGAGCTTGGCGAGGCCCGCTTCGCCGCGGATGTAGCGCTCGAGGGGATGGCCAGAAACGTAAAACCCGAGCGCTTGCCGCTCCCGGACGAGAAGCTCGCGCCTGTCCCAGGGCTCGCTCTGCGTGTAGTCCCCGGCCGAGGGCCCGACATGGGGAGCTTGCGGGGCGGAGTCGAAGAGCCCGAAGAGCGTCGTCTGCCCGGCTTCGCGATCTCGACTGGCGGCGCGGGAGCGTTCGAGGGCCGTGTCGATCGACGCGAAGGCGCGCGCGCGCGACACGCCGGAATCCCCGAGTGTCGAATCGAACGCCCCACATTGCACCAGAGCCTCGAAGACCCCCTTGTTGACGCGCTTGGCGTCCACGCGAGCCGCAAGGTCGAACAGGTCGCGCAGCCGACCGTCGCGCCGCGCGTCGAACACGGCCTCCAAAGCCGCCGCGCCGAGGCCTCGAACGGCGCCGAGCCCGAAGCGTATCTGGGGGCCCAGCGCGTCTTTGACTCGGTCGCTCCGCCGGGGCGGCCTGTCGCCTTGCGGATGCGTGTAGACGACGCGAAAATCGGTATCGCTTTCGTTGATGTCGGGCGGCAGCACGGTCACGCCCATCGCCCGTGCGTCGGCGATCGTTCGCACCACCTTGTCGATGCGATCCTTGTCACTGGTGAGAATGGCGCACAAGAACTCGACCGGATAATGCGCCTTCAGCCATGCGGTTTGATACGTGAGGAGCGCGTAGGCGGCCGAGTGGCTCTTGTTGAAGCCGTAGCCCGCGAAGTACTCGAGCAGCGCGAAGATGCGCTCGGCCTCTTTGTCGTCAACCCCTTTGGCCCGCGCGCCGACGACGAAGAAGCTCTTCTGCTTGGCCATCTCTTCGGGCTTCTTCTTGCCCATGGCGCGGCGCAAAAGGTCCGCTCCGCCGAGCGTGTAGCCCGCGAGCTTTTGCGCGATCTGCATGACTTGCTCTTGGTAGACGATGACCCCGTAGGTCGGCGCGAGGATCTCGTCGACGAGCGGGTGGAGGCTGGCGATGGGAGCCCGCCCGTGCTTCCGGTTGACGAAGTCTTCCACCATCCCGCTTCCGAGCGGCCCCGGGCGGTAGAGGGCGACGGCGGCCACGATGTCCTCGAAGCCGTCGGCGCGCATGTCCTTGAAGAGCTGCTGCATTCCGCTCGATTCGAGCTGGAACACGCCCTTGGTTTCGCCCGAGGCGAGAAGCTTGTAGGTCGCGGCATCGTCGAGCGGCACGCGCAATAAATCGATCGTCTTGCCTTCGCGCTCGATGTCGGGTCGCGCGTTCACGAGGCGCACCGCGATGTCGAGCGCCGTCAGCGTCTTGAGGCCGAGGAAGTCGAACTTGACCAGCCCGGCCTGCTCGACGTCGTCCTTGTAGTACTGCGTGACGAGGGCCCCCAGGACCTCCGCCCCGTCACTCGATCCCGATGCCTTGCCCCCCTTGTCCCGAAACACGGGTACGTGATCCCAGAGCGGCCCCTCGCTGATCACCACGCCGGCGGCGTGCTTGCCCGCATGCCGAGTGAGCCCCTCGAGCCTTCGGGCCTGGTCGAGGAGCTCTTTGACGCGGGCGTCGCGCTCGTAGAGCGTCTTGAGCTTCGGCTCGACCTCGAGAGATTCGGTTATCGTGTACGTCTCGGCCGGAGTCTTTCTCGGAATCAGATTCGCGATCTGCTGCGCTTCGGTCGGCGTCATGCCGAGACACCGTGCGACGTCCTTCACGACGCTCTTGCTCTTGAGCTCCGCGAACGTGGCGATCTGACCCACGCTCGACTCGCCGTACTTCTGCTGGACGTAGGCGATGACCTCGTCGCGCCGGTCCATGCAGAAATCGATGTCGAAGTCCGGCATGCTGACGCGCTCTGGATTCAGGAAGCGCTCGAACAGCAGGTTATAGGGAATCGGATCGAGGTCCGTGATTCGCATCGCGAACGCGACGATCGACCCGGCTCCGGATCCGCGGCCGGGACCGACCGGGATGCGGCTTTCCTTGGCGTGCCGAATGATGTCCCAGACGATGAGGAAGTATCCCGCGAAGCGCATCTTCGAGATGACGTCGAGCTCGACGTCGAGCCGGCGGGTATACACCTCGCGCTCGACGCCTTTACCTTGGGCCGAGAGCTCCTCGAACCGCACGCGCAAACCTTCGTGCGCGACGTGCCGAAAG
>Ga0070761_10002734_pt1 | contig 10731 bp, 9 predicted proteins | sample HubBroMetageREF1_FD_66724 | JGI IMG/M metagenome (GOLD analysis project Ga0070761, IMG submission 66724) | Reference soil microbial communities from the Hubbard Brook experimental Forest, New Hampshire, USA - Hubbard Brook CCASE Soil... | ecosystem: Environmental > Terrestrial > Soil > Temperate...
TCTCCGTTGCCAGCCTTATCGCTGAAAGCAACATCTCCGCGTCCCTCGAGGCGCAAAGTCTGGGATGCACATTGGCCGTGTCTGTTGTTGACCCCAAACTGGCGGTTGACGCCGATCAAGCCATGCTGTTCTCGGCGCTGGGCAACTTGCTGGATAACGCGTTCAAGTTTACGCACCGTAAGACCGAAGTTTCCTTGAGTGCCTACGCAGCCGGCGATCGCATCCTTATTGACGTTGAAGATCACTGCGGTGGCCTTCCCGCAGGCGGCGCGGAAAGGATGCTTCTGCCGTCTATGCAGAGCGGTGCGGATCAAGCGAGCAGCGGACTATCTATCTGTCAACGCGACGTCAAGGAAAACAATGGAGTTTTGAGCGTCCGCAATGTACCCGGTTCCGGATGCGTCTTCACGATTGACCTGCCGCGGCACACTCTTCGGCCCAAGGAAGGAAACGGCAGCTAGATGTGCGCCATGCCGGCTGCGCGTCCGCCCAGCAGTCAGCATTCATCGTGACTGCCGTGGTGTTGCGGCGTCGCACCCGTGCTGACCAAACCGCGCGCAAATGCGGCTGCGACGGCTTCCGTGCGTGAGTGCACACCGAGCTTCTCCAGGATTGCGCTAACGTGATGATCTACGGTCCTCGGCGAGCGATGCAATCGCCGCGCCAGCTGTCCGCTGGTACAGCCTTGCACGAGCAGTTGCAGCACTTGCAGCTCTTTGGTCGTTAGACCCGACGGATTTACACGAGTGGCTTCATTCGGACCGCGGGGTACGCCGCGCGCCCCGCGTTCACGCAACCGCCTGCGCACGATGGCAGCGAGCGGGCCTGCTCCCAGCCCGTCCAGGATAACGAGCGCCTGCCGCAACGCGTCTTCGTCCCCTTCCGCGAGCGCAAGCGCTTGTTCATAGGGCATGCCGATTCGCTCCCAGGCACACGCGGTCGCCCGCCAGTCTCCGGCGAGCGCAAGCTGATAGGGCTCCGCGAGCTCGCCCTCAACTGGTCCACATATCTGGGCGCGCGACTGCCAGAACAGAAGTTCGCCGTTGAGCCATGGTGTCGTATGGCCGCGCACATGCGCCAGGCCGGTGGCAGTTTCACGTGCGACGTCAACGGGTTTCCCGCAGTACCACGCCTGCTCGGCACGTGCGGCCGCCACGCGAGCAATGCGGCTGACCTCGCTCGTGGGCAGGGCGAGCACAAGAGCCTCTTGGAGTAATTCGTCGGCACCCGGATCCCCGCGCCGTATACGTACAAGCGCAAGTGTAGTCATGACCGTGACGCGTTGCGTCACTCCGGCAACTTCGGGGCTGCGCAGCAGCTCGCTCGCCATACGTGCCGCTTCCGTCCAGTGGCCCCGATCGAGCTCGCAAATGGTGTAGTACGCGCGGATGTAGGCGCTATGAGAGAAGATTCCCCGCTCTTCACAGTACTCAACTCCCTCGCGGAATGCCTGTTCGGCGCGTGCAAAGTCGTGTATGAGGCCCGCATAGAACTGCAGCGTACGGTAGGCACGGGCGGCCTGGTCTTCGAGCCTGTGCTCGAGCGCCAGCGCGAGGCTTCGCTCCAGGGGCTCGTAGCCCGCGCGGTCACCCATGCCGAGCAACGCGCCGCCAATCTGGCACAGCGCGTCAGACTCAGCGGCGCGATCACCAAACTCGCGGGCGAGTTCCAGCGCGCGCCGCCCAAACTCGAGGGCCTCTGCATTCCAACCACGGTGAAGCGCTAGCAGTGACCGCGCACCGTAGGCCATCGCCAGATGGGCGCTGCGCGGCAACCCCTCAAGCAGGGCAATGGCACCGGTGACACACTCATCCGCGCCCGCCCTATCGCCCACGGTTCGATATTCCGGCGCGAGCAGGCGCAATACGCGCGACTGCGCCTCCACATTGCCCATTTCGCCCCAGCAGGCAGCCGCTGCAGTTCCGGAGGCAATAGCGTCCCGCGTCTGATTCGCAAGCGCGCTTTCCTGCGCATGCCGCTCGAGAAGCTCTGCCCGCAGCACCGGTGCCAGAGACGTGCCGTAGCGCAGGGCAGCACGCAAATGTACCGCCGCCTCCCGATGGGCACCAAGCCGCGCGGCTTTCTCGGCAGCAAGGGGGGCCAATTCGAGAACGGCCGCGGCGTTCTCAGCAAGTGCAGCATGATGAACCAGTCGCGCCGAATCGGCGTTTCGTTCTGTGAGCGCCTGCAACACTCGGCCGTGCAGCACGCGGGCACGTTCCGGCTGAATCGTGCCGTAGACGGCAAGACGCGCAAGCTCATGGCGGAATCCGACCGAGTCGGTTTGCGCATCGAGCAAGCCCCGGGAGCCGGCTTCGTCGAGCGCGCTCTGCCGCGGGCCAAGAACGGTTTCGACCAGCCAGGTCTCGGTCCTTCCGGGTGATATGGCGACGAGCTCGGCGAGCTCACGCGTGGCGGCCGAGCAGCGTACCAGCCGCGCGAGAACGGCATCGCGCACGGTCTCCGGTACGAGTTCGCCCGCGCTCGCGAGCACCTCGCGCACGAAGAACGGATTGCCACCGGTGATCTGATGAATGAGACCAGCCTGCCGGCCACTGTCGCTTGCCAGCACCTCGACCGCCGCGAGAGACAGCGGGGCGAGGCGCATGCGAATCACGTGATGGCCAGTGAGCTCGCCGAGCGTGAGCCGCACGGGATGACTTGCCGTAAGCTCATCATCGCGATAGGTGGCGACGAAGAGCGCACTCGTTCGCTGAATACGCTGGCCGATGAATCGCAGGAAGTCCAGCGTCGCCGCGTCGGCCCAATGCAGGTCTTCCAGTACAACCACGCAAACCCGTTCAGGCCGCGCCAGATCCTCGAGGAGAACACGGAACAGCCGATCACGCGATTCGTCATCGTGTGTGACACGCTCCGCGACCCCGGAGATCTGTGCGGCAATTTCGTGCACCGGGGCGAGTGGCCGTGGCGTAGAGAGCGCGTCGCACGCACCCCAAAAGCTGCGCGCATCGCGCCGATGCTCCGACACGAATCGCTCCACCAGCGAGCTCTTGCCGAGCCCGGCTCCTCCAGCGACGAGCACGAGCTTGCCGCAAGCCGCGCGTGCCTCCTGGAGGCACCGGTTTAGTTCTTCAAGTTGCCCCTGGCGTTCGAGAAGGTGCATGAGTGGTCCGTTATCCGACACTGCAGTCGACCGGCGCCAGGATGTCCGCCAACACGCAACCGGTGTTGCGTGCAGCCGAAAAATGGGTCGTGCGGGGCCGAAATTTGGGGCTTATCACTGATCTCAGCCTCTGTGCATAGCCGTAACGTACACGGCGACGAACCATGACCCATCGAGCAACCCTCTAACAGCCTTCATCAACAGGAGACGACCATGAACACTATGACCCCCTCACCCCGTCTTCGAGGCCTTATCGCGACGGCGATTTTCGGCGCTCTTGCCTCGAGTTTCACCGTGGTCTGCGCGGCTGCCGACAGCACCGACGCGCCTAGCGTCGTTGTGAAATACGGGGATCTCAACGTATCGAGTCCGCAGGGCGCGGCTGCGCTCTACGGGCGTATCCGGGTGGCGGCCGAAGCCGTGTGCCCGCATTTGGACCACGCAGACCTCCAGTCCAAGATGCACATGGACGTCTGCGTCGACAAGGCGATCGCGGACGCGGTGACTAAGGTCGACCAACCAGCATTGGTCGCAGTATACAACGCGAAAAACCGAACGCAGCTGCCGGCTAATCTTCTCTCGCAGAGTCGCTAGCCACCCGCGCTTCTCGCGAGATGCCCCGCTCGGCGTCAAGCCTCACCCAAGGGGGTCCGGATTGTGTGCACCAATCCGGGCCCCTTGCGGCGCAGCAGATATATGGACGCTCGCCCACAGCTCGCGGGGTTTTCGCCGTCGCTTCAGCTTCCCTCCCGCCGTCAAAATATAGGCAACGCACTCACGTAATTTGGGCAAATCCTCCGATTCGATGCGGCTATCGACAGCGCACGCTCTCACGGCTGGACTTTCTGGTCATGCAGGACATCGCCGCGTGTCACGCGATCATCGATCAACCTCACCGGTTGGCCATCCCGCACAGCGTGGAAGACGGCGAGTCCCGCGTGGCACACGGCAAAGCGAATTGCGCTGTGCCTTCTCGGCAAACCGCTCCAGATCCAGCAACAGTGTTCGAGAACCCTCACGATAACTCGAAGGAGAACACCGATGAGCCTCTTGCGCCGCATGATTCTTGTTTTGTTACCGCTGGGAATCCCCTTGGTTGCCATGGGAGACTCTTCACCCTTGATTGATAAAGTGCGGCAGGCAACCGCACAGTATCGCGACATCAATGTCGCGATCGCCCAGAACTTTGTGCCTGCCACACCCTGCGTCAGCGGCCCTGATCAAGGGGCGATGGGCATTCATTATGTTCTGCTGGATCGCCTCAACAAGGGTGTACTGAACGCGGAGCAGCCGACCGCGTTGATCTACGAGCCGATGGCGAATGGTGCGATGCGGCTCGTTGGCATGGAATATATCGTGTTGGCGAGCACCTGGCAGAGCCAGAACCCGAAGGGCGGAGCGCCGGAGCTGGAAGGGAATCTGATGAACTACATTGCCGCGCCCAACCGCTACGGCCTGCCGGCGTTTTACGAGATACACATCTGGGCGTGGGAGGACAACCCCCAGGGCAGCTTCGCTGACTGGAACACGCACGTCACCTGCGCTCAGCAGCCCCTGAGTTGAGTTTCACCGTAACGGGGCCCGACCGCATCCGCCGCGACCCTCGCGGCGGATGCCTACCACGCGCGGCCCTCAGCCATTATGGGACGCAAAACGATTCCTGTGCACCGCTGGTGTATACGTCGTCGGGTTGGAATGGCGCCGAGCCGCGCGGATCAATTTGTACACCGACTCGTGCCGCGTGGGGCATGTCTGGTCTCCGTCGTTCTGCTGGCCGTGCTGGTGTCGCGAGCTGCTCAGGGTTGTGCAGCTTGTGGTTGCTCGCTCAGTTCAGATGCGGCAATGGGTTACTTCCCGATGCCCGGATGGCGCCTGAATCTTGAATACGACTACATCCCGCAGGATCAGCTTCGCAGTGGTACGCACGCGATTGCAGAAGTCCCGGACGGGCAGGAGCTCGAGCACGAGACCCTTAACCGGTACATCACGGCCGGGCTGAGCTATAGCCCGAACTCCGCCTGGAATGTCAGTCTGCTCGTGCCGTACGTGGTGCGAACGCATTCGACCTACGGCACATTTGACTCAAGCCAGCCTTTGCCAGAGCTCAGCACCTCGCGCAGCTCCAGTCTCGGGGACATCCGGGCCATCGTCAGCTACCAGGGGCTGCTTCCCATGCACACGCTGGGTCTGCAGCTCGGGGTCAAGCTGCCCACCGGCCGCTACGGCACCGCCATCGACTTCAACGCCGGTCCGGCTGCTGGCACGCCGCTCGATGCCGGCCTGCAGCCGGGCACCGGCAGCACGGATGTCATCTTCGGTGCTTATTACTATCGGCCGGTCAGCCAGGATTTCGATCTGGTGATCAACGGCCAGTTTCAGGCCGCCGTAAAACATCACCTGGATCAGCCGGGCAATGACTACCGGCCGGGAAATTCCACGACGATCAGCCTTGGGCTGCGTTATGAGGCTAATCCGCAATGGGTGCCGCAGGTGCAGGTGAACCTGCTGCATAAATCGCCTGATCAGGGGGCGCTCGCCGACATTCAAAGCTCCGCCGGCAACGTCGCGTATCTGAGCCCGGGCCTGACTGTCCGAGTATCTGCGCAGCTTTACGCCTTCGGATTCGTGCAGCTGCCCATCTACAGCAACCTGTACGGCTACCAGCTGTTTCCGCGCTGGACAGCAAGCGCTGGCATTAGCTATGTCCTTTGAGCCCCGACAGCAATCGACCAACTGCACACGGCGCGCGCTGCTCAAAGGCTGCGCGGCAACTCTGATTACGCTGGATGCGTTGCGCGCAGCGCCCGCCCACGCCAATGACCTGCGCCTTGGCGCACGCGCGCCGGAGGCAACGCTGGTGACACTCGACGGGCAGAGACTCTCTACAGCGCAGCTCTTAGGGGAGGTGGTGGTTCTGGCCTTCTGGGCAACCTGGTGCGCACCGTGCCGCGAGGAGTTGCCTCTGCTGTCCAGTTTCGCTGCACAGCATGCTGGCGCCGGACTGCGGGTGCTAGGGTTCAGTCTGGATTCGCCCGAGACGCTGCGCGAGGTGCGGCAGGTCGCGCAGGGGCTGCAGTTTCCGGTGGGTTTGCTCAGCAATTCCAGCGCACCGGGCTACGGGCGCATCTGGCGCCTGCCTGTCAGCTTCACGATTGATCGATTGGGACGACTGACGCGCGACGGCTGGAAGGAGAAGCAACCTGCCTGGACCGCCGATCGCCTGGAGGAAATCGTCATACCCCTTCTGAAGGAAGCCCACTGAGAGGCCGCTATTGGCCGGCGAGCCGCCGGCGCCGATGTAGCCCAAAAAATAGGCAGTCCCCGCACGAAAATTGGGTAGCGCCGCGGATTCGTTACGGCCCGCGCAGCGTGAGGATTGTGCCACGGTCGAAAGCGCTGACCGAACCTGGAGGTAACCCCCATGCCACGCTACCTGATCGAACGCAATTTCCCGGACGGCTTAAGCATTCCACAAAATGAGGCGGGTGCGAGCCTCTGTCGCACGGTCGTCGACAGCAATGCTGAAGACGGCGTGACGTGGATCGAATCCTACGTCACGCCAGACCGTAAACACACGTTTTGCATTTACGACGGCCCAACGCCCGAGGCCGTCCGTCGCGCTGCGGCCCGTAACAAGCTTCCAATCTCGAAGATCAGCGAAGTGCGCGTCCTCAGTCCCTATTTCTACTCCTAGTTAAGGACACCATCATGAAAAGACTCCTTGCTCTAGCCCTGCTTCTCGTATTCGCGGCCGCGTCCGCGGCGGAACCGTCCACGACATCGGCCGCGCTCGTTGCGCAAGCTGCCAGTCATCGCTATCTGGTCGAGCGCACCTTTCCTCCCGGAGCGCTGGCGGGCCTCGACGCCGCCACCAAGCGCAAGGTCAACGCGAACAACGCTTCAGTGGGCGTGCGCTGGGTGGAGTCCTACGCCAACGCGGACAAGACGAAAACCTTTTGTATTTACGAGGGACCCAGCGAGGCGGCAGTCCGCAAGGCCGCCGAGCTCAACAAGTTGCCCGTCGACAGCATCACGGAAGTGCCGGTGACACTATCGCCGAAGTAATCGGGCAGCCCCGGAGTGGCCGCCGGAGCAGCCGGTTCAGCCGTCCGCTGCTCCGGGCTTTCCGCGCGCGATCTCAATGGCTTGCATGCGGGACGTGGCGCCGAGTTTGGCGAAGACCGCCGAGACGTGATGGTCGATGGTTCGCGTCGACAGGAAAAGCCGCTTGGCAATCGCGGCGTTGGGCAAGCCCTCGCGCAGCAGCGTTAGGATCTGCGCCTCACGCCGCGTCAGGCCGTACGGATTCTGCTGCGTCGAGGAGTGCGCGCCGCGCGGGATCCCGCGGATGCCGCCGGCCCGCATCTGGCGGCGCAGCGAGTCTGCGGCGGGCACGGCTCCGAGTCGTGCCAAGATAGCGAGTGCCTCACGCTGCTCGCTCTCCCCTCCGTACCAGCCCAGCACGATCGCCTGCTCGTAGGGACAGCCAAACCCCTGCCACGCCTCCGTTGCGGCGCGCCAATTGCCCGCGATTTCCATCGCGTAAGGTTCCGCGATTCCGGTCGGCACGCCCCGAAGCGCATTTGCGCGCCACAGCCAGACGGCGAGTTCCCCCTTCATCCGCGGATCGCGCCGCTGCGACAAGCGCTCATAGGCCGGCGCCACCGCGCGTACAACGTCCTCGTAATCGCCCGCCAGCCATGCAGCCTCGGCGCGGATGGCCGCGAGCGTGCCCAGGCGCTGCAACTCCGGTTCCGGCCCGGCGAGCTCCCCGGCCTCGTCGAGCGGGGCGCTCGCATCGGGGTCTCCGCGTCGAATTCGCAGGTGCCCCAGGGTCCTCAGCGCTGGAATACGAGCTACCGATGTCGCCCGCGGATGAAGCAGCGCCGCCTCCACATCTGCACTCGCTTCGAGCCACCGGCCCTGCTCGAAGTTCATGCGGGCGCGATACGCGAGCATATAGGGGCGCAAAAGGTCCAGATCACGCTCCTCGCAATACGCCAGGCCGGCGCTCAGGTAGTTGACAGCCTGCTCATACTGGCGACGGGACACGGCCATTGCTGATAGATCCGTGTACGCGCCGGCTGCCTCCGCCTGGAAACCCCCGGCGAGCGCGAGCTGAAGGGCACGCTCGTGATCGTCCCAGCCGGACGGATCGCCGACTATCAGGCGCGCCGTCCCGAGCACGGTCAACGCATCGCTCAGAACCTGGTTATTTGAGCATCTCTCCGCAAGAAAGATGGCTCGCTGTGCGAACTCGATTGCCGACTCGCACTCGTGGGACTCCATGTCGAGGTCGGCCCGATTGCAATAAGCCAGCGCCAGCTCCGAGCCTGCGGGCAGCGACTCGAGCACCGCGATCGCATCGGCGCAGTAGCGGTCGGCCTCCGCGCGCCGGCCTTCGTACCAGGAGAGGCGCGACAGCCAGCGCAGCGTATCGCCCTCCTGCATGCGTGCTCCCCGCGCACGCCAGATCTGCAGCGCCTCGCGCCTTGCGGCGCTCGCTCGCGAGTACCAGCCGATCAGATGGCACTCATAGGCCAGCTGCTCGAGCAAGCGAACGCGATCGGCCGGGGCGAGGTCGTCCGCGTACTCGAGCATGGTCTGGAAGTGCGCCGCGGCCTGGCGATGCGCACCGACAGACGTTGCCTGTGTGGCGGCGAGCGATGCGAAGCGCAGTACTGCCTCCGGGTCGCGAGCCCCCGAGGCGTGATGCGCAAGGCGCGCAGCGGGCACGCCTGAGCGGGCGACGAGTGTCGCCAGGACCTTGGCATGCAGGTCCTTCCTGCGCGCCGATGGGAGAGAATCCTCAAGTGCGCGGCGAACGAGCTCGTGCCGATAGCCGATCGAACCGTCTGCAGACAGCACCATCCCGATACGCAGGCAGCCCTCGATGCCGGTGGGATCCGCACGGGCAGCCTGTTCGAGCAGCCACGGCTCGGTCCTTCCGGGGACGATGCAAACCAGCTCCGCTATCTCGCGGGATCCCGGTGCCAGACGCGCGGCGCGCGCGAGAACCGCATCGCGCACGGTCGGCGGAACGCGGTCCGCGCCGCTCGCCAGTACCTCTGTAAGGAATAGCGGGTTGCCCCCCGTGATGTCGTAGAGGCCCTCCGGGGACCTGCCGGCGCGGCGTGCGAGTTGTGCGACCGCAGACTCGGAAAGCGGCGCGAGTAACAGCCGTCGCACGCTCGCACGGGGCAGGTCGCCGATGACGTTCCGTAATGGATGACGTGAATCGACCTCTTCGTCGCGATAGGAGACGGCGAGAATCGAGCGCGTTCGCTGAATGCGGCGCCCCAGGAATTTGAGCAGGTCGAGCGTGGCTTCATCCGCCCAGTGCATGTCCTCGAAAACGACCAGTGCCGGTGTTCGCTCCAACTCGTTCAGGGCCGCCGTGAAGATATGGTCTCGGCTCGCGCCCGAGCCGAAGGCCTGCGACAACTCCGCTAGGCACTGGCGGGCGATGTCGTGCAGCGGGGCGAGCGGTCGAGGCGTGAACAGGTCGTCACAGCCGCCCCACAGCACGCGCAAATCCGGCTGCCTCGAGGAGAATTCACGCAGCAGAGCGGTCTTGCCAATTCCTGCCTCGCCAGCCACAAGCACCACGCAGCCGCCGTGTTGCGACGCAGCGACGCGCCATTCCGAGAGTTCGGCGAGGCATCGGTCACGCTCGAGGAGTTCCATGAATCCGGACATCAAAGGGTATGACGGCTCTGTTGTAGCTGATCAGTCGTCGCTGCGCAAAAGGACACCGCCCGAAGGACAGTACTGACACTGACGCGATGCAGCACCGAGACGTCTGGTGCGATGAGTTTGGCAATACCGGCGCAGCCGTTGGCCACCTAATCGTGAGCGATGACAAGTTCTGGCTCGAGGTGTGGACACCGCAACCAGCTAGCTGTGAGTTTTCAGAAGGTTGTTCCCTCCCACCGGCAGAGGGAAGCTGATGTTGCTAAACCTCAGTTTCCTCACCAGGGGAGAGAACAACCGTGCACAAGAATGCCCGCCTTACACCCAAGGGTCGAGAGGTGATGCTGGGCCGCCTGCAGGCGGGCCAGCATCAGGTGGATGTCGCCCAGGCCATGGGCGTCTCGCTGACTACCCTCAAGAAGTGGTTGCGCCGATACCGCAGCGCCGGGCTCGCAGGGTTGCTGGATCGTTCGAGCCGCCCGGCCCGTAGTCCTCGGCAACTGTCTTCGACCGTGGGGGCGCAGATCATCGACTTGCGCCGACAGCGACGCACTGGAGGGCTCATCGCTCGCCGGCTGGGTGTCTCTGGGGCCAGCGTCTCGCGAGTCTTGCGCCGGGCACATTCACAGCTAGCTCGGCGCGGCAGATTAAACGGGGTTGAATACGGGATATTCACCCGCGGTAAAACCAACAGCCGGCGCCGGGCGACGCCTTGGAAACGGTCCGGCCAGCCCCAATTGTACCCATGGAGGCGCTTCTAAAATGATCGAGTACCGCAAACCCTCAGTCGCGACGCGCAATCACGGCGCGCTGGGCGACTATTGGGGCGAGTGGTACCCCAATGATGACCGGATTGAGCGGCACCTTTTCGATGACAAGGGCTTTTTACTAGCCACCGAGACCCTCGAAGGCGA
>Ga0070761_10002735_pt1 | contig 10730 bp, 9 predicted proteins | sample HubBroMetageREF1_FD_66724 | JGI IMG/M metagenome (GOLD analysis project Ga0070761, IMG submission 66724) | Reference soil microbial communities from the Hubbard Brook experimental Forest, New Hampshire, USA - Hubbard Brook CCASE Soil... | ecosystem: Environmental > Terrestrial > Soil > Temperate...
TCCAGGCCTGCGGCGGGCGTCCACGCCCGCCTGTTCCGCTGCGCGAAGAGCGGGTCCTGGAGGACCCGGCCCAGAGGGGACCCCGACCTGGAGGTCCGCCCCACAACATTCCGCAGCATTTCCCGACATTGGGAAAACTATGTGGCATTAGGCAATTCTGCTGCGGACGCTTGCGGCCAAGATTGGCCGCCCCACAAGCAAACTGAATCATTAGCGTGTTGCGGAAACGCATTGGGGGCAGGCCCGCGCCAGATTGTTCCGTGCCTCCGCGTAATCCGGTTTCAACCGGAGCGCCGTCCGGAACTGGGCGATGGCCTGCGACATCCGACCAGGTGTTTGCGCCAACGCCACTCCCAAGCCATTATGGGCCGGCGCGTCATCCGGATTGGCGCGCAGCACCTCTTGGTACGCGACAATCGCTTCGTCCAGCCGGCCAGGCGTTTGCACCAGGGCATTCGCCAGGTTCTCGCGCGCGTCGGTGTAATCGGGCTTGATGCGCAACGCGGCTTGGAACTCGCCAATGGCTTCCGCCAATCGCCCAGGCAGTTGCGCCAGGTCCACGCCCAAGTCATTGTGTGTCTCGGCGTCGTCCGGCTTAGTGCGCAGCGCCACCTGGAACTCGGCAATAGAGTCCGGCAGCCGGCCGGGAATCTGCGATAACGCGCTTCCCAGGTTGTTGTGGGCGTCGGCGAAATCCGGCTGGATGCGCAACGCCGCCTGGAACTCGGAGATGGCATCCGGCAGCCGCCCCGGCATTTGTGACAGGGCGAGGCCCAGGCTATTGTGCGTTTCGGCGTCATTGCCGTTGGCCCGCAGCGCGGCTTGGTACTCGGCGATGGCATCCGGCAGTCCGCCCGGAGTCTGCCCCAGTGCGCGCGCCAGATTATTGCGGGCATCCGCGTAATTCGGCTCGATCCGCAGCGCCGCACGGAATTCGGCAATGGCATCCGCCAACCGTCCGGAAGTTTGCGTCAGCGCGACTCCCAGATTGTCGTGTGCCTCCGCATACTCTGGTTTCACCCGCAGAGCCGCTTGGAACTCGGCAATGGCATCCGGGAGCCCGCCGGGTGTGCCCGCCAGCGCGACTCCCAAGTCATTGTGCGTTTGCACGGAATTCGGCTTCAGTCGTAGCGCCGTTCGGAACTCGGCAACCGCCTCCGGCAACCGCCCAGGCATGTGCGCCAAAGCGTTTCCCAGGTCCGCATGCGTCTGCGCGTCATCGGGTTTCAGTTTCAGCGCCGCTTGATATTCGGCGACGGCTTCCGGCAGGCGCCTGGGTGTGTCTGCCAGCGCGACTCCCAGATTGGTGTGCGCCATCCAGCTTGCCGGATTGCGCGCCAGCGTGGCGCGGTAGAGCGTCTCGGCATCGGCGTACGCGCCGGCCTGGCGGAAGGTGAGAACGGCCAGGGTTAGGAGTAGCGCCGCGGCGAGGGGCGGCCCAAGGGGCCGCCGCAGCGCATAACGCTGCCCCACGGCGCATAAGGGGACAATGATTCCGAGACTGGCGAGGTACTGGAAGTGATCCGCAACATAGGAGAAGATGAACGGGTAGACGCTCAGGAAACCCAACACCGGAAACAGGGTTCCAACGAAGAATAGAAAGCCGGCCAGCGGACCCCGGTTTCTCCGCGCAAGCAGCCAGAGGCCCATGGCAGCCGCCAGCACTCCCGCGGGAAACAGATATTGCCACCAGACCAGTGCGTCGATCTTCCAACGCGGGTACGTGAAGATCAGGTTCGCCGGCCAGATTACCTTGCCCGCATAGAACCAGATCACGCGACCCGCCAGCAGAAAGCGTTCAGCCGGCGTTAGCGCGAAATCCGCTCCTCGCGCGCCAATGTAAGTGCGCTCTACCCAGGCGGTGAACAGCCCCGCGGCCACGCTCAGCGCGAGCCATGGCAGCAGCGGACGCACGTCGCGGCGGAATCCGAGGCGGCCCCGCTGCCACCAGAACACTACCAGCAGGGCCGCCGGCAGTGTCGCGGTCACGGTCTTGCTGAGCAGCGCCAGGACGAACAATCCCAGCGCCCATAGATATTGCGGCCTGCGCCGGGTGCGGTCGAAGCGCAGGTACAGCAGCGCCGCCGCCAGGTAGAACACTGCCGACAGCGTGCTCTTTTGTTCCGAGATCCAGGCCACAGCTTCCACGCACACCGGGTGCAGCACGAAGACCAGGCCCGCCAGCCAGGCGCCGGGCAACGAAAGGCGCTGTACGATCCGCACCACCAGGCAAGCCGCGGCGGCATGCAGGAAAACGTTGGTGAGATGATAGCCCAGCACGGCGTCGCCCCAAACGCGGTGTTCCATCCAGAAAGCGCTGTGCAGCAGCGGATAGTATTGCTGGGTGGCTCCCAGTTGGAACCAGATGCGCCAGAGACCATGTAGGGACGCGAGCGCCGGGCTGGTCACGTGGCTGGCATCGTCCCAAACCAGGCCCCCGTGGAGCGCCGGCCAGTAAGCCATCAGAGCAGCGCAAAAGATCGAAGCAAAGACGGCCGCATCCGGCAGACTAAACAGGCGCGTGCGCTCTTTCCGGACGGCAGGTGTCGTTTTCCGCGCGGGTTGCCTGGCGCTAGTAGGGCGCTTTCCGGCCATATGGAAGCATCACATCCTTCAACCAATCAAGCCGGGGGCGGAGCGCCGGTTACGCTGCGCGCGGTCGAGCGCGAAGGCGGCATTGATCAGCCCGAGATGCGTGAATGCCTGCGGAAAGTTACCCATCGCTTCACCGGTTGGGCCGATCTCCTCGGCGTACAAGCCCAGATGGTTGGCGTAGGTCAGCATTTTCTCAAAGATGAGGCGGGCGTCCGAAAGCTTTCCCATTTTGACCAGCGCCTCGACCAGCCAAAACGTACAGATGCTGAAGGTGCCCTCTCTACCTGGCAAGCCATCGCCGGTGGCTCGGCCGATTTCGTAGCGTAAGACCAAGCCATCGGAGACCAGTTCTTGCTGAATGCGCGCCAGCGTAGATCGCATGCGCGGATCGGTTGCCGAAACGAAGAGCATCATGGGCAGCAGCAGCGCGGTCGCGTCGATGGCATGGGATCCGAAGTATTGTACGAACGACTGGCGCTTTTCGCACCAGCCCTGCTGCATAATGGCCTCGTAGATCTCCCCGCTGGCGCCGCGGATGGCGTGGCCATCGATCGGCAACCCGCGATGGCGGGCGATGCGGAGGCCGCGCTCCAAAGCGACCCAGCATTGCAGTTTGGAATAAACAAAGTGCTCCGGGCCTTGGCGGCTCTCCCAAATACCGTGGTCCTTGCGCTTCCAATTTCGGCAGACCCAGTCCAGGATGTGACGGAGGTCGAGCCAGGAATCGTAGGAGATGGGGCTCACGTGCTTGTTGTAGAGGTAGATCGAGTCGACCAGTTCGCCATAGATATCAAGCTGCAATTGACGGCTGGCGGCATTGCCGATGCGTACCGGCCGGGAGCTGCGATAGCCATCCAAACGATCGAGAGCGACTTCCGGCAGATCGTGGCGGCCGTCGATGCCATACATGACCTGCAATGGGCCTTCGCCTGCGTGCTCGCGGAGTCTGAGGTGCAGCCAGTTCATGAAAGCAGTGGCTTCCTCGTTATAACCGAGCAGCAGAAAAGCGCGCACCGTGAAGGCGGCATCGCGGATCCAGGTATAGCGGTAATCCCAGTTGCGCACGCCTCCGGCGATCTCGGGCAGGCTGCAGGTGGGCGCCGCCACGATGGCTCCGGTGGGCGCGAAAGTCAGCAGTTTCAGGGCCAGGGCCGAACGGATTACCATCTCGCGCCAGCGCCCCTGGTAGCCGCACTGGGATACCCAGCGCTTCCAATATGCGAGTGTTTCACGCAGGGCGGCTTCGCCGAATGCCGCGGGATCGCCGATCGGCGCGGCGCCATCATCAGGCTGCTGCAAGATGAACGTGGCGCACTCGCCGGCGCGCAGCGTGAAATCGGACGTCACACCGCTGCCATGGCGGGCGAGCGCGTGTGTTCCCGTGAGGGCCAGGTTGATCCCTGGGGCGGTAAAAAACGCACGCCCTGAACGGAGCGTGAGCTTGTGGCTGGCGCGCGCGTAGTCGAATGCCGGCAGGCATTCCAACCGGAAGGGCATCTGGCCTCGAATGCAGCGTACCTGGCGCACGATGGCATGCCGGGCTGGCACGGCCGGACGGCGATCGATGGTCATGAAGTCGGTAATCTCGCCGACCCCGTCCGCGTTCAGGAAACGGGTGAGCAACACGTTTGTCTCGGGAAAGTACATCTGGCGGTGGCGAGTTTCGGCGAGTGGGGCGACGCGAAACAAACCGCCCTTCCGATCGTCCAGGATGGCGGCAAAGACGCTTGGCGAATCGAAGTTGGGAAGGCAACACCAGTCGATGGAGCCATCCATGCCCACCAGTGCCACCGAGTGCAGATCGCCGATGACACCATAAGAGCCAATGTCTTGGTAAGGCATGGTCTTACGATAGCACCAGACTCAGTTTTGGGGATTTCTGCCGAAAGAAAACGCTCCCTGGCGGGCAAGCAAGCTAAAATACGCGCATGAAACGCATCGCCCGCTGGATTGGCATCGTCGTAGTCCTGCTGCTGCTGGCTGTCTTGGCCCTGCCCTTTCTCGTCAATCCCAATCGATTCCGCCCCATGCTGGAGTCGGAATTGTCCAAAGCGCTGGCGCGCGACGTAAAGGTGGGCGACTTGAAGTTGGCCATCCTGTCCGGTGGTGTGACAGCCGAGGATCTGTCCATCGCCGACGATCCCGCCTACAGCCGCGAACCTTTCCTGCATACGAAGTCGCTGACGCTGGGAGTGGCCCTGTGGCCACTAATCTTCTCCCGCCAACTTCATGTGACCGATCTCACGCTCGACCAGCCGCAAATCGACCTGCTGCAATCCGGCGCCGGCGACTGGAATTTCTCAAGCCTCGGCGGCAAGCCCGTGGCGGCGCGGGGCCAGCCTGCCGAGCCTCCCAACGCGGGCTTGCATCTTTCCGTAAAACTGGTGAAGATCGCCAACGGCCGCTTGACCTTCGCCCAGCAGAACAGCAACGCGAAAGCGCGGGTGCTCGAGAACGTAAATGTGGAACTGAATAATTTCTCGGCTAGCGCGATCTTTCCATTCACTCTTTCCGGAAAGCTGGCGGGCGGGGGCGATATCCAACTCAAAGGTATCGCGGGCCCCATCGACGCGACCGACGCCGCGCAGACGCCTGTTAAAGTGCGGCTGAAGTTGTCGGGGTTCGATTTAGCGGCTGCGGGCGTCGAGAATTCAACGGGGCTCGCCGGACTGCTCTCGATTGACGGCGTGGCGGCGTCGAACGGCAAGACTTTGTTCCTGAACGGGCGATTGAAGGCGGAGCGGTTGAAGCTGGCCAGAAACGGAACGCCGGCGCGCGAGCCGGTGGAGTTCGATTTTGCGCTGAATCACGATATGCGCAATCGCGCGGGCATACTGCGACGCGGCGAAATCCACCTCGGGAACGCATCCGCAAGTCTCACTGGAACCTACGTGGCGCAGGGTGAATCCACGGCCGTGAATATGAACCTCGCGGGGGCCGATATGCCCGTACCGCAACTGGTTGCCATGCTGCCGCCCTTCGGCGTCGTGCTGCCCGCGGGATCGTCGTTCCAGGGCGGGACAGCCAACGCCAAGCTTTCGCTCGCCGGTCCGGTCGAAGCTCTAATTATCAACGGCTCGCTGGGTCTCAGCAACACGCGACTCACCGGCTTCGATTTGGGATCCAAGATGTCCACCATCGAGAGGCTGTCCGGTATCAAGACAGGACCGGATACGGAAATCCGGACCTTCGCGGCCACGGTCCACATGGCTCCGGACGGCTCGTCGGTGCAGGACATCAAGTTGGTGGCGCCGGCGCTTGTCGAACTGAGCGGCGGTGGAACGGTCAGCCCCAGCCAGGCCTTGGATTTCACGATGCGCGCCACGCTGCACACGGGCGGCAGTGCCTTGGCAATGCTGGGCGCGAAGGGCGGCATGGGCGTGCCGTTTACGATCGAGGGGACAGCCTCCCATCCGGTCTTCCGGCCCGACGTGAAGGGCATGGTTGCCGGAAGGGTGCAGAGTTTGGAGAAGAACGAACTGGGCAAGGCCGCCGGCGGTTTGCTGGGAGGCGTGCTAGGCAAGAAGAAGTAGTAGCTATGCAAACAGCCGAAGAATGAATTGCTCCTGGTCTTCCACCAGGTCTGGCTCTGTCCCGTTGTGCATTCTCATGCCGCGAATAATCTTGCGCGGGATGCCCATACCACTGTTCTCCAGGTAGCCATAGTCCCGCATTACATCCTTCAGCAGTTGGTTGCGAGCCGCCCGGCATCCGGTACGCATCCGGGCCGGCGTAATGCTATTGGGAAGCCGCCCTGGCGAGATAACCTCCAAACGATCGCTATATATCGTCAATTCCACATCGGTGCTTGTTAGAAGATAGTCACGGTAGATCAGCGCGTTCACGACCGCCTCGCGGAGCACCTCTGGCGGATAGGTTGGTCTCTCGATCCTTCTAGCGTCGTTCTCAAGAGTGGCCGTTACGGGGGTGTTTCGCCGGACAAACTCTAATGCCTGTTCGACGAGGCCATTCTCAACCACTGCGCCATCGGCAGCGAGCAGCGGTGTCATTGGGCCACGTAGCGACGTCCGCTCACGGGCAGCGTATTCCTTCTCCGTACCCGGAAAGGCGGCAGCATCAATGCCGCTGTGGGGTAGGAAGCGCTTTGGGTTTAGGCCAAAGAGCAGCACTCCGCCGACAGTAACGCCCTCCTCAGTCATTATCTCGGTGTTGATGCGCAAGGTTCGCCAACCTGATCATCGCCATCGGAGGGCACCTCCTATTGCCAAATACGGCCAAAGAGGCCCTGCAATCTCCGGCGGTCGAGATCGACGAGTGTGGCCCCCGAGACGGGTCTAAGTTCAGCCCGAATAGAACCTCGCTGTTGAAACAGTCTGGCAAGTTCTTCCGGAGTGGCTTCGGCTCTGCGTTCCCACGCGGATATAATACCTGTTGCTGTTGTGGCGCCAGAGGCTGTGCACAACAGAGAGACCTTGGTACCCGGACGCAGCACCTGCCGGACGACGCCCTCGTGGGCCTTCCGCGCATCTTCCCCAAGCGGATCGAGACTAAGTGCGTACCGTATGCTTTCGATGAGGGTAGACTTTCCGGTGCCCCTCCCGCCGACAAGCACATTCAGGTCTCGTTGAGATGGACCGAAGTGTCGCCCAGAAAACCGCCCTCCCAGGCTAGTGCCAGAAGCTCCGCATGCGGCTGCGGCCGAGGGTCGCTGTTAAGCCGAATGCGAGACTGCGGGTCGAGGAATGATTGCCGCAATGCCTCAACCGAAATGCTCGACATTTTGATGAAACACGACGCGCCGTCCTTCTTCAGATCGTCCGGGTCATTTATGTCCGAGGCGTTGATCACCGCAACGGGGCGGCTGCGATGATACTCTCCGTCTCTATTTTCCAAGATGGGCCGGAGCGCTTCCGGCGCGTCACTGATAGGGCCAGGAAGGGCACACGCAAGAAGGCCGGAGGCGGTCCATACGTTGATGCGGGTTTGACCGGAGAGTTTCCTAAGGCCTCCTTGATCGGCAGCGACATGCGCCGCGATGCAGATGCCTCCCCATTTCTTGGCACAGTCCAGTAGCTCCAGGCAATCCTTCTCCCCAATGGGGGATAGATCCTTCCGATCGCGAATGCCGCACTCGCCAATGAACCGTTCCAGGAAACTATCCTTATCGGGATCGAACAAACAAAGAAAATGGACACCGTCCTTGGTAATAGCTTCGAAGCCGCTAAATGCATACAAGCCCGCCAAACGTGCTGCTTTCAGCAAGCCGAGAGACTCCTGTACCCTATAGTGGCCGGTGACGCCGATTACCTCGATCTCGGCTTGCTGGCAAGCTGCAACGATCGCGGCATTGTACTCCTCTTCGCTCCTGAAGTTGGTTTGCTTTCTCTGCCTGGCGGGGTAGGCGAAGGGGTTCACCTGCAGGCGCATCGGTAAAAGCGCGCGCCGTTCGGAAGCTTCAGAGCCGCTTGCAGGCGTGTCGAACGGGTCGTGCCCGTGTCTGCCTCCCGGTTTACTAGAGTGGCCGTCTTGCTATTCAAGGCGTGCCGGTCTCTTTCCAAGGCGCGCGACTGCCGACCCTTTCTCGCCCTTCTGCGTTGACCTTTTGGCCTCCATCCGGTGCATTCCGTCTAATGCACTACGGTACACTGTCGCGGCGCGTTAGGCAACCGGCGGATTCCCGAGATCGCCGTCAGAACCGATCTCGTATCCGGCGCGCCCGCGGCGTAGCGCGTCACTCGGTCATCAACGCCACGCGGTCGAGTCCTCCCCATTGGCGATATCGATCACCTCGGCGACAGTGCGAAACTCCAGGCCTTTCTCGCCGCGCACGAAGACGACGTGGTCGGGCGCTGTCCTGAAGAGAAGCATCAGCCGCTGCCGGAGTTCCGTCACAGCGACGGGCTCCCGATTGAGACGGACCGACCCATCCGGGCGGACCGTAATCACGATATCCAGCGAAGGCGGCTGCTCCCGATCAACACCAGCAGAATATCGATCATCGGAGTCATATTGATTCTGCGCTTTCTGGCCGAGCGTGATCGCCGTATCCGTCCCTTGCCTGATTCGACACTGGCCGCGCAGTGAAAGTTCCAGCGGCATTCCCGGCGTGACCTTGACAGCGGCCCCTACGCAGGGGCACACTAGTAGTTTGCCTATGGGAAAGGAACTGGCGCGCACCGAAATCCCGCCGGGAACGCTCTACATGCTCATCCTGCGCAGCCTCGCCCGGCTGGGGCCGATGCACGGCTATGGCATCGCGCAGCATATCCAGCAGTTGTCCGAGGATGTTCTGCAGGTGGAAGAGGGGTCTCTCTATCCGGCGCTGCAGCGCATGCTGATCAAAGGTTGGGTCACCGCGGATTGGGCACAATCGGAGAACAACCGGCGCGCGCGCTATTACCGTTTGACTCCGGCCGGCAAGAAACAACTGAGCGTCGAAATGTCCGAATTCGACAGGGTGATGCGGGCGATCGCAAACGTGATTCAGCCCGCGTAAAGGACGGTCCGTGGGATGGCTCGGCGAACTGTGGCGGCGAATCGGTTTTCTCCGCCGCGGACGGCAATTCGACGCCGAGATGGAGGAAGAGCTACGATTCCACACCGCGATGAAGGCCGGCGCCTATCGTGCGGACGGCGCCGGCTTCGATGAAGCGCACTATGCGGCCATGCGGCGCCTCGGCAATCGAACGGAAATACGGGAGAGGAGCAGAGATATGTGGGGCTGGGGATGGTTGGGAGCCTTTGCGCAAGATACCCGGTATGCTTTTCGAGTGCTGCGGAAGAGTCCGGCGTTTACGCTGATTGCGGTGGTATCGCTAGCGCTGGGGATCGGCGCGAACACGGTGGTCTTCAGTGTACTCAACGCTCTGGTGCTGAAGGCGCTGCCGATCGCCGACGCCGCGCGCGTCTTCTTCGTCAATAACTCGGGCGGACCGGCGCAATCCTTCCCCAACTATCGTGACATTCGCGACCGCATGGGGTGTTCGAATCGCTGTTCGCGTACCGCATCGCCATGATGTCGCTCGACGACGACCGCGGCGCGCAGCGCGTATGGGGATACCTGGCCACCGGCAACTACTTCGAGTCGCTGGGCATCCAACCGGCGCTAGGACGGTTTTTCACAACAGCCGAGGATTTGCATCCCAATGCCAGTCCTTATGCCGTAATCAGCCACGCATGCTGGCAAAGTCGCTTCGGCGGCGACCCGCGGATCGCGGGGAAAGACATTCGCATCAACAGCCACCCATATACGGTGCTGGGAGTTGCGCCGCGCGCGTTTCACGGCACCGAGGTTTTCTATTGGTCCGAAATCTGGGTGCCCATGACCATGCAGCCTCAAATCGAGGGCCATTCGTGGTTGGAGGCGCGAAACACTTACAATTCCTGGGTCGCGGGACGTCTGAAGCCTGGTGTCACCGTGCAGCAGGCCGAAGCCAACCTCGGTGTAATCGCGGCGCAACTGGCGCGCGAGTACACCTCCAACGAGGGCATGCGGCTCACGCTGGGAGTACCCGGGATGATGGGATCGGCGGGTCGCGAACCTATCCGCGCCTTTGCCGGAGGGGTGATGCTGTTGGCCGCGCCGGCGCTATTGGCGGCCTGCGCAAACCTCGCCAGCCTGCTGGCCGGATCGTGCGGCAACTGCTCACAGAGTCGCTTTGGATCGCCATGCTCGGCGGCGCCGCGGGATGCGCGCTCGCCGCAGTTCTACTGCGGCTTCTCAGCCAGTGGCACGCGCCGCTGGGATTTCCGGTCCAGTTCGATGTCACGCCGGACTGGCGCGTCTTCCTTTTCGCCTGCGCGGCGGCGCTCGCCACAGGTCTCCTATTCGGCATCGGCCCAGCCCGGCATGCTTGGAAGGCCGACCCCGCTCTCCATCTGAAGGGGACGGCCACAGCGCGCTCCGGGCACCGCTGGGCTGCGCGCGATGTCCTGCTGCCGGCGCAGATCGCGCTATGCTGCGTGCTGGTCACGGCCAGCCTGGTTGCAGTGCGCGGGCTGATGCGGTCGTTCCGGACGCCGCTTGGATTCCGGCCCGATGGCGCGGCGGTCGTCGGCTATGACGTGGGCCTCGGCGGCTATAACGAAGACCAGGGACGCGTGTTCGAACAGCGCGCGCTGGAAGCTGTGGCGCATCTGCCGGGCGTGGAATCGGCGGCTTATTTCAATGAAAA
>Ga0070761_10002736_pt1 | contig 10728 bp, 8 predicted proteins | sample HubBroMetageREF1_FD_66724 | JGI IMG/M metagenome (GOLD analysis project Ga0070761, IMG submission 66724) | Reference soil microbial communities from the Hubbard Brook experimental Forest, New Hampshire, USA - Hubbard Brook CCASE Soil... | ecosystem: Environmental > Terrestrial > Soil > Temperate...
CTGCGAAAGCAGAACCGCTCCGTGTTCCAGTACCTGCACCACGCTTGCGCCCACCATCTCTACGACAATCCACCCCCCTCGCTCCTACCGTCAGCCGCGTAGAACCTGGTGAACGGGTACCCGCGGCCGAGCCCCATGGGACTCGCGTTCACTGGAGGCCGGGGAGGATCGTTCCGACTTTTAGCCGCCGCCCCTGTCGATCCCGAGTTTCTGCATGAGTCGGTAAAGTGCGTACCGGCTCGTCAGCCCGAGCGCCTTTGCCGCCCGCGCAACGTTTCCTTCCGCTTGCGCCAGGGCCGCGCGAATCTCTCCCTCAGGCGGCTCCGTATTGCGCGGCGAGCGCGACGCCGGAGGCTCAGAGCGCGCCGCGGGGCGATCTGTCGGTCGCTCACTCCACTCGACCGTGTCACCCTCCGACCCGGCCATCGCCGCCCACAGAATCGCCTCGAGCCCCCGGGTGTTTTCCTCGTATTTGCGTCGCATCAGCTCGTCGATCAGCCGGGTCGCGGCGCGCACTCGCGGGGTGCCCCCCGCGCCGCGCTCGATGAACCGAGCCGCGACTTTGGGGCTCATCTCGGCCGCCCGCAGGACGAGATGCTCGACGAGGAGCGGGATGTCTTCGAGTCTCTCTGCTAACGGAGGCACTTCGACGCTCACGGTCAGGCGGGCGAGCAGGTCGTGCTTTAGCTCCGTGGGATCGCGGTTGGTCGCGGCGATGAGACGCAAGTCGGAGCGCTGCGACGAGGACTCGCCGAGCCGCTGGTATTCCCCGCCACTATCGAGGACGCGTAGCAGGTGCGCCTGCAGCTCGGCGGGAAGCTCTCCGATCTCATCCAAGAACAAGAAACCGCCGTCGGCCTGCCCGATGAGCCCGCGCCGCTCGGCCATTCCGGGGTTGGGGTAGTTGCGGACATTGCCGAAGAGCTCCGCGTCGACGAGCCCCGGCGGTATCGTCGCCGCGTTGCGCGCGACCAGGGGTCGGCCGGCTCGAGACGAAAGCTTGTGCACTGCCCGGGCGGCGAGCTCCTTGCCCGTGCCGGTCTCTCCGAGCACGAGCACGTGCGCGCTCGACTGGGCGGCAAACGAGATTTGATCGCGCAGCGCCCACGCGGCAGGTGATTCGCCGAGAATGCCCAAGGCGTCCGGCTTGCCGAAGGGTCCCACCTTGTCTGGCTCGAGGTGGCGGAGCGGAGGGATGCGGGCTGCGCGGCGCGTGCACAGGAGCAAGAGCTCCTGGCGGAACCGAAGCGTGTCCGCCGGCTGGACGACAGCCTCGTCGGTGGCCACTCCGTTGACTCGCATCGGGCACTGACCGACCCGACGTACGTGCATACCGTCGGTATCGACGCGCACCTCGAGCTGCCGGCGGGAAAGGGCGGGCGAAGCGAGCGGCTCGGTGGGCTCGAGGCGGCCGGGGCGCGCGCGAAAGAAGCGCAACCGGCCATCGTCCTCGTCCCCTCGTCCGATCACCTGAGTGACGCCAGTGGCTGGAATCACGGCAAGCTCGCCGACGCGGTCCGGCTCGTGGGGGTACCACGCGATGACGAGCACGTTGACGTCGGGCTCGCCACGCCGGCGAGAGGGCGAGTCACTCTCGGCGGCAATCGTCGTCTTGTGCAGATCGCGTGGAGCGCTTGAATCCCCAGGCATCGGGTGCATGATGCCAGGTTTCAGGCCCTCCTACCTGCCGAAGCGCCGACTCACAGGTTCTGGACCGAGACCGCGACACCAATCGCGACGTGCGCGACCAGCGAGTAATTGAGAGTGATGGCTTGCGCGGGAAGTGCGCCGGTCAGGGTCAAGTGCACGACCACGGGTCCCTCCTGCAGGTAGCCAAGGACTTGCGCGTCGGAAAGCAAGCTCGGGAGGTCGACCTCGGCGCTGCCCGGTATAGCGACGGCCTGTGCAAGCGGCTGGGCCGGCATCATGCCGTCCGCTGTAGCAATGGTCGCGGTGACCTGGTCGACCTGTGCCAGGCCCGCGCCGGAAACGGAGTCTTGCGAGAGCACGACGCTGAGCGTTCCAACCTTGGCCATCGAGGCGAGCTCGTCGTGAACGTCGAGGTTCACGTCCGTCTCCGTCGTCAACGACACCTGCCCCAGGGTGGCGGGAAGCGCGACCGGTATCGGGAACACGGCCTGATTCGAAGTCGTAATGTCAACGCTCCCCTGTCCGTTCGTGCAAGCGGCCATCGCGAGGCCGAAGAGTGCAATCGTCTTTTTCATGGTCGTCATCCTCAGAAGTGGAGTGAAAAGCCGAGCTTCGCGGAGGGAGCCATCCATCCGCGGTAAGTGAGGTTCGAGAGGCTTGCGAGCGCGCTCTGCGACGCAGACGCGTTCAAGTCGAGCCACGACGCGCCTCCGTGAAGGAAGAAGCGAAACGAGGAGCGGTTGCCGAACTCCAGGCCGGCGTGAAAGTTGGCGTAGTTGTAGGCGACTGAGGGTGAGCCCTGGATGCCGGGCACCGTCCCGCTCCAGTAGTGGCCCCCTTCGACTGTGAGCGTGATCGCGACCGGAGTGGGCATGGGATCGAGCGTGACGCCCAGTCTCGCCCCCGGAGCCATCGTGTTGTGCGTCGCGGCCCCGGTGACGCGCAGCCACTCGACCGGCCGTATCGAGAGGCCGAGACCCGCGCCGTCGGGGAGTCCGACGTCCATGACCATTCCGATCATGCGAAGGCGTGGGCCAGGGCTCGACGCGCTCCGGTCGGCAGGCGAAGCCCGCGGCGTCGGAAGGGGCGGTCCCGGCGCCAAGTCGGCCAGAGACGGCGCATGCGCGACCACGGGGTCCGCCGGAGCGGGCGGCGCCTCGACGGGCACCACCAGCGCAGGGGCTGCGGGCAGCGGGATCGGGGCGGCATCGACCACCGCCGACGAGGGGCCGGTGACGGGCGGCGCCGGCGCAGCCTCCTCCATCGGGATCGATGGCGCAGGGCTCGCTCCCCACGTCGCCCGCGGCGGCTCGTCGGCCAGGGCAACGCCCGCGGACAGCGCGAGCGCCATCAGCGCAGGGATGGAGGACAGGTGCACTCTTGCGGCTCGTCTCATGGCGGCTCCCTTGAGCAACGAGCCTGCCAATGGAGTTAGCCTGCAATTTCGCTGCTTTGTGGTGCGCACAGCGCCCGCGAACCCTGTTCGCACAGTTCGCGAACAGGCTCGCGGCATGCGAGCATGCCGCCCGAAGGACGTCTCCGATGTCTCTCGCCCCGGAAGCCCAGGACCGCATCGAGAAGCGCGTCGGCACCGTCGTGCGCGCCAAATACCGCCTCGACCGCCTGCTCGGCGTCGGCGGTATGGCCTCCGTATTCGAAGCCACGCATCGCAACGGTAGCCGCGCGGCCCTGAAGGTGCTGCACCCCGAGCTCGCGCGCCTCCCTGAGGTGCGCTCGCGCTTTCTTCGTGAGGGATACGTCGCCAACCGAGTCGCGCACCCGGGCGTCACGCGCGTCATGGACGACGACGACGACGACGAGTGGCAGACGGTGTTCCTGGTCCTCGAGCTTCTCGAGGGCGAGACCATCGACGCCAGATGCGAGCGGCTCGGCGGGCACCTGCCGCTCGGCGAGACGCTCGTCTACGCCGATGCGCTGCTCGACGTGCTGGCCGCCGCGCATGATCAGGGGATCGTCCACCGCGACGTCAAGCCCGATAACCTCTTTCTCACGACCCGCGGCGAGCTCAAGGTGCTCGACTTCGGAATCGCGCGGCTCCTGGACGGCACGGGCGCTACGCGCTCCGGCCAGCTACTCGGCACTCCGGCGTTCATGGCGCCCGAGCAGGCTAACGGCCGCATTCGCGAAATCGACGGACGGACCGATCTCTGGTCGGCCGGCGCGGTAATGTTCACGCTGCTGACAGGCTCGCAAGTGCATGTCGCAAGGACTGCTCCCGAGCAGATGATCTATGCAGCCACCCAGCAGGCGCGGCCCATCGAGTCGCTTGCGCCGTGGCTGGCGCTGGACGTCGCGCTTCTGGTCAACCGCGCGCTCGCGTTCGACCGCAACATGCGGTGGCCGAACGCGCGCACGATGCAGGCCGCCTTGCGCGCGTCGGGCAGCTTCGCCAGCCTCCAGCGCTCGCCTTCCTCCCCAGCTCCCGCCCGTCCGACTCAGCGACCCGTCATGGAGGGCACGATCGAGATCCCGCCCAATCGCGCTCCGGTCAATGCTGCCGCAACGCTAATTGGCGGGCCCGCGTCAGCGCCTGCGCCCGTGAACTCCGCAGAGGTTTTCGATCTGAAGCGGCGGCCGGGGGGTGGGTGAAGCGAGGTCACGCGCGCCCAGTCGGGTCGCAAACTCTAGGGAAGTAGGTTCGTGCAGGGAGGCACGGGGCCCGCGGAGCTACCCGCCGCGTTCAGTAGTCCGCTTGGGTCGATGTAGCCGAGGCCGGACTGGCTTTCTGAGAGAGGCGCCACGATGCCGACAGCAGCGGTCCCCGCAGAGTTCTTGTAGGGCGCTGGATACGGGCCTCCAGAGTCCGCTCCCCAACACAGGATACTCAGGCTTGCGGTCTTTGCGCACATTGAGTTGTACCCGTCTCCAGCGAGATCCACGGCAGTAGTGAGCGGCGCACCTCCCGCCGAGAGCAAAACGCTCGTCGGGCCCACATTCTCGCTGGGTGCGCCCGCTTGACCGTTGCTGTTGTAGCCCCAACATACGACGCTGGTATCTTGCATGATTGCGCAGAACGTCTCGGAACGACCGCCCCATATGCGGGTCGCAGTGCGCTGGGCTGTTGATCCAGAGAACGGAACCTGGACTGGATAGTAGCTCTGTGTCGTCGTGGGGGGCACGCCCAGCTCATCATAGGGGTTGAGGCCCCAGCACCATACACTTCCGTCCGTCCTGCGTGCGCAGGATGCGTCGTAGCCAATGCGCACTTCAGCAACGTTTGTGAACGGGCTGATTGCGCTAGCCATAACCTGACTGGCCACGTTTGAATCGCCTGTCCCGCCATTCCCAAGCTGCCCGTCTTGGCCCCACCCCCAGCACCAAGCGCTTCCGTCGGAAGTGACGGCGCAGAAGTTCGATCCACCCAAGGGCACGCCACCCGCGATTTGCGTGACATTTGTCAGAGGCATTGCGCCCCCCTGTGGGAGGGTCAACACTTGGACGGGGGAAGATGTGGTGTCGGTTGCCCCCAAGGCGGCACCTAAGTCTGTCGAGTCGGTCAGCGTCCCTCCCACGGGGAAGCACCAGACTCCGCCACTGACGATTGCACAGCCTATCGGAACAACCGAGCTTTCGTACCCCTCAGACGCCGCGATTGCTGTTGCCACGAGTGGTCCGGAACTCCCGCTCATCTCCGCGTACGCTCCCGTGCTCCCGGCCGCCCATACGGTTCCGTCTGTCCGCAGAACGACTCCGGGAGCTGATCCGGAGCCGGCCGCAGCAAACTGCACAATGCACGTGCAGTTGGAACCCGCACAAACTCCGCTCACCGAACACGAGGGAGCGCCGCCATCAAGCCCCGCGCAGCACCGTGTGCCAACCTCGCCGCACGCGCATATGCTCTGCCCGCCTGCGCCTGCATCGTCTGCGGCGCAAGTTAGCGAAGAGGTGCACGTGTCACCTCCGCAGCACGGTTGATTCGCGGCTCCACACCCGCATATCCCGCTTGAGGTGCACGTCAGATTCGCTCCACACATTTGACCGTCGCAGCAGATCACGCCTGCGGCTGTTCCGCACGGAGTGCATGTCGGTCCCGAGGGACCTTCGATGCAAGTCTGCCCCTGAGTGCACGACGGTGAACACGTCACGGGACCGTCGGAGTTGGCATCGGTGCCCGCGGTCGAAGCGTCACTCATCGCGGCGTCTTGCCCCGGATTTGTGGCAGATTCATTCGACGAGACGTCGTTCGTTGCGCCGTCCGGCATCATGGCGACCGTGGCGTCGAATGGCTCCATGACCCCGGTATCGGGCGCACCCGGGGGCGGCGGATCGTCGATCACACCAGCGGCGTTGACCTGGGAGGGGTCGGCGCAATAATCGACGCCGTTTGCATCCATCGCGCAGACACGTCCCATGATCCCGAGCACATTGCAGTCCGCAGCCGTCATGCAGAGGTTTCGACAGCGGTAGTCTGATGCGCAGGCCAGCGGGGCCGGACAGTCGCTTTCCTTGGTGCAGGGCGTCACGGACGCGTACTGACACACGGCGACGTCACCGTTGTCGATGCAGGTCCCGCCCGTCTGGCAGTCGGCCGAAGTCGTACACTGCGCTCGGCATTCCCCAAGCGCACAGATCAAACCAGACTGGCAATCGCTGTTCACATGACATTCCTGCGCGGCGGCTGCGCCGGGCGCGCTCGAGCTGCTGTTACACGCTGCGGCGCCAAGCGCGACTGCGGCGACGAGTCCAACGATTGCGGCCAGTGCTGCGAACGGGAACTTTGAGAAGCTCGATGTCTCTGGGCCCTTCATAGAAAGCCTCCCCTAAAGCTCAGCTCGTTATCATGCTTCCGAGTCGAGCGGATGCGATCTTTTGGCGACGACGGCGTCCGGTGCGACGCGCAGGTTGCACAATTCAATTGCCAAGCCACGGGCGCGCTCCTTTGATTTCAGCCACTTGCGTCCATGAAGACATCTCCGTCCGGTGTTCGCACAGTTCGCGAACACCGGGCGGGGCGCCCTAGCGATATGTTGCGACGCGCAGATGGCGGGATCACTCCTGGCCACCCGTTGGCCCGTCGTGCGACGAGAAGGCGTTCGTGGCTCGCTCGTGACGGCTCTCCTTGCGGAGATTTGCCGTCTCCTCGTATCGTACCTATCGTCCCGGAGTGGGTCCATGCGGAGCGACTTGGACGATCACGCGCGAGCGCGCGTCGGAAGCGCAATCAATCCGAAGTATCGCCTTGAGCGGCTCATTGGCTCCGGCGGTATGGCCGCGGTGTACCTTGGCTCGCACCGCAACGGGAACCGGGTAGCGATCAAGGTGCTCCACCCGCACGTTGCGATCGACGCCGAGCTGCGGGACCGCTTTCTGCGTGAAGGTTATGTCGCCAACAAGGTCGATCACCGGGGGGCCGTGCGCGTCCTCGACGACGACACGGCCGAGGACGGGACCGTGTTTCTCGTCATGGAGCTGCTCGAGGGGGAGACGCTCGACGCGCGCTTCGAGCGAAGCGGTCGTAGGCTCGGCGCCCGCGAGGTGTGCGAGTTCGCCCATCAGCTTCTCGATGTTCTCGCCGCAGCGCACTCCAAAGGAGTCGTCCACCGGGATATCAAGCCGGAAAACTTGTTTCTGACGAGCGAGGGCGTCGTCAAAGTGCTCGACTTCGGCATCGCTCGCCTCCGTGAGGCAGGCGGAGCCCATGCGGCAACGCAAACGGGACGGATGATTGGCACACCTGCGTTCATGCCTCCGGAGCAGGCGCTGGGTCGGTCTAAGGAAATCGACGGACAGACCGACCTCTGGGCCGTTGGCGCGACGATGTTCACGCTCGTCTCGGGGCATCATGTGCACGAAGCGGAGACGATGGAGGAGACCCTCATTCGCGCGGGCAGCCAGCAAGCGAGGCCGGTTGCCAGCGTAGCGCCGGGCCTTTCGCCGGCGATCACGGGGGTTATCGACCGAGCGCTCCGATTCTCGCGGCAGCATCGCTGGGCGGATGCAGGAACGATGCAAACCGCTCTCGAAGACGCGTACCGAACGACCTACGGGACCACCATCGCGACTGCGCGCTCGTCGTGGAGGCCCTCGGTGCCGCGAGCCGATGCGTTCGCAGCCACGGTGCTCGACCCATCCTTAGCCGCCGGCGGCGGGGTTCCGGTGCGGCATTCCTGGGGGCCGGCGCCCGCCGATCCCTTGGCCGCACGCGTCGAGATGGCGGCTCCCACCGGACCTTCGACGACGGCTGGCGTCGCGAGCGGGATCAGGGGCCCCCTCCCAGTCGAAGCGGGGACAGCGCGGGCTCCGCGAGTCGGCGTGAACAATCGCACGGCCTTTCGGGTAGGCGTCGGAGCCGTCGGGCTTGCGACGGCCATTGGCCTCGGCCTCCTCGTCGCCCGCATTCCGCGCGGTGCGGTCGCTCCATCTCCCGCGAGCGTGGGAGTCGGAGCCCCACCGCCGACGGTCGTCGAAGTGCTGCCGCCACCTCCCGCGATCGAAGGCCCGCCCCCATCGAAGGTCGCGGCTCCCAGTGCGCCTCCGACGCAGCCTCCGGCGGCGGCAGCCTTACCTCAACCTCGACGCGCGACGACACCGACGCCAAGCTCCGTCAAATCGGCCTCGACGACGGCGCCCTCCAGCGAGCCAGCGCCGGCACCGACGCCGACTTGTCACTTGGTGCAAACCTCCGTCGATACAGACGGGGTTCCCCATTTCCAGAAAGTCTGCAACTAAAGAGAGCATGGCCTTGGCTCGACCCCGCTCCCTGCTGCTCGCGTTCGCCGGAGCAGCGTGGCTCGCGGGCCGGGACGCTCGCGCGCAGACGGACGACATGTGCAACGACGCCAACGAGAAGGCCGTCGCATTGCACAAGGAGGCGAAGCTAGTCGATGAGCGCAACGCGCTCGCGATCTGCTCGGCATCCACCTGTCCCGACGCGATGAGGGCATCGTGTCAGACGCGCCTGGTAGCCGTGAACAAGGCGCTTCCGAGCATCGTGTTCGCAGTCAAGGACGGTGCCGGGAAGGACTTGACCGACGTCAAGCTTACGATCGACGGCGCGTCCTATACGGGCCACGTTGTCGGCACCGCGATTGAGCTCGATCCAGGAGCGCACGATTTCCGGTTCGAGGCTCCCGGGCAAGATGCGGTCTCGAAGAGCTTTGTGCTGGTCGAGACCCAGAAGGAACGACTCGAGACCGTCACCATCGCGGCCGCGGCCCCGCCTCCGGAGCCTCCGCCTGTGGCCCCCCCCGGTCCATTCACGACAAGTCCTCCGGCAATACCGAGCACACCCGAAGGCTCGTCAGCGGCGGGCTCCTCGTCGCCGTGGAAAGCGATCGGCCTGGTGACCGCGGGCGTCGGCGTCGTCGGCTTGGGGCTCGGCACGGTGTTTGGCCTGCAGGCCTCGAGCAAGAAGAACGAGGCCGACTGCGGCGCGAACGGCATCTGTCCGAACGCAATGGACCTGGCCACGCTGCACGATGCGCTCAGCGCGGCCAACCGCTCGACGGCTTTCTTCGCCGCGGGCGGCATCCTCGCTGCGGGCGGCATCATGATGTGGGCGCTCGCGCCGAGCGCACCGGTCCAGGTTGCGCCGAGCGTGGGGGAGCGCACAGCCAGTCTGGTGCTGCGCGGGACGTGGTGATGGTTCGCGCAGCGACGTGCGTGGCGAGAGTCTACGGCGCGGCGCTCCTGAGCGCCGGCGGGCTGGGTTGCAGCCTGATTCTGGGGATTCCTGAAGGGTCCCTCGCGGACGGCGGGTCCTCGGGCAGTGGCTCGGGGTCCGTGATCGCGGCGTCCTCGGGAGCGCAGTCGGGAGCCTCGGAGGGCGGTTCGCCGGTTGCTTCCGCGGGAAGCTCATCGGAAGCCGGCGAGGCCGCGAGTCCGTCGGCTGGCCCTCCAAGCTGCGCTCCCGCCGGTCCCGGTTTGACCACTTGCGGAGCTTCGCAGGAAAGTTGCTGTACCAACCTCGGGGTCCCAGGAGGGATGTACGACCGGACGTACACCAACACGGGCGGCGGTCCCACTGGAGAGGCGGATCCGGCGAGCGTCAGCGGTCTTCAGCTCGACAAGTACCTCGTCACGGTGGGGCGCTTTCGCCAGTTCGTAAATGCCATCCTGCCTGCCGACGGGAGCGCGGGTTGGTTGCCGGTAGCAGGGTCGGGCAAGCATGCGCACCTAAACGGTGGGGGGGGCTTGGCCGTGGGCCCGAACGTAGACGCGGGGCAGGCATACGAGCCCGGCTGGGTCGCGACGGATGACAGCAATATTGCGCCCACCAACACTAACCTGGCATGCGACCCGAACTACGCGACCTGGACAACCACGGCCGGGAGCCAAGAGAACCTGCCGATGAACTGCGTGAACTGGTACGAGGCGTACGCGTTCTGCATCTGGGACGGCGGATTTCTCCCGAGCGAAGCCGAATGGGAATACGCCGCGGCCGGAGGGAATCAGCAGAGAGAGTACCCATGGGGCTCTGCCGATCCGGGGACGAGCAATCAATATGCGATCTATGCAAGCGGGCCTAACTGTTACTATCCCGACGCGGGGACCTGCATGAGTGAAGTGAACATCGCTCCGGTGGGGAAGACGACACAGGGAGCGGGACTCTGGGGCCAGCTGGATCTCGCAGGTGAAGTCTGGCAGTGGAACCTGGACGGGAATGCTGCATACCTAGACCCATGCACGGATTGCGCGAATCTCACCGCGACCGCGCAGCGCGTGATCCGGGCTGGCTCGTTCGACGATAGCGCGTCGCTCTTGGTCCCTTGGTATCGGAACAACGACGCCCCGTCGTATCGCCTGGGGAAAATTGGGTTCAGGTGCGCGCGGAGCCCGTGAGAATCGATTTGCGGGAAGGCGGGATGCGTGAGCCGCCGGGGATGGGCCTAACCTTGCTCACGGCAGCACGGGCAAATGCGAGGTCGTTGAGCGCGAGCCGCCACTGATGATCTCATCGGCGGTCAACGACGCTCGAGTCCCTTGGCCATCTTTGCTCGTTGGACGAAGCCGCTGCGCGGCAGCTTGGTGACCTGACGCGTCGTGGCGCGCGCCCGAGCGCGCGAGAGGCGCGCTGAAGGGCGTCCACACGGTGGGGGACGGAGGGGAGATGTCATT